>Ga0209770_10000389_pt1 | contig 24385 bp, 22 predicted proteins | sample LauGreSu1BDMLBDD_2_FD_187572 | JGI IMG/M metagenome (GOLD analysis project Ga0209770, IMG submission 187572) | Freshwater lake microbial communities from Lake Michigan, USA - Su13.BD.MLB.DD (SPAdes) (version 2) | ecosystem: Environmental > Aquatic > Freshwater > Lake | place: Lake Michigan, USA...
ATAATTCAATTCACCCATATCGTTATAAGATGGAATGATAACTCTACCTCCATATAATCCATCTTCACAATATCCAATATTATGTTTTACTATATCAGCTTGAGTAATCCCCCTCTTATTAAGATAATGGATGGCTTGATTATAATATGGATTTGTACGAACTGGTTTGAAATATAATTGTTTGAATTCTTTGGGTAATTGTAACTTAGCTACAAATTCTTCTTTAGAATCATATTCAGGCTCATCACCATAAACATCTTTAACCTTATTCAGGTCTCGTATATCCACATTGAGTTTGCGGAGTAGGGAATATATACTTCTACCTTTAGAATCACATACCCAGCAGTGCCATCTTTGTGTATCTAAGTTGATTTGTAACTTCTTTTTGTGGTGATTACAAAATGGACAATGATGTGCCTGTTCATTACCCTTTAGGGATGAACCCACACCAAGTGTAGAGTCTAATATTGTGATTATTTGTAATTTATTCCTACCAGATAGCATAATTTGGATATTATTACCACAAATATACGAAAATTATCTGATATAACCTAATTAATGGTTAGAATTCTTTACATCATAAAGAAAATCTGCTAAAAACTGCATTTTTGCAATAATTGGTGCTTTTGGTTGGTTTGCTTCCAACATTCCTTTAAGGTCTACAATGGATGCTGCTGCTATTTGAAGTGCATCATCTTTTGCGTTTAAGTAAGCTTCGGAGATTCCGTACTTGTGTGCGATTTCAGGTATTGTCATAACTTTAATTTATAATATCCCTACGGAAGAACTTTCCCATAAGGTTTTCGTTTATTGCTTGGTCGTTGGCAAGTACATCGTAATGAAACTGCCATTTAATTTCGTAATATGATAAGGATTTCTTTGAGAAGCAAAACTGGATAATTTCTCTTTCAAAATCACCAGCTCTACCTTCTTTTACTTCGGATTTAATCCATTCGTTTGATGAATAGTATTTCTCCCAATCGGAAGCACTTCTAACAACTCTCTTTCTAGTCTTTCCCTTAAGGGGTTTCAATCTTCGAACTTGATTTAGGGACTTTTTCCCTATATAAAATCTACCAGTTGGTATATGTATCATTTTATAGACAAAACCAACTGCACCTTCCGGTGTGTTTTCCTCTGTAACAATATTTCCATTAAATTTCCAACTCACTTACTTATTTTTGATAGATGTTGAGTATATATTTTTAGTATCATATCCACCAGTACCCTGTCCTAATGCACCCTTTCTTGGTTTACTAAGGTCTTTTGCTGATAAATCTTTCGATGGGTCAAATGGTTGTTCTACTCCAATTGGAGTTTTATCAACACCCTTAGTGTTAGCATTTCCTGTTGTAGGAACTTTCTTTGAATATAAGTCTAATAAACTAGCCATTGTATTTTGTATGTTTAATTAATAATAAATATAACGATAAAACGTTTTAACTATCAAAACGAATTATAAAGTTTAATGGGTAATCCGGTAATGATTTAATTGCTTGTGGTAATTTAGCTACTGCAATCATATTCAAGTCATCATCATATAACGCAATTGTGGTTATAAATGGTGCTAAATACGAACCAGTAGGGTCCACAGACCCACTTTCAAAATAATCATCAAAACTACCAAATTTAGTTGGGTCTAACGAAGAAGTAAATGGATATTTACTATTTCGTATGTATCTTATTCCAGGTTTTACTATTTTTTTAGTGTATGTACTAGTTAATGATTTATCAAATGGATTTGTTATTTCCCATTCATATTTAGTAGAACCATCATCAAAATAAGAACTAGGATTTGTTGATGTATTGAATTCATTCTCTAATACAGAAATGAATATTTCATTTTCATATATAGTTTTAGTTGAACGAAAATCCACAGTAAAATTTGAAAGAGTAGAACCACTATTTACATTTCTAGTCAATACAATCAATCCTCTATCGTAAAAAACATTTCCATGTATATTACTACCCGAATCTATAAGATTTGAATATCCATCATCTTCGTATAAAGAACCATTATCGTTTACAATTACAGAGCCAGGCTTTATACCTTCGCCAAACTGAATTTGAGGAACTGCTATTAATGCTATTTCATCTTCCAATACTCTTTCATCCGTAGATGCATAAGATATACGTCTACCAACTTCAGTTAATACTGATGCTGTTGCTGAATTGTTGTAAAATTGTGCTTTAATTGATTGGAATACTACTCTTTTATATTGCCCTGCACTCATCTCATCCGTTTGTGCATCAAATGCGGAATTTGTTATTTCCTTCCCAAATATAGGTAATATATCTTCCTCATCCAAAGTCCACTCTTTGTAAACTTTGAAAGGTCTAACATTTATGTCAGATTTTGGAATTTCTTTTAACATCTATTTTATGGTTTAGTATAAATATCTTATAATAAAAAAACCCCCAATCGGGGGTTCTTTTCATATTATCTTAATTTTTAATTAGAATGATAATTTAACTTTAATTAAAACCTCTTTATCGAATGATTTAACAATTGGTTGAGATGTTTTAGCTACTGCAATCAATTCGTTTGAATCATTTAACAAACCTACAGTTGTAATAAACGTTTGTGGGTCTGATTCGAATGTTGGTTCGGTAAATGTTCCATCAGTATTTACATACGTTGGATTATTTGAATAGTTAAATTCTCTATTTGTTGCTCTTACGAAGAAATGTTGTGTTGATACGTTTTCAGTTCTTCTAGCTTCAAAATCATTCGAACCACTTATTGCATACATTAATCTTTTGTGATTGTATTGTTCGGATGCGGTTGATAATGAACCACTAAGATTACCTATAACAGTACCTTGTGAATCACTAACAGTTCCAACTAATGCTCCAATTGCTTTAGGATTTAATACAATAATTCCTCTATCAGGATAGAATAATCCATATCCAAGTCCAGTAGTTGCTTCAGTTGTATTTTTTATAGTTGCATCGTTTTGAGTACCTAAATTAAGTGAACCACTTACTACGCTAAATACTCTACCAGCTTTACCATAACTATCTCCAAACTTCTTACCACTATCATCAATTAAATTGAAAGTACCAAGACTTCCCTTTAATCTTAACTGCCAGTTACCAGCATCCATTTGTTCTCTATAACGGCTTCTAGCTACATTAATAACATAGATATCGTTTGAGTCGGTATCAGTACCAGCACTATTAGGGAATGAAAACAATGGGTCGGTTGGGTCTAACAACATAGATTTATATTGAGCGTAAGTTCCTTTTGTTGCCAATAAAGAACTATCATCAACATCTAAAGTTACAGAACCACTACCATATACATGTCCGTATGCTACCGCAAATTGAACTTCTGCTGAAGAATCATTTTGTGGATTTTTTTGATATACATTCAAATAGTATTGTGAACTATTTTGTGCTGCTTGAGTTGATGATGTGTAGAATGCTGTTAAAGAACCAGAATCACCAGTCCATAATCCAGTAGTTACCACTTCAACTTTTGCGTTTACTTTATCAAAATCACCAAATCTTTTATATACACCAGTAGTAACTCCACCTGTATTGGTAGATATTTGTTGTCCTGCTGGTAATACAGTGTTTAATAGAGATACGATTTGGTTTGTATCAATTTGACCTGCGTTAGCCAATGATGCTATCTGCGAGGTTATATTTGGGTCGTTTATTAGTGCCATTTCTTATCTCTTTTTATGCTTTATAAGTTACGGTTACAGGAATAGTTTGAGAACCTCCAGTTTCGTTACCATATACAGTGATTGTTGTTTTAACATCTCCTGTTAAGTTTGGATTTGGAGTGAATCTAAATTCTAATCCGTTTACAACTTGCGCAGTTGTAGTTATTTCTTCTCCTAAGAATACAGGTACCGAACCTGCTGCTGTTGCTCCTCTAGTAACAGTCAATGTACCAGCTCTTTGGTCTGCCAATACAACAGTGTATCCAGCGTTTTGGTTTCCAGCAGGGGAAGTAGTAGGAGTCATACCTACACCACCTTCATTTTGGTAAACACCAATTGCATTAATACCTAAAGATACTAAAGGAATTTGAGTTGTTCCTTTTGGAAGTGTAACTAATTTATATCTCAATACTTGAGTTTCATCAGGACTAGCTTCCGTAATAGGAATAGCTCTGATTGCTGAATCGTAATAAGCCGAACCTTTTGGGTGTGCTGGTTCATACAATGTATAATCAATCTCATCATCCCCAAGCGCAAATTTGGTTATGTTAAGTGATTGACCGGATGCTAGTTTTTGTCTACCTTTTTTGGTAAGAACTGCATCAACTGTTATTTCGGTATTATCTAAATATGCCATTTGATTTTGTTTTAATCTATTATCTAAAATAAATATAACTATTTAATATTTTCAATCTTAATCCACTTCAAGTATTGGTTCACCACTACCTCTACCAGTCTTAGCCACTCTAAGGATGTTAGGATTAGTTGTAAATGTTTCTACTGGGTCTAATCCATCTGGAGTAGTTGCTGCGGTTTGCTGAGAACCTTTCCAAAATGAACGAATCATTCCTTCACCTAAATTATTAGTAAATCGATAGTGAGATGGGAAGTACCCATTAAGAGCTACAACTTCAGTAACATCACCACCGGCTGAAACAGTTTGAGTAAGCGGAACAATAGATACTTTGTAATTATATTTTACAACTTCGATATCCGTATATTTAACCTGCTGACCTGGTAAAGCTCCATTTACTGGATAACCTTCTATTTGAGTTGGTACTTTTATAACTGATTGGTTTTTTGTCAAGAATACATTTTGAATACTTGATGTAGTATTTCCAAATACATCATCAAATACAGTAACTTTAGTTCTACCACCATTTCCATAAAGTCCAAAACCTAAATTAGCTAATGAATTTTTATCCATACCAATTTGTTCTGATTTGAATGATTCAGCCTCACCACTTAAAGTTTCACCAGTTGGTACATCGATTGCTACATCATACATAGGTGCGGTTGCTTCTGCAATATCTTCCGGCAACAATTCTATTAAAGTATCATAGAATGGAGTTTCAGTTTCTATTCTAGTTTCTTCTAAATTAATAATAGTTTCGTAATTATTTAATTCATACGATAATGTTGCTCTATCTTCTAAATTCAAATAAGCTTCCTTAACTTCATATGTAGATTCTATACTATTGTTATCATCGATAGTTATAAAAGTTTCATAATCATTTCTTTCAGATACAGGCTTATCCCATCTAGTTTTATTTCTTTCTAAAAAGTGAGGTTCTATTAATAATCCTTTGGATACCTTTGCTCTAGCAGGAGCCATATCAGTTAATACATCAAATAATGATTTATCAATGTATCTAACCAATTGAATGTACTCATTTATGTTCCTATCCAGTCTTTCAAAATAATAATTTCTTAACGTTTCTAATTCAGAATATTTATCTTTATATTCATCACCAGGATTTCCAATATAGTTATCAATATTAAAATCTCCAAATGTCTTTAAGATATCCATATTCAACTCCTTAATTGGAGAGAAGAACAATCCCAAACGAGATGAATCTATTGGAGCTCTATCAAATGATTTTTTAGTTGCTCTAGCTTTATATGAAAGGTCACCAACAAGCTCAACATCTTCAAATCTTATTTTATTTCCGTAACTAAATCCTAAAGATGGTACGTTTGCGGTTACAGTTCTATCATATGGCTGATACTGATATGGATATGCTGATGCTGAATAGAAATTTTGTGCATATGCATAAATCTCTCCATATTCAGTACTAATTGATACGTTTTTAATATTATTATCGGATGTTCTATCTTTTGGATATTCAAAATCTAAACGGAATAATAAATCTGCAGTAGATGCTGTATATGAGTTACCATTTATAGCATCTGGGAATAGTGTATGATTATCAAATTTACTTCTTTCTAAAGGAACTTTCCACAAACGGAATTCATCTAATTCGCCAGAGTAACCATCACCACCCACAACAAGATTTGAAGTAGAACCAGTATCCCATTGATTATCATTATATAATATTGACATACTCACCGATGTAACTATTCTAGTACCATCGGATGTACCTAACCAAACTTCATATAAAGATGTACTATCAGAATAGTTGTATCTATTAATAGCTACATTTGAATAATATTCTGTTGAAAGTGGGAAATCTAAACTTCCTGTTTTTAATTCAGGTCCCCATGCGTATGTTATATCAACATATGGAACATATAATCCAGATGTTACAAAATAAGTTGATGTAGAATCGTTTCCTCCAAAATTTAATTCTAATTTATAAAAAGAACCAGTGGTTTGAACCAAATCTAACGTAAATTCACTACCAGATATTAAAGTTGCTACCGTATCTATACTTGAACTAGGTCTTATTCTGAATTCTACACAATTTGGAAAATCTAAAGTAGATGGGGTTGTATGCCAAGGAATTTTTACACTTGAATTTTCATCCAAACGTATTGCAGCTGTTCTATCATCAAAAGTAAATTTAGTAACACCACCACCCGTTGGGTCTTGTGGTCCACCAAACTCCATTATTGTCAACATAGATTGAGGAATGCCATAACAAGCCATAATAGCTTTCATAGCTCTACCTGTTCCTTTATGTTTCAATAGATATGGTAGGTTATTTAATATTCTTCTCCAAACTTCATCATTTGCATCAGATAAAGACATTCCGTATTTTTGAGAACCATCTTTATTTTTACCAAATGCATATTCCCATAGGAATTGAGAATCAAATGCTCTCTTACCTTCCCATCCCATTGATTCAAGCATATGATAGACCATTTTATCCATCATACCCTTAACAGGCTTATGTTCTAATATTTTATTTTGGTTTAATCCATTAATATAAGTCCAAATTACATCAAAATGATGGCCCATCATATCTAAGAAAGATAAGAAATCTTTACTTTCGTAATCATCTCTAAGATATTCAGGCAAATTGTTTACTAAGTAATTAGGATTTTCTCTATCATATACTTCAGCTTCAGATACAATTGCTTGATACCAAGCTTTAACTTCAGTATCGGTTGAACTTTTAGGAACACCATTTAACTTTGGATATGATAAAGATGAACTTGAATCGTTATATAAGAAGTATTCAAACCCGTCAAATCCTTTCTTTATTTGATTTGTATAATCTATTAATTTAGTTGCTTCGGATATTACAGAAGCTGAACCTGTCCAATTGGAATTACTTATAGTAGGTTTAGCTAATGCATCATATCTACTTTGATAACTTTCTATTAATTCTACTTTATATAAAAAGTTATTTACTCTTTCTTCAGCAGAACTAAAATTTGTAAAGTTTTCAAACATATAGTTTGAACCACTTACATATTGTACATTTATTTGAGTTGTATCAATTCCAACACTTTCTGCAAATTTATTTACTAAATCAGTTGATGTTAATGAACCAGTTGCTAGTAAATCATCAAATACTTTATATCCAATCCCATTATCAGGCTCTAATGAAAAATTAGGTCCTTTTAGTGGTGGGCAATAATCTTTTAATTCACCCACAATAGTGGATGTTTCAATTACAGGATTTGATTGTAATTTAGAAATCCATACAAGCTGATTTTCTTCTATTGATGTGGCTAATGGTTCATATAATTTTGCAATAATAGAACCTTCACTTCCTGTCCATGTAGTAATAATTTTATTATCACCATTACCAAAGTGTAGTAAGTGTGTTAAGTATTTTGATGAATCTCCATCAACTTCAATATTATCAATTTGATATTTGAATGCTTCACTAATTCTATTAAGAGCAACATTTCTAGGAATTGTTAATTTTCCTTTATTGAATTTAATAGTAATTATTTCATCTCTACCTACAACAATTTCTTTACCACTTACATTATATGGAACTAATTTTAATTGGAATGATATTGTAGTTTCATTTTCAGAATAGTTACCATTAGCTAAGTTAAGCATTGTTTGAACGTTTAGTTCTTGCTTACCTGTGCTAGGTAATTGCATATATCCTTCTCCACTAAAAAGTCTTATATAATCTGTATTCTTAGATTCCCAAGATACTTCGAAGTTTACATTTGTACCCACATAATCAGGACCTCGTAATTCCGATGGATACTTTATATTGAATATATCAGGAACGCCAACATAAACATCATCAACTACACTATAAAACAATTCAATACCAGCACCATCACCTTCACTATTTGAAGGTACTAATATTATTTTATAATTTCCAATTATAGTAAATACTTTTGCTGGTATTATAATACCTGCATATTCAGTACTACCATCGAATAGTTTATCAAATGTAAATTTTTCATTATTTACATAAGCTGTTACTTTTTCAACGGCAATACCACCTTTAATACCAATTGGTATATCTGCTTTTGTATTTATATTATAAATCCTATCATAATTAGGATTTGTCAATTCTATCGATGGTACTGCTTTTGTTGGTACAAATACTGGTTCAGTAGTAACAACAATATTATAATCCGCATCTAATGTTATCTTAGCAGATAAACTATCTAATTCAAGACTATCCGTAGCACTATTTGCTTCTAATATTTGAGTTTTTTTATTAGTAGAACTAATTTCTATTTTTGAAATTCTATACTTTAATAAATCGTTTGATGATAATGTTAAGGTATCACCATCATCTCCAAGTATACTAACTACACCTGCCGATAAAAGCGTACTATCAGTACTATTTTTAATAATTAATATTCTATCAGAACTATCAGCCGTTACTGTTACTTTATATTTTGGTAATGCTGGTTCATCTACTACAATAGATTTTTTTACTAATGTAAACGATAAATTTTGAATTTGGTCTACAGACTCATAATCAATATTTGTTACAGTCCCACTATTATAATATTGTACTCTAAATTTATATGGTGGAGTATTTGTATATGACCAATTGCTATTATTATAACCACTATATGATATATCACTACCAAATCCAAATGATAATCCAGATACTCCAGTATTACCACTCATTCCACCAAATATAGATGAGGCAGGATTTATATTAAAGTTTCCATATATTGGAATATAATCCGGATTATTTATTACATTAATTATATATTGCTCATCCGTTGTATATCCTTCTTTCTCAACAGTAATTGTTCTCTTACCACCTTTGAGTATAATATCACTAAGTAAATTTGTTATTCTTTCGGGAGTTACTTTATATGTAAGTTCCCCATCCATTAAAATACTAGCACCAGGTATATTAGATGATATATTTAATAAATTTTGAAAATCGGAATTAACAGTACCAACAGGCGCAGATTTATCTATCGGTGGATTATATGCACTACCGCCGCCACCTCCACCACCACCGTATGTTAGTATAACACCAGTATTACCGCCGCCCATTTCAAAGCCACTGTCTCCGTAAAAGGATTGCTGCGTACCTGCTATTACATCCATATCTGATAATCCTACCATTTTTATTATTTAATAAATATTTTATTGTATATTTTCTCTTTGTCTCATATCTCTCTCAAATACTTGCTCTCTACCATAACCAGTTCCATAATCTCTCTCAAAGTAAGCACCACCACCGCCACCTCCACCATATGATGGAGATTCAACCGGAGGATTAAATTTAGGTATTGGTTCTGGGTCTGGTTGTGGTTCTAATGGAGTTGGTTCTGGTGCAGGTGGTATTTCCTTTTCCTTTTCTTTTTCCAATTTAACTTCTTTATCAAGCTGTTTTACTTTAATACGCTCCACTTGTTTAATTTCAGGTGGAGTTGTATCAATATTTATATCAGATGCTGTTCTTTGTAAAACCTGACCAACTATATCCAAACTTTCATCCGTACCAACATCATAAGTAGTTCCATATACAACATCAGGCGTAAGTAAATAATAATCAATAGCTTTTATCACTAATTTATAACAAGTATCTTTTATAGTATTTTTTGATAATTCTAACGTTGGTTTAGTTGCTTTAGGTTTTCCATAATTCAAATCCTTTACATCCGATATTCTATTAGTAAACTCATATATTGCAGATTGCATAAATTTGTTATGAACATTATTAACAAATATATCAAAACTTTGTATTTTGAATTCGTTTCGCATTTTATTAAACCACTCATCTGAATACTTTGCTTTTATTGCTGTTGCTATTAATGATGGATTTACTTTTTCAATAAAATTAATTGCATATACAATTGTATCCTCTCTAAATTCACCATCTCTTAAAAATATACCATATCTTTCAAATAGTTCACTATTAATAGTCTCTGGTCTTTTTAGAGGAAGTAATCTAACTTCTGTTCTTGATGGGGATATTTCAGATATCCATAATTTATCAAATTTAGAATCACTACCAACTCTTTTATTTACAAGAGTTATTTGCGTTTTGAAAATACCATTATTATAGCCTGCCTCTTTTATCAATCTTTCGATATCGATAAAATATTCGTTTGGAAAATTAAAAGCTTGAAATAGTGTACCATCTGCTATTAAAAAGTAATCTCTAATGTTTTGCGTTGTCAATGGTACATAACGAACCAACCCATATTTTTCTTGTGGTAATTGGTTATCGTTTACATCATAGATTATAAATTCTATCGCATCGGCATCACTTAATCCAAAAAAAGATTGCAAATCTCCTCTTTCAAAGATTTCTCTATCTTTTGAATTTATTCGATATCCTTTCGAATCAACTACATCCTTAAAAAATTGTATAGCCATATTTTATAATCTATAATTATATACTCTTGTTAAAAACTCTTTTTCTTCTGTAGTTTTGCCTTCCGATGAAACTTTTATTTTCAAAATAGAATCATATGTATTATATCTACTAGCAATTGTACCAATCCAAGTTCTCCAACCACCATCCATTTTTGTATTTAATTTAACAGATGGTTTTAATTCAAACTTTTGAGTTTTTCCTTTTGCTACGGTTGCTTTTGCCGAAGGTGTCCATTCCCAAACTCCAAGTGCATCTGCTAATTCAACTGTCACATCACTAGCAACCGCATATACTTCTATAAACTTACTATGTAATGTTTCAGATATACCACCTGCACCTTTCAAAGTTCCATGGTCATTATCTAATATAATATAATATGTTTTATTATCAATATTATTATTTGATAGTGGGGCCTTCTCAAATTTTATAGTTGCCAAATCGCCAGTTGAAACAGCTCCAGCTTCTAACTTTGCCTTTTTACCAAATAATTCTTCTCTAAGTAAATCATTTTGTTCTTTAAGAGATTGATTTCTTGCAAACAATGATACTCTTTGAATAGCTTCGGAGGTTGCTTTTTGTATAGCGTTTTGTAATTCAACAATAGTTGTTTGTATTTTAGAAGTTGCTGTTGTAGTTTGATTTTGAGATGCGGCTGCAATTAATGCTTGGTTATCTACTTCCACACGCAAACTTTGAGATACAATTTCTAACTCTTTAACCTTACCAGTTAAATCTGATATTTCAACATTTAAGTCTTGAATTTCATTTGTTAAATTTATTATAGATTGAGTTGCATCATTGTATATAGAACGTAATACAGTATCTGGTAGTTCAGGTGCTGTAATTGGTATTAATTCAACTATTTCAGTATCTATTGATTTTAATAATTCAGCATTATCATATTTTGGCTTAACAAGTTTTGCAGCAGTAACTCCGTCTTTAACATCAAATTCTTCAAATAAGTTGATGCCATATGTACTTTTTGATTTGATTCCTAAAGAACCACTAATCAAAATTTTACCAATTAGTTCTTCGTTTTGTAAACCTGTTTTTTTCATAAATTAATTTACAACAATAAAAGTGATATCATCATCAAAGTATTGAACAGAGCCATCTATATCAATCTTAAATTCTATTTTATATACTCTATTAGTTTCCCAATTTCGTAAATCTAACTTTATATAATTACCATCACTATCACAACTAACTTTAGAATATTCTCCAAATGGAATTATAATATCATTAGAATTAAAATCTTTAATTTGATAATATGTTGTTTCCGGTAAATATTTTTTTGTTTTATATGAAAATTGATTTACAAAAGTTTTCAACGGATATAATTCCCTACCAAATACTCTAAGTTTAGGTTGTGTACCTAATTTATATTCTTTCTTAAAGTTAGTAATACCAACTTTAATATTTTCATCAACTAATGCTGATAAAGAACCTGTGTTAAATATTTGGTCATCCCATCCAATTCTAATTTTTGGCTGATATATAGTGTGAGTTTCTTTACTAAACAATTTAACAATACCATAATCTTTGGTATCTGTTTCTTTTATCGTTGGGAACTTTATTATAAATCCATCATTTTTTATAGAACCACTTACCCAACTTTGAACTATGTTTTTAACATCCATATGGATATCAGCTGTTGTATATGAGAACTCTTGTTGAGCTGTATATGCGGAGTACCAAACTCCACCTCTACCATCATATGAGCCAGTTGAACCTGGAGCTAAATTAGGTAATATTCCATCGGTGGTAACATCACCAAGCCAAAGCTTTTTACTATCGCCTTCTCTATATCTCCAAGTAACTCCAGCCGTTGATATTTCATCAAATCTAGTACCAATACCCATATCCCAACTACCAGATACCGCATGTGCATATAATGTATATTCTAATGGGATTTCTTCGCTTTGAGTTTCTCTCATAACAAGAGTAACTTCATCTAATTTAGCGTTACCATCTACAATTGATTGCGATAAGTAAGATAAATCAAATCTTATTAATGCTCTTGAATAATCCCTAACACTACCATAATATACTTTACTAACTTCTAATATCTCGTCTAAACCAGTATTTTGATTTGGTTGTTGTAAATATATTGATGCATCTTTTGATGCTGTTATAAAATTATACATATTATTTTACCCTCCCTCTTATATCCGAATCCGGAAATTTAATTTCAAAAACCGAAGGGTCTAAAGATGGATATACTATCTTACCTTTAGTTGCCGCTGTTATATTATATGAATTTGGTGCATAATTGCCACCACATTTATTAGTTACTTCTAACATAGGTACGGATGATACACCCTCTACATTAGATATTAATAATTCTACTTCACTCAAATTAATTGTTTGATTGAATGTCCAATTATCTATTGAAAAATATCTTTTTAATTCACTTATACAATTAGTTAATACTTCACTTTTATTATAATTTTTATAAGCTGTTATTTCAAAATTCAAACCAATATTTATTACAAACCCATCAATTACATTAACACCATCTGTTAAAATCTTATATTCATTCAAATATGTTTTCAAATTTTCTTTAACAGCTCTATTAATAGGTGTAAGATTATTATTTGTATCATATCCAAGCAAATATAAGTTTATAGCAAATGGATTATTTTTTTCATTATCATTTGAAGTTTTTCCAACTAAAAAATTTCTTATTTCTTCTTGTACTGTTTGTTGAGTTGGTTCTTCACTATCAGGTTTATTTACAAATGACATAACCAAATCAGTAAATTCTTGCAAATTATTTGGAGATGCTAATATTGATGATGGTGAATTATTATCTAACGTACCATCGGCGGTTGCATATGCTTTAGCAATACCACCATATTTGGATGGAAGTGATAAAACTCTTACTTGATAATCTTTTGCAGTTACTGCTCTATTTTGTGAACCAAAGTTTGCTAAAGCGTTTTGTCTTATTTCTTCTATGGTTTCACCACCACGACCACCAGCTGCAGCTGCTTCATTATCAACTGCTAATGAACTCCTAACAGAATCAAATGCAGATAATTGAGATTGTGTAAATGTACCAGTATCATTATCTAATTCAAATCCTACGATTTTTATTAAAGTTCCTTTTGGTACATTAGAAGTAACACCACCACCTACTAAATATTTTATTGTAATAGATGTATTTGCAGGAGATGTTCCGTATGTTTTTGTTTTTAAGAAGTTTGTTGGGTCAAATGATTCTTCCAATCTACTAATAGAATTAGGTAATCCTAATCCAACATTTTTAAGATTTGGAATCAATTGTTCATCGGATGCGGTTGCATCTCCAGCACCAAATTGAATTGTAGTTGTACTATCAGAATTAACTTTTGTTACAAATCGTCTTGGAGTCTTTAATGTTTTTAGAATATATGGTACAGTTGTTTTGAATTGATACAAATCAGGATCGTTAGCTTCTGTGTTTGGGTTATCGATAAAAACCATTTCTTGTGCTAAGTATGGAACTTCGTACCACTTATTATTATTAGAATCCCTAACATCAACAATTTGTATAACGTTTGTATCTAACAACTCTATTGTTTGAAATGGAGTATATGTTCCAAATGTATATGTATTTTCAATCTGAATAGCTGATATTGCTTGTATATATTTTTTAACTAAATAAAATACAGGCTCTCCGGTAATGGAATCAGTTTGATATACCATTATCTCTCTATTTTCACTATCAGAAAAATCAACAACATCTGTTGTTCGGAATATTACATCAGGTATATTGGCCTCAACCGTCATTCCCTCTTTTATTCTTAAATAATATTTTTCATCAGGTTTATTATTAACACCACTTCCTATCGATGGTACTAATTGATATACTGATAACGTTACTACTGCTGGTGCTGTTACTTTTGGTTTGTAACCCAAATATTGAGATAATGCTAATACATTTGCAGAATCTTCTGCATAAACCATCATAGATTCTTTTAATGTATCATCTACATAATAAGATAAAACATCACCAATATATGATGCCATTTCTATAAACATCATACCAGGTGATGTTTCATTAAAATCACTATATGATTTTGGAAAATATGTTTTTGCAAATTCAATAAGATTATCACGGAAAGCAACAAAGTCTTTATTAAGATAATTTATATCCTTTCCCTTATTCTTAAAAATTTTATTTGTAGTTTGTATTGCCATTTTTATTTAGTATTATCCAGCTGAAACATTAAAAGTTACTGTATTCAATTCAGATGCTCCTGCTATTGAAAATGTAAGAGATACATTTACAGTATTTGCATCTTTTAGAGAATCGCTTGTATCTATATCAATTTGTTCTATATTAACATAAGGTAACCACTTGCCCATAGAACCAATAATAGCTTCTTCTATTTTGGTTTCTATTTCATCCGTTTCAGGTTCAAATAAAATCTCTTGAAGACCGCTTCCAAAATCCGGATGCATAAGCCGTTCACCTCTTTTAGTAAGTAACAAATTTTTTATATTAGAACTAAGTTGTTCTATTGTAGTAAACGATTGATTAAAAGCAGTATTAGATATTTGAATTGGTAAAGTTATACCTATTGCATAGTCATTATACGTTTCCGTATCTTTTACCAGTCTAGTACCTAATATAATTGCCATTATTTCTTAAATCTTTTTACAAGTTCTGAATAATCTCTGTTCAATGCTTTATCCAATTCAGGTACTCCGGTATTTACACCCAATCCTGTTGGAGATGGTCCTTTCGCTAAATCACCATAACCCATTTTTTCAGCAATTGCAGTTTTACCTACAATAGAACCCATATCACCTTGCCCAAAACTCATTGTTCTGAATCCTCCATCTCCTTGTGGAATTCCACCACGTGTTTCATTAAGGATTTGGTTAATCATTGGGTTTTTACTGAATTGTTTTTGTGGTACTACTTTGGTAGATACCGATTCTTCAATAAGCTCATCATCTAACATAGCTTTAGCCATCGATAATCCAGTAGTTTTTGGTTTAGCAGGTTGTTTACCCTCTGCTAACATTTTTTTCATCTCAGCCTTCACACCTTCATTGATTAAAGCAGGTAATTGCTCTTTAAGTTCCTCTTTAATAAGAATTTGGATGGCTTTTAATAATTTGTCCGTATTCATACTTTATTATTTGTTATGTTTATAAATATTTGAATTAAGTATTTTTGGGATTTATTAAACTTTGGCTACATAGAATCCCCAATATTCCCAGTGCCACATTTCATCAACACCACCACCATCAGCTAATCTTGCTGGATTGTACCATCCATATTTAGGTCCATTATTAGATAACCACCTATATAAAGATGATTTTTCTCTACCTGCTTTATTAATAGCTGGGTTTCCACTTCCACCTACTTGCCTATATAGTTCAGAAAAATCAATTGCAATTCCCCAACCATGTGGTGAACTACCGGGCTTTGCTATCGTTGAACCAGTTCCTAATGATTGTTGATGTGCTACACTTCTATACGCAGATGTTATTGTCCAAGTAACACCTTCTGTTTTTGCTTGTTTTTTTAATTTGAAATATTGTATAGCTGCTTCTGGATGTAGTAAGTATTTACCATTGTATCTATAATTCCCTCCATTTTCAATAGCAGTCATAGCTTCCAATGCAATATATCCATTTGGATACTTACCATTAAATATAGGTGGGGCTGGTACTTTTGTTGCTCCTACATTTCCATATATTTTTGGCGGAGGTCCTTCTGCTATTGCTTGTGGGACTGTACCGTCTGCACTTTGCTGTCCAAATATTACAGGACTTGGTTTTGGTTTGAATCTTGGTCTTTCAAATGCACCAGGATCTGGAGCTGGTACTGGACTCTCTGTATATTCGCTGAATTCAGCAACTACAGTTTGTTCGGATACCGATGCTAAAGTTTGGTCAGCTGTAATAATTACATTATTTTCTTTTTCATGTTCCGTTACGGCTTTTCCTTCTACAATTGGTGTATCATCACCTTCTTCTATTTCTTGGTCTTCAGCTGTACCTGTTGGTTGGGCTGGGTCTACACTATAACCGGTCCAATTTACAACACCTGGCGCAGGAGTACCTAATGGTGGATATAAAGATACTGTATTAACTATACCAACTACTGATGCCAAATGTGCATTTGCATAATTGATAAAATCATCAACTATTAAAGATGTATTTTTTGTTGGAGATAATTGTGACATATTTTTTTATTTTTGAAGTAATTTTTCATCAGGCAAAACATATCCACTAACTCTACTTGGATTTACTTGTTTCTTAAAGCAACCACATCCATTTCTATTAAATCCCCCTCCGCCTGTATTTCCTTCGATAGTAATTATTTTGCCATCTACAACCGCAGCAACAATACCTATATGATGTTCAGGAGTTCCATATAATACAGCAGCTCCAACCGCTGGTACTTTTGAGTACACTCCATTTTTCTTAGCCCAAGCAGCCCAATTAGTACATCCCGCTGATCCTGGTGGAGTTTTTAATCCTGCGGATTTCCACCAAGCCGTAACCGCACCAGCACACCAATAGTATCCCTCTCCGCTTGCTTGAACTTTAGCCGGATTATCCAAACCTGCTAATTTCATCATAGCATCGATTCTACCATATTGACCCGGTGGTAATTCTCCATTAACACCATTAACCTTACCACCACCATAATTTTTACCAGCACCATTATTAGCTTTAGTACCAGTTTCCATTATACCAATATCCAATGTTGCAGCCTGTACAATTCTTTGACCAATTGGACCGGATGTAAAACTTGGATTTGTATCAGTAAATTCAGAATCACTAGCATAAATTATTTTCTTTTCTACAAATCTTGGTTTTGGAGGGTCTGCTGGCGGAATTGGGGTTGATGTATATTCTGAAAATTCAATTTCCGTAGCTAATAACGAACTATATTCTGCAGCTGTAGAATCTCCTGCAGCTGCAGCTTCATCAGCTACAACTTTTTCAGCTTGTTTAACTGCTATATCTTCAGCAGTCATTTTGAAATCAGGTTCAACGGTAGGTGGTGATGGTATAAAAGGACTCCAAATACCAGGATTTATTACAACATTACTTGTTACTGATATATTTTGTGTAGAACCTACTGCTGGTATTTTTGGTATTGGATATTGATTTAATTGCGCTCCAGTCCAATATGCAATTACACCCGGACCCATAGCTCCAACTAAATCATATGGAGATGTTGATGATAATCCTTGTTGTAATGCTGATTTGAAAACTTCTCTCATAGCATCAACATTACCTTGTCTTAGACTTACACCATTAACAGTATCAGTTCCCCTCTTTATTGCCGCATCGTATTCAGTTGCATATAAGTCTGCAATAGTATCTATATCAGGTATACCATCTGGGTTATTTGCTACCCTTAAAATATTATCCTTAAAAGTTTGCCAAGACATTATGCTGTTGTATTTAATTCACTCAATATAGTTTTTAACTTAGATTTAATAGAATTAAAAGCTGGAACATTTTCCGGTCCTACTTTGGATGGACCTGATGGTGTTAGGTAATTCTGCTTTACAATTTCATCTATTAATTCTGTAAGTAAATCTACTAATTTATTACCCTTAACAATTGGCTCTAATTCTTTATTTCCTAAATTAATTTTTCCATTACCTGTATTTAGGTTTATATTTCTATCATTAGTTGCTACGTTTGTATCAGCTCCTACATTAACTTCAATACCCAATCTATTATCAATTGATAGAGCCCCATCGGAAATAAATCCATAATTCTTTTTTGAATAAAATATCATTTCCGCATTTCTAGCTGAAAGTATTAATCTACCAGAACTAAATAATAATTGGTCTCCTATTAATTTAGATGGATACTCTTTGAATGCCGTTGGCTTTGTTTGAAAATCCGAAGCGTTTTTTTCATCCAATGTACCAGGAACAAATCCAAGTTGATATTCATTTGAAATTAATGCAATAGTACTACCATCTTTATTAACATCTTCTTCTGTTACGGAGTTTATTTCATTTTTTTTAGATACTGCATTTTCTCCGTTTCTTATAAAAATAGTTGGTGCAAATACTTTTTTATCATTATTATATGCAGAAAATCGTATTGATTGGCCAAATCTACTTTCAATAACTTCATCACCTTCATATAATTTTAATTTATGAATACCTTGTTGTTGTGTAAAATAACTTCCATATCCATCATATTTAGTTGAATTATCTTTGGTAGTTTTAGCCATACCAGTATTTTCAACTCTTGCATAACTATCTTTTTTATCTTCGGATGTTTGTTGAGTATTTGGTGAAAAATTATTCTTAATATATTCTCTATCCGCATTTATATTAGGTCCAAGTTCCGTTCCAATCCTTTGATAAAATAATTGACCAGATTGGCCTACTATAATTTCAACAACTTCATTTCTTACAGGTAATTTTTTGAAATTTTTATCATACGGATGTGCAATTGGTAAAGTTTCTTCATCCGTTGTACGTCCTTTTGATGTGTATCTAAATTCAATAGCACCTATATACTCTGTAGTTATATTTTTATCGCTTTTTATTAATGGATGTTCCATATCCAATATTACAGAATATACAACACCAAGACTTGATTGCGAGCCGGCTACTTTTCCTATTTGAGATGATACTCCGGTAGATGTGGTTGAATTTTGAATTGGCATACTTATTTCATTTTTTGTTTTAACTCATCTAATTCAAATTCTAAGTCATCAACTCTTTCAACTTCAGCCTTAGTATCTTCTAAATCTCTAAGTAATTGTTCTTTCTCAAATGGGGATAAAAATCCTTCTTGTCCCTCTGTCTTTTTGTCTGCAGCAACAATTTTAGTTGCAATGGATGCTAACTTAACCAAATGGTCATCGTTTCTAATTGAGCTATCTATTAATGAATTAATTAATGGTCCTAAGTTTCCCATATCACTTGTACTTTTAACCATTTTTTTTAATTCATTGATTAAATCACTTATTTTAGCTTTTTTTTGAACTTGATTATTATAGATATCCTGAAATAATCCGTTTAGGGATTTACCAGGAAATAATTCGAAATCGTTTGACATATTAATATATTTACATTTTGTATGTATATAAATATGATTGTATTAAAATGTTGAAATTAAATTGAGATTACTTCAATTGTAATCTTAGGTTGATATCCATCAGGCAGTTGTCGATTAATACCTTTGAATTCGTTTACTTTGTTCTTAAAGTATGTTATTTGTAATACCTTATCAGTTAGGTTCATTACAGTTTGAGATGATGTAGACATTTCTTCCGTATCTCTTTTCATATTCAATTGAGGTCTTTTTGGGAAGTATTCCTTTCTCATAGCTTGTGCTATTCCTTTCCAATCCTCAACTTTATCAACTGATTTTTCTGCCGATATTTTTCTTAATTTTGAACTTAAATATTTCTCACCACTTGTATATCCAGCATCGGTGAACATATGTCCGTGATTTGTACGAACAACAGGTGATTCGGAGTTTTGAAGTTTAACATCAGGCTTATGCTTTGATGTAGTTTCAATACTAACCATATGTTTTGGAGATGATACGAATGTATGACCTTTAAGAGATAATCCACTCTTACCCTTATATGATAGTGCAGCTCGTACTGCATCCATTAGGGTAGGTTGTTTGATGATGTTTCTCATCTTATCTCCATCAGGTCCTGGCTTTCCACCTTTCTTTACAATCTTATGTTCTGCCTCATCGTGTCCAACTAATAGTGCGGAGTTTACAACACCAATTCCGTTTTCGTTTAATCCTTCGCTCCAATCAGTTACCAAATCGTGCAGATATGCAACTTCCACACCATCAATTATAGTATGTACAATTTCTAAAGATGGATTATAAGCTCTATCTCTGTTTTTAGCTAAGATAAACTTATCGTTAATTTCTTTAGATACAATGATGCACTCTAAAAGTTTCATTTATTTATTATTGGATATATGCGTTTAATTCGTAAGAATTTTTCATACCATAAACCTGAATTTGTAGCTTCTTTCTTTGAACCTTACCATCTTTAGATAACTCAATACTAAATTTATTAGTCTTACCTTCCGATGGTTTTCTAGGACCCATTCCTATCTGTCTGAAAGAATCATCATCATTTATTTCGTATCCTTTTTTCTCCGCATATTCTTTAGCTGCTTGTATGGCTGATGTATATGATTTGTGATATACTTCGTAATCTGATTTTGCTTCTTTTATTGATTCGTTTGTTGATACAAATAATCTTACTGAAAGAATTACATCCTTACCAATATTCAAACTTCTTACTTTGTGCTTTTCCAAATCGTAAGCCGGATTGATTACAGTTGCTTTTGCAATTACACCATTCTTAATAAAGTGTGGTTGTAATCCAGAATAGTTATCATCTCTGAACATAAAAACATCTTTAGGAGAATCCTTTGATATTTTAATTATTTTTTTCAAACCTTCCTTACCCATAAAGCAGCCACCTTCACATTTAGTACCACCATAAGTTTTACCTTTTTGTAATGTTACTTCGCTTACAGATTCCTCTTTGTTTATTTCTTTACCAGCTTTAACTGCATCTTTATGTGCATCGGAATTACCATGTGCCGGTTTTTCACCTCTAGCTTGCTTAGCTCTGATGTTTGCCCATAACCCTGGCTTTTCTTCGTTTAGTATATTTTTTAACTTTATCATATTAAAATGCTATTGAAATGTAATCACCATCTGCTTCTATCCAACGAACTTTCAAAGATAATAATTTTTTCAAATCATCTGCTTCAAATCTATAATTACCATGCCCACCACTTACTTTTATGTCTACAATAAAACCATGTATTCCATCAAATATAGAATCTACTTTGCCACCAATCAATTTTTCAAAAGCCATAACTTGCTTTTGTTGAATTGGTTGCAAATCTTTTAATTGTACTTCGGATGCTTCGTTTAGTTGTGATAATCGTATCATCTTATTTCTTTACTTTAATTTTCCAATAAGTACCAAATCCAACATAAGGTGAGAATGAACCATTTGTACCATCAACAGTTCTATTATTTACACCAATGTTTAAGTTATAAATTTTATCCTTTTTAGTTTTAAGAATTAAACCAGCTCCAACTGCTGAAATATAATCTTCTTTGTTAAATCCAGCATTCAAACCATAATATAATTGAGTTTTTGCAGGTTCTTTAACAATCATAGTTTCTTTTATAGTTCTTTCTTTTACACTTGCATTAAATGTTCTACCTAAGATTTTGTTTTGTGAGATAGTATCAATTACAGATACAGTTCCTAATGAATCAGGTAATACCAATACATCTTTGTATAAGACTTTTGAATAATAATCTTTAAGTAATGCTGCTGTATCTACTATTGCTGGAATAAGAACTTCTTTTTCTACGATTGTTTCGTGATAAATATCTTCACCTTTTTTAGTTACCACTTTAGTTTTAACAACTTCTAAAGTATCGATATCATGCTTGATAATTTCATATTTTTTACCTTCAATACGGATAGTTCTACCACCAGGCATTACTCCACCAGGATTAAACCACTGTAAAAGGATGTAAATAACCAATGCTACAATAGCAATATTTCTAAAGTTCAACAAATTTTTCATAATATATTATTTTATGTGTATAAATATTCAGTTATTCTAAAATACCATTTTTGAACCAATTTGGAAGTTATGTAGTAAATTAAAATTAGGTTCGAAAGTCATTGCGCCTCTATATGATGTAGATAATCCAAATCTTTTACTTATTTTATAATCATATCCCAAACCTATAATTGCACCAGGCGTTCTACTTACTGAACTATTACCAGTCATTGTATTCCAAGCTATTGGGGATTGCATTACGAATATTTGAGGAGTTAGAGTAACCTTTCTACTATAAGAATATGGTTTCATCCAAAATCCAACTGCAGATGCACTTAGGGATACACTATATCCACTACTACCCATATTTGGCATCATTAAGGTAATCACACCCACATTATAACCAAATGTTCCGTACTTAGGATGTGGTTTGATGTAGGTGTACCCATTAAGGTTCATTAGAGTTCCTTTAAGGTACGCAAATGTAGTTCCGTATGAATGTATGGCATTTAGTTTACCCTCCTCAAAATCCATCTTAGTAATACCACCACTCAATGCAAATTGATTCATAGTACTCCAAATAAGTGCGGTAGCTGAATATGATTTATCACCCATTAATGATGATTTGGAAACACCAACACTCATCATTACAGCATATCTACCTTCCATATCTTCAGTACCAGCCAAATCAGATGCCAACATCATTGGATTTGCTACTGCTTTCTTTTTTTCCTCTTTTTTCTTTTCTTCCTTCTTCTCCTCTTTTTTTTCCTCTTTGGATTCTTCCTTCTTTTCTTCTTTTTTCTCCTCCGATTTGGATTCCTCTTTCTTTTCTTCTGATTTACTTTCAGACTTTGATTCCTCTTTTGATTCGGATTTAGTTTCTGATTTTGATTCGGATTTAGTCTCCGTTTTTGTTTCAGTCTTTGTTTCCGATGATGAAGATGAACTACTACCAGAACTGCTTCCAGAACCCCCAGAAGTACTGCTTCCTGATGATGAAGATGTAGGTGGTGGTGTAGAACTAGCTGATGAAGCTGCTGCTCCAGATGCGGAAGATGAAGCGGCAGAAGATGCTGATGAACTTGCCGCAGAACTTGCTGCAGATGAAGCGGCAGAACTTGCTGCAGAAGCTGCTGCAGATGATGCGGCTTGTGATGTTGCTTGTGCTACTGCGTTTGTTACCGTTTGTTGAACAACCTGATTGGTTGGGCATCCCATAGTTGAGTATGCTGTATATGTTGCAGTTATCCAAAGTTGAACTGCACCTGCCATTACTTCTTGTGGAGAAAATACTCTGACCTGATTGTAAAAAGATACAGTTGCATATCCGTTTACCATTGTGGTAGTTGCAACCTTAATCTCACCAGTACATTTATCCTTATAAGTTTGGGTATAGGTTTGCCCCATCGCTTCCGTAGCGAATAAAGATATAACAATTATCAGTAAAGGGAGTATCCATTTTTTCATTTAGAAGTTTACACCCAATCCAAAAGTACTGCTTCTGATTATTGGGTCATAATCATACTTTATTGTTAGATTCTTAAAATCATGTAACGCTCCAACTTTAACAGTTGTGAATCTATCTCTATATTTTGGGAAAGTGATATATCCAATATCATCTTTACCTCTCCACTTCACATCTTCTGTCACACTACCAATCATCATGTGGATACCTGTTCTTTTAATCCTCTTACCAATACCAACATAAAAGTTACTTTGTTTTACCAAATCACTTACCATTGGAAAATCGACTTGAGTTATATTACCATAAGGAAAGAATGTAGAATTATCTCTTTCAAATGTTGAATTATATTCAGCTATAAAATATGCTTTGTTTCCCATTGTAAAGAAACCACCAATCTGATTACCGCCTGTTTTTTGAATACCAAAACTAATAACAGGTTTTTTACCTTTAATAGTATCCGCTTTTCCGTTATCATAAATATAAACTCTTGCAGGCTGTCTATAACCCCAATCGTTTAAGTAAAAGCCAGGGTTCCAATAATTCCAACCAAATGCAGGTGCTCCCCACATATCCCATCTATTCCATCCCCATCCAAAATTATTCATTAACCATGGGTCTCTAACAATTATGTTTGAACCAGGTCTTGTTCTTATCGGTCTA
>Ga0209770_10000392_pt1 | contig 24298 bp, 25 predicted proteins | sample LauGreSu1BDMLBDD_2_FD_187572 | JGI IMG/M metagenome (GOLD analysis project Ga0209770, IMG submission 187572) | Freshwater lake microbial communities from Lake Michigan, USA - Su13.BD.MLB.DD (SPAdes) (version 2) | ecosystem: Environmental > Aquatic > Freshwater > Lake | place: Lake Michigan, USA...
AACTTCATGCTCTGCCAGTCTATTTTGAGGATTGAGAAGGAATTCCAATTGCACATAATCTTTGTCTCCCCAACCGATGAAACGCGTATTCATGACTCCACCATCCGATCTTTCAATAAATGATCCATTGCGCCATAGATCAGGAGTCCACATGCGAAGTGGTGCATTGGATCGAGGATACAAGGAATAATCCCCAAGATTCAAAACTCTATATTCATTTTCCGCAGGAATTCTCTCCATCCTGAAACGACGACCGGTCATACCGAAACCCGTGATCATTGTCTGAAGAGGATATGCATGATTGAGTTCATTCAATGACTCATATGAAGATTGTTCCGATATGATGAAAGGCTCATCATATCTATTGAGTCTGTAAAACACCGCTGTATTCAATTGTCCATCATTCAGCATTTCAGTGGATCTTGCATGAGCTTCAACCGTATATGCACCTGAAGTAAATATTGTGTTTTTTGGAGAATAGAAATCTCCATAAACATCAAATCGCGTTTCTACTCGGGGGTCAACTACAAAAAATTTGGCGATTGCAATCGGCTGACTTGGGTCATCATAGAGATAAAACTTGGCTTTCCAATTTCCTCCGAAATTGAATTTTACATGTTCATTCGGAACTTTCAATGTACCGGTATAGGAATACCAAATGGAAGCAGGAGGAGCCATTCTCCAATCAATAGAACTTGTTCGAAGAAGGGCGGGATCATTCAAAAAAGCATTTTCATGTTCGGTCCAATCTGCATTGCAATGTGAAAAGATCACGAACATTTGGGGAGGTGTGCGAGATTGAATATCGAGTTCAATCGTGATATGCGGGAAATTAAATGAGACATTGGGCCTTCTCTGTTGCGTGGGTCTTGAACACATGGCAATCGGCGGCATGGTTTCATCATCACCACCATATACTCTCAAAAATTTCAATTGTGGCGGCATATTCTTTTGCATGTTTTCATGCATATCATCATCAGATGCTTGAGCATGAAACCCGAGCAAGATAAAACACATGATATGAATGAATGCAAAGTACATCAATATGCAATCCTGAATCCATAACCGAGATAATCTTCCCTCTCGGTATGATACATCCCATGTATAGATCTACCTGATGAAGCAATGAGACCGAACCAAATTCCTGTTTTATCCTTCATGTGATATTTGACTCCGCATTGAATGGAGTGTGTGGGCAAAGTGATTCCTTGCACTTCGCTTATACGCACATCATAACCTGATTCAATACTCAAATCATTCCCAATTGAATATCTCGTGTCGAAACCAAGTTGAGGAACAATACGACCGATATTTCTGGGTTGAGTTGACCAAATCCAAGTAATGCCGGCATAGAGTCGAATTTCACTGAGCATCACATATCCAGAAACATCGGCAAATTCTCTGCTATAGACAAATGGTTTTCTTTCCGAGAAGACGCCTTGTGCATCAGCGGCTCCATCAACCAAATGCGTGGAAATATGCGACAATCTCAATCGAGCGCCGGCAGGTATTCCGGCAACATTCCCATGGACGGAACCTTGCAAACCAAAAAAATAATCCGCGGTTTCAACGGGAAATTTAAAATTGCCTTCACTTCTCAATCTGGTGAGAATAAATGCATCTGCTCCAATGCCGGCCTTCCATCCCGATCCAATTTCGAATTGATTGAGATCAATCGTTTGACCGATATCAAGTCGCAATCGATCAGCATTCGGTTGATAGAATGAACCCACACGAGCTTCAAGTGGATTTGCGATATAATGAGGATAGAATGAATCTTGAGCACATACATTGATAATATGCACACATAGAATCACTGGCAGGAGGAAAAGTAAACGCATATTAATTGGCAATGAGATTTTTGATTTCACTCAACCAATCGCGAGTAAGAGGATTGATGAGCTTTGCATTGATTCCAAGTGATTGTGCGATTCTGCAATTCACGGGAGTATCATCCAAGAACAGAATTTCATCGGGAGAATAACCTGTTTTCGAGATCACATAATGAAATATCTCGGGATCGGGTTTCTTAAGATTCATTTCATATGAAAGAAACAAATGCTCAAAATATTCAAACAATGGCTTGCATTCTTCACGAACATGATCGTGATGAATCTCATTGATATTGCTCAAAAGTGCAATTGGAAGATATTGCGAAATCTCATGTATGAATGAAATCGTATCAGGATATAATCCCAAAAGCATTGCATTCCATGCATTGATGATTTGCTCATCTGTGGCTTGAATGGAATATTCTTCACCTAATCTTGATATGAATTCTGATTTATTCAATGTACCTGCATCAAATTCTCCGAATATTTCTTCCGCATGTTCAAGAGAAAATGAGATTGGATTTGCATTGATTGATTGGAGTGAATTGAGTGCAGAGTGTGTTCGTGCATGTTCTATATTGTAGAGCACACCTCCCAAATCAAATAGAATCAAACGAATATTCATATTAGAATATGCCGATATATTCGATGCCTGCATATCGTAGAAAGCCATTTCCATTTGTTCTGCTTTCCAAGAGATCCCTTGCTTGAATGGTAAGATTGATACCTTTGAAAGGTGAGTATTTCACAGCACAATTCAATAAGCCATTCTTGTTCATGAATGCCGGATCTTCATTCCATGTACCTGAATATTCGGTCGCGATTGTCACATTCTTATAGAATGACTGTTCTATTCCCACGAAAGCACCCGGTGTATTTGAATAAGCCGATGGCATGATTGGATAATTGATTCCACCGTGTAAAGATAAAATACCTGCTTGCCATGCAATATTTTTTGATGCGCTCACAAAAATGCCCGGCGCATTGAATTCAAATCTCCGTTTATTTTCCCAAGCACCTAGTCCTTGACTGTTTACTCCCAGCACTATAGCCGGTCTGTTTTTCTTTTCGGTAAACAATCTTGCTCGCACTTCAAAGAGCAACAATGGTTGAAGTATGGGATCTCCTTCACCCAAAAATGGCATTGCTGAATAGGAAAATCCAAGATTGACATTTTTTGTGAGACCATAATTGACTTGGGTCAGGATTCCTGATTCCTGCATAATTATGCCGGAAACCCTATAGGCCTTTGGAGGTAAGATTCTAGCAGTTGGCATATCAACTATAGACAATCTGGGCATTTTCGCTTTGGAGCCGGCACTGCCTTGACTCATAGCAGTATACTGCTGACTCATAATGAGAAGAGTCATCAGGACAATTAGCCGCAAAGAATTTTGGAACTGATTCATCAAGCCCTTTTTTGCATTTTTGTACAGTTGCAATTGCATATTCAAGATATGCATGCCTAAATTACAAAATGCCAAGCAATTACTTAAAAAAGAGATGAATCAAAGCACTGAAGAAGTTTTTTATGCGGGTCTCATTGAGAAGGCCAAATCTAGGCAAAAACGCATTGCTTTTCCCGATGCTTTGGACATAAGAGTCCTTGAAGCTGTAAAAACTCTCGCTGATCAAGCCTGCATCATTCCCATATTGATGGGAAATACTTATGAAATAGAACAATTCTCACAGGAACATAAGATTGACATCAAGGGCATTGAAATTCGAGACCCTAAAAAACACAGTACAAAAGAACATATAGAAGCTATCAAGGGCAAGATAAAAACCATTGATTCCAATGAAGATGGCATGGATATGCTTCAAAATCCTCTCTATTTCGCGGGCATTGAGACTCACTTGGGAATTGTGGATGGCACGGTTGCAGGAAATATCTCAACAACTGGTGAAGTGATAAGAGCAGGCATAAAAACTGTTGGATTGCCATTAGGTGTAAAAACCGTTAGTAGTTTCTTCATCATGATTCTTCCTGAATCCATCCTATTTTATGCTGATGGAGCCGTTATTCCTTCCCCAACTGCAGAACAATTATGCGATATCGCAGGTATGACCGCTTCGAATGCACGATCCATCATGAATATGGAACCGCGTGTTGCATTTCTTTCCTTTTCCACCAAAGGAAGTGCCGAACATCCGGATGTCATAAAGGTTCGAGAAGCATTCGCATTGTTCACCCAAACATATCCCGATATTCTAGCAGATGGCGAATTACAAGTGGATGCCGCATTGATTCCATCAATAGCACAAAGGAAGGCACCCCATTCTCCAATTCAAGGACAAGCTAATATTCTAATTTTCCCTGATTTGGATGCAGGCAACATTGCTTATAAAATCACCGAACGCTTGGCAAATGCTAAGGCAATAGGACCAATCGTACAGGGTTTGCAAAAGCCCTATTGCGATCTTTCCAGAGGTTGTTCCGTGCAAGACATCGTCGATGTTTCTCTCATTTGTTCCGTACTATAGATATTATCCACAGGTATTGAGTTTATGGGGGATGACTAGGTTCAAAATTCTTATCTTTGCAATCGAATTCATCGGGAACATTCTTTTTTTAAACAGATCATTTTTGGCTTTTTCGTGCAAAAGTTGCCATTACTTTCATTAATTTTCATTTCCTTGCTATTTCCATTGAAATATGCCTTGGCAAGTGATGCTACTTTTACTCTACCTGATACATCGCTCAGGCAGGGTACACGCTGGAAGTTGCCTGTTTTTTTACAGTCGAATGGAACCGCAATGCAGGAAATCTGCACCATTCGCATAGCAATACCCAAAAAGCGCATCATTCTTCATGATGCATTGACAGAGCCCGGCACATTATACACTTGCAAGAAAACAACCATCACATTTCTGTCCGATGGGGATGAATACAAAGAGTATGCAATTACATGTCCCAATCCACTATTTGATTCATCAGGAATTGTTTTTTACTTGGATGTGGAGACTCTTGCAGGAATGGATTCGGCATTGAGTATCAAAGTATTGTCATTCAGCATTGGTGATTCAGTTCAAGACATAGAACAAATAGGTGGAAAAATCACATTTATTGATCCTCCTGTCATTCAAGCGAGTACTGAAGGCATGGATATCAATTCACCAAATCCTTTTGCCTATACAACATCTTTCAATTATTATGTTGGTAAACCCGGTGATGTGCAATTCTTTCTGTATAGTTCTCAAGGAAAATTGGTCAAGGAATTTCCGGTTGAAAGAAAAATTGCGGGGCGTCACTCATTCACATTAAATGTCGATAATCCAATGGATTTCTCGAGTGGTGTCTATATCATTCGCATGAAAACAGAACAAGGATTGTATCACATGAGCATGGTGCATAAAAAATGAGAAAAACCATGCTACATATTAGTCGCATTCTCTTGTTCTTTTTTCTTTTTGCTCAGGGCATGCTATATGCTCAGCAATCGACAAAACTCATTTCGAAAACATCCGAGGGTACAGAGTTTTGGTTGTGTTTTCAAGAGAATTCTTGGCATCACTCCGCAAATCGTGTTGGTAAGATGAAATTGACCGATGCAAGAGGCGGCGATGTTTATATAGAAGACAGAAGCACACCGAATTTTGAATTATTCATCAGTTCTGATGTCACGACCAAGATTCGCATTGAAATTGAAGGTATTCGATATAAAATAGACACAACAGTGGTTGGTGGAACCGTGAGAAGAATATCAATTCCCGCGGCGGCTGAAGTAACAGGAGATGGTACTTTACAACCGAATGCAGTACGCATCACATCCAAATCGCCAATTTCAGTCACTTGTTTGAATGAAAGAGGAAGTTCCACCGATTCATATTTGGCATTGCCTTCCACTGCATTGGGATTGGAATATTATGCAATGAGTTATCATTCAACACCCACGAATGATTTGGTTTCTCACATGGCCATTATTGCAACTCAGGATAGTACATTGGTTTATGTCACGCCATCTGTCATGACATCCCGAAATAAGCCACCGAAAGTTGCATTTCCTGTCATTATGAATAAAGGTGATGTATATCAGATTGCCGCATTGAATTTTCAGCCAATGGGTAAAGCAATGAATGGTAGCGACACCTTGATTTTTCCTGATTTGACAGGCACAAGAATACAGGCATCAAAACCGGTTGCTGTTTTCAGCGGTCATCAATGTGCCGATGTTCCTTTGCGCGTTCCATTTTGTAATTATCTCGTAGAGCAATTGCCACCAGTTCATAGTTGGGGGAAACATTTCATTCTTGGTCAATTCGCAAAGAGATCCAGTTATGTGTATCGCGTGATTGCATCAAAACCCAATACAAAGATTTTCGAAAATTCTGTATTCATTCGTGAATTACAATCCGGTGAGATGTACGAAAATTCCTCTGTAGGTTCTAAAAACATCATGCTTACAGCAAGTGAGCCGGTATTAGTTGCTCAATTTTCACAGGGATTTCTCGGTGGTGCCGGACCAGTGGAAGGGAGAGTTTCAAGAGTAAGAGGTGATTCAATCGGCGATCCCATGATGCTTGTTGTGAGTCCCACTCAGCAATTTCTCACTGAATATAGATTTGCCACACCCAAGACCAGTTATACAAATTGGAAGCACTTTGTGAACATCATTGTACCTTCCTCTTCAGTTGAATCCTTGCGTTTCAATGGAAGAGTAATTGACACAATGAAATATGCACCGGAATTCGTTGGATTAAGCAATTATGTAGCCATCAAAATGGATGTTCCATTCGGTGTGCATACTGTGAAAGCGGATATACCATTCGGATTATATTCCTATGGATTTGCAACAAATGATGCATATGGCAATATGATCGGGCAAGGTTTTGAAGTTCTGCAAGAAGTTGTGGACACTCTTCCACCTTCCTTTGAAAGACGCAATCTTGAAAATTCGATCAATGTCGTGATTCGTGATGAACGCTCCGAGGACAAGGGATTGGAGAGAGTCAGAGTACTTTCAACTCAAGGTCTATTGGCAACTGAGAAAGGCGTTGTCATCACCGAAGCAATGATCATGAAAGGCATTCCGCAATATACACTCTTCGTCAAACCTGCAGCGGGTGTGACGAAAGGGATGATGGAAATAGAGGCCAGAGACATTGCTGGAAATATTTCCACATTCATCTTGCAATATGAAGGTGCAGTATTTCAATCAAAAGTCGAACAAAAACCGGTGGCAATACCTGAAAAGAACAATTGGGAATGGGGAGCTTATGCTATTGCAAGTGCGCAATTTCATGATGTGAATTCACCAAGAACAATCGCAATGATTGATTCACCGAGTGGTTTCCAAGCTGAAAGTTCCTCACCATTGGGACTTGGTCTGCATGTAGGCTCAGGAGGAATGTCAAATTTCAAAACCATGTTACGCATGGAATATTTGCCATATACCGTCATGCTGAGAGGACAAGACACCAATTCCGTTCAAGTGTATGACAGTTTGATCAACAACTATGTACCATTCAGAGAATCCACGGTATTGCAAGCGGATCTACCCACCATTTCAATTTCCGGTGGTTTCCGTTGGGACATGCATGAATTGCTGTATCTCTTTGCGATGGGTCAAGCTTCATTTATTCCGAATAAAAATGCAAATGCATTTCGACAAATTGACTCTCCCCTTTCTTTTTCATATGTTGAAACAGGAACAAGAGAATTACCACTTGGTGAAAGAACACTCGATGAGATTTCTTCCATATGGTTCTCTGCCAATATAGGAATCGGACTGCAAAAGCAAGTTTCGCAAACACTCACATTATTTGGTGAAGCACAGTATCAAAGAGTCTTGAATTCAATCGTGAGTCAAGTCAATAATTCCGCAACCTGGAATTTTTCTTCTTTGCGTTTTAATCTCGGCATTAAAAGTACATTTTAAGGAATTCACTATGAGCTATGGACTAATCACTCCTGAACAATTACGCCTCAGACTTGATATTGGGGAAACTCCCGTGATGATTGATGTGAGACAACCCGAAGAACATCAAGAAATTCACATCCCGAATTCAATTCTCATTCCTTTGGATACACTTCCTTCGCGCATTGAAGAATTGGAACATTTCAAAGAGCATGAAATAATCCTTTACTGCAGAAGTGGTGGAAGAAGTGGAAAAGCCTGCGAGTATCTATATGCACGCGGTTTCAATGTATTGAACTTGGTTGGTGGCATGCTTGAGTGGAAAGCCTAATGATTGAACAGACCATTCTGCATGGAGAAGATTTTGAGGCAATGCCCGATCGTTATCGCGCCACATTGATCAATTCCATTTCGGGATTCAAGTCCCTCGGATTGATCGGAACGGTGAACGATAAGGGCATCACCAATATCGCTGTGTTCAATTCCATCGTGCATATTGGTGCTTCCCCTCCATTGCTTGGAATGGTCTTCAGACCAGATACAGTCCGAAGACATACACTTGAGAATATACTTTCTAGCATGCATTATACAATCAATCAAGTACATGCTTCCATGCTTTCAAGTGCCCATTTGGCAAGCGCAAAATTTGATGATGATGCATCTGAGTTTTCCGGTTGCAATTTTACAGAAGAATATAGCGATATAGGCAAAGCTCCATATATCAAAGAAAGCAATGTAAAAATGATGCTAGAATATCGCATGCATATGCCAATTCCACTGAATGGCACCATTTTTCTCATCGGTGAAATCATAGAAATCAGAGTTCCAAAACATATCATCAATCATGATGGTTTTGCTGATATTCACCAAGCCGGAACATTGACGGTTGCCGGTTTGGATTCATATTATTCCACCAATTTCATTGATCGCTTTGCATATGCTCGGCCGAATATGCCTATCACATCTTTGATGAATATATCGGAGGATTCAAGATGAAGTCCATAATTGTTACCGGCGGAGCCGGACTCATCGGAAAGAAACTCATCAAAGTATTGAGTGAGGCGGGATATTCCATCATCGTATTCAGTAGATCTCCCGATAGAGCTCGAAGAGTATTACCAATGGCACAAGACTTCGTGATTTGGAATGGCGAGGTAAATATTTCGGCAGAATGCATCGAGAAAATCAATGGTGCTTATGCTGTGATTCACCTAGCAGGTGAACCTGTTGCAAAGCGCTGGTCAGATCAGCAAAAGAAAGCAATCTTCGAAAGTAGAAAAAATGGAACCGCAGGAATTGTGAAAGCAATCAGTCAAGTTGCAAATCCTCCGCAATTTTTCTTTTCCGCATCCGCAATCGGATTCTATGGATCGGATGGCGGAGATGCCATTTTTACAGAATTTTCTGAGGCCGGAGCAGGCTTTTTAGCCAATGTATGTATTGAATGGGAAAAACAGGCAATGCAAGCAAATGAATTCACAAGAGTAGTGATTGGTCGCATTGGCATTGTTCTCGATCCTCGTGAAGGCGCTTTGGCAAAAATGCTATTGCCATTTTCTCTGTTTCTTGGTGGTAAAATCGGATCGGGGAATCAATGGATGTCATGGGTTCACCCGATTGACATAATCGGTTTCATAATGCATGCACTCGAACATGCAAATGTAAGAGGTACATTCAATCTCGTGGCTCCCGGAGCCGTGACCATGAATCGCTTCACTGAATTGATGTCTAGTGTTTTGCATCGACCTTCTTGGTTTCATGTTCCTGATATTGCATTATCCATCATGCTCGGCGAAGGCGCAGTGATAGCAACAGGCGGACAACATGTATTGCCACAAAGGACCATCGAATCAGGATACAGATTCCAATTCACGGATTGCGATCAAGCGCTTCATGATTTACTCGACTGAAGCAAAGGAATTCCATGAATAAGTCAGAATCCTCAAATCCAACCATCATCATTGCCGCCGGCGGAACGGGTGGGGATTTATTCCCTGCCATTGCAGTAATGGAAGAATTACAAAATATCATCCCGCATTTATCCGTGCATTTTATGGGAAGTCCGGATCGGATTGAATCTCGCTATCTACCCAAGAATGGATATCCATTCACGCCGATGAATAGTTTGCGTGGTTTCCGCGGACTTTCTTCTTCCATTCTAAAGCTTCCATTAACTCTATTGAAAGCAGTTTTAGAAGCAAAATCAATCATACAAAAGCATCAACCTGCATGCATCATTTGTGGCGGGAATTATATCAGTCTTCCGGTTGGAATATATGCGGCATTGTCCGGTATTCCACTCATCATCATAGAACCCAATGTAAAGCCCGGAAAAACCAATGCTCTATTGGGTAAATATGCCAAAATCATCATCCTAGCTTTTGAAGAAACAAAGAGCATATATCGTTCTCTCTTTGGTAAAATGCCGAATGACAATATGAAGCATTGCGGTAATCCCTTGAGATCTGCATTCGTCAAGAGTATTCCTGACAAAGAACATGGTGCAAAAGCATTGAATTTGGATCCAAACAAAAGAACATTATTTGTCTTTGGGGGCTCACTTGGCGCGCGTTCCATCAATCAAGCCATGATCAAGATAATTGATCGTTTGTCTGAAAAAGAGATACAGATACTTTGGCAAACCGGTACTGATTTCAAAATCAATCGAACTCTTCCAACAGATGTCCATGTGATGCAATTCATTGATGACATGCCCTCAGCATATGCAAGTGCTGATTTGGTTGTATGCAGGGCAGGGGGCGGAACGGTTGCGGAATTGGCTGTCTGCGGAAAGCCGGCAATACTTATTCCATTGCCCGGCGCTTCGAATAATGAACAAGCTCTCAATGCGGAAACTTTACATGAGCATGGGGCCGCAATGGTTATTGAAGATGGCGCTTTGGACACCGAATTGGAATATGCGATTGAATTATTACTCAGTAATCAAGCGAAGTTGAAGGAAATGGGAGAAAATGCTCTAAAGCATGGTAAACCAAATGCTGCAAAAGAGGCCGCTGATTTGATTTCAGCATATATACCTTATTCCAAAATCTAAATTTTCGATTAAAAATTGATTCAATCGGTCTAAATGATTCGTTTTTTGTTTCATTCAGTGGATTTTGGCATAAAAGTGGGGTAAATGGTAGTTGGTACTTAAATCATTTATAATGTCAGAAAAGACATGATCAATAATCCAATGAAATTCATCAAAATGGCTATGCCGATTGTTCTAAGTGCAATCCTTTTGGGACTATGTACTTCGCCATTGGCACTAGGTCAAGCCTCGATTGTTAGAAACAGATTACAATCTCTTGCGATGGGTAAACTTGACGAGGTTAAAAGAGATTTACCGGATTTATTGGCTGAATTTCCCGATGATCCCGGAGTTCAATTTTTACATGCTTCTGTTTTGGAGGATATGTCAAAATCGCTTCCAATGTATCAACGCATAGTGAAAGAGCAACCTGATTGCGAATGGTCAGATGATGCACAATGGCGCATTGTTCATTATTATGCAATGAAACGCGATACCGCCAAAGCAAGGGAGGAAATGCAAAACTTCAGATCTGCTTATCCAAAATCGGAATTATTATTGACTGCTTATGATCTTCTTCGCGCCACAGTTGGTGGAGCAGGAAGACCTTCGAAACAAACCATAAAGCAGGAAAATAAAACGGAACAAAAAACTGAAGAAAAGAAAATCATTAAAAAAGATTCTGTTGCCAAGAATTCAAAAATCACGAAGATTGATTCCAGCTTGATTACTCGCGGGAATATCACGAACCCCAAAAATAATCGTACAGAGACTTTATTTACTTTGCAAGTGGGAGTCTTCAAAACAAAGGCAGCAGCTGAGCAAGAATTTGAAGATTATAAAGCAAAAAGAATGAAAGTGAACCTCACAGATAGAAAAATGCCCGATGGTTCTTTGCGTTATGTTGTAACGATTGGTGAATATTCATCGCGAAAAAATGCGGAAGCAGGTGTGGCATTGGTCAAAGATGTATGCAATTGCACTCCCCTCATCATTCAAAAACTAGATCAATAAATCATGGCTCTCGCTTGAGGGCCATTTTTCATTGTATAGAAATTCCCCTACTCCAAGTTTTTGCAATATGATTCACTCCGAAATGATATACCATATCGGAATATGAAGATGTATCCAACATATTAAAGTCAGCACTCTTTCCAATTTCAATACTTCCACAATATTGTTCAGCTCTCAAAGCATAAGCCCCATGCAAAGTGGCTGATGTCAATGCTTCTTCGATGCTCATCCCCATATTCATGCAAGCAAGAGAAAGAATAGTCTGCATATTCGGTGTATAGCATGATCCCGGATTGCAATCCGTTGCCAATGCAACAATCAATCCTCGATCGATCATTTTTCTTGCCGGAGCATATGGCAAACGCAATGTATATGCAGTTCCGGGAAGTAATGTGGCAATCGTCCCGCCTTGTTTCATTGCATCCATGCCTGCTTCGGAACAATACAATAAATGATCTGCAGACACCGCTTTCAATTCACCTGCCATTTCTGCGGCACCGAAAGAAGACAATTCATCTGCATGGACTTTGCAGGAAAATCCAAGTTCCATAGCCTTAAGCAAGATTCTACGGGAATCTTCAATTGAATAGTAACCGGTATCTGTAAACACATCACAGAAATCAACGACATTCAATTCTTTTACCGCTGGAAGCATTTCATTGATGATGAGTTCGACATATGCTGAGCGATTATTAGCATATTCCGGAGGAAAATCATGAGCTCCCATGAATGTGCTGATGATGCGAATTGGGACTTCATTCTTGACTATTTCAATGGCTTTAATCAAAGCAAGTTCAGATTCCATGGATAGTCCATATCCACTTTTCATCTCAATGGTGGTCGTACCATATTCAATTGCCTTCCAAGCAAGTTCAATCCCCTTCTCAGCCAATTCTTCAATGGATGCTTGTCGAACTGCTGAGACAGTACTTAGTATTCCCCCACCTTCTGAAGCAATCTGCTGATAGGTTATACCACGGAGTCTTCTCGCAAATTCATTCGAGCGATTACCCGCAAAAACGCAATGCGTATGAGAATCCACGAATCCCGGAATGATTGCTCGACCATTTGCATCAATGACTTGATCAATTATGTATTCGGTGGGTATTTCTGAACCTTTACCAATCCATTCAAATGTATCGGTGAATATCATCGCAGCATCATGAATGATGGAAAGTTCATTCATTGAATCATGGATATTTCCTCTTGCATCCGGCATCTGCGAGATGGTGATGAGTGATCCGATATTTGAGATGAGGATTCTCTTCATGATGTTATGTCAAGGCTTCCATTCAATGTCATCATGACCTTCTTTTGCATTCACAAACCGAGCGGCAACGAAGAGATAATCAGATAATCTATTGATGAATCTGAGCACAATTGGATTGATTTCTTCATCTTGTTTCAATGCAACAATCGCTCTTTCGGCTCTTCTGCAAACAGTTCGAGCTAAATGTAAATGCGCTCCTCCGGGAGAACCACCCGGCAAAATAAAATTCCTCAATGCAGGAAGATGTTCTTGATATGCATCAATCCATTTTTCAAGAAAATCCACATGTTCTTCAGTGATTGCGGGCACAGATGATTTTTGAGATGCATCCTGCGGTGTTGCAAGATCAGATCCGACCGTAAAAAGTAATGAAGAGATATGTTGCAATGGTTCACTGACTTTTGCATGCAAATCATGTGTGAGGGCCACTCCGATTACGGCATTCAATTCATCAACCGTTCCATATGCTTCAATTCTCGCTGAGAATTTTGCAACGCGTTTACCACCAAATAGACCGGTGGTTCCATCATCGCCTGTTTTCGTATAGATTTTCATGTGAAGACTCAAGAATAGTTATAGAATGATACCCAATGCTTTTTCGGCTGCCGTTAGTGTTTGCGACATCAATGTGCTGATGGTCATGGGACCAACACCACCCGGAACTGGTGTAAATGCAGATGAAAGCGGATATGCATCCGAATGTACATCTCCAATCCCACCGGGATGATATCCTGCATCAATGATGATGGAACCTTCGCGAATCCAATCTTTTTGCACAAAAGCCGGCTTGCCGACTGCGGCAACAAGAATATCGGCCATGCGAATATGCTCTTGGAGATTGACTGTACGAGAATGACAAATCGTTACGGTACAATCTTCATTTAACAACATTGCTGACATTGGTTTACCTAGGATGGGACTGCGCCCCAATACAACGGCATGCTTTCCTTTGAGTGGAATTTCATAATGTTTGAGCATGGTCATTATTCCGGCAGGTGTTGCCGAGCCATAAGCATCAGAACCCATGGACATTCTACCAAATCCAAGACATGTCACACCATCAACATCTTTTTCCAATGCAATCGAATCAAAACAATGCCTTTCATCTATTTGATGAGGAACGGGATGTTGCAAAAGGATGCCATGAACATCGGGGTCGGAATTCAATTCATTTATAACTGCTTTGAGTTCAGCAGTTGTGGTATGCTCAGGCAATTCAATTGATCGAGAATCCATGCCGATACGCCTGCAGGCATTGCCTTTCATCTTGACATATGTTGCACTGGCAGGATCATTACCAACTAGAATAGTAGCTAAGATTGGAATTCTCCCTGGGGCATGAACGAGCAATGCCTGCGTCCTTTGGGCAAGCTGTTGTTCAATACGTTTTGCGAGTGATTTGCCGTCTAAAATGAGGGGATTCATGTTGGTCCGAAGGATTACTTATGGCATGCAAATTAACCAATAATTACAATTCAGGAGGCATGCTCACTTGCAATCAGAACTTTAGCATATGCATCCGGAGAGTATAATCTGACTTTATCCATTCCTGCCGGCAAAAATGCCGAATGTGCTTTTGGCAAAGCTTCGATTGATTCATCATGGAGAATATGCACATCATGTTCTCCGATATTTGTAATCAACTTTGCTCGATGATTCATTGTACAATCGAAAGGCTGTGATCCGAGAGTGATTTTATCAAGCTTGAAATACTGCTCATTCACCAATGTTTGCATGCTATTTTCATGATCATCTGTAATAATCGGGTATTGATGATAAGGGAATGTTCCGGCTCCGGGCTTACTACATTTCAAACCTTTTTCGATGTGCAATTCTCTTGGTTTTCCATCCAAACCCGGTCTATCCCAATCATAGAGTCTATACGTTGTATCACTGGTTTGCTGTAATTCATAGAGAAGTATTCCTGGGCCGATTGCATGCACCGTGCCCGCTGGAACAAATATGACATCACCCGATTTCACATTCATAAACTGCAATTGCTCGGTTGGCTTTTCTTGCTCTATGGAATCAGCATAATCTTGAATGCTTATCCCTTTTTTCAAATCATATTGAATCTTTGCATCATTTTCTGCGGAAAGTATGAACCAGCATTCAGTCTTACCTCTGGACTCTCCTTCCAATTCCAAAGCCAGCTCATCATCGGGATGCACTTGAACGGATAACCATTCTTGAGCATCGAGTATTTTGACAAGCAAAGGAAATTCAATTGACTCACTTCTTCCGGTCATTTCAAGAGGATAACTATCTATTACTTCTTGCAGAGTTTTTCCGGCAAATGCACCATTACTTATAACATTCTTTGTGTGAATTTCCCAAGATTCACCAATTGCTTCAGGTGTTTTCACACCATATTTCCATTGATGAATGGAATGTCCTCCCCATACTTTTTCGAGAAGCACTTGAGTAAAAAGAAGTGGATATAATTTCATGTCTGCCATCAATAACATTCTCGCAATTGAATGCCATGTCGAGAACAAATGGTGATATAATGAGAAGGACGATCTGTCCAACAACCTGAATTACAATATAGAATACCATTATGCTCTTTGAGCAAAGGTATATGGGTATGTCCACAAAAGACAAAATGCGCGCCTTTTTTTCTTGCATATGCAATAGCGGAATCGGCACTTGAATCAGACAATTGCAACCATTTTTTACTCGTTCTCTTCACCCATCGACTCAATTGTTGTTGCTCAGAATCTACTTTTTGCAAGAGCAGATAGAGATATGATGCGATATCGGTCAATCTTGCATTTTCAGTAATGAATGAATCAAATTGATGTCCATGCAAAGCCAAATATTTCTTGTTCTCAAATTCCCACACATATTCTTCCAGAACTTCAATACCCAGCAAATGGGAAAGGATTTCAGCTACACCATCATGGTTGCCAATGACCCAAGTGACCTGAGAATCAATCTTATGTCCGGATACTTTTCTGATATACGATAGAAATTTCCAATCACTTTTACTGAGTCTTTTGAAATTCAAATCATCAAATACATCACCATTCAAAATCAATCTCTTGAATTGGAATTGCTTGATGACATCCAATAATTGTTTTGATCTGGAAACCTCGGAACCCAGATGAATATCTGAAACAATGAGAGTATCCACTTCTTCGATTGCTTCTTCGAATTCAAATTCCTCAGATTCATCTATATTCATATGATTTTGTACATTATTGAAATATTGAATGCAAATATACTTTTCAATTCAGGCAGTTTCTATCGAATTATGATTTCTTTAAGCATCAAGAAGTATACAATGCACCAATTGATGTAAAGAGAGCAAACCAAGATAGCACTAAGAGTATCGCAATGATGGATGCAATTTTTCCATATTTAGGTTCTATATGAGAATAACCGATCATTGCAAAAGCTGATGCTGAATAGGAAGCGAGGAAGAAAATGTTCATTCTTGCAAGAATTGCATAGAGAAATGGATGTTCAATTGGATTGATGAACACTCCCAAATGTGGTCCCCATTGCAAAGATCCAAAAGCAAAGGCCATGATTCCTGTAATCAAAGTGCCAATTGCATATATACTCGAACCATATGCAGATATCCCCGTGATTTCATAGAGTTTTTTACTCTCTTTTGTCATTGCCCAATGAATTACCCACATGACAAATCCAAAACCCAAGATACCGATGAATGAAATCGTGAGTGTTGAAAGTAATGCTTGATCAAATGGGAGAGATGTGAGCGTATTTTTCTGCGAAGCACCCGCATTCTTCATCCATGGCTGCATCATGGCTATATTCTCATCAATCAATGCCGGACTTTTTCTATGCAACCAAGTGATGAACAAAGTTGCTACAGTTTCAAGCATACCCGCAAAGACAATTGACTTGAGTGGTTCGGAATTTCCATTCAATCCGGCTTGATGGGGTTGCGACATAATAGTTGCGAATCCTTTAAGCCATGTATAATCTTTGCTCATATCTGTTGCTTGTTTAGTGACTTCATTTCGAGAGGCAATACTGCATTTATGGCAGAACGGACATTATCCTGCAATTGTAGTTCATATTCTTTATCCATGTCTTTCATTGCCTCAAAAGGTGGAAGAACTGTCAAGTTCACTTCACCTGGGTAAAATCTTTTACTTTCCTTGGGCATGATTTTATGCGCACCGGCAAGAGCAATGGGGATGATCTGTTTTCCGGATCTAGATGCCAGCAGAAATGCACCACGCTTGAAAGCGGAGAGTTTTCCATCTTTGGATCTTGTACCTTCTGCAAAAATCACGACAGATTCACCTATAGTGATGGACTTCACTGCTTCTTCAATACCTTTCATTGCATCTCTTGCTTTTTCTCTTTGAATGCCGATGAATGGAGAGCGAGCAAGACCCCAACCAAAAAAAGGAATTCGCTCTAGGTTTTTTCTATACATGAAGCGTACAGTATCCGGGATTGATGCGATCAGAATTGGTATATCGAAATAACTTGAATGATTCACCACATATATTCTACTTTGCATTGGATAGAGATGTTCCAAGCCATGAACATGAACTGTAACTCCGGCGAGTTTCAATAATAAGGAAGACCAATTCTTGGAGCAGAAAAAGTATGCTGATCTAATACCGATCATTCCTAGGAATAGAGCAACAAGAGAATATACAATGGTTGCAATTACAATCAGAAAGGCGCGAATATAGAAAGCGATATTGGAAGCTAAGTCTTTCATGAAATCAGGATTGCATAGTATTAGCTTGCGTGCGAACTTCCGATGAAATAACTCCATCTCGAAGGGTGATGATTCTTTCAGCCATTCTCGCAACATCCATGCTATGCGTGGCTATGAGTAAAGTGAGTGATCGCTCTTGTCTGATCTTTCGAATCAATTCCAATACTGCAATCGTATTTGCTGAATCCAAATTTCCGGTCGGTTCATCCGCGATGATAATTTCAGGATCATTCATCAAAGATCTTGCAATTGCTATGCGCTGTTGTTCTCCACCGGATAATTCAGAAGGTCGATGCTCAATTCGATGTGACATACCAACCTGTTCAGCCAATGTCACTGCCTTACTCTTTGCCTTTGTCATTGCCATTCCACCGATCAATGCCGGCATCATGATATTCTCCAAAGCAGTGAATTCGGGCAATAAATGATGGAATTGAAAAATGAAGCCGATATGCTTATTCCTCAACTCTGCGAATTTTCCTTTTTTCATCGATGACTGAGAAAAGACATTTCCGGACAATGCATATTGAATAGAGCCGGAATCTGGAAAATCCAGTAATCCGAGGATATGGAGTAGCGTACTTTTTCCTGCACCGGAAGGACCCATAAATGCAATGAATTCCCCTTGCTCAATTGTCAATGAAAGACCTTTCAACACAGGAGTATCATGCATCGAATGCATGGAATATGATTTTATGATGGAATCAGCAATGATAATGCTCATGTCGAATCCTAAAATTGTTTTAAGATGCGCATGTCATTCTCATAGAGTGCGCGAATATCATCAATTCCAGTCGCAAGCATGGTAACCCGCTCTATGCCGAATCCGAATGCAAAACCGGAATATATCTCAGGATCGATTCCGCAATTCTTCAATACATTTGGATGTACCATCCCGCAACCACAAATCTCCAGCCATCCGGAATGCTTGCAAACTCTACAGCCCTTTCCGGAACAAAGATAACATGTGATGTCAACCTCTGCACTTGGTTCAGTGAATGGAAAATACGATGGACGGAATTTAAATTTCGAATGTTCGCCATACATCTGTTTTGCAAATGAAATCACTGTTCCCTTCAAATCAGCAAAAGTCACACCTTTATCAATGTACAAACCCTCAATCTGATGAAATTCAGCGAGTGAACGAGCTGTAACCGCTTCATTTCTATATACTCTTCCAGGCATGATGGATCTGATTGGCGGAGCATGATGTTTCATCATGCGAATCTGCACAGGTGAGGTATGGGACCGTAACATGATATCACCGCGAGGATCATCTATGAAAAATGTATCCTGCATATCACGCGCAGGATGATCTGCCGGAAAATTCAATGCTTCATAATTATGATAATCATCTTCGATGTCAATACCCTCTGCGACCGAAAACCCCATGCCAACAAAAATCTCAGTGATACGATCAAGCGTTTTTCGAATGGGGTGCACATGACCCAATGTTGGGATTCTTCCAGGTAATGTCACATCAATAGAATCCACTCCCGCATCCTTTTGCTCAATATCCTCTTTTGCCTGCGCAAATGATCCATCAACAAATTGACGGAATTCATTGAGAACTTTTCCAATTGCAGGCTTGTCTTCCTTGGGAACTGCACGCATACCATCAATCAGTGCTTGAATTGTTCCTTTCTTGACAAGATGCTTGAGTCTGAAGACTTCCAAAGAAGCAGGGTCTTTGATGCTTTGTAGATCGAGTTCTATCTCTTTTCGTAATTCGGATATGGTTTCAATCATTGGAATCATGATGTATTGACATAAAAAAAGGCGTTCCTAAGAACGCCTCGAACATACGGAAATCACAAAGATTATCCAATTGCCGAGCGCACGATGCGCTTGAAAATGGATGGCTGATTTGCTGCCAAATCGGCTAATACCTTGCGATTGATGGATATATTCTTTTGCTTGAGTGCATGCATCAAGCGTGAATAAGTTGTGCCATTCAAACGAGCGCCTGCATTGATACGGACAATCCACAATCTGCGGAATGTACGCTTCTTATTGCGACGATCACGGTATGCATATTGCAAACCTTTCTCGATATGATTCTTGGCAATTGTCCAAACTTTGCTACGCGCGCCCCAATATCCTTTGGCAAGTTTTATAAACTTGCGACGGCGGCGATGCGATGCTACTTTATGCGTGGAACGTGGCATGATGCCCTCCTACATGAATTGTTGAATAAAAGCGGTCAAAGGGGAGCTTCGCTAAATCCCGATGAACCAACCAAATGCATTTCATAAGAAATGCGATGCGCTTGTTAGCGCAGACAAAGCAGACGCTTGATATTTTGCTCGTCGGCAACATTAACGAGTGCCGATTGACGCAAATTACGCTTACGCTTGCGTGACTTATGGGTCAGAATGTGATTCTTGAAAGCGCGATTGCGACGAATCTTTCCAGATCCTGTCGGTGTAAAGCGCTTTTTCGCACCACTATTCGTTTTCATTTTAGGCATTGTTCACACCTGAAATTGTGAAAAAATATAAATGACTTCATGCAAAGTCATTCCTTCTTTTATTCTTCGTCTGAAGATTTTTCTTTTTTGGTTTTCTTGACCACCTTATCAGGTGCAAGAATCACTGACAATGTTCTGCCTTCAGGATGAATGGCTTGATCCACTCTGGAACAATCCTCTAGGGCTGCGACAAAGCGCTCCAAGAGTGCAAGTCCAATTCCTTGATGCATGATCTCACGGCCTTTGAACATGACAGTGGCTTTCACTTTATGTCCTTCACCCAAAAATTCACGAGCATGCCTTGTTTTGAAGTCGAAATCATGGGTATCCGTACGCCATTTGAATCGAACTTCCTTCAATTGGGCATGATGCTGTGCCTTCTTGGCTAATTTTTCTCTCTTTTGTTGCTCATATGCGAATTTTCCATAATCGATGATCTTACACACCGGTGGATTCGCCTGCTGAGCTATCTCAACCAAATCTTTTTCTCTCTCATAAGCTAATTCAATCGCTTCGCGTGTGGCCATTACTCCAAGCATGGCTCCGTCTTCATCAACGACTCTGACTTCCGGTACGCGGATTTCCTCATTGATGCGATTCTTACGCTGCTTTTCAGGCATTTGGTCACGATCTCTAGGACCGCGAGGACCCGAAGGACGAGGACCAGGAGGCCTTGAACCTGACATCGGTGGCCTTGGACCACGAAATCCTCCACTGGGTGAAGAAGATTGAGAACGCATCGGTCCACTGCTTTGTGTGGGCCTGTTTTGGGAATCTCCCGCCCCTTTATTCGATGATGTATTTTCCAAATACGACCTATGAGATGATGCATTAATAGTGATCGAAAAATTTGATCACAGACTTTTCAACGGCCCGCAACTTACGAAATTACTGTGGTATAATTCCTATGGATTTCATGAAATCCTCTGTGAATTATGTAGATTTGAACAGTTTTTTACGCGAAATTTTACCAAGAAAGAGTGTTTTCATGAGTCAGCATAGCAGAAATGATCAAGAACAAAGAAGATTTGAAGAATTACATGAACTGAGAAGTCGGGGAATTGACCCATATCCACATGTATTCGAAAGAACTCATTCCTCCCTGGAGATTCACTCCCATTATTCTGATGAACATCCCGAAACATTCTCAGATGTATCTGTTGCCGGGAGAATAATGGCCATCAGAAAGATGGGAAAAGCAACATTCGCAACCATACAAGATCAACAAGGACGAATTCAGATTTATGTAAAACAAGATGAATTACCTGATTTTTATACTTGTATCAATCTGCTGGACATCGGGGATATCATAGGAATCAAAGGTTATGTGTTTCGCACCCGCATGGGTGAGATCAGCGTGCATGCTCGCGAGGCGGCATTGCTCACAAAATCACTGAGACCAATCCCAATTGCCAAAGAAGAAACGGATGCAGATGGCAATAAGATTGTGTATGATGCTTTTTCTGATAAAGAATTACGCTATCGCAAGCGTTATGTGGATCTGATTGTTAATCCCGAAATTCGTCATGTTTTTGAAAAAAGATCGATGATCATCAGTGCAATGAGACGCTACTTCGATGATCATGGCTGGATGGAAGTGGAAACACCCATCCTGCAACCACTCTATGGAGGTGCATCCGCAAGACCATTCATCACGCATCATAATGCGCTGGATTTTGACTTGTATTTGCGCATCGCAATTGAATTATACCTCAAAAGATTGATCGTTGGTGGATTTGAAGGCGTCTATGAAATCAGCAAGAATTTCCGAAATGAGGGGATGGACAGAACCCATAATCCCGAATTCACCATGATGGAAATTTACATTGCATACAAAGATTATTACTGGATGATGGACATGGTGGAAGATCTCTTCCAAACCATTGCAGACAAAGCACTTGGCAAAAGAGAGATCATGATTGGAGAGCATGAGATTTCATTCTCGGGGCCTTTTAGAAGAGCCAAAATGTTCGATCTGTTTCAAGAATATGCGGGGATGAATCTTCGTGGATTGAATAGAGCCGAACTCTTGCAAGCCGCACGATCACTCAATGTTGAGGTCGCTTCTGATGCAACGGCCATGAAAATTCTCGATGAAATCTTCTCGCAAAAAGTGGAGCATCATCTCATTCAACCCACATTCGTGATGGATTATCCCGTTGAAATGTCACCACTTGCAAAAGCGCATCGCAGTGAAGAAGGACTCGTCGAACGCTTTGAATTATTTATCAATGGAAATGAAATCGCGAATTGCTTCACTGAATTGAATGATCCTGTTGATCAACGCAAAAGACTAGAAGATCAAGCCCTTGACAGAGCAGGCGGAGATGAGGAAGCCATGGTATTGGATGAAGACTTTCTTCAGGCAATCGAAGTCGGAATGCCTCCAACCGCAGGACTCGGCATCGGCATAGATCGATTGGTTATGTTGCTCACCGGTCAGGAATCAATCAGAGATGTACTCTTTTTCCCGACCATGAGACCCGAAGCTTGATCATTTGCGGGCATAAATGGCGAATTTTGCCAATCCAATGCGTTGCAGGAAATGCTTGAATGAAACAAGCAAGACCCCTATTCCATATACTGAACTCCGATAGAGATTGATACTCGAGGCTTCAGCGAAATATTTGGTGGGACATGTGATTTCACCAATAGGAAATCCCGCATAAATGATTTGTGAAAGCATTTGATTGTCAAATACAAAATCATCTGAATTCGCCTCGAGATTCAAGGATTCTAGAACCTCTCGAGAAAATGCACGATATCCCGTGTGATATTCACTGAGTTTTTCTCCAACCAGAATATTTTGAATCAATGTAAGCACACGATTGGCAATGTACTTATACATGGGCATACCGCCCTTAAGAGCACCTTTACCAAGTATGCGAGAGCCCAAGACGACAGGATATAAACCCTGAGCAATAATACTTGCCATCGCAGGAATGAGCATTGGAGTATATTGATAATCAGGATGCAACATGATAACGACATCAGCTTTCAGCTCCAATGCTTTTGCATAACATGTTTTTTGATTGCCTCCATATCCCTTATTCTGCTCATGCCTGATGATATGCTTGATGCCAAGAGTTTTCGCAACTTCTATGGTATGATCACGACTGGCATCATCAACAAGAATCACATCATCAACGATGTCGAATGGTATCTCACGATAGGTTTGCTCAAGTGTTTTTGCGGCATTATAGGCCGGAAGAACAATCACGATTTTCTTTGAATGCAGCATGGATTGATTTCAAATGTCTGTATGATTCAGGACAAAAATAGAGTTTATGCAAAAGCCCGCGAACAAAATACTCGGATTCCTTGCAAAGTTGGGACTAGGTTTGCTCATTTTTTTGATGAGCATACTATTCATTGCAACACTTCCCTATGCCTTCTTTACCAATATCTATGATTTCCCTGAAAGAAAGCCATTTTCAGGAAAAACATGGCAAAATCCCTATCAATATCTCCAAATATCTGATACTACAGTTTGGAAGAAATCGAATTTTCATGGTCATACAAAAGCTTGGGGACAATTCACTGATGGCCATTCGGATCATGAAGTGTTTGATAGTGTCTATCGCTCTTTGGGCTATCATAGTGTGGGAATATCCAATTATCAATTCATCGATTCCACCTTCAGTATAAAGCCCGGCTATGTTCCATGCTATGAACATGGATATAATGTATGGAAAAGACATCATGTCTGCATCGGAGCAAATTCCGTTACTTGGCTAGATTTCATCTTCGGACAAAGCATTCATCATAAACAAACAATGCTTGACAGAATTAAACCAACCGTTGATGTACTTGCAATCGCACATCCAAAATTTCGTGGAAGTTTTGATGCTGACGATTTCAAGTATCTATCCAATTATAATTGCATCGAAGTATTGAATCATTATAGAATTTCGGACATTCAATGGGATTCCGCTCTTTCAGCGGGATATCCGGCTTGGATAGTGGGTGATGATGACACTCATAATGCCATGGCGGATGGTGAAACAGGGGTCTGCTGGACAATGATACATGCTAATGGTAAAGCAGATCGGAAAGAATTGACGAAATCATTGAAACAAGGAAGAGCTTTTGGAGTGACCGGAAAAAGA
>Ga0209770_10000393_pt1 | contig 24246 bp, 16 predicted proteins | sample LauGreSu1BDMLBDD_2_FD_187572 | JGI IMG/M metagenome (GOLD analysis project Ga0209770, IMG submission 187572) | Freshwater lake microbial communities from Lake Michigan, USA - Su13.BD.MLB.DD (SPAdes) (version 2) | ecosystem: Environmental > Aquatic > Freshwater > Lake | place: Lake Michigan, USA...
CTGAGCTAGCGGTCAGCGCACCTGGCGTTGCTGTAGCCGGAGCGGAACGGCGTGACCGTGCCGGCGGCAGCGTCGAAGCGGTGGCGCGTGACGCAGGCCGTGTCGTTGGCGAGCAGGTGAATCGACACCGAGGGCCCCCGGGACACGGTCTTCACGAAATGGATGTCGTCGAGCGGTGGCAGCAACGTGTAGAACTCGCCGCGTTGTACCGTCTGCTTGCGCGCCACTGCCAGCTGCGCCTTCGCCTCGTCCTGCCCATCGTCCAGGCGGCGGTAGACCGTCTCGGACTGCCTGCCCCGATAGACGCCGATCACGCCCCACGCGAGGTGATCGTGAATGGGCGTTTCGGCGCCGGCGGGGATGACGAGCGAGAACAGGCAGAGCGAGCCATCCTCGGCGCGATAGAGCGCGTACTGCCCGATGCCGCTGCCCATGCCGCTCTGGAGGTCGGGCTCGCCGTAGGCTTTGGGCAGCCAGCCGTCGGCGGCGAGCAGCTGGCCGAACGCCGGCCGCAAGGCCTCGACGCGCGCGGCCGTGTCGGTGATTGCGTGGGTCAGCCGCCGTGTCTCGTCAACAAGCGCGCGAATCTCGGGAGCATCGACGAGAAAGCCGAAGTCCTGGTGATGGTCATGCGGCAGGCCGAAGTCGCACATGGCTATCCTCGCCTTGCCGACACTAGCCGCCGATCTTCCTGAGCTGCGCCTCGAGCGCCGCCAGTTCCTTCATCAGGTCGGCGTAACGATCGTACGCGTCCTTGCCGACTTTCTGGTCGGCCTGGGTGATCATGCGCTGCACGTTGTTCAGCTGATCGATCAGCATGCCCTGCGTGTAGATGCCGGGCGTCGTCACCACCTTCGCGTAGAGTTCTCGCAGCGGATGGTCGTACTTGGTGTTGCCCGGTGAACTGCCGACGCCGCCGGTGTCCAGGCCGGGCTGGAGGCCGGCCTTCTGCATGGCCTGCTCGATCCCTTGCTGCAGCTTGCGCGCCTCGCTGATGGCGTCGCGAACCTGCAGCTGGAATCCGACCTGCTCGGCAATGATGCCGTCGGTGACGCCGTCAGCCGCCAGGCGCGGGTCGGACTTGAGGTCGAACGTCCGCGTAATGACCTGGCCGCCGGCGGTCAGGCGCACGCTGTACTTGCCGGGCGGCACCATGGGGCCGCCCGCGCCACCGGCGGGGCTGGCCGCGGTCCAGGGACCGGGATAGCGCAGGTCCCACGTGATCCGCTGCATGCCGGCCTCGGCGCGGATGCCGGCCGAGCCGCCACCGCCGCCACGAAACGGCCCACGCATCTCCTGCGCGGGTGCGCCGGCGCTGCGCGGCGCCAGCACGTTCCAGGTCTTGAGCGCGCCGCCCTTGCTGTCGAGCACTTCGAGCTTGGTCTCGGCGCCGGGCGCGGCCGCAAAATACAGGTCGAACTGCGCGCCGGTCATCGGATACTCCGGCTCGGCGGGCGAGGCCGCCGCCGTCCCGTTGCGGAAGCGGATCACTTCGCGCGGCTGGAACAGGGCCACGGCCGGCAGCGAGGCCTGTTCGAAGGCGCCGCCGTCGTGGCCGCCGGTTGCGCCGGGCGCCGCGTTGGCGAGTGCCGCCAGCTGCTGCAGCGGCGTGATGTTGTCCATGATGTACGCCGACCGGCCCATGGTCGAGATCACCAGGTCGTTGCGGTGCACCTTGATGTCGGTGACCGGCGTCGCCGGCAGGTTCTGCTGCAGCGGCTGCCAGTTCCTGCCGCCGTTGAACGAGACGAAGAAGCCGAACTCGGTGCCGGCGTAGAGCAGGCCGGCCTGCTTCGGATCCTCGCGGACCACGCGCGTCGGGTGATCGAGCGGGATGCCGTTCTTGCCGTCGGTCAGCAGCGTCCAGGTCTCGCCGTAGTTGTCGGTGCGGTAGATGTACGGCTTGAGGTCGTGCTCGCGCATGAAGCGATAGGCGGCAATGTAGGCGCGGCCCTTCACGAACGGCGAGTCCTCGACGGTCTGGATGCGCGCGCCGACCAGCTCTTTCGGCGTGACGTTCTTCCACGTCTTGCCGTTGTCGCGCGTCACGCTGACCGGGCCGTCGTTGGCGCCGACCCAGATCACGCCCTTCTCCAGGCGCGACTCGATCATCGAGTAGATGGTCGAGTAGACCTCTTCACCGGTGACGTCGCGGGTGATCGGGTTGCCCGAGACGATCTGATACTGCGGCTCCTTGGCCGTCAGGTCCGGGCTGATGATCTCCCACGAGATGCCCTCGTCGATCGAGCGATGCAGCACGTGCGACGCCTGGTAGACGACGCGCGAGTCGTGCGGCGACACGTACACCACCGTCTGCCGCGGGAAGCGGTACTTGATGTCGTCCGGATCGTGGCCATAGCGGTTCTGCGGATAGACCCAGTAATGCTTCTCCTGGCCCGTCACGGTGTTGTAGCGGCCCACTTCGCCCTTGCAGGCGCCCCAGACCACCTTGCCATCGGGCTTGGGCCAGATCTGCCCGGTCTCGCAGCCCGAGGCCTGCTGCCAGGCCTGGGCCGGGTGCTCGAAGCCCCACGACACCGGCGGAATGCTCGGGATGATCAGCGTGCTGTTGTCCTGCTGCGGCATGTAGAGGCGATAGGGGTACTGCTCGTCGACCGCGACCATGTAGTACTCGGCGGTCGGCTGGTTGAGGATCGACGACCAGCTCTTCGCGCCGTTGAGGCTGACGTTGGCGCCGCCGTCATTCACCTGCAGGATGATGTCGGGATTGTCGGGGTTGAACCACATCCCGTGGTTGTCGCCGTGCGGGGTCTCGACCGCGACAAACGTCTTGCCGCCGTCCACCGATTTCTGCAGGCCCAGTTCGTTGACCCACACTTCGTTTTCGTTCTTCGGGTTGACGTTGACGTAGTGGAAGTAGAACGGCCGCGCGCGCAGGCGCTGGCTAGCGTTGATGTTGGTCCAGGTCTCGCCGGCGTCGTTCGAGCGGTAGAGGCCGCCCTGGTTGCCGAGGCCCTCGACCATGGCGTAGAGCACGCGCGGGTTGCTGCGCGCGATCTCGATGTCGATCTTGCCGATCAGGTCCTTGGGCAGGCCCGCGGTGATGTGCTTCCACGTCTCGCCGCCGTCGGTCGACTTGTAGATGCCGCCCTCGCTGGCGGGGCCGCCGCTGATGATGTCCCAGCCCTTGCGGAAGCCCTTGTACATCGCCGCGTAGAGGACGTCGGGGTTCTCCCAGTCCACTTCAATGTCGCGCCCGCCCGTCTCGTTGTTGACGAACAGGGTCTTCTTCCAGGTCTTGCCCGCGTCGGTGGTCTTGAAGATGCCGCGTTCGTCGTTGGGCCCGAACGGCGAGCCGAGCGCCGCCAGCCACACCGTGCTGGTGTTGAACGGGTGCACCTTGAGGCCGCCGATTTGCCCGGCGTCCTTGAGGCCCATGAACTCCCACTTCTTGCCCGCGTCGGTCGACTTGTAGACGCCGCGGCCGATGATCACGTTCGAGCGGATGGCCGCGCTGCCGGTGCCGACCCACACGTGATTGGGGTTCGATGGGGCGACGTCGATCGCGCCGATCGAGCCGGTGGCCATCTGCCCGTCACTGACCGGCACCCACGTAATGCCCGCGTCGTCCGTCTTCCAGACGCCGCCGCCGACGCCGCCGAAGTAGAAGGTGTGGGGCTGCTGCCGCACGCCCGAGTACGCGGTCACGCGCCCGCCGCGGGTCGCGCCGACGCCGCGCCACTTCAGGTCCTTGTAGGCGTTGAGGGGAACGACCTGGTTCGCATCGCCCTGGGCGGCCACTCTCGGAGTCGAGCCCGGAGGAAAGACCAGGGCCAACAGCGCGACGGCGCTGATCGCGCGGACAAGCTTCGAATATTTCATGGGGCAAACCTCGGCTGCAAACAGAGACCAACTGTCGGACCGATTATAGCTGGTGAGGGCGGCTCGCTTCGCTCGCCGCGGGGCTCGGCCTTCGGCCGTCGTCGGCTCCGGCTTCAACCTTGCCAGGACTACGGCGCGCCAGCCGCCGCTCGTGGAGCAGCGCCTCGCTACGCTCGGCGTGGTGACGTGCTCCCCAGGGGGCGCGTGAGCGCCGAGCCCTAGGAGCGCAGCGACCCCTCACGGAGGCCGCTCCAGCGGGCGGTGTCCACGTGCAGGCCGAGTTGGTCGAGCAAGCGGACACAGGTGTAATTCACCATGTCATCGATCGAGGCCGGGCGCGAGTAGAGCGCGGGGACCGGCGGCGAGATCACCACGCCCATGCGCGACAGCTTCAGCATGTTCTCCAGGTGGATTTCGCTGAGCGGCGCCTCGCGCACGGCCAGCACCAATTTGCGGCGCTCCTTCAGCACGACGTCGGCGGCGCGGTGGATCAGGTTGTCGCCGAGTCCGTGGGCGATGGCGGCCAGGGTGCGCACGCTGCACGGCGCGATCACCATGCCCATGGTGACGAACGAGCCGCTCGAGATGGTGGCGCCCTGGTCGGTCAGCGGGTGCACGACCGAGGCGAGGGCGGTGACCTGCTCCGGCGTGTAGCTGGTCTCGTGCACCAGGGTGCGGGCGCCCCACCGGCTCATGATGAGGTGCGTTTCAATGCCGGTGCCCTGGAGCATCTCCAGCAGGCGGACGCCAAAAATCGAGCCGCTGGCGCCGGTGATGCCGACAATCAGTCGGCGGGGGGGGGGGCTGGTCTGCATTATTTACGTCGCTGTGGCAAATGTAACATTCGCGTAACCCGGCAAAGGCCGACTTCTGGCACTATATCGCGAGTGAATCGACACTTCCTTGCCGCTCTCGGACTGCTGTTTAGTCTCGACCTCTCTCTGGCGTCGGCCCAGACGTCCGCCCCCGCCCAGCCCGCCAACGGCGCTCCGGCGGCGCCGCCGATCCGCCGCTGGCTCGACGTACAGCAGCTGTCGATGGGGGGGCGCTTCCGGTGGTACGAGAACAGCCGGGACCGGCTCATCTCGAGTTCCCTGCAGTGGCAACCGCAAGTCCGGGCCCGCTTCCTGTTCGACAAAGGCGCGAAGTACAGCATCAACGGCTTTGCCTCGAGCGGCCTGACGTTCCCCTCGAGCTGGAACAACACCGGCGGCGGGCTCGGCACCTTCTCGGGCGCCTTCCACGTCAAGCAACTGTTCGCGCAGGCCGAGCCGCTCAAGGGACTGGAGTTCCAGGCCGGCGGCCTGCACATGACCCGCGGCGAGCTGGCCGAACACATCTCGTACGACAACGACGCCTTCATCGAAGGCGAGCGCGTGACCGTGCGGCCCGCCAAGGGCTGGCTCAAGCAGGTGGCTGTCACCACCGGCTATTTCGGCGACTACCGCGAGCCAAACGTGTTCAAGCGCTTCGATCGCATGGGCGACTGGAATTACGGCCAGGCACTGGTCGCTGTCGGCCTGGGTGCGCACGCCACGGCGTCGGTCGACTACACCTACGAGGACGGCCGTGACATCTGGCGCGAGGGGGTCAACCTCAAGTTGCCGGCCGCGGTGAAGCTGTTCACGCTGCTGAAGTTCGAGGCCTACCAGCGCGTGTCGGGCGCCGACGGCTCCGGTTACCACGTGGCCGCCGACGCGAAGTGGAAGCGGCTGGCCGTCACCGGCGGGGTGATGTCGGTGGACCGCTTCTACAATTCAGCGCTTGGCCCCTACAACGGTGATCGCTACGAAGCCGGCACCCGCTATTACTCGATTTGGACGGTCACGATCATCCCGGAGCTGACCCTTCAGGCCTTCCACACCCAGGCCTTCGCGAACGACTTCCCGGTCAACATCCAGAGGCGGTTTGATGTCGTCGCGACGTTCAACCCGACGGCGACGCTCAAGCGCGCGGGAATTTTCTAATCAGCAGGAACACGATCATCGACGTGGCCAGCGCCGGCAACGTCGCGCCGATCGGCGCCGCCAGCTTGTAGACGGCAAACCCCAGCAGCCAGGCGATCACGCCCGCGGCCGTGAACGCGGGCATCGTCCCGGTCTGGTAGAGGTCGGCGGCGTTCACCTTCGCGCGCAGCACCACGAAGTGGGCGATGAAGATGCCGCCCACCGGGACGAGCACCGCGCCGAGCAGCACCATAAGGTCGGCGAATCGCGTCAGCCACGCCGACGAGACCAGGCCGAGCGCCGTGCCGATCAGGCCGATCACCCAGACCGAGCCGGCGCCCGTTGACCGCGGCACCAGCGTCCGCCACGCCAGCGACGACAGGTAGATGTTCACGAAGTTGGTGGTGACCGTGGCCAGCACCACCAGCAGCGCCGCCCACCACCCCACGCCGGCGGCCGCGAGCATGGTGCCGGGATCATCGCTGCCGGCAATGCGGGCCAGGTTCCAGCCGACCGGCATCAGCCAGAGCGCCGGCAGGGCGAGGCCGGCAAACACCGCCGTCGCGCCGGCGCGCGCCGAGCGGGTGTAGCGCGAGTAATCCGCGAACATCAGCAGCCACGACGCCTGGTAGCCAATCACCACGTCAATGCCCCAGAGCAACGGCGGTGGCGCCGCCGTGCTGGCCACGTCCACGCGCGCCGGCAGGGTGAATGCCGCCCACGTCAGCACCGAGCCGGCAATCACCATCAGCGGCACCGCAATCCGATCCGCGTAGCCGACGGCGCGTGGCCCGCGCGCGACGATCAGCGTGGCGAGCACGCCCATGGCCGCCGCCCAGAAGCGCGCGGTGGACTCGCCCCCCAGCAACTGCGCGCATACGGAGGCGGCAATCGTGTTGTTGACGGCAATCCAGGCGAAGTTGGTGAGGTAGAGCAGTCCCGAGACGAGCTGCGCGCCGCGAAGCCCGAGTGGCGCGCGGGCGGCAATCATCGACGGCACGCCGGAGCGCGAGCCGACCGGCGCCAGCAGGGCGACCAGCAGCGAACCGAACACCGCTCCCGAGACCACCAGGACCACCGCGTCGGTGCTGCCATAGCGCGAGCCGAGCACCGCCCCGGTCTGCAGGGTGGTCGCCACCACGTTGGCGGCGGCAAAGATCAGGAACAGGTCGAACGCCGGCTGGGTCCGCTGCGACTCGGGAATCGGTGAGAGGTCGGCCGCGTCCATGGCAGGGTCGGCAGTATACCGTTGCCGGCGGAGACCACCTGTTGATCGGGCCGACGGGGCTATAAGCAATTGTAATGTCAGGTAAGATCTATGGCAGTCTGAACTTATATGGCGAACGCGCTTGAAACCCGAAGGATGGCGATGGTTGTGAAGACATTCCGAATTTTCTTGGTGATGGCGGTGGCGCTGATGGCCGGGTGGCCGGCCTCCGCGCAGTCGACTACCGGCACCATTACCGGCAGGGCCCTCGATACCAGCGGCGGCGTGCTGCCCGGTGTAAACGTCAGTATTTCCGGCCCGGCCATGATCGGCGGGGCGCGCGACGCCGTGACCGACGCGCTCGGGACATTCCGGTTCACGCAAGTGCCCCCGGGCGTCTACGGGGTGAAGTTTGAACTCCCCAGCTTCCGGACGCTGACCGTCAGCTCCGTGCTGGTGAACGCCGGCGCCACGGTCACGGTCAACGGGCCGCTCCAGCTGGACACCCTCGCCGAATCGATCACCGTGACGAGCCAGACGCCGACGATCGACCTGCAGTCAACCACCGTCGGCGTCAACTGGAGCGAGGAGCAGATGGAGAATCTGCCCTACGGTCGCGGCATCCGCGGCCTGGCGCGTCTGGTCCCCGGTTTGTCGCCGACGCAGTTCGACGTTGGCGGCAACACGGTGGGCGGCTCGACCACCACCGGGGCGCGTTCGTACGGCCGCTCTGGCGGCGAGCTGATCAAGTTCGATGGCGTGGTGTGGGACCAGTTCTTCGGCGACTACAACACCTACGATCAGGTCCAGGTGTCTGGCGCCGCGAAGGGCGCCGACGCGCAGAGCCCGGGCGCCACGCTGAGCTTTGTCGTCAAGTCCGGCAGTAACAAGTTCGCGGGCGCCTACCTGCTGGCCTGGCAGGATGGCGCGTTCCAGGGTAACAACGTCACCGACGAGCTGCGCCAGCAAGGCTTCGATCCCGGCAACAACAAGTTCACCCGCTACAACGACGTGAGTCTGGACCTGGGGGGGCCGATCCTCCGCGACAAGCTGTGGTTTTACGCCGCCTACGGTTACAACTACTCGGGCCTGCTGATCCCCGGATTCATCTCCATCAAGACCAACGAGCAGGTGGAGTTCTTCACGCGTCTCGACAACCCGACGCTGAAGCTGACCTACCAGATGTCCAAGAACAACAAGCTCGAGCTCACTGAGCAGGTGAATCGCAAGTGGCAGCCCTACCGCAACGCCAGCTCCTTCGTGCCGGCCGAAGCGACGCAGAACCAGAAGGCATGGACCCAGATTGGTCCGGCGCTGAAGTTCACGCGCATCATGAGCCAGAGCATGACCCTGGATGCCAGCGTCAATCGCTCCGGCTACTGGTGGCCCGACTATGCCTGGACCAGCGATCCCCGCATCACGGACCTCACCACCACGCACACTCGTGGCGCGTTCCTCGAGCTCAAGCGCGAGCCCGTGCGCTGGGGTTGGAACGGCACCTGGTCGTGGTACCGCACCTTCGGCAAGATGAACCACGAGATCAAGTCCGGCGTGCTTGGCTACCACAGCACCAATTACGTCGAAACCTACGGTTACCCGAATCAGCAGGTCTACCGCTACCGGAGCCTGCCGGGTGATGCCGACTTCTTCGCCCGCCCGGATTCGGTGCAGGTGTTCGAGTATCCGAACAACACCAACGCCGGCATCCGCTACGACTCGTGGTATGCCAACGACAGCGTCAATCTGACGCCGCAGTTGACCGTGAACGCCGGCGTGCGTTTCGACCGCTACTCGTCCTGGCTGCCTGAGCAGGGCAACCTGGGTACCGGCCCGTTCGCCACTCCCCGGATCTATCCGGAGAACACGTCGTTCCCGACCTACAACGCGTGGTCGCCGCGGCTCTCGATGGTCTATGACCTCACCGGCTCGGGCCGGGTGGCGCTCAAGGCCAGCTATGGCCGTTACGCCGCCAACGGTTCGGGCGTGAACGCGGCGGCCGGTCCGGTGGCCAACTCGGTGAATCCGGCCGCCTCGTTGATCTCGACCTATACGCGCTGGGACGGCCGCATCCCGTACACGCCGGTGGCCGCCGACCTGGTGTCGGTGACCGGCCAGAGCCGCGACAGCCGCCTGGACCCGAACCTGAAGGGCGAGTACCTGGACGAATACACGGGCGGCGTTGACCTTGGCTTCGGCAGCGACATGTCGTTGCGCCTGAACGTGGTGCGCAAGGGCGACTACCGCGGCAGCAAGGAGCTCAACGTGGCGCTGCCCTACGAGGCGTTTACCGACATGGTCAGGGGCATCGACCCCGGCCGCGACAACCTCGTCGGTACGGCCGATGACGGCGTGGTGCAGGTGTGGTCGGTGCCGCGCAGCTATCCCCGTTTCGGGCAGGTGCAATCGCTCTTCACCAACGCCGCGCCCGGCGAGGGCGACGATCGGTTCACCGCGTTCGAGACCACCTTCAGCAAGAGCCACAGCCATGGCTGGTCGATGCTGGCGTCGTACCAGATCGACAAGCGCGACGTTAAGAACATCGCGCCGCGAAATCCCAACGAAGCGAAGTACAACTGGGAACTGCCCGAGACCTACCAGGGCGTGCGCCTGAGCGGCACCGTCGACCTGCCGTGGAACATTCTGGCCGCGACCACGTTCACCGCCCAGCAGGGTGAATACTACAACCGCATCGTCCAGGTCCGCGACGCGCTCAACACCCTGGTCAACGTGACCGTGGAGGGCCAGGCGGGCCGCTACGATTGGGTCAAGCTGTCCGATCTGCGCCTGTCGAAGCGCATCGCCATCCGGCAAGGCCACACCTTCGAGGCGATGTTCGACGTGTTCAACCTGACCAACTCGAGCGTCGTCTTGCGCCGGGTCACGACCAACGGTCCCAACTACAACAAGCCGCTGTCGACCGGTGGCATCGATGCCGCCTCGGCCAACCCGATTCCCGCGGCGCGCGTGTTCCGCCTGAGCGCGCGCTACCGCTTTTGAAGGAGATGAGCTCCGCCATGAAACGACTCTTGCTCGCCCTGGTGTTCACGCTGGCCGCCCATGTGCCGGCCTTCGCCACCTGGTCGGTGATCGCGGTTGACGCCAGCACCGGCCAGGTCATCATCAGCTCGGCCACCTGCGTGCGCCAGCAGGGCTTCCCGCAGCGCCAGCCCAACCCGTCGCGCGACCTCATGGACGTGCAGGCGGTGATCGTACCCGGCGTCGGCGTGGCGGCCTGCCAGGCCGGCGCCGACAACACCCGCGAGAACCAGATGCTGGTCTACGCGGAACTGAAGAAAGGCACGCCGCCGGCGCGGATCCTCGAGTTGCTCAAGCAGCACGAGGCCGCCCGCCAGCCCGAGAACCAGATGGAACGCCGGCAGTTCGGCATCCTGGCCATTCCAGACGGCAAGCAGATCACGCCGCAGAACAACCGCGCCGGGTTCAACGGCGCCGGCAACTCGGTGTCGTCGCTCTACTTTGGCGGCCGCGTCGGCGACCTCTACTACCAGGTGCAGGGCAATACCTTGCTGGGTGACGCCGTCGTCCACCAAGCCGCCCTGGCGTTCACGCGCGCGACCGGCACCATGGCCGACCGGGTGATGGCCGCGATGGAAGCGGCTGACGCCAATGGCGGCGACCACCGCTGCAACTGCGGCACCAACGTGCTCGACTTCGTGCCGTGCGATTACAAGACTGCGTATGTGGCCTATATCGCCGTGGCCGAGAAGGGCGATGCCGTTGGCGCCACGCACAACGACGGGCAATATTCGGTCTATCTCAGCGTGACCGACGACAACACCGTCAAGGGCGAGAGCGGCAACCCGGTGAAGACGCTACGCAAGCGCTACGACGCGTGGAAGAAGGCAGGGTCGAAGAAGACCGGCCCAATGCCGCCGTCACCCTACAAGGGCACCAAGTAACCCGAACCCCCTGCCCGCCCGGTTTCGCGCCGGGCGGGCAGTATACTGGCGCTCCCATGCGCCTTCTCTGGCTCCCCGTCGTCATCCTGCTCGCCACCGCCGTGGCCAGCGCCCAAGCCCCACTGCCGGCCGTCGTCCTACAACCCGATCGCGTCTTCGACGGTGAGACGATGCATGCGGGGTGGGTCGTGGTGGTGCGCGGCGACCGCATTCTCGCCGCCGGCCCGCCGGCCACGACCAGCGCGCCCGGGGGCGCGCGGACGATCGCGCTGCCGGGCACGACCCTGATGCCCGGGATGATCGAAGGGCACTCGCACCTGCTGCTGCATCCCTACAACGAGACGCCCTGGAACGACCAGGTGCTGCGTGAGCCGCTGGCGTTGCGCGTCGCCCGGGGCGTCAACCACGCGCTGGCGACCTTGATGGCGGGCGTCACGACCGTCCGCGATCTCGGCAGCGAGGGCGCGGCCTACGCCGACGTGGGTCTGCGCCAGGCCATCAACGAAGGCATCGTGCCGGGCCCGCGCATGCTGGTCGCCGGTCCCGCGATGGTGGTCACCGGCAGCTATGCGCCGAAGGGGTTTGCGCCGGAAGTCACCGTGCCGCAGGGCGCCGAGGAGGCCGACGGGCTCGATGGCGTCGTGCGGGTCGCTCGCGGTCAGATTGCCCGCGGCGTGGACCTGATCAAGATCTACGCCGACTACCGCTGGGGGCCGAACGGCGAGGCGCGCCCCGGCTTCACGCTCGGCGAGATCGAGCGCATTGTCGAAGCCGCGAACAGCAGCGGCCGCCCGGTGGTGGCGCACTCATCAACCCCCGAAGGCATGCGCCGCGCGATCATGGGCGGTGTCGAGACCATCGAGCACGGCGACGAAGGCACGCCGGAGATCTGGAAGCTGATGGTCGAGAAGAACGTGGCTTATTGCCCGACCATCGCCGCCGGCGATGCGACGTCCCAGTATGCGGGCTGGAAGAAGGGCGTCGATCCCGAACCGGCGCGCATTACCCGCAAGCGCGAGACGTTCAAGGCCGCGCTCGCCGCCGGCGTGAAGATGTGCTTTGGCGGCGACGTCGGCGTCTACGCCCATGGCGACAACGCCCGCGAGCTGGAGCTGATGGTCGAGTGGGGCATGACGCCCGCCGCCGCGCTCGTGGCGGCCACGTCCGGCAACGCCACGTACTTCCGGCAGGGCGAACGAATCGGCCGGGTCAAGACCGGGCTGTTCGCCGACCTGATTGCCGTCACGGGCGACCCGGCCGCCGATGTGAAAGCCCTACGCCGCGTGACTTTCGTGATGAAGAACGGGAAGATCTACAAGGAACCTGACCGGAAGTGACTCATTTCCTGAGCTTCTTATCTCCTGATCTCCTGTCAAGGATGCCCATGCCGATGTCACGAATCCTCGCCGTCCTGCTGCTGTTCACCGCCGTTGTGTCTGCCCGCCAGGAACCTGCCCAGAAATGGTGGGCGCATGTCGTCTATCTGGCCGGCGACGCGATGAACGGTCGCGATACCGGCAGCCCCGAACATCGCCAGGCGGCCGAGTACATCGCCGCCGAGTTCAAGAAGGCGGGCCTCGAGCCCGCCGGCACCGAGGGCTACTTCCAGCCAATCCGTTTCCGCTCGCGGCGCATTGTCGAGGCGCAGTCGAGCCTGGCGCTGGTGCGGCCGGGTGGCGTCGTGGAAAGCGTAGAGCTCGGCGAAGAGGCGACCTTTTCGATGCGCATCGAGCCGGCGCCGAGCGTGGAGGCGGCCATCGTGTTTGCCGGCTACGGCCTGCAGGTGCCGGAGGCGAAGCACGACGACCTGGCCGGGCTCGACCTGAAGGGCAAGATTGTGCTGTTGCTCACGGGCGGACCGTCGCACATTCCCGGGCCGCTGCTGGCGCACTATCAGTCGATTCGCTGGGAGTATCTGAAGAAGGCCGGCGCCGTCGGCGTGTTCTCGATCCAGAACCCGAAAGGGCAGGACATTCCCTGGGATCGCTCGAAGCTGTCGCGGTTCATGCCGGCGGTGGCGATTGCCGATCCGGCGCTCGACGAGACGCTCGGCCAGCAGACGGCCGTGACCATCAACCCGGCTCGCGCGGAGCGGTTCTTCATCGGCTCCGGTCACACCTTCAAGGAGTTGCTCGCGCTGTCGAACGACGGCAAGGTGCTGCCGAGGTTCGCGATTCCGGTCACCGCGCGGGTCAAGGTCGCCATCGATGCCAGGACCATCGAATCCGACAACGTCGTCGGCGTGTTGCGCGGCAGCGACCCGGCGCTGCGCGGTGAGTACGTCGCGGTGTCGGCGCACATTGACCATGTCGGCGTCGGCGAGCCGATTGGCGGTGACCGGATCTACAACGGCGCCATGGACAACGCGTCGGGCATTGCCACCCTGATCGAAACGGCCGCCGCCGCGGCCGCCGCGGGGGCGGCCAAGCGCTCGATCGTGTTTGTCGCCGTGACGGCGGAAGAGAAGGGCCTGCTCGGCTCCCGCTATTTTGCCAACCGGCCATCCCTCACCGGCGGCATGATCGTGGCCAATCTCAACACCGACATGTTCCTGCCGCTGTTTCCGCTGAAGAGCCTGGTGGTCCAGGGGCTGGAGGAATCGGACCTCGCGGAAGACCTGAAGCGGGTCGCCCGGCCGCTGGCGCTCGAGGTGTTGTCGGATCCCGAACCGGAACGCAACGCCTTCATCCGCAGCGATCAATACAGCTTCATCAAGACCGGCGTGCCGGCCTTGTCGCTGAAGGTGGGCTTCGTCAAGGGCTCACCCGAGCACCAGGCCGTCCTGAAGTGGCGCAACGAGCGCTATCACGCGCCGAGCGATGACCTGGCGCAACCCATCAACCGGCAGGCCGCCGAGGACTTCGGCAAGGTGTACTTGGCCGTGGTACAGGCGGTGGCCAATCGCCCGACCCGGCCGCAGTGGAACGGCGACAGTTTCTTTCGCCGCTTCGCGAAGTGACGACCGCAACAGGAGATCATGAGGTCAGGAGATCAGGCGTCACCCTGGCTGCCCTAATGAACTCCTGGTCTCTTGATCTCCGTTCAAACCACGTTGGCTTCGCCGGCCACGGTGCGCTGGTTGAAGCGGTCCGTTGTGAACGGCGAAAGGTCGAACTTCGGATCGCGACCGGTGATCACATCCGCAAGAATGCGTCCGGCGGCCGGCGCGTGCTGGAAGCCGTGGCCGCTGAAGCCGGCAATCGTGTAGAAGCCTTCGACGTCGCTCGATGGCCCGATGATCGGATTGTGATCGGGCGTCATCTCGTACAGCCCCGCCCAGGCGTGTGACACCGCCGCGTCGGCCAGCGCCGGCAGGCGCTGCATTGCCACCTCGATCACCTTGGGCAGGAAGTCCCAGCGCACCGTGATGTCGAACCCGGGCTGCTCGTCCGGGTCGCCCATGCCGAAGAGCACCCCGCCGCCTTCGCGGTGGAAGTAGAAACTGGTGTCGAAGTCGATCACCAGCAGCTTGTTGCTGGGCACCCGGCCGGCGTTGGCGCCGTCGTCCCACGAGCCGCCGCCCGGGGGGGAGGCAATGAAGATGTGGCGGCGCTCGGGTTCGACCGGGACGTCGACGCCGCACATGCGGCCAATCGACTTGGCCCACGGGCCGGCGGCGTTGACCACGAGCGGGGTGGTGATGGCCCCCCGTGAGGTCTGGACCTCGACGACCCGGTTGCCGGCCAGGCGAATGCCGGTCACCTCGGTTTCGCGGGCCACCTCGACGCCCCTGGCTTGAGCGCCCTTGGCAAAGCCGACGGTCACGCCGTTGGGGTCGGCGACGCCGTCGGCGGCGCAATAGGTGGCGCCCTTCACGCCGGTCACGTCGAGCCCCGGCGCCAGCGCCTGCGCTTCCTTGGGCGACAGCCACTGCACGTCGATGCCGTGCGCCTTCTGCATCTGAACGTTCTTGAGGAAGGTGGCCCCGTGAGCCGCCGTCGAGAGCAGGAAGAGGTAGCCGTCCTGGTGGAAGTCGATTGGCGTGCCGACGACGTCCTCGAAGCGCGCCATCATGGCAATCGACTCGATGGACAGGGCGATGTTGGCGGGATGGGAAAACTGGTGGCGCACGCCGCCGGCGTTCTTGCCGGTGGACCCGGTGGCCAGTTGGGGCTCGCGCTCGACCAGGACCACGTTGGTCATGCCGCGCTGGGCCAGGTGCCACGCCACGCTGGCGCCCATGCACCCGCCTCCGATGATGACTGCGTCTGCTGTGTGTTTCATGAGGGCGATCTGAATCTATCAGACCGCCCTCACGACGGCCAGCGTCAGGTGAGATCGAAGCGATCGAGGTTCATGACCTTGGTCCAGGCCGCGACGAACTCGCGGGCGAACTTCTCCTGCGCGTCGGCGCTGGCATAGACCTCGGCCAGCGCCCGCAGCTGGGAGTGGGAGCCGAAGATGAGGTCGACGCGCGTGCCGGTCCACTTGACCGTGCCGGTGGCGCGATCGCGGCCCTCGAACACGTCCTGGGCGGCCGAGGCGGCCTTCCACTCCGTGCCCATGTCGAGCAGGTTGACGAAGAAGTCATTGGTCAGCGTCTCGGGCCGCTTGGTGAAGACGCCGTGCGCGGTCTGCCCTTCGTTGGCGCCGAGCACGCGCAGGCCGCCCACGAGCACCGTCATCTCGGGCGCGGTCAGCGTCAGCAGCTGAGCCCGATCCACCAGTTGTTCTTCGGCCGTCAGGCGCTGCCGGCCGCTCGAGTAGTTGCGGAAGCCGTCGGCGGCGGGTTCGAGGGGCTTGAACGACGCCACGTCGGTCTGCGCCTGTGACGCGTCGGTGCGGCCCGGCGTGAAGGGCACGGCCACGTTCTGCCCAGCCTTCTTAGCCGCCTGTTCCACGGCCGCGCAGCCGCCCAGCACGATCAGATCGGCGAGGGAGACCTGCTTGCCGCCCGAGGCAGAGGCGTTGAACGCCTGCTGAATGCCCTCGAGCACCGCGAGCGCTTTCGCGAGCTGGGCCGGCTGGTTGACCGCCCAGTCCTTTTGCGGGGCGAGGCGGACGCGGGCGCCGTTGGCGCCGCCGCGCTTGTCGCTGCCGCGGAAGGTCGAGGCTGAGGCCCAGGCCGTGGCCACCAACTGGGAGATCGACAGCCCCGAGGCCAGGAGCTTGCCCTTGAGGTCGGCAATGTCCTTCGCGTCGATCAACTTGTGAGCGACCGCGGGCACCGGGTCCTGCCAGATCAGCTCTTCGGCTGGCACTTCGGGTCCCAGGTAGCGGGCGCGCGGGCCCATGTCGCGGTGGGTCAGCTTGAACCACGCGCGCGCAAACGCGTCGGCGAACTGCTCGGGATGGGCCAGGAAGCGCCGCGAGATCTGTTCGTACGCCGGATCGAACCGGAGCGACAGGTCCGTGGTCAGCATGGTCGGCGCATGCCGCTTCGACGGATCGTGCGCATCGGGGACCGTGCCGGCGCCGGCGCCGTTTTTGGCGGTCCACTGGTGCGCGCCGGCCGGGCTCTTGGTCAGCTCCCATTCGAAGCCGAACAAGGTCTCGAAGAAGTTGTTGCCCCACTTGGTCGGCGTGTTGGTCCAGGTGACTTCCAGGCCGCTGCTGATGGTGTCGGCGCCCTTGCCCGTGCCGAAGCTGCTCTTCCAGCCCAGGCCCTGGTCGGCGATGCCGGCCGCTTCGGGCTCGGGGCCGACATGCTTGGCGTCACCGGCGCCGTGGGTCTTGCCGAAGGTGTGGCCGCCGGCAATCAGGGCCACCGTTTCTTCGTCGTTCATCGCCATGCGCGCGAAGGTCTCGCGGATGTCGCGCGCCGCGGCGAGCGGATCCGGATTGCCGTTGGGGCCTTCCGGATTGACGTAAATCAGGCCCATCTGCACGGCGGCGAGGGGATTGGCAAGCTCACGGTCGCCGCTGTAGCGCTCGTCGGCCAGCCACTTGCCCTCGGGGCCCCAGTAGATGTCCTCTTCGGGCTCCCACACGTCGGCGCGCCCGCCGGCAAAGCCAAAGGTCTTGAAGCCCATCGATTCAAGGGCGACGTTGCCGGTCAGGATCATCAGGTCGGCCCACGAAATCTTGCGGCCGTATTTTTGTTTGATCGGCCAGATCAGCCGGCGCGCCTTGTCGAGGTTGACGTTGTCGGGCCAGCTGTTGAGCGGCGCGAAACGCTGCTGGCCGGCGCCGGCGCCGCCGCGGCCGTCGCCAATGCGATACGTGCCGGCACTGTGCCACGCCATGCGAATGAAGAACGGCCCGTAGTGGCCGAAGTCGGCCGGCCACCAACTCTGCGAGTCGGTCATTACCGCGAGCAGATCCTTCTTCACCGCCGCCAGGTCGAGGCTCTTGAACTCCTCGGCGTAATCGAAGCCCTCGCCCATCGGATCGGAGAGCGGGGAGTGCTGGTGGAGGACTTTGAGGCTCAGCTGGTTGGGCCACCAGTCGCGGTTCGAGCGGCTGGGGCCGGCGTGGTTGACGGGGCACTTCGGTTCGGTTGACATGGGTTTCTCTACCTCTGGGTCGGACGCTGTTCTACAGCGGGCATGGCCCGCGCTGCTGACGAGTGTAAACGGTCGAGTTGGTGCTGTCCAAGATATCGTTTGTCTCAGAGTGATAGCTTATGGCTATGGCTCTTTGGGACAGCGCCGCGTATTCGCTCCGCCAGTTGCAGTACCTCGTCGCCGTTGCCGACCTCGGCGGCTTTCGCAAGGCCGCCGACGCTTGCGGCGTGTCGCAGCCGTCGCTGAGCGCGCAGATTGCCCGGTTCGAGCGCGCGCTCGGCGTCCAGATCTTCGACCGCAATGCCAGGGGCGTGCGGGTCACGGCCCCCGGCGAGGCCGTGCTGACGCGCGTCCGGCAGGTGCTGCTGGCGGCCGCCGACCTCAACGACGCGGCTCGCCGGCATGGCGATCCGTTGTCGGGCACGTTGCGGATCGGGATCATTCCCACCGTGTGCCCGTACCTGCTGCCCGAGGTCGCGCCCGCGCTGCGCGCCTCGCTGCCGAACCTGTCAATCGTCTGGAGCGAAGACAAGACCCACAACCTGTTGAAGCAGATGGCCGACGCGCGACTCGACGCGGCCGTGCTGGCCCAGGACGCGCGCGTGAGCGGCCTCGAGGCCGCTCTCATCGCCGAAGACCCGTTCGTGCTGGCCGCCTCGCCCGGGCATCCGCTGTTGAAGGGCGCCGGACCGGCCGCCTCGTCGGTGCTCGACGGCGCGACGGTGTTCCTCCTGGACGATGGTCACTGTTTTCGCGAGCAGGCGCTGGCGTTCTGCGGCGCGGCCGGCGCACACGACGCGGGCCTGAGCGCCACCGGCCTGTCGACGCTCGTCCAGATGGTTGGCGGTGGCAAGGGGGTCACGTTATTGCCGAGGATGGCCGTGGCGGTCGAAAACCGGCGCGGGCAACTGGCGGTCCGCCCATTCAAGCGCCCCGCCCCTGCCCGCACCATCGTCCTCGCCTGGCGCAGGGGTAGCGGGCTGGGGCCGCCACTCACGGCGGTGGCCGGCGTGGTTCGTGAGGCGTGGCGCGCTCTCGGCTAACGGCTACTTTGCGGCCTTGTGCGACTCGGCCCGCCACGCGAGGTATGGCGGGCACTCTTCCGCGTGGGCGATCTCGCAGATACAACTCTTCTCGTGACGGACCGCGCCGCACGAGTCGCACACCTTCCGCTTGTCGCAGCGAACGTATTCCCGGAACACGGGCCGGCCCCACATGTCTGAATCCTGGCCTTCCAGGACCTCGGCGCTGGCGACCCGGGTCCGCCAGTGATGGTGTTGCCACTCCAGGTTCATGAATCGGGTGGTGCAGCTCATATGCCCCCCTTTTAGCGGGGATTTGCAAAAGCCGCTCCAGACGAGGGGGGCCTGAAATGCGCGGGGATCGACGCCTCAGGCCACGCCGGCCACGCGAAAACGCCCGCGGGCGGGGAAATCCCCGCCCGCCGGCGGCGCGCCGAGGCGGCATGCCGTCAACGCGCGACGAGGGCGCCGCGCAGGTAGACCGCCGAGATCTTGCGCGTGTTGGTGATGTCGTCGAGCGGGTTGGCGTCGAGCACGATGAAGTCGGCGCTCTTGCCGGCGTCGATGGTGCCGGCGTTGGGCACCCCCACGAATTCGGCCGCGTTGCGCGTGGCGGCCACGATCACCTGCGCCGGGGTCATCCCCGACGCCACCATGTCGGCCATCTCGACGTGCGGCGCCCACGGCGTGTTGCCGTCGGTGCCAATCGCAATCTTCACGCCGGCTGCCGACAGCCTGGCCAGGTTGCGCGCCTGGATGCCGAAGGCCTGCTGCGCCTGCGGCCGATCGGTGGCCGCGGCCTGGATCTTCTGCAGTTCGCCGTCGCCGATGCGCCCGCGCAGCCAGCTGTAGTCGGCGGCGACGCCACGGTCGGGCATGTTCGGGATCAACACGACGTTCGGGCGGGCCTTGAATAGCGCCACGATCTCGTCATCGATGTCGCGGTCGCGAATGCCGTGCGCGAAGGCGTCGATGCCGGCCTTCAGCAGCCCCTTGGCATCCTCCAGCGAGAAAATGTGGGCGGCCACCCGGAGCTTCAGCTTGTGAGCCTCGTCGATGACCGGGCCATAAAGCGCCGGGGTCAGCTTCGGGAACTTGCCGTCGCGGTCGTCGACCCAGATCTTGATGAGATCGACCTTCTTCGCGGCCTCTTCCTGCACGGCCTTTCGGGCCTCGGCCTCGGTGGTGATCCAGTGAGGCACCTCGGTGCGGCCTTTCTCCGGCGCGGTAATGCCGCGGCCGGCCAGAAACAGGCGGGCCAGGCCCGGCGTGGCCTGCCCGCGCTGGGCGAACGGCGCGTCGGTGCCATCCAGCCCCATGCTGAGCGCCGCGCCGACGCCAAATTGCGCGCGCTGCCTGAGGTCGGTGGTGAGTTCGGGCTGCGTCGTGCTGGTGTGGACGTGGGCATCGACAATGGCCGGCATCACCGTCTTGCCGGCGAGACTCACGCGCGTGGCCCCGGCCGGCGCTTTCACCGTGCCCGCGGCGCCCACCTGGCTGATGCGATCGCCCTGCATGACGATGGCAGCGTTCTCGATGACGCGGCCGTCGCCGACGAGGATGCGCGCGCCTTCGAACACGGTGGCGGCCGGCACCTGGGCCAGCGAAATGGTGACGGCGGTGGCCGCGATGGCCGCTGCGAGGAATGTGCGTTTCATAGTTCGACTCCCGACTCCCGACTCCCACCTTCGCCAAAGCTACGGTGGACAAGCCCGACTCCGTTCACTTCCTGTAGATCTTCCCGTCTTTCATGACAAACCGCACGCGCTGCAGTGCGGTGATATCGGTGAGCGGATCGCCCTCGACCGCGACCAGATCGGCGGCCAGCCCGGTGGTGACCGAGCCGGTGACGCCGCCGAGGCCCATTGACTCGGCCGCGAGCGAGGTCATGCCGATGATGGCTTCCATGGGCCGCTGTCCCGACTTGACGCGCTCGATCGGCTCGCGCGCGTTCTGGCCGTGCGCGCCGGCCACGGCGTCGGTGCCCATCACCATCTTCAGCCCGGGCGTCTTGAGCGCGGCGCCGAACATCACGTCCTTCGACTCCAGCGCCTTGGCCATCGAGGCAAACCCCTCCTCGGTGTAGTTGCCGATGCCGAGGAAGCGGGCCTTGTTCTCCAGGTAGTTCTGCGTGACCAGCCCGATGTTGGGATCGAAATAGACGCCGGCATCGGCCAGCGCCTTCAGGGCCTCGGGCGTGGCCAGGCCGCCGTGCTCCACGACCGTGCAGCGGGCCCTGGCGGCGCGCATCATCGATTCCGGGCTGTGGGCGTGCACCATGCTGCGCAGGCCCTGCGCGCGCGCTTCGCCGCACGCGGCATCCAGCTGTTCCTGCGACAGCGTCGGGACGCCGCCGTCGCGAATGCTGGCCGAGGCGAAGATCTTGATCAGGTCGGCGCCGTCGGCCTTCTTCTTGCGAATGTCGGCGCGGATGTCGTCCGGCGTCATCTTGGCATTCGAGATCTGCCCGAGCGACGACAGCAGCCGCGGGCCCGGCAATATGCCGCGGACGATGGCATCGCGGAGCGGTTTGTCGGAGAGCGCGCCGACGCTTTGCACGGTGGTGAAGCCGGCCATCAGCGTGACAAACGCGTTCTCGGCGCCGTAGAGCGCGGCTTGCTCGGCCGGCTCGGGGCCGCTGTGGTAGCGGCCCTTGGCGTCGAAGTGCCAGCCGATGTGCACGTGGCTGTCGATGAAGCCGGGCAGCAGCGTGAGCGCGCCGAGGTCGTGCGTGACCGGGCCGGCGGCGTTGCCGACGCGCACAATCTTGCCGTCGCGCACGGTCACGACCGCGTTGCGGAGGATCTGGCCCTTGCCGTCGATCACGGTCCGCGCGCGGACGGTGATCTCCGGCGCCGGCTGGGCGGCGGCGGGCACGGCGAAAGCGAGGAGAACGACGGCGATGATGACTCGCATGGTTGGTCCTATTTCCGGGTGATCTCGGCCGCCCGATACAACTCGTCGGCCGACTGCAGCGTGATGTTGCGCAGGCGTTCAGGATAGTTCGCCGGCAGGGTTTTCAGGAAGCTGCGCACCGTGTCGGCGACGGCCGCCGACTGGTAGCCGCCGAGCGTCGTGTCCAGCCATCGCTTGGGAAAGAAAATATCGCCGGTCTTCTGGATCTCCCACAGCAAGTCGAGGCTGGGCGGCACGTATTTTTCCGAGGCGGATGCGCGCAGTGGGTGGTGCAGGTAGCTCAGGCCCTCGAGCACCCAGGGCTCGCGGCGGCGGTTGGCGACGTCCTTGAGCGACAGGAACCACTTTTCGCGCACCGCGGGATCGGCCGACAGCGCCGGCATGACGAATTCGAACCGGCCCTTGCGATCGGGATTCTCGATGCGCGCGAGCTGCGTCTGCAGCACCTGCTGCCAGTCGGGCACCTGCCGCACCGCCAGCTCCAGCGCCAGCGTGGTGTAGTCGGCCTCGGCGAGCGGCAGTCCCGTGACCGCCTCGTCCTTGGCCCACACCTTGTGCAGCCACGCCACCGTCGCCGGCGTGTGCGCGACGTTGCGCAGCGTGCCGAACCACGACGCCTTCTGGCTGGGCGTCTGGGCCTGGGCCAGGCCCTCCCGCAACAGCGACTCGAATCGCGGCGCGCGCGCGGTCAGTTCGGTGGGCTTCAGGAAGCGCCACCACGCCGCCGAGGCGTAGCCGAGGATGCGCGACGTCATCTGTTCGTCGGACTCCCTGGGCAGCGACTGCATGGCCAGGTCCACGAACGTCGCCGGCGTCACCTGGCCGTCGAGCAGCGCGTCCCACATCGTGACCCACGCGCTACCGCGGGTGAGCGGATCGTCGATTTCGGGCAGGGCGGCCGACAGGTAGTCGAGGGTGGCGCGGTCGAGCGCGAACGAGCCGTACGCCCAGCCGCCGGCGCTTGGCAGAACATAGGCGGGCGCCGCCTTGCCCACGGCCTGTGGCACGTCCACGGCGGGGCCGTTGAAGTCGACGGTCACCATCTCGCGGCCGGCCGGCGTGCCGAGGGCAATGCGCAGTTGCTGCGGCCAGATCAGCTTGCGGTTACGGGGATCGCGCTGGCGGAACGTCAGCCGCGCGATCTTGCCGTCCTTGATCTGCAGGTCGGTCTGGATGGCGGGCCGGCCCGGTTGCTCGACCCAGGCCCGGCTCCACTGCTGCAGGTCGATTGGCGTCCGCGCGTCGAGCACGGTGATGAGATCCGTCCACGTCGCGTTACCGAAGGCGTGCTGCTTGAGGTACTCGCGCAAGCCGTCGCGGAAGTTGTCGGCGCCGAGCAGGGCCTCCAGGTGCCGCATGACAACCGGCGCCTTCTGGTAGATGATCGCGCCGTACATGCTGCCGGCCTCGTTCAGGTTGTCGAGCACCTGGCGGACGGGGTTGGCGCCCGGCGTGCGATCCACTTCATAGGCGGCGGGGTAGTTCGAGAGCAGGAACCGCAGGTCGTGGTTCACCGTGGGGAACGACGGGTTCACGATCTTGGCCGCCATGAAGTTCGCGAACACCTCCTTCATCCACACGTCGTTGAACCAGCGCATGGTCACCAGGTCCCCGAACCACATGTGGGCGGTCTCGTGCGCAATCACCGACGCCCGGCCGAGCAACTGGTTCTGCGTCGCCGACTCGTCGAGCATCAGCCCCGAGGCGTTGTACAGGATCTTGCCGGCGTGCTCCATGCCGCCGAACTGGAAGGCGGGAATGGCCACGAAATCGAACTTGCCGAAGGCGTACGGGATGGCGGTGTAGTCCTCGAGGAATGCCAGCGCGCGGGCGTGGAGATCGAAAATCGCCTCGCGATTGCGCGCCACCTTGGCGGCGTCGGTCTCGCGGTGGAACATCCGGAACGTCCGGCCGTTGCGCTCGGCGGTCTCGACCTTGAAGTCGCCGGCCATAAACGCCACCAGGTAGGTGGGGAGCGGCTGGGTTTCCGCAAAGGCCGCGGTCGCGCGCGCGCCGTTGACGGTGCGCCTCAGCTCCGCGCCGTTCGCGGCCGACTGCCACGCCGCCGGATGCTCCAGCGTCATGGTCCACCGGCCCTTGAGGTCGGGCTGGTCGAAGACGGGGAAGGCGAGCCGCGCGCGGGCCGGCACAAACAACGTGTAGAGAAAGTCCTTGCTGCGGTTCAGCGAGGCGTCGCCGGCGTCGAACGCGATCTTCAGCGTGTTGGCGCCGGCCTTCAGCGCGGCCGCGGGCACGACGATGTGGCCGTTGACGTAGAGGAAGGCGGTCGTGGCGCCGTTGGCATCGACGGCCTTCACGTGCTGGCGGCTGGTTTCAAAATCCAGCACCAGGGGCGCCGCGGCGTCTTTCAAGGTGAACCGAATGGTGTTGGTGCCGGTCAGCGGGGCCGCCGGATCCTCGGGAATCGACAGCACCAGCTCATAGCGCAGGTCGCCGATGTTCGCCGCGCGCGCGGTGGCGAGGTCGAGCGCCACGCCGGCGGCCGGGCTGGCGGTTTGCGCCGCGACCGCGAGGGGAATCGAGAGGAAGGCGGCCAGGCACGGTAAAAGTCGCATCACGCCGCTATTCTATGGCGGCCGGGGCCGTTTGCCGCGCGTCTGGCCTTGGGCGGACCTTCGCGCGCCCCTTCGAGGAGGAATCATGATCAGCCGTCGAGAAGTTGTCACTGCCGGGGTGTTGGGGTCGCTGGCCACGGGCGCCACCGCGTCGCCGGCCGCAGCCGAGCAGGATGGCCCGGTGATTCGGGCCGGGCTCACCGAGATCAAGCGGGAACTCGAGGAGTTGAGCGGCCATGTGCAACGCGGGCTGTTCACCAGCTCGCTCGACCAGGGCCGCGTCGGCCAGGTCAAGGGCCGCATCGAAAACTACCTGAAGAGCAGCGGCAAGTTTCCCGACTTCTGCGACATCGGCACCAGCGTGTTCTAC
>Ga0209770_10000394_pt1 | contig 24200 bp, 20 predicted proteins | sample LauGreSu1BDMLBDD_2_FD_187572 | JGI IMG/M metagenome (GOLD analysis project Ga0209770, IMG submission 187572) | Freshwater lake microbial communities from Lake Michigan, USA - Su13.BD.MLB.DD (SPAdes) (version 2) | ecosystem: Environmental > Aquatic > Freshwater > Lake | place: Lake Michigan, USA...
ATGCCCCATCGATGGTGAGTATATTGGACCAATCAGGCAGGATAGGTGATTCCGTTGCCAAAGCAAGAATCGGTACGGAATTATGGCGATTCTTCTTGATTCTGGCATTGATATTCGCAATTGCTGAAATGGTACTTGCCAGAAGAGTGAGTACAAAAACAGTAGATAGTTAATTGTGGAAAACTCGATATCACTTTCATCAAAAAAAGTTGGAAATTGTCCTCGCAGTTGGTGTTGAATGTTCATTCGGAGCATATGCATGCCGGATTTTCTCCTGGATATAGACAAAGCACTATTTCAAGTGTTGAATGGTCATCTTGTCTCTGCCCCCACCGATTTCCTCTTTCCGATTCTCACTTCAATACATATCATTTGGCCGGTTTATTTACTTCTCGCATTTTATCTTATCTATACCCATAGAGCAAAAGGGATATATGCTTTGATTTCATTGACAATGGTCCTTGGAATCATGGATCAGATGTCCACGCATGTATTGAAACCTTGGTTTAATAGGCAAAGGCCTTGTAGACAAGAGACTGAAATTCGCCTACTCATTCCTTGTGGTCCTGGTCAATCATTCCCTTCAACGCATGCAATCAACAATGCATGTCTTGCAATCTTTCTCAGCATGCTTTTCTCTTCGCTGAGAGTTCCCATCTTGATATTTGCATTTCTCATAAGCTATTCCAGAATTTATGTCGGCGTGCATTATCCTCTTGATGTATTCGGAGGAATGATCATCGGTGCGGTTTTCGGATATATTGCCGCCAAGACTTTTACATATGTTCTGAATCACAATGAAAAACAGAATCATATTATCACTTGATAATATGAGAACTTCACATAAAACACTGAATTTTGGACACTATCCACGTGTCTGAATCACATCTACATATCAATTCATCATGTAAGTACAATCTTACATGAATTTCACAATTCAAGGAGTGTTATGAGACATACCGTACTATCACTTTGTGCAAGTGCCATCATGGGCTTGGGAGTGTTTTCCGGCACAGTCATCCCAGTGCAAATGCATGCCCAAGGCGTGACGAGTGGTGGAATCACCGGAACTGTCAAAGCCGCAAATGGCGGAGTTGTTCCCGGTGCCAAAATCATTGCGATTCATATTCCCACAGGTACTCGTTTCGGAGCCAATGCAAAAGCAAATGGGACATTTACAATCAATAATGTTCGCGTGGGTGGACCATATACCATCAAGGCAACAGCAGTTGGTTATGGCGAATCTTCATTGTCAGGTCAATTCGTGAAACTCGGACAAAATCTAAAGATCACAATGGCATTGTCAGAGAAGGCGGTTGCCACAGATGAAATCACCGTAACGGCTCAAAAAGGAGTATTTGGTGCATCTAGAACCGGTGCTCAGACAAATATTTCAAAAGAGCAATTGAATAATTTCCCAACGATTTCTCGTTCTTTCCAGGACTTTGCAAAATTCACTCCGCAAGTTGTGTCAACCGGCGCAGGTGTCTCAGTTGCCGGAAAAAACAATCGCTATAATAATATCCAGATTGATGGTTCAAATTATACCGATCTCTTTGGTTTGGGAAGTGCAGGAACACCTGGCGGACAAGCCAATACAAACCCTGTTTCTCTTGATGCGATTGATGAATTCCAAGTTCTAGTTGCACCATATGATGTGCGCCAAGGTAGATTCACCGGTGGTGGCGTGAATGCAATCACAAGATCCGGTACCAATAAATTTGAAGGATCTGCATATTGGTTCACAAGAAGTCAGGCAATGATCAGTGATTTGTCCATCACAAGAAAGAATATCGTTAACAATAATTTGCTTGACCCCAGTACGAAAGATACCACTATCACAACCACATTCAATAATTTCAATGAATTGCAGACAGGTGTGAGATTGGGTGGACCGATCATTCAGGATAAATTATTCTTCTTTGCAAATGCTGAATTCACTTCACGCGTACAACCTGTTGAAAATATCTCATTGACTCAGAATTCACGTGCGAAACAAATTGATTCCATTGCGCAATTGGTTTCATCACATCTTACTTCCAAGTATGGATATAATGCAGGTCAATTGACAGGTTTTGAAATCACTCGTCCTTCCACAAAAGTGTTCGCTCGTTTAGATTGGAACATTGATGATAATAATCGTCTCACATTCCGTAATAATTATGTGAGTGCATATGATGACAATTATAGCACCACAGTCACAAGCTTAAGATTCAGTGACAGAAATTATCGCTTTAATAATTCTCAGAATTCCACAGTGCTTGAACTCAACTCTTCATTGGGTGATGACATGCACAATGAATTGATCATTGGCTATACCAGAATTCGTGATTTCCGTGAAGTGACAGGAAAGCCATTCTCCGCTATCACTGTGAATGATCCAAGCATGGGTTCAGGTGTTGGCGTTCAGTTTGGTTCAGAAGAATTCTCGAATTTCAACAAACTCGATCAGGATGTAATTGAAATCACCAATAATTTCACAATGAGTCTCGGTGATAATCATACATTGACCATCGGTACACAAAATGAGATATTCTCATTCAGAAATCTCTTCATTCGTGATGCTTATGGAACCTATCGCTTTAATTCCTATTCTGATTTTGTTGCCGGAAATGCGGCTGCGGTAAGCATGTCATTTGCTCGTCCAGGTTTCCCAAATGATTGGGCGGCTGAATTCGGCGCTATGCAACTTGGTGCTTATATTCAGGATGACATTAAGGTATCAGACAATTTCAAAGTAAATGTTGGTTTGCGCGTGGATGTTCCTGTATTCCCTGATGCTCCTTCCTATAATTCTAAAGCAGAAAATGCATTCGTGAATACAGCTTCCGTCACTTATGCAACCAATGGTAATGGATCAATCAAATATGCCAATGATTCCACCAGAACACTCGGATGGAAAACATCGGAAATGCCACAATCGGCTCTCCTTTTCTCACCAAGAGTTGGCTTCAACTGGGATGTAAATGGCGATCAATCATTGCAAGTGCGTGGTGGAGCAGGTATATTCACAGGTCGCGTTCCTTTCGTATGGATTTCCAATCACTATGGAAATACAGGTGTTGAAATCGCTCGTTTGACTTTGAACACAGCAGGTACCGACACCGTACGATTCAATCCAAATATCGCAAATACACTTTCAGAGAATTTGAAAGACACAACAAAGATTGCTCCTACAACAGAATTGAATCTTACCGGCAATGATTTCAAAATGCCTCAAACATTCCGCATGAATTTGGGTCTCGATTATAAGTTGCCTGAAGACATCATTTTGACTGTTGATGGTATGTACTCAATGAATTTGAATGAGATTGCTTATACAGACTTGAACCTTGGTGAGCGTCGTGACACTACGCAATTTGGCACAACACTTCCAGGTAATCGTGGAGTATTCGGTATTTACAATGGTCGTAATACAACCGCTCGTTTCCTTGATGGTCGCAAGAATTTCACCAATGTGATTTTGCTTAATAATACAGACATGGGTTATTCATATAATATGTCCGTACAATTGCAAAAGTCATGGAAATCAGGTCTGGACTTGATGGCGGCATATACGCATTCAGCTTCTTATGATATCAATTCCGGATTGTCATCACAGGCTGTATCACAATGGCGCTTCAATTATATTCAGGATAATCCTAATACTCCTACACTTGCCCGTTCATATTTTGACATTCCACATCGCTTGATCGCATCAGCGGCATATCGCATTGAACTTGCTCCTGAAGTTGCTTTGAAGGCCTCATTATTCTATGAAGGTCGCTCAGGTCAGCCATTCTCTTATGTCTATGATGGTGATCTCAATGCAGATGGTCAAACAGGTAATGACTTGATTTATGTGCCTAAAGACAGAAATGACATTACATTGATTTCCGGAACAGCCCGCGCAAATGATGCAACATACGATGCACTCGATCGCTATATCACAAATGATGATGGCTTGAATGCTGCCCGTGGTACAATCATTGAACGCAATGCAGCTCGTGAACCATGGAATAATCGTATGGACTTGCGTATTGCAGCAGACATTCGCAATCCTTTTGCTGATGGACATAATCTCGAAGTATCTCTTGACATCATCAATCTTGGTTCAAATGCTTATCGCTTTGTACCAAATCAAAGTGATGCAGTACTTCGCTTTGAAGGATTGGCAAGAACCGGCAATACATTTGGTGCCAATGGCGCTGAATTGCCTGTTGGAACTCCAATGTTCAGCTATCGCGATAAAGAAAATCCATATCAATATTCCGATCTCCTTTCACGCATGCAACTGCAATTGGGAATCAGATATTCGTTCTAATTGGATATGCATTCTTTGAAAACCTCTCATGTTACATGAGAGGTTTTTTTTTGGCATGGCTATTGTTGTAAAGAGTTAAACCTAAACTTTATAGGTTTTGTCTTAGATTTGCTCAATTATAATACTCAATCTCAGGAGTGTGATCATGCGCATCGCAACACTCATCATAAGTTTGCTTCTCATTTGTGGAAATTCCGCTCACTCTCAAGTGATTGGTCAATATTTCCCTCCCATGAATCCACAGGCACAATGGGACACTCTTTCAGCCGAAAAGCTTGGTTGGTGTACAGAGAATTTACCGGCTCTCTATGAGCAATTGGAGAAGTCAAATACAAAGGGATATATTCTATTATATAAGGGTCGTATCGTTCTTGAAAAATATTTCGGAGATTTTGCGAAAGACAGTGCATGGTATTGGGCATCTGCGGGCAAAACACTGACATCATTTTTGATCGGAAAAGCTCAAGAGGAAAAGAAACTAAGCATAGAAGACCCCACTTCAAAATATTTGGGTAATGGCTGGACTGCTATTCCAAAAGAGCAGGAAGACAATATCAAAATCAAGCATCAACTCACAATGACCACCGGCATTAGTGATGATGTTTCAGATTTGGATTGCACAAATGATACATGTCTGCAATACAAAACAGATCCCGGACTTCGTTGGTCATATCACAATGCCCCCTATACTTTGCTTGAAGAAGTCATTACAAAGTCAACTGGACAAACACTTAATGCATATACTCAAAGCACCATAAAGAATCGTATTGGAATGAGTGGTCTCTGGGTGAAGGCAGGTCCATATAATAATGTATATGTGAGCACCCCGAGAGCAATGGCACGCTTTGGTCATCTCATGCTGAATGATGGCATTTGGAATGGTGATACAATCATGAAAGATCGTGAGTATTTCAGAGCCATGATCACGCGATCGCAAGTTCTCAATCCATCATATGGATATCTCTGGTGGCTAAATGGTCAAAGCGGTTATATGCTCCCCGGATTTCAATTCTTCTTCAATGGCAATTTGGCAAAAGAAGCTCCGGAAGATGTGATATCCGGACTCGGAAAAAATGGTCAAATAGTATCATTCTCAAAACAACATGAACTCGTGATGGTACGCATGGGACAAGCTCCCGATTCACTCGGTTTTGTACCAAATTTCTTCATGGCTGATATTTGGAAATTAACCATGGATGTGGCTTGCAGAGCAACTTCAGTGGAAGATCATGGAGAGATGTCATCATCAATTGCAGTACATGACAATATGGTGAGATTCACGAATCCCGAGCCGGGCGAGAGAATAATGGTTTTCGACATGACAGGAAAAAAGGTGCACGAACAAATTGATCATGCACCCATTGATATTTCGCATTATTCCACCGGTGTCTATGCTTTGGTGATTTCATCCAAAAAAGGAAATATCACAGAGCAAATCATCAAGAGGCAATAACCAAACTCGGAATTACTATTGATTCGACTTCTCGAGCATATTTCTCGAGATCTTCGATCATGTCAGGACATTCATATGAGCAATTCTTCAAGAATGCATCATTGATGCCTTTATAGTATTCAATCCCTGAAAGAAGATTTGTTTTGAATGCATTGAGCGTTCTGAATGTATTTTGATTCAAAGACAATGCATTTTTGTCTATCTCTTTGCGAAGATATTTGACATAGAGTACCAATTCATTGACAAAGAGTGATGCTCTTTCCACGGAATTGCGGACATTGGTTCTGCCATAGATATGATCTATCATCTGAGCCAATGTGAATGTTCCGGAATAATATGCAAGATTGGGTCCGGGACAAATAATCACGCCCTCGGGTTTATGTTGCTTATTGACTATGTCATTCTTCAGCAAAGCTGTAGTACCCAAACCGGTACATAAACAATCCTTCTCAACTATTGCCGCGAATTTCTTTTTATACTCTTCTTCAGGCAAACCTGCTTTATTTAATTCATCAATTTTCAATCGCTGATACTTGATTGATGCTGTGCAAATTGGCTCAGCAGAAAATTCCGAATTGGAAATAAGAAGTTTTTTCACGCATGGATTTCCGGGCTTACCTGCCGCAACACGATCATCACGCAATTTTTGGGAACCGCTTTTTCTAAAATGATTGAATGGAATGCCAAGAGGTGAGGCACCACTCAAATAATAATCATCTGGTTCTGCTGTGGCTAATGCATTAAGCGTGGAATCATCAACATTCGTTGCCTCAGGAACAAGTAGGAATGGACTTCCCCAGCCGGTTCCATCCAATTCATAATATTCCATCATGAACTCTTGCTCATGTGCTGTACCAATACCACCTTGATAGGTGATTCTCTGCATTGGCATGTCCGGGAAAGTATTCTTGCCCAAAGCTTGCAAAGATGCATTGCACAGCGTGACCAATTCATCACGAAGGGCTTGTCTATTGTCTTTGAATGATTGCAGAATAGGACCACACAGCAAACCATCCGTTGCAAAAGCATGACCACCGCAATTCAAACCGGACTCAATGCGGAATTCAGATACCCAAATTCCCTTTTTCGCAAGAATTTTTCCTTGAACAACGGCACTGCGATAATCGCTCACTTTGAGAATGACACGCTTTTTGAGCGATCCACATTCTGTTGGATAGAAATCATCAAAAGCTGCGATATAATTATAGAGTCTTGGATTATATCCCGCAGAAAAAACAATAGAAGAATTCAATGTGCTTTGCGCATAACCACGAAGTGCTGTCAATGCATCGGATTGCTCAACAGGCAATGGCTCACCTGTCTTTGCGGCACCTAGATTGTCTACCTTCGCCATGATATTCACATCGATATATCCTGGCACGATAGCTTTTCTCAATTCGGCTTCAATGGCTGCACGCTCAGGTGATTCATCCATCAAAAGCATATTGCGATATTTTGCCTTGACGGGGGAGGATTCAGGCAGTAATTCAAAATACTTGACAATTTCTGACCCGAAAACAAATTCTTCATTTCGAATGGATTCGATTTTCTTCCAGACCAATTGATCGAGCAAATTGCAATATGCAGTGATTCTCTTGGCTCTAGAGTCAAACTCTTTTTTGTCAACAGGAATGAATTCTAGCCCGTTTTTCTTGGAATGATGCTCGCGCATCATCTCAAGCAAATCTTCTTCCATAATGGAAACAACAGAAGAAATACCATAATGCGCAACTTTTAGTGGCGTATCAACGGAAAACGATAATCCCATGACAGGGATATGGAAATCATGTATATAGTTCATGCATTCATCATTATTTTACTAGAATATGCGCATAAAACTACGAATAATGAATTGAAAGAAATAGAGGAATTTTTTCAAGAAATTACATTGGTCATTGAATGGCAATGGATATCTTGAAAATTTCGCCATAGTTGACCTGATTTAACCAAAATTAACTCAAGCAAATACTGTTTCCCCATCCTGAATCGCCTTTTCAGTAATTTGCAGACATTCAATCAGTACAATTGAGCTTAATTGACATGGATTGGCTTTTATTATGCTTTGCCGGAATTTGTGAAATGGGATGGCCCATTGGCATGAAAATGACCCAAGATCCTTCAAAAAGATTGTGGGGCATGATTCTTGCAATCAGCTCCATGCTTCTAAGCTTCTACTTTCTTTGGTTGGCACAGAAAACCATACCGATCAGCACTGCATATATGGTTTGGACCGGAATTGGAGCGGTAGGAACAATGGCGATTGGAATCATCTTTTACGGAGATTCCTCGAGTATGTGGCGAATATTGTCCGCATTTTTGGTACTAGCCGGAATCGTTGGCTTAAAACTCAGCAGTTGATATACTATCGCCCGAAACAAATCGTCATGTTTGGGCATTTGCTCTAAAAAAAACTATACATATATGAAAAGAAATCCGAAAAGAGTCTTGGTTGGCATGTCCGGTGGAGTTGATTCCTCGGTCGCCGCATGTCTTTTGCATGAGCAAGGATATGAAGTGATCGGCATCACCATCAAGACCTATAGATATGAAGATGTGGGTGGAAATGTTGGCAATGATTCGTCCTGTTGCTCACTCGATGGCATCAACGATGCAAGACGCGTGTGCAATGCACTTGGGATTCCTCATTATGTTGTTGATTGGTCAGAGCGATTTAAAGAGGAAGTGATCGACTATTTCGTGGAAGATTATCTCGCAGGCAATACTCCCAATCCATGCGTCAAATGCAATCGTTTGATCAAATGGGGTGAAATGCTTCGTAAAGCGGATATGCTGGGCGCTGAGTGGATTGCCACCGGACATTATGCCAATATCAGAAAAGATCCTTCTACAGAGCGATATGTTCTTTCGAGGGATTCCGACAATATCAAAGATCAATCCTATGCTTTATGGGGTTTGAAACAAGAACATTTGTCACGAACATTGTTTCCGCTGACAGGCTATACAAAAGACCGTTCCAGAGCAGATGCTGAGCGATTCGGACTCACGATTGCAAAAAAACCCGAATCATATGAAATCTGTTTCATTCCTGATAATGACTATAAACGCTTCATGCGTGACATGGTACCCAATCTCGAAGAAAGAGCCGGCAAAGGCGATATTGTCATGGAAGGCGAAGTGATTGGTTCACATCAAGGATATCATGGATTTACTGTCGGGCAAAGAAAAGGACTCGGTATTTCTCATCCTGAACCATTGTATGTATTGGATGTTCTTGCCGACTCAAATACGGTTTTGGTTGGCACGGAAGAACATTTACTTTCAAAAGAGCTTATCGCACATTCAATCAATCTTATCAAATATGCAGAGATTGATGGTACAAAAACCTTTACCGTAAAAATTAGATATAAAGATGAAGGCGCTCCGGCAGATTGCACGATACTCCCCGATGGAACATTGCATGTGAAATTCCACGAAGACAGAAAGGCCATCACACCCGGACAATCCATTGTGCTCTATGAAGGCAATGATGTCATCGGCGGTGGAATAATCGATCGCATCAATCAACAAGAGATTGATGCATGATTGATACCTGGAATCATAGGCACATATCCATCATGAAATCATGCTTGATTCTCATCTTTGTTTTCATGCCCACGATTCTCTTATCGCAATTCAGACAAGGGAGCATTCCACAAAAAAAAGTACCAACAATGTTTGTGGATGCCTTATGGTTCAAAACAGATGGTGATTCATTGCCTTTTATTGATGTCTATGCAAACATCCCTTATGAGGCATTGCAATTTTCTCCTGAGAAACAAGGATTTAGTGCCGCAATCACGATATCATTGTCTATTCGCGATACAAATGGAAAGAAGATAGCAGAACAATCCGTCGATCGTAAGATCTTTGCCGAAACATATGAGCAATCTCGCGGAGCAAATGCGGAATTCAGTCATGTGCAATTTCGGGTGCCCGCAGGATTCGGCTATCACACATGTTTTGTGAATGTTCATGATGCAGTGGCAAATATCGATATCCGTGAAGTGCGAACAATCACCATTCCCAAGTGGTCAAAACAAGAAAAAGATCATCGCTATCTTTTCAGTTCCATGATGTATGCATCAGCCATTGAAGAAAAGAGTGGTGGGTCGATTGTCATTACACCACATCTCTCCGACAATGTGGCAGGCCTTATGGATGGTTTTTTCCTCTATGTGGAATTATATCATTTCGGTGCGGTGAATGATGAAGTCATTGGCATTTCATATACGATCAAAGATGAAAAGCAAAAGGAAGTGTTTCTGGAATCAGTTCCTATCACCTATTCATCAGGAAGAGCAGAATCTCAGCATCTGTATATTCCCGTCAAGCAAATGCCGATATTGCGATCCGGAAGCTATGTCATGACCATCATGGCACATACCATGAAGAATGATTCGATTGATAAAGAACTCACTCGCATTTCGAGAACACTCACAATCGAAAAAACCATTAGCGGTATTGTCTATCAAGATTTGAAGAAAGCAATCAGACAACTGAGATTAATTGCCACTCAAGCCGAGATTGATCATATCAATGAAGGCGAGGATGAGGAAACAAGAAGAATGTTGTTTGAAGAGTATTGGAAGGGCATTGATCCCAATCCATCCACTTCGCGCAATGAGGCATTTGAAGAGTATTATGGTCGCATCGATTATGCAAACAAGAATTTCAGATCATATACGGAAGGTTGGATGACAGATATGGGCATGGTCTATATCATATTCGGTCAACCATTTCAAGTTGAACGCTCTCCACGCGGTTCCGATGGCAGAACATTTGCTCGATGGATCTATCAGAATCAAAGACAATTCACTTTTGTGGACAATAGCGGATTCGAAGATTTTCGACTTACAAGTCCATTTCCCACAGGCATTAAGTACAGATATTCGGGGACACAATAATGCAAAGGAAAATCAAGCTCCATCTCATTGTTTTCGGCATGCTCCTACTTTCGGGATGTCATACTTATGACAATTTCACGACCTATTTCAATACCTATTACAATATGGATAGATTGATTTGGGAAACGGAATATGATTTCGAAGGAACAGAAATCATGCGCAGACAAAAACCGAGAGTATTGACTCCGGTAGATAGCGGAATGCGCTTTGGCCAAGATGCATTCGGAAGACCGGCAGAGATACCTCAATTTTTGAAAGACATCATGATTGAGCAGACTCGACTTCAACCCGTGAAAGTGAAATTGGATTCCGTGATCATCAAAGGTTCCAAAATCCTCAAGCAACATCCCAAATCCGATTATGTGGAAGGTACTTTGCTCCTGATGGCAAAGTCATTTTTCTATCAAAGTGAATGGGTTTCCGCAGAAATCAAATGCGTCGAATTGATCGATCGATTCGCATTGGGCGATATGTCACCCGATGCGCATCTTCTTCTTTCCAAGATATATCTCATTCAAAGAAAATATGCACTCGGAAAAACCATGCTTTCGAGAACGGCTGATATCGCATGGTATAAAAAGCGATATGATATTCTCTCTGAAGCATTCCGATTAATGGCAGAACAAGCGATTTTCGATAATGATGAAGAAGAAGCGGTTAGACCATATAGACAAGCAATTGCACAAAGTGATGATGGTGAAATCCGCGCTCGTTGGCAATTGGATCTGGCATCTCTGTATTATAGACTGGGCAAGTTTGACAGAGCCTTGAAGGAATTCAATGCCGTTCTTGATGAAAGTCCCGAACTGGTTCAAGAATTTGAAGCGGAATTATACAAAGCCGCATGCTTGATGTATCTCAAAAAACATGAGGAAGCACAAGCAATCCTTGATGATCTGGATGGCAATGAGAATTTCAAAGATTTCAAACCCGATATTCTAGCTCAAAGACTTCGCATGCTACGCATTCAAGGAAAGAAGGAAGAATTCGACAAAATGGCCTCTGAAGCTCAAAAGTATGCCGGATTCACTGCAATTCCCGTCGTGTATTTTGAACAAGCGATGGATTTATACAAGAAGGGTAAATATGAGGAAGCGAAATCATATTTCGCAAAATCAAAACCCGTAAAGTCACAAGTAAGTCCTGCTGCCGCTAAGTATTATGGTTTATTGGCAGAATGGGGACAAAAACAGGATCAGCTCAATAAATCAAAACCGACTTTGGATACTTCCAATACAGATTCAACAGCAGTTGCAGTTCATGATTCGGTTTTCACCCAATACAATTTGACGAATTATCTATTGGCAAGAATTCATGATCAATTAAATAATCAAGACTCGGCTTTACACTATTATACTATAGCCGCACAATCAGCAAAATCGAGTGATTCCAATCGTGCGCAATATCTATTCAGTTATCAGAAAATGATACGTAAGAATCAACCCGAATTGGCGGATTCCATTCTGGAAATTCTTGCTTATGATTATGGGAAAACAGAATATGGACAAGAAGCTCGGATGCAAATGGGATTCACTGATGCAGTGGTGATTGACACACTTGGAGAATTGTATTCATCTGGCATCCGCTTCCGTAATATTTCAAATTATGTGCTAGCCGCCAGACAATTCAATCGAATAGCCGAAGAATATCGGGATTCCCCGCTTGCACCAAAAGCTCTCTATTCACTTGGTTGGATGTTTGAGAACACTCTCAAGCAACCGGATAGTGCTTTGTATTATTATCGCTTGCTCGTTGAGCGATATCCTCAATCAGAATATGCGAAAGATGTAAGAGCCGGAGTTGAAATTGCACTCGCTCATCAAAGTGGTTTATATGATGTCAGCACGGGAAAAATGATTGAAAGAAAACCTCTCATTGATACAACACAAATTCCTGCGGTTGATTCCACCGCTAAACCTGATGCCCAAATTCAGCAAACAATCGACAATTCCAGAACTTTGTCGGACCCAAATGCGAATCAGCAAAAAGAACCTCTCAGACAGCGCAAACCAAATCAAAACAATCAATTGATCAATCCAAATCAGCCGATGCAATTACCCGTGAATGCTCCCCTTCCCGGCAATATGCAAATTTCACTACCCCAAGATGCGAGTCCTGCAGATTCCATGAAGATTGGTGATCCACCTTAATCAATGCATTGCCATATGCCTGATAATTCTCTTCCCTTCTCCTGATAATCAAGTCCATAACCAATGATGAATACAGGTGGTATCTCAAAACCAATAAACTCTTTTGAAAGATCTATTGTATGTTGATCAGGTTTGGAAAATAATGTGGCTATCGTGCAAGAGGCTATATTCATCCCATTCAACACTCTTTTCAATTCCTTGATTGTACGACCCGAATCAATGATATCTTCAATGATGAGAATATGCTTTCCAGCATAATCTCCTGCGAATTCATTTACTGTAACCACACCCGAGGATATCGTACCACCCTTATAACTTGAAGCACGAATCATGTCGATGTGCATCGGTATACGCATATGTCTCACGAGATCAGCCGCAAAAATGAATGCACCTTTCAGTGTAACAAGTACCGTAATTTCATCTACTTCCGCAAAATGTTCATTCAACGATTGAGCAATTTTATGGACTCTGTTTGCAATTGTATCGGGAGAAATGAATTCTTTGAACTGAAGATCATGAATGGTAATGATATCGGACATTATAACCTCGGAATTGACCATTCATATTACTGAATTCTCATCAGAATTCAAGGATATGCCGAATGCCGAACATGATTGTTGTTTGCACATCCTGCATTGAAAAGTCTTTTTGAGGTGTGTATAATACCATCGGAGAGGCCGTAAGCGACCATTGATCGGATAGATCATAAGACATCGAGAACCCTAGTGATGTCATTGCAATACCGGAAATTGTCTGCAACTTTCCGGGTCTGAAAATCAATAATCTGCGAGTCGCTATGGTATATCTCGTGCCAACGATGGATGCTATTGGTGAGAATCGAAAATCACCCCATTGAAACATTCCCATTAAAGTAAGTGCAAGATAGTTGACGGTCTCTGTTTCTGCCCCAAACATTCTATCATAAGAAAGATCAATCATGAATGAAGATGACATGGCAGTGGCATTGAGCGTAAACATATTTGGTATGCCGGCAACTGGATTTATAGAATCAGTCGGATAGCCAAATCTCGTGAATTGTGCGCCCAGATCGAGCCAATCGGATGCCGAATATTGATATCCGATTCTTGCATTCCAACCCTGCGGTCCCGGCTGATCTCCAACTCTTCTTGCAATATCAATTCCTGCCAAGAATCCACCTATATGCGAGACTTCAGTCCCTATCGACATAATTCCCTGACTTCCACTCAAGTTCACCCCATTCTGCACTTGCCTATTCCGAAGCATGATTCCCGAACTAAGTGTCCAAGGTAGCGGTTCATCATATATATCAGCCAACCATGTTGTATCTTCTAGATCCAGCGAATCATCGAGCATCAAATCCAGCGAATCATCGAGCATCAAATCCAGCGAATCGTCAAGAATCAAATCAAGTGAATCATCGAGAATCAAATCAAGTGAATCATCGAGCATCAAATCAAGTGAATCATCGAGCATCAAATCAAGTGAATCATCTATGATTTCAATGTCGAACATATCATCGGGATCGCTCGGCAGATCTTGTGCATTGACAGATACAAACATGAAAACACTCCCCATCAGAACGATGAGGAGTGTGATCAGTCTTGATGAATGAGTCAAACTCATGGTTTGCCGGCTCTTTTCAATTCACGCAATTGACGACGACCATCGCGGATTGTCTCTTTGCCTGCTTTGATTTGATCTTTTGCTGTGCGAACCTGATTTCTCATTTGTTGCATTTGAGCTTTGGCTTGCTCTTTGGTCAATTGACCTGATTTTACTTGCTCACGCAATTGGCGAGCTTGTTCTTTGGCATCTTTAACGACTGTGACGCCAGCTTTGACTTGTTCCTTACCGGCATTCATTCTTTCTCTGATTTGATCTTTGTCTTGTGCAATGGCAGAGAATGTGAATCCAAGGGCAAGAAATAATGCCATGATGAATGTACGCATGACCGAACTCCGAAATAATTATGTAACATGATTGAGATCTCTGTGCATTCAGACATATCAATATGCATGAAGGTTTAATCAAGACTGATTTTTTTTATGAGATTTTTTGAAGTTAGAAAAGCGTGAATCCTGGATTCAAGTCCCAGAGCCAAGAATGCGAGAATAATACCTGCGATTACATCCACCACATAATGATAGCGAAGATATACTGTTGAAAAAATCAAACTACAGCCCATTATCAAGAATACCCAACGGAGCTTTGACCTAAAACGAAATGCCAAGATCATATTCATGAGTGTCATCATGGTATGTCCACTCGGCATGCAATTCCTATGCATTTGTAAAACAGGTGCAATGGCCTTATCACGAAATCCATCACCTGTATCAATGATATTTCGTATGATGTCAGTTACCCAAAGTCCAGGTAAATCACTGAAAATAGAGGAATACTCATGAACCGAAAATCTAGGACCGATTGCCGGCATGAAAAAATATGCCAAATATGAGAGTAGGAAACCAAAAACGATGGTTCTCGTGACTCTTTCCGCTTCTTCATATAATCCACGCATATTCAATTCAATTGATTGTGCAAAGGCGTGAAAATAGAAAAGCACATAAGCAATCTGCAAGAATTCTGTCAATGCCGGGAAGGCAAACTGTTGCAACCATTCTGTTGGATTCATCCCAAAAATTGCTTTGTCCCAAGCCACAAGAATGGGATCATAATCATGTGGATTCAATACACTGATATACACAAATACTTGCATGAACACCACATAGATGATCGGCAGATGATAGTACCTGTGAATATTCAAGAAGATTGTACCGGCTCGATACTTACCCAATGTTGCAATGCTGATTATGGTGATTGCGATGAATACATTCTGCAAAACCAAGACGCCGATATTTGGAATTTTAGTGATGAACAGCGCTTGTATCACAGTATAGATGACTAGGATTCCAAGAAAATACCAATCGGCACCAAGCAGGACATCGCGTAATTTGAATCGCATGAATGGTTGTGTATTCATCAGGGTATAATGCTTTCTGTTTTGGAAAAACATTTGGCCAATGCCAAGAATTGTTCAGGCACCAATTCCTCTGCTCTTTTACTCATCAGAGATTGAATTTCAGGTGATAATTCAGCATGATGATTGGAGAGAAATTGACTCAGTGCATTTGAGAGAATCTTTCTTCTTTGTCCGAATGCCATACGCACTAATGGATGCACCAGTTTGTATTCCTGCATGGAGATGAACCTTTTCTTGAAATCGAATACTACAACCGCTGAATCAACCGAAGGTCTTGGAGTAAAACAACCCGATGGCACCTTGAGTGCTATACGTGGCTCTGAAACAAATCGTGCCGCTATACTCAGAATGCCATATTCTTTTGTGCGAGGCTTTGCGCAAATGCGTTCAGCAACTTCTTTTTGCATCATGATGACGGCTCTTTCCAATACATCGGATTGCTCGAAGAGGCGGAACAGAATATCTGAAGTAATATAATACGGAATATTACCGGCCACTTTCAAAGTAGGAATTTCCAATCCTTGTTCATTTCTCATGAAGCGATTGGCATATTCACGAAGGTTGAATTTCAAGAAATCTCCATGTTCCACACTGAATTGCTTATTTGAATCAAATAACTCATGCAGAGTTTCAATTGCTCTTTCATCCAATTCAATGGCATGAACCATCGCCTGAGATTTCAACAAGAATCCTGTTAGATCACCGCAACCAGGACCAATTTCAAGTATTGTATCCCCTTCTTGTGCATCCATCAACATTGCGATTTGCGATGCTTTATTTTTGTCTGTCAGAAAGTTCTGTCCAAGCGATCTTTTAGCTTGAATCCGACCCGACTGATGTTTTTGCTCTTGATATTTCATAATGCTGTGCCGGATTTGATATCATCGCCGAGATTGTTTTTCAGTAAGGACTGATATCCGGCTTTCAATTCTTGCACTATCTTCTCCATGGATGATGAGATCACTTTGGCATCGCTAATGGTGGACATGAAATTCGTATCACCATTCCAGCGTGGTACGATGTGAACATGCAGATGTCCCGGAACACCTGCTCCACCTGCTTCGCCAAGATTCATGCCGATATTGAATCCATGCGGAGAATACACAGCATTGAGAACAGTTTGCAATGTGCGAGTCATGAGCATGAGATCGAGATATTCTTCATCGGTCAATAATATGGTATCAGGACAATGTCTTTTCGGGGAAAGCAAAATATGTCCGGCATTATATGGATATCGATTCATGATCACGATGGTATATTCAGATTCTGCTATCACAAGCGGATCATTGGATTCAGGCATGGAAGCAGAACACAAGAAACAATCATGATTCTTTTCTTCATCACCAAATGAATCAATATAGGTGGAGCGCCAGGGAGACCATAACTGTTTCATCATAAACCTCTCCAAGATTTCACTGCCGTACATTGTCTGCCAAATGCATTTTTGATGATGATTGAAGATTCAAATGCAGAACTAATCTCAATTGACTTTGGAATTTCAATTGCACATCGTTTAACAAGTCCGGAGGATGTGGAAACAAGTGCAATATCTTTCGGAGAAATCTGCTCAATGAATGACTTGCCATTTTGCTTGAATTCAATGTTCACGGAGCAACCATCCTTGGGTAAATAATCGGTGTATTCAAGAATCAAAAGTAGTTGATCTGAGTCAGGATTCCTGAAGAATTCAGCACCTTTGAATTCAGGCTGATCTTCAAGTGACAATTTTTGGATTTCACTGCTATTTTTTAAGTGTTCTTCATGAACGGAAGACAATTTAATTGTTTGTGATATTCTTTGTCTTCCCGGCTGAGAACGAAACCAAGGCAATTCATTGATGGTCTGACTGCTCGCACTCACCACTCCGTCTCCCCCTTCGAAGAGAGATTCCACGCCCATTCCGAGCAATCCCATGATGCGTCTGAATAATTCTTTAGCTCCTGACTTATTCAATACCGACAATTCCTTCATGATATCAACATCACCGATCACGCTGATATATTCCACATCAAGAGGATGTTCTCGATTTCCGGATTTTTCAATGAACCAACCCCCGTCTTGGGCACGGCGAAGATCGCGAACTGCCGGAGAATCAAAAGGGACATCATCTTCGGCTTTGCGAATCAATTCAGAAGCTTGTTCTACGATGGGTTTGAGAAAACTTTCCTTTCCATCCTGCAAAGATTTATTGACAGCGGTTTTCCAATTGTACACCTTGGCAAAAGCCGAACCTTGATGTGGGGAGCCGATGGTGATGAGTCTTTGCACATGATGATCTTTGACATGCTTCGTGAGATAATGTCTGCCGGTCAATCCGCCCATGCTATATCCAATGAGAATCACTTTTTCGGCACCTGTTTTCTCCCTCACAAATGCAATGCATTGCTCCAATTCTTTGGTCCATCCTTCAACTGAATCGGTGGGATTACTGAATTGTACGGTGAAAAAATCCATGGTTGAAGAAGAACCTTTTTGATCAAGATAGATTCCCTTTTTTGAGGGTTTCAAAATACCGGCATGTTTCAAACCAAGATCTTTCTCATAGAATTTTATCGCATGTTTATCCCATACACTAGCCTTCTGTCCCAAACCATGTAATAGAACTATAGGATATGGTATTTGAAGCAATTTCGATGGCTTCGCTTCCACATATACCGGTATATATTCCGGAATAGTGAGTTTTGTGCTTGCACATCCCCCGAGAAAGAGCATGAGAAATATAAAGATGATTGACTGCATTGATGGAAAGTCCTCAATCGAAATGAATTCAAGTGTCCAAATTTACCATTTCACCATGATACATTGAGTATCATGAGAATTCATCTTTCTGATGTATATTCGCGGAAGTGAACTTCAATACATGATTTTGGAAGAGGGTACATTCAGCAAGCAAACCACATATAGCATATTCAAAGGCAAAGATCCTCATGATGATGATCAAGCAGACATGCAGGAACATTCACCGTCTTTGGCAAATCGCGTTCTTGTGCTTAATCAAAGTTATGAGCCAATAAGTGTTTGCAGTGCCAAAAAGGCATTTTTGCTGATTTTTCTGCTCAAGGCAGATCTTGTGGCTGAAAGAGAAGACAGAGTCTTGCGTTCAGTTAATGCAACTTATCCTTATCCAAGCGTCATACGCCTCTCTTCTTATATCCGCGTAAAGTTCAAGAATGTCGAATTATCCAGAAGAAATATACTTCGCAGAGATAATAATCAATGTCAATATTGCGGAAAAACAACAACTCCTCTCACATTGGATCATATCATTCCTCGCTCTCGCGGTGGGATGGATACTTGGGACAATCTCGTTACGGCCTGCATTCGGTGCAATAATCGAAAAGGGAATCAAACTCCCGAAGAAGCAGGCATGAAACTTGCAAAGCAACCTCGCAAACCACATCATGTCATTTTTCTCAAAAATTTCATGGGCAAGGTTGATGAGGCATGGAAACCGTATCTTTTCCTAGATTGATTCCTGATAATACCTAAATCATGCTAATTTCTCTCTATGTTTTGAGACTCCATTTCGGTCCATTTCTTTTTGGGACTTTGACCGTGATGTTTCTTTTTCTACTTCAATTCTTGATGAATAATCTTGACAAATTGATCGGAAAAGGACTCGATAATTCCATTATTCTGCAAGTGATCATGCTGAGTTTATCTTGGATGATCGTGCTTGCCATTCCGATGGGCGTGCTCTTCTCCACTTTGATGGCATTTGGAAGCATGTCAGGCGCACATGAGACCACTATCATCAAATCAGGTGGCAGAAGTTTATATCGCATGATGTTTCCACTCATCATCATTGGTGCGGGATTATTCTATGGGGTCTATTGGTTCAATGATTCAATTCTACCAGAATCGAATCATCGTTTTAAGATATTGATGCAGGATATACAAAGAAAGAAGCCAACTTTTGCGATTGAGTCAGGTCGATTTGTTTCTCAATTGGAAGGATATACCATCCTTGCAAGAAAGGTTGATACGCTCAGTGGGGCATTATATGGGGTTACGATTTATGACAATGGCTATACAAATAGAACGAATGTATTGTCTGCCGATACGGGCTCTATCAAATTTTCTTCTGATTATTCCAGAGTGATTGTTACGCTTCGCAATGGTGAAGTGCATCAGTTACAAAAGCAAAAGCGCACAGATTTTCGTATGATGCGATTTTCCAAACATGTCATTTCCATTGCTGCTCGTGATTTTCTCTTTCAGCAATCTGATGTGAATCCGGGTTCTAGAGGCGATCGCGAGATGTCGATTGCGGATATGAGATCCATCGTTCAAGAAACAGATATTTCTCTGAATGTCACCCAAAAGAGAATAGACACTTTATTGAATGAGCATTATGGTGAAGTCGTTCAGGCAAGATTGCCGGGTGATTCTGCTGATGCGACCATGACACCGATTCGTGAGAGAGTATTGACAGAACAAGAGATCCATAAGCGAGTGCTCAATAGATTATCGGTATTGCGTTCACCATTGGAATCTGATTTGTTTCAGGCGAATGAACAGCAAAAAAAGAAAAAGGCATATTTGGTTGAGATTTATAAAAAATACTCAATACCTGCTGCTTGTCTTGTATTTGTATTCATTGGATGTCCACTAGGTGTACTAAGCAAGCGAGGTAATTTCGGTATTAGTGCTGCTATCAGTCTTCTCTTTTATGTGGTCTTTTGGGCTTGTCTGATTGGCGGAGAAAAATTGGCTGACAGAGATTTGATTTCAGCCGAGATAGGCGGATGGTTCGGCATATATGTGACGGGAGCCATCGGACTGGCATTGACATTCATCGTGAACAATGAATTATCCGTCAAGGATCTTTGGCAGAAAATCAGAAGAGCTTGATTCTATTCTTCGGGTCGGATGTCTTTTATGGACAATTGGGGTGCATTTGATCCATTATGGGTATTCTCTTCCAAATTGAAGCAAATGGAAAAGGGTTTGCCATTCGTGCAGTATTTGAGTTTGTGAGCGAGATTGAATCCAATTGCATCAATGACAAAATTGGATTGCATCGTGCGTAATTTCAAATGATTCCCGCCGATGATTTTCACGCCATTTGCTGAACGAACATTTTGGGCATAAAACATTGGTTTGGAATTCCCATAGCCAAATGGAGCAAATCTTCGCAAAACTTCCAAGAATCTCGGCGAGAGCTCGCTAAGCTGCAATTCTGAATCTACTACAATCTCAGGAATAAGCATTTCAGGAGTGATCTCACGATGAGCGATTTCATCGATGGATTCGCGCAATTGAAGAATATCTTTCTCGCGTAAAGTCACGCCTGCTGCATGTTTATGTCCACCAAATTCCAAAAGCAAATGCTCGCATTCTTTCAAAGCATTATGAATATCGAAATTACGAATGCTTCTTGCGGAACCTTTCGCATGTTTGTCCAAAGAGGTAAGTAGAATCGTTGGAAGATGGAAGCGTTCCACGAGGCGTGATGCCACGATTCCAATGACACCGGCATGCCAGCCCGGTTTATACACGACTAGTGATCTACGCTCTTTTTCTTTCAATAATCTTTCAGCTTCTTTGCTGGCTTGATCGAATGTAAATTCATCGAGTTGACGGCGACGTCGATTGTCGCTTTCAAGAACTTGTGCAATTGAAAATGCAGTGTATTCATCATCCGCAATCATCATGTCAACAGCTCTTCCGGCATCACCTAATCTTCCTGCTGCATTGATTCTCGGAGCAATTCCAAAGATGACATTTGAAGTGGTCAAACTTCCGGCACGCATGTCAGCGCAGTCGAGCAAACCTTGAAAACCGGGTCTTGTATTATTATTCAATCGTTCAAGACCATAATGGACGAGAACTCGATTTTCACCGGTCAATGCCACAATATCTGCGGCTGAAGATATAGCTACAAAATCCAAATAGGAAAATGGCAAATCGGGTTTATTGAGTGCGGAACAAACTCCTTGCACCAATTTGAATGCTACACCACAGGCGGATAAATGCTTGAAAGGATAAGTACAATCAGGTTTGAGAGGATCAAGAATTGCATGTGCATCAGGCAATGCTTCAGCAGGTTCATGATGGTCACAGATGATGGTGTCTATGCCAAGGGAATTTGCATAATCGACAGGTTCAACCGAAGTGATTCCACAATCTACGGCGATGATAAGTGTAGCCCCGGCTTCTCTGGCTTTTTGAATACTTTGATGAGATAAACCATATCCTTCCCCTTGTCTGTCCGGCACAAAATACTGCACATCTCCCCCTATCTCTCTCAAGAAGAGGAGCATCATTGCTGTACTTGCGGTTCCATCAACATCATAATCGCCATGTACCCAAATGGTTTCTCCATTTGCAATGGCTTTGCATACACGCTCCGTAGCCTTGTCCATGCCATCCATCAAAAAGGGGTCATGGATTTCTTCAAGTACGGGAGTGAGAAATCGTTCAGCTTCAATATGATCTACAAGTCCTCTAGTCGTTAAGACCTTGGCGAGACTTATCGGTACATTGAGCGTGTCAGCGAGTGTTTTAGCGGAACCATCATCAGCATGTTCTCTGATAATCCAACGATATTCCAAAAAAAAGTAACTATTGTTTAGAAAAACTGTGGCTAAAATACATAAATTCCCCAATGTTGCAAGAAATATTGTGTAAATAAATTGACAGATTTGTGCAAACAACCTGACACTTTTCGAATCCATTACATGAAGAAAAAACGAGTCGATACCGGTAAGAAGGCGAAAATCAAGCAAAGAAAGTCATATTCTCAGGAAGATACATGGCTTGAGGAATTTGATGTGCGTTCTGCAACCGGAAATGTACTCTCAAAAAAAGAAGAGACACGCACCATGATAAAATTGGGCGAGGCACCCAAGGAAATGAATTTACAGTTTGGGCGAGTCATGGCGGTTGGTGGCAGAACTTGGTATGTGCAGTCTGATGAAGAAGTTATAGAATGTTTGCCTGCGGGAACCGTGTATGCATTGCATGAGGACACTTCTCTTTTGGCAGTTGGTGATATGGTTGGTTTTGAGCGTATTGATGATGGTACGGGTATAGTAAAGGGAAGTATTATTCAAGTTGAGAAGCGCTTTTCTCATTTATCAAGAAAAGGCATTGGGAAATATGCCGGTGAGCAAGTGATCATTAGCAATGTTGATAGTATTTTGATTGTGATGTCAGCAGCTGATCCATTTTACAATAAGCGGTTATTGGACAGATATCTGATTGCGGCAGAGCTTGGGAAACTCACACCTTCGATTTGCATCAATAAAATTGAATTGATGGATAAAAATTTGATTGCCGAGGATCTGGCAGTGTATTCCGACACACTGAATATCCCTATTTACTTCACGAGTGTAGCCGAAGGAATAGGCATTAAAGAATTGGCAGCGGGCTTGAATAATCATTCTACAGTATTGTCAGGTCCATCAGGTGTTGGGAAATCATCTCTTATCAATGCAATTTCCGGTGAAGAATTGCAAAGGACGGGCGAAGTGAGTGAGCGTACTTGGAAGGGTAAGCATATTACTTCATCAGCTCGCATGTTTGCATTGCCCGGAGGTGGATTTATTGCAGATACACCCGGACTTCGTGAATTGGGTTTATGGGATATTCATCCGGATGACACTGCATTTTACTTTCATGATTTCGATGCATTTTTTCCGAAGTGCAAATTCACATCCTGCACACATAGGCATGAACCGGATTGTGCCGTAAAGAAAGCCGTTGAAGAAGAATTGATCGATCCGGAACGCTATGTCAGTTATCTGCAGATCGTTGAGAGCTTGGAAGAATAGTCCTCTCATTTTCGTAGTTTTACAATCCAAACCACGGAGAAGTGCGAGAGTGGTTGAATCGGACGGTCTCGAAAACCGTTATAGGAGCAATCCTATCGAGGGTTCGAATCCCTCCTTCTCCGCAACCCAGGTAGAGACTGGAAACTTTTGACCAATGATTACTATGTGTAGTCATCGGTTTTTTTGTTGTTCTTGGTATCGTTGGGTAGGTATAAATCTTTAACTAACTGTATTGTATTATATGTAGTTATAGCATTATCAGTAGGATACCGACCTCATCTCATCAACTCAGTCTCATCATCACAGTTCACATTCAACACAGTCTCATTCATCGGTATTGAAAGGGGTAAAACGATGAAAAAGGGGTGATTATAGTATCTAATTCGTAACCTTTTGGTCATTTTTTGAAAAAGGTTATAAATTTCCCTACAAGTGAGTATTCATCAGGATAGTTGGGTATTCGAATTTGAGGCAAAACGAGGTAATACTGAACACTTTTGGTGTCTTTTACCGAAACCTATTTGGTGATGAATTGAATTCGAAAATGACCGTGTCCTTTGTGTTATACATAAACAAAGTCAAGATAGATAAGGAAATATCAAGATAACACTATCAACAATGCCTCTATATTTCCAATTGCATTGTATTTT
>Ga0209770_10000395_pt1 | contig 24148 bp, 22 predicted proteins | sample LauGreSu1BDMLBDD_2_FD_187572 | JGI IMG/M metagenome (GOLD analysis project Ga0209770, IMG submission 187572) | Freshwater lake microbial communities from Lake Michigan, USA - Su13.BD.MLB.DD (SPAdes) (version 2) | ecosystem: Environmental > Aquatic > Freshwater > Lake | place: Lake Michigan, USA...
TTCGAACTCCGCGGCCACCCCGTCGCGACCGACCTTGTCCAGCTTGTCGATGGCCACGAGCGCGTCGTTGTGCAGGTGCGCCGGCACGCCGCCGGCAGCGAGCATCCCCGCCAGGACGCGGCGGTGATTCAGCCGGATGGTGAACTGGGCGAAGCCCAGGCGCGCCAGCACGTCGGTCGCCGCCGACAGCAGTTCGGCTTCCACCACCACCGACGTCGAGCCAATCGCGTCGACATCGCACTGGTAGAACTCGCGGAAGCGGCCCTTCTGCGGGCGATCGGCGCGCCACACCGGCTGCACCTGGTAGCGCTTGAAGAACTTCGGCAGCTTCGCTCGGTATTCGGCGACGACGCGCGCCAGCGGCACCGTGAGGTCGTAGCGCAGCGCGAGGTCGGCTTGCCCCGTCTCGGCCCCCTCGCCGCGCTTCAGGATCTTGAAGATCAGGCGGTCGCCTTCTTCGCCGTACTTCCCCTGCAACGTCTCGAGGTTTTCGACCGACGGCGTCTCGAGCGGCTCGAAGCCGTACTGCTGGTAGACGTCGGCAATGACACCGATAACGTGGCGGCGCCGCCGCACGTCTTCCGGCAGGAAGTCGCGCATGCCACGAGCAGGACCGGTGTTCACAGCAGTCTTCTCACTTCCGACTTCTCACTTCTCACTTCTCACTTCCGAGATAGTCCAATCGGTAGTTGACGTAGTTGTCCGCGTACCAGCGAATCTCGGCGACCTCGTCGTCGGTCAACTCGCGCCTCACCTTGCCGGGGCGCCCCATCACGAGCGACCGGGCCGGAATGCGCGTGCCCTCGGTCAGCAGGGTGCCGGCCGCGATCACGCAGTCGGACTCGATGTGGACGCCGTTCAGCAGCACGGCCGCCATGCCCACCAGCACCCGATTGTCGATCGTCGTGCCGTGGACCACCGCGGAGTGCCCGACCGTGACCTCGTCGCCGATGATGGTCGGATGCGTGTCGCGCATCACGTGAATCATCGTCAGGTCCTGGATGTTGGTGCGCTTGCCGATGCGGATGCGGTTGACGTCGCCGCGAATGACCACGTTCATCCAGACCGACGATTCGGCGCCAATCTCGACGTCGCCAATCACCTGGGCGCTCTCGTCGACGTAGCTGCCCCCGGCGACGAGTGGTGTCCGGCCTTTGAAGGAGCGAATCACGGCTAGATCTTCGGAAGGGTCACGCCGCGCTGCGCTTGGTATTTCCCCTTTTTGTCCTTGTACGAGACTTCGCACGACTCGTCGCTCTGGAAGAACAGCACCTGGGCAATGCCTTCGTTGGCGTAAATCTTCGCCGGCAGCGGGGTCGTGTTCGAGATCTCGATCGTCACGTGCCCTTCCCACTCGGGCTCGAACGGCGTGACGTTGACGATGATCCCGCAGCGCGCGTAGGTGGACTTGCCCAGGCACACCGTCAGCACGTCGCGCGGGATGCGGAAGTACTCCACCGTCGAGGCGAGCGCAAACGAGTTGGGCGGCACGATACACACGTCGCCGACGATGTCGACAAATGACTTCGGGTCGAAGTTCTTGGGGTCCACCACCGTGTTGTAGACGTTGGTGAACACCTTGAACTCGTTGCCGACCCGGCAGTCGTAGCCGTACGACGACACGCCGTACGACACCACGCCGGCGCGCACCTGCCGGTCCTCGAACGGCTCGATCATGCCGTGCTCGAGGGCCATCTTGCGGATCCACCGATCTGCCTTAATTGCCATTCGTCGCCCTTCGGGAACCGGAAGTCGGAAGTCGGAAGTCGATCGAAGACCGTCTGAAGCGGCGACTGCCGTTTCCCGTCTCCCGACTGCCGGCAGGTGCTAGAGCTCCATTCCGCGGAAGAAGTAGCCCAACTCGAATGCCGCGGTCTCGGGCGCATCCGAGCCGTGCGTCGCGTTGTTGTCGATCGACGCCCCGAAGTCCTTGCGCATGGTGCCGGCCTCGGCCTTGGCCGGGTCGGTCGCGCCCATCAGGTCGCGCCACTTCTTGATGGCATCCGGCGCCTCCAGGCACAAGACGACGCACGGGCCCGACGACATGAAGTCGGTCAGCCCGCCGAAGAAGGGCCGCGCCTTGTGCACGTGGTAAAAGCCCTCGGCCTCGGCCTTGCTCATGTGAATCATGCGCATGGCGACGACCCGGAACCCGGCCCCTTCGATGCGAGCGAGAATCTGTCCAGCGACGCCCTTCTTGACGGCGTCCGGCTTGATGATGGCGAACGTTCTTTGCATATCCGACCAATTATATTCTCTCCGGGCCCCGGGATCCGGGCTCCACGCGCCGGGCACAACCTTTTACCGGGGCAGCTCCCTGGACGGATAGCAGCCCAGGACCTTGAGAAAGACCGTCCTGGCGGCCAATCCGGCCAGCGCCGCCTGGACGCGCGGCTCGCCCAGATGCCCCTCGACGTCGATATAGAAGACGTATTCCCACGGCATGCCCGGGCGCGGCCGCGACTCCAGCTTGGTCAGGTTGAGCCCCTCTTCCGCGATGATGTTCAGGCACCGCACCAGCGCGCCGTGTTCGTGGCGGGTCGCAAACACCATCGACACCTTCGCGGCGATCCGCGGATCGCATGCCTCGGGCTGCGAGGCGACCACGACAAAGCGGGTGTAGTTCACGGCCTGGTTGGCAATATCGCGCTTCAGCACGTGCAGCCCGAAGTGCACGCCGGCTTCTTCGCTGGCAATCGCCGCCTCGGCCGGGTCCTTCAGGTCGCGCACGTGGCGGGCCGCCAGCGCGGTATTGGCCGCCGCCACGCCCTCGCACGACGGCAGGCCCGCGAGAAACTCGCTGCACTGCGCCAGCGCCTGGGGATGTGAGTGGATGCGCTTGATCGCCGCGACCGGCACGTCGGCGACGCCCAGCAGGCAATGCCGCACGTCGACAATCTCCTCGCCCACGAGCGAGAGGTTGTAGCGCAGCAGCAGGTCATAGGCCTCGTAGACCGAGCCGGCCGTGGTGTTCTCGATGGGCAGCATGCCGCGATCGACGTGGCCCTCGATCACGGCCTCGAGCATCTCCTTGAAACTGGGATAGGCCTTGAGGCCGACCGCGCGGCTGGTCACGCCGAAGTGCTGGAGCGCCGCCTGGTGCCCGTAAGCCCCCTCGGTGCCCTGAAACGCGACGCGCAGTTCCGTCTGGCCGGCGTCGGGCGCGGCATGCAGTTGATCGTGCTGCCGCCGCACCGAATCGTCCAGGATCTCCCGGAAGATGCGCCGCACGAAGCCGGGGTCGAGCCCCAGCCGCTCCCCCACCGCCGAGCGATGCTGCAGCAGCGCGGTTTCGCGGTCGGCGTCGCGCACCGGGCCGTCGCCATCGGCCTTCACCCTGGCAATGTCGCGGGCCAACCGCGCCCGTTCGCCGAGCGCCGACACCAGCACGGCGTCGATGTCGTCAAGGCTCTTTCGCAGAGCCGCCAAATCGTGACCGGTCATCATCTCCTCCCAATCAGGCCACCCCAAGAAGGGGCTGCCTCCACCCGCACAAAAGAAAACCGCCGCCTCAGCATCGGCTGGGGCGGCGGTGTCAGGGTCCTTGTGAACTGTTACGACTTCGGTCCGGACCTACACGCCTCCCCTGGCGGCCGTAAAGCCGCCGGTGGTAAAGGGCGTAAACCGGAACCTGAAGCTCACGGGGCGGATCATAGCCTACTTCTTCATCACGTCAACGAGGGCCTGGCCCATGTCGGCCGGGCTCTTGACGACGCGGACACCGGCGGCGGTGAGCGCCGCCATTTTCTCGGCCGCCGTGCCCTTGCCGCCGGCGATGATGGCGCCGGCATGGCCCATGCGGCGTCCCTCGGGAGCGGTCTGGCCGGCGATGAAGGCCACGATCGGCTTCTTGAAGTTCACCTTGATCCACGCGGCGGCCTCTTCCTCGGCCGAGCCGCCAATCTCGCCGATCATGATGACCGCGTCGGTTTCCGGGTCGTTCTGGAACAACCCCAACGCGTCGATGTGCGTGGTGCCAATCATCGGATCGCCGCCGATGCCGATGCAGGTGCTCTGCCCCAGGCCCTGGCGGGTCAGCTGGTCGATGGCCTCGTAGGTCAGCGTGCCGCTCTTCGAGACAATGCCGATACGGCCTTCCTTGCAGATGTTGGCGGGAATGATGCCGGCCTTGCCCTTGCCCGGCGAGATGATGCCCGGGCAGTTGGGACCGATCAGCCGCGTGCTGGGATAGTCCTTGAGGAACGTCATGGCCTTCAGCATGTCGACCACCGGAATGCCCTCGGTGATGCAGACCACCAGGCCGATGCCGGCCTCGGCGGCTTCCATGATGGCGTCGGCGGCAAACGGCGGCGGCACGAAGATCACCGAGGCGTTGGCGCCGGTTTCCCTGGCCGCGTCGGCCACGGTGTTGAACACCGGCCAGCCCTCATGCGTGGTGCCGCCCTTGCCGGGCGTGACGCCGCCGACCACCTTGGTGTAATACGCCGCGGCGGCCTTGGCGTGGAACGTGCCCTCGCGCCCTGTCAGGCCCTGGACGACTAACCGCGTGTTCTTGTCGAGTAGGACTGCCATCTAGCGACCTCCCGCGAGAGCCACGACCTTGTCGGCCGCCTCGCCCATGGTGTCTGCGGTCGCAAAGTTCAGCCCGCTTTCGGCGAGCATCTTCTTTCCTTCCTCGACGTTGGTTCCTTTCATGCGAATCACAATCGGCACCGGCACACCCAGTTCCTTGACGGCGGCAATCACGCCGGCCGCCAGCACGTCGCAGCGCAGGATGCCGCCGAAGATGTTGATCAGCACGGCCTTCACGTTCTTGTCCGACATCAGGATCTTGAACGCGTTGCGAATCTGTTCGGCATTGGCGCCGCCGCCGACGTCCAGGAAGTTGGCCGGCGCGCCGCCCGCCAGCTTGATGATGTCCATGGTCGCCATGGCCAGGCCAGCGCCGTTGACCATGCAGCCAATCGTGCCGTCCAGGCGGATATAATTCAGCGAGAACTTCGAGGCCTCGACTTCGAGCGGATCTTCCTCGCTGACGTCGCGCAACTCGCGAATATCGGGATGCCGATAAAGCGCGTTGTCGTCGAAATTCATCTTGGCGTCGAGCGCCAGCAGGTCGCCGCTCTTGGTGACGATGAGCGGGTTGATCTCGAGAATCGACGCGTCCGTGGCGAGGAAGGCGGTGTAGAGCGCCATCATCATCTTGACGCCCTTCTTCAGCGAGTCGCCGGCCAGGCCCAGCGCAAACCCCAGCTGCTGCGCCTGGAACGGCAGCAGGCCGACGCCGGGATGGATGAACACCTTGTGGATCTTCTCGGGCGTCTCGGCCGCGACCTTCTCGATCTCGACGCCGCCCTCCTTGCTGACCATGAGGACGATGCGCTGCGACGAGCGGTCGACGACGAGCCCGAGATACAGCTCGCGGTCGATGGCCAGGCCCTCTTCCACCAGCAGGCGCGAGACCTTCTGGCCGTCAGGGCCGGTCTGGTAGGTGACGAGCACCTTGCCCAGCAGCTCGCGCGCGGCCGTCTCGGCTTCCTCGGCCGACTTGGTCAGCTTGACGCCGCCGGCTTTGCCGCGGCCGCCGGCGTGAATCTGGGCCTTCACCACCGAGACGGGGCCGCCGAGGCGCTTGGCGATGTCGTGGACTTCTTCCGGCGTGAACGCCACTTCCCCGCGGGGAACCGGCACGCCGTACTTGGAGAGGACAGCTTTGGCTTGGTACTCGTGGATTTTCATGTGGAGGGCACTAGTTTATTACATTCGGGAACCGGGAGACGGATTCGGGAGTCGTAACTCCATGGCGCCGACTCCCGGTTCACGACTGCCGACTCGCGAGTGCTAATATCAACAGTTGGGCACACTCTTAATGACATCTCATAAGGCCTTTTCCTCGTCCATCGGCTCGAAATTCCTTATCGCGCTCACCGGGTTGTTCCTGTTCCTGTTCCTGGTGAGTCACCTGGCCGGCAACCTGCTGTTTATCGCCGGTCCCGAACAGTTCAACCACTATGGGCATGCGCTGATCAGCAACCCCCTGATCCTGGTCGCCGAGTTCGGTCTCGTCGCCATCTTCCTGCTGCACATCGTCAAGACCCTGGGCATGTTCCTGGCCAACCGCGGCGCCAGGCCCGACCGATACGCGGCCCGGAAGTGGGCCAAGTCGAAGAACGCCCGCAGCCGCAAGAGCCTGTCGTCGACGACGATGATCCTGACCGGCAGCATCACCCTGCTGTTTGTCATCACGCACCTGGTAACGTTCAAATACGGCCCGTACTACGAGACCGCCGACGGTATTCGTGACCTCTATCGCCTGCAGCTGGCCGTGTTCAGCAGCCCCGGCTACGTGGCGTTTTACCTGGTTTGCATGGGCGTGATTGGTTTCCACCTGTGGCACGGCATCTCGAGCGCTGCGCAGTCACTCGGCCTCGACAGCCCGCAGTGGACGCCGCGTATTGTCTGGACCGGCCAGTTGCTGACCGCGGTCATCACCGCCGGCTTTGCCTTGCTGCCGGTCTTCACCTTTGCCTTGGGGCGGAACTGACATGATCCTCGATTCGAAGACGCCCGGCGGCCCAATTGGCGACAAGTGGGACCGTCGCAAGTTCGAGAACAAGCTGGTCAACCCGGCCAATCGCCGCAAGTTCCAGGTCATCGTCGTCGGCACCGGCCTGGCCGGGGCCTCGGCGGCGGCCTCGCTTGGCGAACTCGGCTACCCCGTGAAGGTGTTCGGCATTCACGACAGCCCGCGCCGGGCCCACAGCATTGCCGCGCAGGGCGGCATCAACGCCGCCAAGAACTACCGCAACGACGGCGACAGCATCTACCGCCTGTTTTACGACACCATCAAGGGCGGCGACTATCGTGCGCGCGAGGCCAACGTGTACCGGCTCGCCCAGGCGTCGGTCAGCATCATCGACCAGTGCGTGGCCCAGGGCGTGCCCTTTGCCCGCGAGTACGGCGGCCTGCTCGACAACCGGTCGTTTGGCGGCGCCCAGGTGTCGCGCACCTTCTATGCCCGCGGCCAGACCGGCCAGCAGTTGCTGCTCGGCGCCTACCAGTCGCTGATGCGGCAGGTGGACGCCGGCTCGGTCACCCTGTTCCAGCGCCGCGAGATGCTGGACCTCGTGGTCGTCAACGACCAGGCCCGCGGAATCGTCTGCCGCAACCTGGTGACCGGCGAGCTTGAATCGCACGAGGCCGACGCGGTGCTGTTGTGCACGGGCGGGTACGGCACGGTGTTCTACCTGTCGACCAACGCCGTCAACTCGAACGTGACGGCGGCGTGGCGAGCGCACAAGAAGGGCGCCTACTTCGCCAACCCCTGCTTCACGCAGATCCACCCGACCTGCATCCCCGTGAGCGGCGATCACCAGTCGAAGCTGACGCTGATGTCGGAAAGCCTGCGCAACGACGGCCGGGTGTGGGTGCCGAAGAACACGGGCGACAAGCGTCCGGCGGCGCAAATTCCCGATGCCGAGCGCGATTACTACCTCGAGCGCCGCTACCCGGCGTTCGGCAACCTCGTCCCCCGCGACGTGGCCTCCCGCGCCGCCAAGGCAGTGTGCGACGAAGGGCGCGGCGCGGGCGATTCCGGCCTCAGCGTGTACCTGGACTTCGCAGACGCCATCAAGCGCAGCGGCATCGACACCATCAAGGCACGCTACGGCAACCTGTTCGACATGTACACCCGGATTACGGACGAAAACCCGTACCAGGTGCCCATGCGCATCTACCCCGCCGTGCACTACACGATGGGCGGCCTGTGGGTGGACTACAACCTCCAGTCCACCATCCCCGGCTTGTTCGTGCTGGGCGAGGCCAATTTCTCTGACCACGGCGCCAACCGCCTGGGCGCCAGCGCCCTGATGCAGGGGTTGGCCGACGGTTATTTCGTCGCGCCCTACACCGTGGCCAACTACCTGGGCGGCGCCACCCTGCCCCCGGTCAAGGCGTCGCACGACGCGTTCGGCGCGGCCAAGGCCGACGCGCAGGCGCGCATCGACAAGGTGCTGCAGGTCAAGGGCAAGCGCACCGTGCGCGAATTTCACCGCGCCATTGGCGCCATCTGCTGGGACCACGTGGGCATGGCCCGCACCGAGGCGGGCCTGGCCGGCGCGATTGCCCAGATTCGCAAGCTGCGCGACGAGTTCTGGCAGGACGTCACGGTTCCGGGAGAGGCCAACAACCTGAACCCGGGCCTCGACTATGCCGGCCGCGTGGCCGACTACATGGAGTTTGCCGAGGTGCTGGCGCTCGACGCGCTCGAACGGCGCGAATCGTGCGGCGGCCACTTCCGCGAAGAATTCCAGACTCCTGACGGCGAGGCGCTCAGGAAAGACGACGAGTATTCATACGTGGCGGCGTGGGAGTTCAAGGGTGTGGGCACGCAGCCTGTGCTGCACAAGGAACCCCTGGTATTCGAAGAAGTCCATCCTTCGCAGCGGAGCTACAAGTAATGGCGATGACGGTGAAGTTGAAGGTGTGGCGGCAGGCGGGCCCCGGCCAGCCCGGCCGAATGGTCGACTACGTTGCGAACAACGTCGATGCCGGCATGTCGTTTCTCGAGATGCTGGACGTCGTCAACGAGGACCTGATCCGCAAGGGCGAGGATCCAATCGCGTTCGACTCCGACTGCCGCGAGGGCATTTGCGGCAGCTGCGGCCTGGTGATCGACGGCGTGGCCCACGGCCCCGACAAGGGTGCCACCACCTGCCAGGTGCACATGCGCCGGTTCAAGAGCGGCGAGACCATCACCATCGAGCCGTTCCGGGCCAAGGCCTTCCCGGTGCTGAAGGACCTGGTGGTGGACCGCTCGGCCTTCGACCGCATCATCGCCGCGGGTGGTTATGTATCGATGAACGTGGGCGGCGCGCCTGATGCCAACAGCCTGCCGATTGCCAAGGACGTGGCCGACCACGCCATGGATTCGGCGCAGTGCATCGGCTGCGGCGCGTGCGTGGCGGCCTGCAAGAACGCGGCGGCCCACTTGTTCACCTCGGCCAAGATCACCCACCTTGGTCTGATGCCCCAGGGCGAAGCCGAACGCAACCGCCGCGTCGTCCGCATGGTGGAACGAATGGATACCGAAGGGTTTGGCAGCTGCTCGAACGAAGGGGAATGCGAAGCGGTGTGCCCGAAGGAAATCTCGATCTCCAATATTGCCAGGATGAATCGAGACTTCCTCCGCGCGATGGTGAAGTGAGGTGGCGGCAACCCCGTCCTGGGGTTGCCGGGGCCCCTACACGCCGATGACGTCGACCAGTTCCTTGACGGCACCCGCCGACTTGTTGAACGCGGCCTGTTCTTCGGCCGTCAGCTTGATCTCGATGATTTTCTCAACGCCCTTGGCGCCCAATTTGACCGGCACGCCCACAAACAGGTTGTTGATGCCGTATTCGCCCTGCAGGTAGACCGAGCACGGCATGATCTTCTTCTGGTCCTTGAGGATGGCCTCGACCATGAGGGCGGCCGACGCGCCGGGCGCGTACCACGCGCTCGTGCCCACCAGCTTGGTGATCTCGGCGCCGCCGTTGGCGGTACGCTCGCAAATTGCGGCGATCCGGTCGGCGGGCAACAATTCCGTGATCGGGATGCCGGCGACGGTCGTGTAGCGCGGCAGCGGCACCATGGTGTCGCCGTGGCCGCCCAGGACGAACGACGAGACGTTCTCCACCGAGACGCCCAGTTCCATGGCGATGAACGTGCTCATGCGCGCCGAGTCGAGCACGCCGGCCATGCCGATCACACGCTCGCGGGGGAACTTGCTCAACTTGAAGACCGCCTGCGACATGGCGTCGAGCGGGTTGGCCACCGGCACGATGATGCAGTTGGGCGAGTGCTTGACGATCTCAGCCGTCACGTCCTGCATGATCTTGTAGTTCACGTTCAGCAGGTCGTCGCGGCTCATCCCCGGCTTGCGCGGCATGCCCGACGTAATCACCACGACGTCGGAATTGGCGCTTTCGGAGAAATCCTTGGTGCCGACGCCGACCACGCGCGAGGCCGAGCCTTCAATCGGGCACGATTCGTAAATGTCGAGGGCCACGCCCGCGGCTTTCGTCTCGGCGATATCCACGACGACGACATCCGCCAGCTCTCGTTGCGCGATGGAACGCGCAACCGTTGCGCCGACATTGCCCGCACCACCAACGACCGTAACTTTCCGATTCATGACTGCACTCCGTTAGGTCAGATTCCCTTTATTTGTTCCTGCCCGATCCACAGTTTCTGTGGAAAACCGTGTTGAAAAGTAGGCATGAACACCGTGTAACGCCGCCGTTTCGGAGCAAATCAGCGAATTGCACCAAACGTGGTGCGTCCGCCACCTTCTTACAGGAGGTCAGGAGCTCAGGAGGCGACAAAAGAAAACCGCAAAAGATTTTCTCTTGATCCCTTGATCTCCTGTTTCTTCCGAACGTCGCGAGTAACGTATTATATTGGCTCACGCCGTTCCCGATTCAAAGTTCATTTGTTTCCGCAAAGGCTAGCCGCAGCATGTTGATTGTTGTCGCCGATGACCTGCCGAAGTCCGCCCTCGAGCTGCTTCGCGCCGAGGGATGGACGATTGACGCCCGCTCAGGGCGAACCCCCGAACAGCTGAAGGGCGACCTGCCCGAGGCTGACGCCATCGTCGTGCGAAGCGCCACCAAGGTCACGGCCGACATCATCGCCGCCGCGCCGAAGCTGCGCGCGATCGCCCGCGCCGGCACCGGCGTGGACAACGTCAACGTCGAAGCGGCCAGCGGCCGCGGCATCGTGGTCATGAATGCGCCGGGCGCCAACAGCATCAGCGTGGCGGAACTGGCCATGGCGCAGTTGCTGTCGCTGGCCCGCAAGCTGCCGGCGGCCGACGCGTCGATGAAGCAAGGCAAATGGGATAAGAAATCGTTCCTGGGCGAGGAAGTGCGGGGCAAGGTCCTCGGCCTGGCCGGCCTCGGCCGCATTGGCCAGGAAGTCTGCCGCCGCGCACAGGCGTTCGAGATGACGGTCATCGCGCACGATCCGTTTATTTCCGCCCAGATTGCCGCCGGCCTGGGGGTCGAGCTCGTCTCGTTCGACGAGTTGTGCGCGCGGGCTGATTATCTGTCGCTGCACATGCCCGCCACGTCGCAGACCCGCCACACCTTCAACGCGGCGCGCTTTGCCGCCTGCAAAAAGGGCCTCAAGCTGATTAACACGGCGCGCGGCGAGCTGATCGACGAGGCCGCCCTGGTCGAGGCGATTACGAGCGGCCAGATTGGCGGCGCCGCGCTCGACGTCTTCACCGCGGAACCGACAGCCGATCACACGCTGCAGCAACTGCCGCAGGTGGTGGCCAGTCCGCACATCGCCGCCTCGACACGCGAAGGCCAGGAACTGGTCGGCGTGGAGACGGCCTCCGCCCTGCGCGACTTCCTCAAATCGGGCGTCATTCGCAACGCCGTCAATTTCCCCTCGGTCGCCCCCGAAGAGTTCCAGCGCCTGCAACCGTTCATCAAGCTCGGCAAGCAACTGGGGTGCCTTGTGGGGCAAATGGGCGAAGCCCGTATCGAAAGCCTCGGCGTCCGCTATTACGGCGACCTCGCCTCGGGCCAGCATCCGCTGATCGTCAACGCCGTGCTCGTGGGGCTGTTCCAGGCGATCCTGTCCGACACGGTCACCGAGGTCAATGCGCGGGCCGTCGCCGCGGCCCGCGGCATCGATCTGGTCGAGTCATCGAGTACGCGCTCGCGCGAGTATCGCAGCCTGCTGTCGGTAAAGCTGATGACCAGCGACGGCGAACGCTGGGTCGAGGGCACGGTCTCGGGCAACAGCTCGCGCCTGGTGCTGCTGAACGGCGTGCCGATCGAGGCGCCGCTGAACGGCACCCTGCTGCTGCTCGCCAACCACGACCAGCCCGGCGTGATCGGCGAAGTCGGCACCATTCTCGGCAAGCACGGCATCAACATCGCCAACTTCGCGCTGGGCCGTAACGGCACCGGCGCCGTCGGCGCGGTCAACGTGGACGAACCCGGCGATCAAATCGGCGAAGACGTGCTGAAGGCTATTCGCGCGGTCAAGCCGGTGAAAGCCGCCTGGTTGGTAAGGGTATAGCTCGTCACCCCGCCAGGCCTCTAGGCCCCTGGGCCAGTCAGGGGAGCTTGATGGTTTGGGTGAGGCCGGCAGGGCCCACCAGGATTATGCCGGTGTCTTCGATCTTGCTGACGGTCGCGCCGCTTGGCAGCTTGTCCCCCACCTTCACAAATACCAGGGCGCCATTGTCGCTGATGATGGCCGTCAGCACCGTGACGTCCCCCTCCTGGCTGACCGCAATGCCCGACAACTTGATCTGCGGCGCGGGTGGCGTAAACACCACCGGCGGCGGGGCGGGCGGCTCCGAGACGCGAGGTTCGCCACGGTAGCCCGTTCCGCTGGGCGCGCGCCGCGCGCCAAACACAAACGGATTGCGGCCGGCGGCCGGCACATGCCTGGGCGGCGTGTCGAGCCGTTGCCGCAACTGGCGCGGGAGCGGTGAGGTACCGGAGGTGCCCACCGGCCGGGGACCCGTGCGTGACCGCGCGCCGGCCACGTCCTGTTGCTGGCTGGACGAGGACGAGGTCCCCGCAAGCCAGCCCGCCGTCAAGCTGAGGGCGCCAATCAAGAGTACGGTTCCAGGGGCCAGATTTTTCAACATTGATGCGCCGAGGCGACTCCCCTATTAGACCAAATTCGAGCGCGGCTGGTGACCTCGGCCGGGCTGGGACCGGCCCCCCGTTGGCGCGGCTGCCACAATCCGCTGTGGTATGATTCGCCGTGCACCCCAATTCGGTCGAGCGTCTTCGAAATACGCTGACTGAATCGTCGGTCCTCGCGGTCATCCCGGCGAGGTTCCAATCCACCCGCCTTCCCGGTAAAATTCTCGCCGACATCGCCGGTCACCCGATGATCGAACACGTGTACCGCCGCACCAGTGCGGCCTCGCTTGTGCACGCGACGGTGGTCGCGACCGACGACCAGCGCATTGCCGAAGCTGTGACGGCCTTCGGCGGCGCCGCGATCATGACCAGCGCGAGCCACGTGAGCGGGACCGACCGCATTGCCGAGGTGGCGCGCGAGTTGCCCTGCCGGCTGGTGGTCAACGTCCAGGGCGACGAACCCCTGGTCGAGCCCGGCACCATCGACGCGGCAATCGCCCCGATGCTGGCCGACCCCTCGCTGGAGATGAGCACGATCAGCCGGCGGCTTACAGATTTTCACGAATTCACCAGTCCGCACGTGGTCAAGGTCACGACCGACCTCGTGGGTAACGCGCTGTATTTCTCGCGCAGCCCGATTCCGGGGCACCAGCAAGGACCCGCGGCGGCCTTTCAATCTGCGTCATCGGTGTTATCTGCCGCCCATATTGGTCTCTACGTTTATCGGCGCGACATCCTCCTGAAGTTAGCGGCCCTGCCGCCGGCCCCCCTCGAGGCTGCCGAGTCGCTGGAGCAGCTGCGCGCCCTTTCCCACGGCATCGGCATCCGCGTCGTGCCCACCACCCATTCCTCGGCCGGGGTCGACACCCCGGCCGACCTCGAACGCGTTCGACTGCTCCTGGCGCACCTGCGCTCGCCGGGCGAATTGGCGAGCTTCGGCGGCGTCCCGCCAAAGCACTCTGCTTCAGTCGGGAGCGAAGACGGACGCCCCTAGTGGAATCAGACATGGAAAATACCGGACGGCAGACCAAATACATCTTCGTGACGGGCGGCGTGGTGTCATCGCTCGGCAAGGGCCTGGCGGCCGCCTCGATTGGCGCGCTGCTCGAGGGGCACGGCTACAAGGTCACGCTCCAGAAATTCGACCCGTACATCAATGTCGATCCCGGGACGATGAGCCCGTACCAGCACGGCGAGGTCTACGTCACCGACGATGGCGCCGAGACCGATCTCGACCTGGGCCATTACGAGCGGTTCACCACCATGACCGCGACCCGCAACAGCAACTGGACGACCGGCAAGATCTACATGTCGGTGATCCAGAAGGAACGGCGCGGCGATTACCTTGGCCGCACCGTCCAGGTGATTCCGCACATTACCAACGAGATCAAGGACTGCATTCGCCAGGCCGGGCGCGACGTCGACGTCGTGCTGGTGGAAATTGGCGGCACGGTCGGCGACATCGAGAGCCTGCCGTTCCTGGAGGCGATTCGCCAGTTCCGCCAGGACGTCGGCCGCGAGAACACCATTTACGTGCACCTCACGCTCGTGCCGTACATCGGCGCCGCCGGCGAGCTCAAGACCAAGCCGACGCAGCACAGCGTGCGCGATCTGCGCTCGATCGGCATCCAGCCCGACATCCTGCTCTGCCGCACCGACCGCATCCTCGCCCGCGACATCAAGCAGAAGATTGCCCTGTTCTGCGACGTCAGCGAAGAGGCGGTGATCACGGCCAAGGACGTCTCGACCATTTACGAAGTGCCGCTGTCGCTGCGCGAGGAGGGCCTCGATTCGGTCGTGCTGAAGTACCTGCACCTGCCGCCCAGCGATTCGCGCATGCAGCCGTGGGAAGAGCTGGTCGATCGCATCAAGAACCCCGAAGACGAGCTCACCATTCACGTCGTCGGCAAGTACACCGGTTACGAGGATTCGTACAAGTCGCTGAACGAGGCGCTCTATCACGGCGGCTTCGCCAACCGCGTCCGCATCAACATCCAGTGGGTCGAATCCGAGGCCCTCGAACAGGAGGGCGGCGCGCGGCTGCTCGAGGGCGCCACCGCCATCCTCGTGCCGGGCGGGTTCGGCTCGCGCGGCACCCGCGGCATGATGAAGGCCTCGGAGTACGCGCGGACGCACGGCATCCCCTTCTTCGGCATCTGTTACGGCTTCCAGTGGGCGACGGTCGAGTACGCCCGCAACGTGTGCGGCCTCGACGGCGCCGACTCGACCGAGGTGGACGAGGCCGCCCCACACAAGGTGATCTACAAGCTGCGCGACCTGCTCGGCGTCGACGAGCTGGGCGGCACCATGCGGCTGGGCCGCTACGCCTGCCAGCTGGCGCCCAACTCGCTGGCCCGCAAGATCTACGGCACCGACCTGATCCACGAGCGGCACCGCCACCGGTTCGAGTTCAACTGCCTCTACGAACAGTCGCTCGCCGAGCACGGCATGAAGATCTCCGGCCGCTCGCCCGATGGCAAGTTCGTCGAGATCGCCGAGCTGCCCAGTCATCCGTGGTACCTCGCGGTGCAGTTCCATCCCGAGTTCCAGTCGCGTCCGCTCAAGCCGCATCCGCTGTTTGCCAGCTTCGTCGAGGCCGCCAAGCGCCAGAAGCATGCGGATGGCGGCCAGCCGGTTCGCGTCGCGAAGAGCGAGGCTTAACGCAGATGACGCAGATATGCGAAGTGTGACGCCAGTCACGGCGGGCGGCGTGTCATTCGGCACCGGGCATCCGCTGGCCTTCATCCTCGGCCCTTGCGTGATCGAGAGCGAGTCGCACGCCGTGGACACCGCCGTGTTCGTGGCCGGCCTGGCAAAGCGGCTCGGCACGCCGGTAGTGTTCAAGGCCTCGTTCGACAAGGCCAACCGCACGTCGCTCTCCTCGTACCGCGGCCCCGGCCTCAGCGAAGGCCTCAAGGTGCTGGCGAAGGTGAAGGCGCGCACCGGCCTGCCCATCCTCACCGACGTGCACGAGGTCGGTCAGGTTGCGCCGGCCGCCGAGATCGCCGACATCCTGCAGATTCCCGCTTTCCTGTCGCGCCAGACCGACCTGCTGGTCGCGGCGGCGAAGACGGGCCGGGTCGTGAACGTCAAGAAAGGCCAGTTCCTGGCCCCGCGCGACATGCGGCACGTGGTCCAGAAGATCGCGGATTCCGGGAACACCAACATCCTCGTCACCGAGCGCGGCGTGTCGTTTGGCTACAACAACCTGGTCGTCGACCCGCGGGCGTTCCCCATGCTCCGCGAGCTGGGCTATCCGGTCATCTTTGACGTCACGCACAGCCTGCAGTTGCCGGGCGCCGGCGACGGCGTGACGGCGGGCCTCGCGCAGTACATCGAGCCGATGTCCCAGGCCGGCGTCGCGGCCGGCGTCGACGGCGTCTTCATGGAAGTGCACGAAGAACCCAGCCGCGCCAGGAGTGACGCCGCCAACGCCCTGCAGCTGGACCTGCTCGAACCCCTCATGCGGCGCCTCGTTGCCCTTGATAAGATCGTCCGGCATGCCTGACCTGTCTCTCGCGCGCAAGGTGGTCGAGACCGAGGCCGCCGCGGTGCTGGCGCTGGTCGATCGCCTCGACGAACGCTTCGCCCGCGCCGTGGTGCTGGTCCGCGACTGCAAGGGCCGGGTGATCGTCACCGGCATGGGCAAGTCGGGCATCATCTGCCGCAAGATCGCCGCCACGCTGGCCAGCACCGGCACGCCGGCGTTCTTCCTGCACCCGGCCGAGGCCGTGCACGGCGACCTCGGCGTGATCCAGGCCGACGATGTCGTGATCGCGATGTCGTATAGCGGCGAGACCGAGGAGCTGACGCGGGTCCTCGAGACCGTCAAGCGCATCGGCGCCCCGCTCATTGCCCTGACCGGCGACGTGAAGTCCACCCTTGCCAAGGCGGCCACGGTGGCCCTCGACTGCCGCGTCTCGGAAGAGGCCTGCCCGATGAACCTGGTGCCGACGGCGAGCACGACCGCGGCGCTCGCCATGGGCGATGCGCTTGCCATGACGGTCCTGGTCGAGAAGGGCTTCAAGCCCGAGGACTTCGCCAATCTGCATCCCGGCGGCAAGCTCGGCAAGCGCCTGATGCGGGTCGAGCAGCTGATGCACGCCGGCGACGCGCTGCCGGTGGTGCAGTTGCACACCGCCATGAAGGACGTGATTTACGAGATGTCGCGCAAAGGGCTGGGCATGACCGCGGTGGCCGAAAAGGACGGCCGGCTGGCCGGCATCATCACCGACGGCGACCTGCGCCGCAAGTGGTCGGCGGCCACCGCGCCCGACCTGACCGCCCGCGACGTGATGAGCGTCAACCCGGTGACCATTCCGCACGACACCATGGCCGTCGAGGCGCTCGCCCTCATGGAGCAGCGCAAGATCACGTCGATTGTCGTGATCGATGCCGACCGCCGCGTCGAGGGCGTCGTGCACCTGCACGACCTGTGGCGAACGGAAATGGTGTAGCCGTGGGTTTCGGCGACTCCCTTCCTCTACTGGGCGCGCTCGTCGCGCTGCTGGTCGGACTGGCCGTGGGCAAGGCGTGGGAACGCTACAAGCTGCGCGACGGCCGCTGGATCGATCGCCGGCGGGCGCGCGACTCCCACCACTACGTGCTCGGCCTGAACTTCCTGGTCTCGAACCAGATCGACCTGGCGATCGAGGAGCTCAGCCAGGCCACCCGCGTCGACAGCGACGCGCTCGAAATCCACCTGATTCTCGGCAACGTGCACCGCGAACGCGGCCAGGTGGCGCGCGCCATCCAGGTCCACCAGGCGCTGCTGCAGCGGCCCAAGCTGACCAAGGTCGAACACGCCTACATCCTGCTGTGCCTCGGCCTCGACTTCAAGCGCGGCGGCTTCGTCGATCGCGCGCTCGAGGCGTTCAACGAGGTCGTGCGGATGGACCCGAACAACCAGTACGCGCTGCTCTACCTCCAGAAGCTGCACGAAGAGCAGCACCAGTGGGCCGACGCCCATCGCATCCGCAAGCAGCTGGTGGCGCTGAGCGGCCCCGACACGCAGCCGCGCAACCAGGCGATCCTGGGCTTCCTCGAGAACGCCCTCGGCAGCGAAGCTCTGGCCGTCGGCGATCGCGGCCGTGCCGCCCGCCATTTCGAGGAGGCGGTCGAACTCGACCCCGGCACCGTGCCGGCCTTCCTCAACCTGGGTGATGTGCGCCTGATGCAGGGCGACCTGGCCGGCGCCGAGCACGCCTGGGACCGGCTGATGACCAGCTCGCCCGAACGTGCCTATCTCGCCTTCGGCCGGCTCGAGAAGCTGTACGAGCAACAGGGCCAGCCCGGGAAGTTCGAGGAGCGCTGCCTGCGGCTGATCGCGGCCAATCCCCAGGACTGGCGCGCCCGCCTTGCCCTCGGCGGCCACCTGGCCAAGCGCGGACGCGACACCGAGGCGTTCGAGTACCTGCTGGCCGCGCTCGAACACAACCCGCATGGCCTGACCGTGCACCAGGCGGTGTGGGGCGTCCTGCTCAAGCTGGATCTCAACCGCGCCCTCATGCAGCGCTACATCGAGTCGGCGCGATCGTCGGTGTTCTTCCTCGACCCGCACGTGTGCGTGAAGTGTCACTACCGCAGCACCGAGCTGCTGTGGCAGTGCCCGCATTGCCATGAGTGGAATTCGTTCGTGGAGGAACGGATCGCTCCCGCGCAAGAAGCGACCGTCGAGATGTAGGCAGGGCTCGGGGAGCCGGGATCCGGGATCCGGATCCGGGATCAGGAACTAGCGGGTCTTGCCGGCCGTGAACAGCGCGATCAGCTTGTCCACCTGCTCGTTGGTCTCGTCGAAGGTGCCGTCGGTCCTGATCACGAACGTGGCCTTCTCGACCTTCTTCTCGATCGGCCACTGCGCGGCAAGGCGCCGCTCGGCGTCTTCCTTCGACAACTGGTTGCGCTCCATCACCCGCGCCAGCTGCATGGCGCGCGGGCACGCCACCACGATTACGTCGCTGAACTGCCCTTCGCGGCCGGTCTCGAACAGCAACGGGATGTCGGCGACCGCAAACGGGGTCTTCTTGGGGAGGGTGGCGAAATACTTGTCGATGGCGTTCTGGACGGCGGGGTGAATGATGGCTTCGAGGTCCTGGCGGGCGCGCTTGTCCTTGAAGATGATCTGCCCGACCCGGATGCGGTCCATCGTGCCGTCGCGCCGGATGACGTCGGGGCCAAACCGCTGCCGGATGGCAGCCAGCGCGGGCGTGCCCAGGGCCACTACCTCGCGCGCCAGCACGTCGGCATCCACAATCGGCACGCCGGCCGTGCGCAGGCGGTTGGCGACATAAGTCTTGCCGGTGGCAATGCCACCCGTGAGCGCTATCTTTCGGATCGCCATAACGCGTGTGGCGGCTAGACTGCCCGCCCTCTATCCTTCCGCAGCTCCGCTGCCGTCACCGTGTTCCGCAGAACCATTGCGATTGTGAGCGGCCCCACGCCACCCGGCACGGGGGTCAACGCCCCGGCCACTTCCTCCACGTCGGGATGCACGTCGCCGACGAGCACGCTGCCCTTCTCGGCGAACAGGGCCCGCTTGCGGCTGCCCTCGGCGAAAATCCGCTCGACCTCGGCCCGGTCGGTCAGGGTGTTGATGCCGACGTCGATGACGGTCGCCCCCGGCTTCACGTAATCGCGCGTCACGAACGCCGGGCGGCCAATGGCGGCCACCAGCACGTCGGCGGACCGCGCCACCGCCGGCAGGCCGGCGGTGCGCGAGTGGCACACCGTGACCGTCGCATCGCGATGCAGCAGCAGCAACGCCATGGGCTTGCCGACGATGTCGCTTCGCCCGATCACGACGGCGTGCTTGCCGCGAAGGGCGATGCCCTCGCGCTCGATGAGCTCAATGCAGCCAAGCGGCGTGCAGGCCACCAGGCTCGGGCGCTTCTGCACCAGCAGGCCGACGTTGATGGGGTGGAATCCGTCCACGTCCTTCAGGGGATCGACCGCGTCGAACACCTGCTGCTCGGCGTCGGCCCCCATCCCCTCGGGAAGCGGCGACTGCACCAGGATGCCATCGATGCTGTCGTCGTCATTCAGCCGGCGAACCAGCGCCAAGGCTTCGGTAAGCGCGGCGCTCGCGTCCAGGCGGAACAGTTCGGCGCGGCAACCGGAGGCGGCGACGGTCTTCAGCTTGTTGCGGACGTACACCTCCGACGCGGGATTCTGGCCCGCCAGCACCACGGCGAGCGCGGGCGGCCGGCCGTGGCGCGCCACGAATGCGGCGATCCGCGGCGCCAGTTCCTCACGAATGCGACCGGCGCAGGCGGCGCCGTCCAAGCGTCGAGCCGCCAGAATCAGCCCTTCTCTCCCGACGCCTTGGTCAGGCCCAGGCCGACCACCCATACCGCCACGGACACAGCGAAGAATTTCAAGCCGAACAAGTCGGCCTCCTCGGCGGTGACGCCAATCTCGCTCCACTTCGCGGTGGTCTCGTTGGTGATCCCAAACTCCGTCATGTAGCCGAGGACCACCATGCAGGCGGCGTTGAACATCAGCAGCAGGCCCAGCGTGTAGATGAAGTTGCCCAGCGACTGCATCGGCGTGCGCGCCGACGCTTCCTTCTGGTCGACCAGCGGGCTGTGGGTGCGGCCGTAGAACCAGTAGATGACCATGCCGAGGTCGAGCCACACGAGGAAGCGGACCCAGGTGAGAATCGGCAGGCTCAGCATCAGGTAGGCGCACGACAGGATGCCCAGCACCGGGAAGACCGGGCCAAACGGCACCTTGAACGAACGCTTGGCATCGGGCCGCTTCACGCGCAACACCAGCACCGCGGCGCATACGACCACGAACGCGAACAGCGTGCCGATGCTGGTCATTTCGCCAACCACCTGAATCTGCGTCAGGCCGGCGACGATGGCGACAATGACGCAGGTGATGATGGTGGTGATGTAGGGGGTGCCGAAGCGGGGGTGCACCTTGCTGACGCCGGGCGGCAGCAGGCGGTCGCGGCTCATCGCGAAGAAGATGCGCGGCTGGCTCATCAGCATGACCAACATGACCGACGTGATGCCGGCCACGGCGCCGGCCGACACCAGGCCCGCGGCCCAGTCCTGCCCGATGATGCTCAGGGCGTAGGCTACCGGCGCATTCAGGAACCGGACCGATTCGGCCTGGTCCACCATCGGCACACCCGGCAACGCCTCGGCCAGGGCCCGGTATTGCACGACCGGGACGATGCCGCTCAGGACCGCGCCGACCAGCAGGTAGAGCACGGTGCACACCACCAGCGACGCGATGATGCCGATGGGCAGGTCGCGGGTGGGATTCTTCGCCTCCTCCGCCGTCGTCGACACGGCGTCGAAGCCGATGTAGGCGAAGAACACGACGGCCGCGGCGGCCATGATGCCGGGCCACCCGTACGGCGCGAACGGCTGCCAGTTGGCCGGCTCGACGTAGGCGGCGCCGGCGCCCAGGAAGAACAGCACGGCCACCAGCTTGATCGCCACCATGACGGCGTTGAAGCGCGCCGACTCGCGGATGCCAATCACCAGCAGCACCATGATCAGGAGCACGATAATCACGGCCGGCAGGTTGATGATGCCGATCGGCGGCGCCGCCGCCATCCACATGGGCAACTCCACGCCGAAGCCAGCCAGCAGCCGCTGCATGTAGCCGCTCCAGCCGATCGCCACGGTCATCGAGCCGACCGCGTATTCGAGGATGAGGTCCCAGCCAATCATCCATGCGACCAGTTCGCCCAACGTGGCGTAGGCGTAGGTGTAGGCGCTCCCCGCGATGGGGATCATCGAGGCGAACTCGGCGTAACACAGCGCGGCAAACGCGCATGCGAGTCCGGCCGCCAGATAGGACATGGTAATGGCCGGCCCCGCCTGGTTCGCGGCCGCCGTGCCGGTGAGCACGAAGATGCCAGTGCCGATGATGGCGCCAATGCCAAGAAGCGTCAGGTCCCACGCCGAGAGGCTGCGCTTGAGCGCCTTGCCTCCATGTTCAACGTCGCCCACAAGCTGCTCGAGCGACTTTGTCTTGAACAGATTCGAATCCATTCCGCCTCCAACTAATTGGTCGGTCCCGCCCCCATACGAGCGCGGGTGGCTGGCAAACACTCGAGATTATATGGGGAATCGCTCGGCTTTGCGCTGAGCATTGTCAGGAAACCCCAAGGGTTGCCTGCACCACACACGGCCACACGCCAATGTGGAGGCAACCCTTCAGGGTTGCCTGCTTACGCCAGGGCGCCAAGGAAGGCGCGCGCCCTCGCCTCGGGCAAGCCCACCAGCAGGTCGCTGATCACCGCCACGGCCGAAGCGCCGGCGGCAATCACGGCCGGGGCGCGGTCGAGCGTGATCCCGCCGATGGCGACGATCGGCAGCCCGCGACCGGCGGCGGCCGCCGCCACCTGACCCACTGTGTTGAGGCCCACGGCCTCATATCCGGTGGCCTTGGTCCCGGTGCCGAATACCGGGCCGATGGCAAGATACGAAATGGGGGCGCCCAGCGCCCCGGTCCACTGTTCCTCGGTGTGGGTTGACAGGCCGAGCCACGTGTCCGGGCCGACCACGCGGCGCGCGTCTGCGGGGGTGAGGTCGTCCTGGCCCACGTGGAGGCCTGGGGCGCGGGCCAGCAGGGCGATGTCGGCGCGGTCGTTGACGACGATTGCGGCACCGGCCGCGTCGGCCTCGGCCACCGCCGCCAAGGCGAGGTCGAGAAACGGCCCGCCGGCCAGCAGCTTGGCGCGCAGCTGAATCAGCCGGACGCCGGCCGCCAGGAACGCCCGCACGACGTCCAACGGCGCTCGCCCCGCCGCGGCGCAGACCTCCACATCAACGATGGCGTACAGCCGCGGGAACGGGTTAAGCGGTCTCGGCAAGCCGGGCGGCTTTGGGCTTGGCGGCAAAGCGTTCCATGAAGTGCGTGCTGAGCCGTCCGGCGATGAAGTCCGGATCGCTGAGGATCTTGAGGTGCAGCGGAATCGTCGTTTTGATGCCCTCGACCACCGACATCTCGAGCGTCCGCTTCATGCGGGCGATGGCCTCCTGGCGATCGCGTCCATGCACGATGACCTTGGCGACCATGGAGTCGTAATACGGCGAGATCAGGCACCCGGAATGCGCGGCGGTGTCGACCCGCACGCCGGGACCGCCGGGCACGCTGAAGGCGTGGATCATGCCGGGCGACGGCACGAACGTCTCCGGGTCTTCAGCATTGATCCGGCACTCCATCGCATGGCCCGTGAAGGTCACCTCACTCTGCTTGAAGCCCAGGCGGGCGCCGGCGGCAATGCGAATCTGTTCCTTGACGATGTCGATGCCCGTCACCATCTCGGTGACCGGGTGTTCGACCTGCACGCGGGTGTTCACCTCCATGAAGAAGAAGTTGCCCTTCTCGTCCATGAGGAACTCGAACGTGCCGGCGTTGGTGTACTGCACGGCGCGGGCGGCATCGACCACCACCGCGCCCATCTTGCGGCGGACCTTTTCCGAGACCGCAATCGACGGCGACTCTTCCAGCAGCTTCTGGTGACGCCGCTGGATCGAGCACTCGCGCTCGCCGAGGTGCACCACGTTGCCGTGGTGATCGCCCAGGATCTGGAACTCGATGTGGCGCGGTGAATCGAGGTACTTCTCGATGTAGACGTCGCCCACGCCGAACGCCGACTCGGCTTCCCGCTGCGCGGTCTTGAACGCGTGGGGCAACTCCGACGGATCCTTGACGATGCGCATGCCGCGGCCGCCGCCGCCGGCGACCGCCTTGATGATGACCGGATACCCGATCTGCTGCGCAATCTTGATGGCGCGCTCTTCGCTCTCGACCGGGCCGTCGCTGCCTGGCAGCATCGGCACGCCCGCCTTCTTCATGGCGCGCCGGGCCTTCGACTTGTCGCCCAACAGGCGAATCACGCTCGGGTCGGGACCGATGAAGCGGATATGGCAGGCCTCGCACACTTCGGCGAGATACGCGCTCTCCGAGAGGAAGCCGTAGCCGGGGTGCAAGGCATCGGCGCCCGTGATCTCGGCGGCGCTGATGATGGCCGGGACGTTCAGGTAGCTGTCGCTGCTCTTCGCCGGGCCGATACAGATGTCTTCGTCTGCAAACCGGACGTGCAGCGAATTCTCGTCGGCCTCGGAATAGACGGCGACGGTCTTGATGCCCAACTCGCGACACGCGAAAATCACGCGCAGCGCGATTTCTCCACGATTGGCGACGAGGATTTTTTTGAACATGGTTAAGGGAGTCCGATGACCACGACCCACCGGGCCGTTCCGTAGGAACGGCCCATGGACCCTGGCTGAGCCGTGACGTCCGCACGAGCGGAACTGTTAGTACGCTTCATTAGGAAGTGGGACGGATCGCGAACAGGCGCTCGCCGTACTGCACGGCCTGCCCGTTCTCCACGTAGACGCTGGTGATCTCACCGTCGTACTCGGAATCGATCTCGTTCATCAGCTTCATGGCTTCGATGATGCACAGGACCTGGCCCTTGCGCACCACGTCGCCGACCGAGGCAAACGCCTTCGCGCCGGGCTCGGCGGCACGGTAGAACGTGCCGACAATGGGCGATTTCA
>Ga0209770_10000396_pt1 | contig 24125 bp, 27 predicted proteins | sample LauGreSu1BDMLBDD_2_FD_187572 | JGI IMG/M metagenome (GOLD analysis project Ga0209770, IMG submission 187572) | Freshwater lake microbial communities from Lake Michigan, USA - Su13.BD.MLB.DD (SPAdes) (version 2) | ecosystem: Environmental > Aquatic > Freshwater > Lake | place: Lake Michigan, USA...
CCGAACCTCAACCTGTCCGCGTTCATCCCGCCGGGGTTCAGCGCGCCTCCTCCCGACGCCTGCCTCGGCGGCGGCGAGATGCTCGAGCTCGGCAGCCACTACTTCCGCATCCTCCACACCCCGGGCCACTCGCCTGGCTCGATCACCCTGTGGTGCCCGGAGGCGGCCGTCGCGATCGTCGGCGACACCCTCTTCGCCGGCTCGATGGGGCGGATCGACTTCCCGACATCCGACCGCGACGCGATGCACCGGACCCTGCACGAGGTCCTGATGCGCCTGCCGGACGACACCGCCATCCACCCCGGACACGGCCCATCGACGACCATCGCCCAGGAGCGCGCGTCGAACCCGTTCCTCCGACCCGGCGCCTTCTGAACAGACGCAGTCGCAAGACCAGATCCTGCAAGGCCCAAAGCAGGGGGGTGAGAACCTATACTCTCCGCCCTATGCCGTACACGCTCACCCCCGGCGAAGGCTTCGGCCTGGATGTCGAGGACACCGACTACCTCAAGGACCACTTCCAGGCTCCGGACCGCTGGGTCCTGAACTTCGGTCCCCAGCACCCCGCGACGCACACGACGCTGCGCCTCGTGCTCGAGCTCGACGGCGAGCGCATCGCCCGCTGCACGCCGCACATCGGCTACCTGCACTCAGGCTTCGAGAAGCTCGGCGAGCACCACGACTACAACCAGTATGTCTGCACGATCAGCCGGATGGACTACATCTCGCCGATCGTGAACGACATCGCCTGGCACCACGCGGTCGAGAAGCTCTTCGGCATCGAGCTCACCCCGCGCGCGAAGGTCGTCCGCACCATCCTGTGCGAGCTTGGCCGCATCCAGAACCACCTCCTGTGCGTCGGCGCGGCCGCGCTCGACCTGGGCGCGTTCACGGGCTTCCTCTACGGCTTCAACGAGCGCGAGTTCATCTACGACATCGTCGAGTATGTCTCCGGCCAGCGGTTCCACCCCGACTGGACGCGCGTCGGCGGCGCCTGGCGCGACATCCCCGACGACGAGACCTTCAAGCGGATGGTGCGGAACTTCATCGATGTCCGCCTCCCGAAGGCCATCACCGACCTCGAGACCCTCTGCAACCGCAACCGCATCTTCGTGGACCGCCTCGACGGGGTCGGCGCGATCTCGAAGGAGGACGCGACCGCCTGGAGCATGACCGGCCCGAACGCGCGCGCCGCCGGCGTGCGCCGCGACCTCCGCAAGGACGAGCCGTACCTCTGCTACGCCGACAACTGGGACGGCGAGGGCGCCGACAAGGTCAAGTTCTCCATCGCCGTCGCGAGCGCGGGCTGCAGCCTGTCGCGCTACCTCGTGCGTCTCGAGGAGATCAAGCAGTCCGCGAAGATCATCGACCAGCTCATCGACCGCCTCCCGGGCGGCTCGATCAACGCCGTCGCCGACGGCAAGCTCGTCGTGCCCAACAAGGCCGATGTCTACGGCTCGATCGAGGGCGTGATCCAGCTGTTCGAGCTGTACATGCACAACCGCGGCTTCGACACGCCGGTCGGCGAAGGCTACGGCGCGATCGAGAGCCCCAACGGCGAGCTCGGCTACTACATCGTCGCCGACGGATCGAAGTACCCGCACCGGGTGCGCACGCGCCCGCCGTGCTTCATCAACTACCAGCTGTTCCCCAAGATGATCGAGGGGCATCAGCTCGCCGACATCGTGGCGGTCCTCGGATCGCTCAACATCATCGCCGCAGAACTGGATCGTTAATCATGAGTTGGCAGACCAAGCCGTCGGCAACGACCAAGATCCCCACCCGCGCCGAGCCGTACTGCACGCAGGCGATGAAGGACCGCTGGACGAAGGAGATCCTCCCGCGCTACGCCACCCGGCAGGGCGCGCTGCTCCCGATCCTCCACGAGATCCAGCACAGCCACCGCCACATCCCGTACCAGGCGATGGTGGAGATCGCGTCCTTCCTCCAGATCACCCCCGCGGAGGTGCTCGACACCGTCACCTTCTACGAGGAGTTCCACACCGAGCCCGTCGGGAAGTGCGTGATCGGCATCTGCCAGTCGATCGCCTGCGAGGTCTGCGGCCACCAGAAGCTGATGGACCATGTCCGCGGCCGCCTCGGCATCGAGCCGCACGAGACCACCGATGACGGGCGGTTCACCCTGCTCGCCCTCGAGTGCCTTGGCTCGTGCGACACCGCGCCGGTCGCGCTGTTCAACGAGAAGCTCCACGAGAACCTCACGATCGAGACGGTCGACCGGCTGATCGACGAGGCCGAGAAGGGCGGCGGGCACCACTGATGCCCGAGCCGCGCGAGCGATCGCTGCTCGAGAACCTCGAGGGTTTCTTCAGGGGAATCCGCGAGGGGCTCGGCGACGACGGCCCGCCGGTGCCGCCGGCAGAGAACCCGACCGACGGGGCATCCCGTGAGGTCGGCCGAAAGGTGCAGGAAGTGCGTCGCGGCGACTATGTCTACCGCCGCACCACGATCGACGAAGTGATCTTCGACCCGGCTGAGCCGGCAACGACAGGCGAACGACCATGCCCATGACCGAGCCAATCCTCACGAAGCGCATCCCCACGAAGCCCTGGGGCGACCCGAAGGCCCGCAAGACGGTCGGCGTCGACGAGTTCATCGCCACCGGCGGCTACAAGTCGCTCGAGAAGGCGCTGGACATGCAGCCCGCCGACATCGTGAACCTCGTCAAGGACGCGAACCTGCGCGGCCGTGGCGGCGCGGGCTTCTCCTGCGGACTCAAGTGGTCGTTCCTCGCGCCGCCGGACGGCGGTCGCCGCTACCTCTGCATCAACTGCGACGAGGCCGAGCCGGGCACCTTCAAGGACCGCCTGCTGTGCGACTACGACCCGCACAGCATCATGGAGGGCATCGCGATCGCCTGCTACGCGTGCCAGCTCGACACCGCGTACTTCTTCATCCGCGGCGAGTACCACCACCAGGCCAAGGTCGTCGAGAAGGCGATCCAGGAGGCCTACGCAAAGGGCATCTTCGGCAAGCAGGGCCTGATGGGCGGGAAGTCCAAGTTCGCCGTCGACTGCTACCTCCACCGTGGCGCCGGCGCGTACATCTGCGGCGAAGAGACCGGCCTCCTTGAGGCGATCGAGGGTCGGCGCGGCTGGCCGCGGCTCAAGCCGCCGTTTCCTGCGGTCAAGGGCCTCTTCGGTCGCCCGACCATCATCAACAATGTCGAGACGCTCGCCGCGGTCAGCCCGATCGTCGAGCGCGGCCTCGGGTGGTGGAAGGGCCTCGGGTGCGAGAGCTCGATCGGCGGCGCCCCCAGCTACGGCATGAAGCTCATGGGCGTCTCCGGGCATGTGAATCGGCCCGGCGTCTACGAATGCGACCTCGGCATCCCGCTGCGGCGGCTCGTCGACGAGTTCTGCGGCGGCATGCGCGGCGGAAAGAAGTTCAAGGGCGCGATCGCGGGCGGCGTGTCGATGGGCATCCTCGGCCCCGACCAGTTCGACGCGCCGATGGACTTCGACATCGGCCGCCGGTTCGATGTCATGGGCCTCGGCACCGCGTGCCCGACCGTCTTCGACGAGGATACCGACATGGTCGCCGTCGCCCGCAACATCGCGCGGTTCTTCAAGAACGAGTCGTGCGGTCAGTGCACGCCGTGCCGAGAGGGCGCGGGGTGGATCTACAAGCTCATCACCCGCATCGAGCGCGGCGACGCGACGACGAAGGACCTCGATCTCCTCCTCGAGATCGCCGGCTCGATGGGCATCATCCCGGGCACGACGATCTGCGGCCTCTCCGACGGCAACAACTGGGCGATCCGCACGATCGTCAACAAGTACCGCGGCGAGTTCGAGGCGCGCGTCAAGCCCTACGCCGTTCCGGTCGGCACCATCCCGCTGACCGTGTCGCGTTGAGCGGCCAGGCACCGGAAGTCTCGTTCCATCTCGGCGATGGCTGCGCGCCCTCGCTCGACCGATCGCGGCTCGCACGCGACTTCGCCGCGCTGCTCCCGTACTTTCCACGACGGATCGCGCGGGTCGACGCGTGCCTTCTCGGCGACGCCGCCATGGCCGACGCGCACCGGCGGTTCATGGCCATCGACGGCACGACCGATGTCATGAGCTTCCCGGCGCACGACGAGGGCGATCCGGCGGCCGCGGTCGAGGCCGACCTCATGATCTCGGTCGATGTCGCCGCCCGCGAGGCCGCGGCGCGCGGCCATCCCGTCGAGCGCGAGATCCTGCTCTATGCCGTGCACGGCACGCTGCACGCCTGCGGCTTCCGCGACGACACGGACGACTCGTTCCGCGCGATCCACGCCGAGGAGGACCGCATCCTCGCGGCGGGGGGGCTTGGCCGCGTGTACGCTGCCGAAGCCCGCGACGAGCCGCAGGACCCGCAGCCGTGACGCCCTATCTCATCCTCGCCATCACCCTGACGGTCGCCGCGACGAGCTACTTCTCGGCGCTCAACCTCGCGATGGTGCAGGCGAGCCGCTCGGGCCTCGAGAACGAGCTCGAGGCCAGGGGCGCGCTCGGGCGCGGGCGCTACCTCCTCGACCGGCTGAACGAGGCCTCGCACGCCGTCGCCTTCTTCCGCACCGTCGGCCGCGTGGTGCTGTTCTCGCTGGTGCTCGTCGCGTTCGAAGGCTTCGGAGACGCCGCGCGCATCACCTGGGAGGGGCTCGCGGGCACGATCGCGGTCTCGGTCGGGCTCGTATGGCTCTTCACGAGCGTCCTCTCGAGCGCCATCGCGCGCCACGCGACCTACGGCATCATCGCGTCGAGCCTCGGGTTCGTCCGGCTGACGCTCATCGCGGTCGGGCCGCTTCTCGCCGCCGTCGGCTTCATCGACGAGATCGTCCGCAGGCTGAGCGGCGCGAACCTGCGGGAGGACGAGTCCGAGGAGCAGCTCATCCACTCGATCGAGGACATCAAGCGCGAGGGCGAGATCGATCCGGTCGCCGCGACGCTCCTGCAGAACGCGGTCTCGTTCGGCCAGACCACCGTCGCGAGCGTGATGACGCCCCGGACCGACATCGAGGCGATCGAGCTCACGAACGATCTCGGCGCGGTGCGCGAGCTCATCACCGAGCGCAGCCACTCGCGCGTGCCGGTGTTCGAGGAGTCGATCGACCAGATCACCGGCATCCTGTATGTGCGCGACCTCGTCCGCTACATCGGCGCGCCTGCGGGCGACTTCGACCTCCGCCGCGTGCTGCGCGAGCCGCTGCGCGTGCCGGAGACGAAGCCGATCGGCGAGCTGCTGCGCGACTTCCAGCGGGCCGAGGTGCACATGGCGATCGTCGTCGACGAGTACGGCGGCACCGCGGGGATCTGCACGATCGAGGATGTCCTCGAGGAGATCGTGGGCGAGATCCACGACGAGCACGAGCCGCAGGACGAGACCCCGCCCGAGATGCGGCGCGTGAGCCCGGTGCGCTTCGAGGCCGACGGGCGAATGCCGATCGCGGCGATCAACGCGCGCCTGGGGCTGAGCATGCCCGAGGACGGCGACTTCGACACCGTCGCGGGGTTCCTCCTCGACCGGTTCGGCCGCGTTCCCGTCGAGGGCGAGCGCGACGAGACCCCCGAGGCCGTGTTCGAGGTGCTGTCGGCGAGCCCGACCAAGATCGACCGCATCGCGATCACGCTGCGGGAGGAGCCCCCGGCGCAGTTCACCGGCGACGAAGGGACGGGGACCGAGCCGTGAGCGCCGTGACCGATCCGGGTCCGCGCTGGCGCCGCACTCCCTCCGGGCGCGTGCAGGACATCCGGGCCGGCGATGCGCAGCGCGTCGTCGCGGCGGCGATGCATCTCTGGCCCCTTGCGATCGTCCTGCTCGGGCCGTTCGCGCTGCTGCTGCCGCTCGTCCTCTGGCTCGCGTTCCGGGGGTTCGGTCCGTTCGTCGACGACCATGGCCGCGAGGTGCTCAACGCGCAGTGCACGCTGCTGGCGCTCGTGCTCATCCCGTGCGCCGGCTGGCTCGCGCTTGTCGTGTGGCTGCCCGCGTGGGTCGTCGCATCGGTCCGCGGGTCGGTCGCGGCCGGCGGCGGCGAGCTCTTCCGCTACCCCGCGCTGCTGCGGCCCATTCGCTGAACGCTACACTGCGCGCGTGGCGCTCCTCGAGGCGAAGAATCTCGTCAAGACCTACTCCGGACGACGCGTCGTCAACGGCGTCTCGTTCGAGGTGGAGGCGGGAGAGGTCGTCGGGCTCCTCGGTCGCAACGGCGCCGGGAAGACCACGAGCTTCCGCATGGTGATCGGCATGATCACGCCGGAAGGCGGGTCGGTCCACTTCGACGGCCGCGAGGTCACGCGCGAGCCCATGTACCGGCACGCGCTCGCGGGAATGGGCTACCTGTCGCAGGAACCGAGCGTGTTCCAGCGCCTCAGCTGCGAGGAGAACCTGCTGGCGATCCTCGAGACCCAGGCGCTCTCGCGCGAGGAGCGCCGCGCGCGCGCGCAGGAGCTTCTCGAGCAGTTCGGGCTCTCGCACAAGGCCAAGGACGAGGCGCGCACCTGCTCAGGCGGCGAGCGGCGCCGCCTCGAGATCGCCCGCGCCCTCGTGACGCGCCCCAAGCTCATGCTGCTCGACGAGCCGTTCGCGGCGGTCGATCCACACACGGTCGAGGAGCTGCAGGTCGAGGTGCGCCGGCTCGCCGACCAGGGGATCGCGATGCTGGTCACCGACCACAATGTCCAGCAGACGCTCCGGATCTGCGACCGCGCCTACATCGTGCATGAGGGCCGCAACCTGCGCGAGGGCACGCCGCGCGAGATCATCAACGACCAGGGCGTGCGCGAGGCCTACCTTGCGTCCACCTTCCGAGGCGACGAGTTCGACTGAAGCCATGCGCATCGCGATTCCAGCCATCATCCTGACCGCAGCCGCGCTTTCCGGCTGCATCGAGCGGCGCATCTGGATCGATACCGACCCGCCGGGCGCACTCGTCTGGCTGAACGACCGCGAGCTTGGTCGCACGCCGGTCGATGTGGCGGTGGTGCATGACGGCGTCTACGACCTGCGCATCGAGAAGGACGGCTTCCAGCCGCTCGTCACCGGCGCGACCGCGGAAGGTCCCGTGTGGGACGGCTTTCCGACCGACTTCGTGGTCGAGCTGCTTCCGGTCGATGCAACGGTCCAGACGCGATGGAGGTTCACGCTGCATCCGCGCGAGCAGTCCGACGCCGGACTGGTCGAGCGCGCGGAGGCCATGCGTGGCTCAGCGACTGCACCGCCGCGCTGAACTTCAGACGCGCCCGATCGACCGGTGGGGTGCACCAAAAACCACACCGTCCGGCGCGCTCCGACTCGCTCCGGACGGTGGATCGCGGCTCGCGAGGAGCCGCAGTTCGTATGGTTCAGTGTTGATCTCGGTGGCGAGCGGTCTGTAGACTGCCCTTCACCGACAACCGCACGGTACCGATTTCGGGCACCGCAGGTCAATCCGTTTCGAGTGAATTGCGCGCGTTCGGCCAAACAGATGGAAGTCTCTTGCGCACATGAACTTAACGCTTTGGCGGGCTCGGCGGAGTCCCGTAACGCCGGGCTCTCTCCCCGTGTGGTCGAGGTCGCGTCTGCCGCACTCTTCCGGCGCGTCGAAGGCCGGGTCGAGATCCTGATCGCCCGGCGGCACGCCCACGCGGTGCGCGGGGGGCTTTGGGAGCTCCCGGGCGGCAAGATCGAGGGCGGGGAGGCCGCGGAGCAGGCCGCGCTGCGCGAAGTTCGCGAGGAGGTCGGGCTCGAGAGCGGTTCGTTCCTCTCCCGGCCGACACCGCTCGTCGTGGTCGAGCAGTCGGATCCGGATGTCGCGCGGGAGAAGTCGATTCGGCTCCACGCGTTTCTCGCGGAAGTGAAGCCCGACGCAAGCCCTCGGGCGCTCGGAGCGAGCGAGGTGCGCTGGGTGGGGATCCACGAACTGTCCGGCTTCGAGTGGCCCAAGGCGAACGCCCGGGTGAACGAGGCCATCGTCCGCGCGTTCGCCTGACTTGCGCGGATCGTCTGCACGGGGATGATGCCTCGATGCCTCTCCTCGTCACGGCCATGACGGCGCTCCTCGCCGCGACACACGCGTCCGACCCAGCCGCCGCAACCGACGCGTTCCGCCTCGACCTCGCGGCGGATCGAATCGAGCTTGAGCCGATGCTGACCTTCGCCGGCGACTTCCACGGAACGACGGTCGTGTCTGCCGGCGCGGGCGTGCACTGGTTCGTCGAGGAACGAGTCTCGGTGGGGCTCTTCGCCGAGGCGATCCATGTCAACCAGGACGGCGACAACGCCGTCGGCGGCGGTGGTGGCGTGCTCGTCCGCTGGTACTTCGCGCGCCTCGAGAGCGCCGCGATCTTCGGCGAGATCGGCGTCGGCCTCGCGGGCTTCGACGCGCCCGTGCCGCAGGAGGGGACCTCGGTCGACTTCACTCCGCGCGCCGCAGTGGGCGTCGCGTGGCCGGTCGCAGACCGCACCACGCTCGACGCGCGGATCGGCTGGCTTCACTTCTCGAACGCGCAGACGGGCGAGGAGAATCCCGGCGTCGACGCGCTCGCCGCGTCCGTCGGGCTCCACATCGCGTTCTGAGCGGCGGCCTCAGCGGTCGTAGCCGTTCGGATGCGCGCGCATCCACTCCCAGGCGGTGCGCACGATGGCGTCGAGGTCGGTCCACTTCGCCTTCCATCCGAGGTCGCGTCCGATCGCGGCCGGGTCGGCGTAGAGCGCAGGGGGATCTCCGGCGCGGCGCTCGCCGAGCTTGGCGGGGATCGGATGTCCCGTGACGCGGCGGCAGCTCTCGAGGACCTCGCGAACCGAGTATCCGCGCCCGATCCCGATGTTCCAGCACCGGAAGCGGCCGGGCTCAAGGGCGCCGAGCGCCGCGAGATGCGCGTCGACGAGGTCCTCGACATGCACATAGTCGCGGATGCAGGTGCCGTCCGGCGTCGGGTAGTCCTCGCCGAAGACGGTGAGGTGCGGCCGCTTCCCGAGCGCGACCTCGAGGCAGATCGGGATGAGATGCGTCTCGGGGCGATGGTCCTCGCCGACGCGGGCGCGCGCATCGCTCCCCGCGACATTGAAGTAGCGCAGCGCGACCGCCGCGAGCGGCTGCGAGTCCCGCAGCGCCGCGCACTCCGCGCGAAGCACCTGCTCGAACCCGAGCTTCGCCGCGCCGTACGGATTGATCGGCCGCTGCGGCGTCGACTCGACGATCGGCATCGTGTCCGGCGCAGGCTCGCCGTAGGTGGCCGCGGTCGAGGAGAACACGATCCGGCGTACGCCCGCCTCCCGCATCGCGCGCAGGAGCGACAGCCCGCCGCCGAGGTTCGTCTCGTAGTAGTCGAGCGGCTTCTCCATGCTCTCGCCCACATAGGTCAGCGCCGCGAAGTGCAGGACCGCCTCGGTGCGTTCCTCGCGCAGCACGCCAGCGATCCGCGCCGACTCGGACAGATCGGCCTCGACGAAGCGCAGGCGGTCGCCGCCCGCGGCACGAAGCGCGTCGACCGCGCCCAGGTGCCCTCGGAAGAGGTTGTCCACGACCGTCACCGCATGACCCTCGTCGAGGAGCCGCAGGCAGGCGTGGGACCCGATGTAGCCGGCGCCGCCGGTGACGAGCAATCGCATGGAGGACACTCAGGCTGGAGCGGGAAGGCCGGCCGTGGACGCGATCGGCCGACGGCCGAGGATACCCTCAACGGCCTGCTCGATGCAGGCGCGGCTGCCCCATGCGCTGGAACCGATCTCGACGGAGCGGGCGCCCATGCGCGCGCGTGCCTCGGCGGGAAGGGCGCGGAACCGCGCGAGGGCGCTTCGCACGGAGGCGCCGTCGGCGGGATCGAGTCCGAAGCCGTTCACGCCCTCCTCGAGCGCCTCCTTGAAGTTGCCGACGCGGTCGGAGATCAGAAGCGGCATGCCCGAGTGAAGGGCCTCGACCGTCGAGAGCGGGTTCGGGTCGTGCAGCGACGGAAGGAGCAGCGCATCGCCTGCGCGGTACACGGCGGGCATGAGCTGGTAGTCGATGTAGCCTCCGACGAGCGAGACGCTCGTGCCAAGGTCGCGCCGCGCGATCTCGGCGAGGATCTCCTCGCGAAGGGGCCCTTCGCCGATGATCCGGATCGAGTACCCCTCGAGCGCGGCGCGGTCCACATGCCGCAGGAACTCGAGCACGCCCTTGTGCCCGATGAGCCGCGCGGGCCAGATCAGCACGAGCTTGCCCTCATCGGCGGGACCGAGCCCGAGCACCTGCCGGGCCTTCGCAAGGTCCTGCGCGTCGATCGGTGTCCGGAAGCGCGACTCGTCGACGATGTTCGGCATCACGATCGCGCGCCGGCGAAGCTCGTCGCCCATGTACCGCTCCAGGAACATGAGCCCCTTCTGCCCTGGCACGAGCAGATGGTCTGCCCGCCGAAGCAGGAAGCGCTTGACGGCACCCGAGACGCCGCCGCTGCGGCCCGGGATGTCGACGTTGAACTCGAGCCATGCGACGCGCGTGCTGGGGCGGGCGAGGAGCACCGCGAGCAGCGAGGTGAAGCTGTCCCAGATGCCGCCGTGGAGCAGCACATCCGGCGGCCGGCGCATGACATGCAGCACGAGCCGCGGGTTGAGCCACAGCGTGCTCCCGCGGACGCGGATGCCGTAGCCGTCCCAGACCTGGTGGCTGAACTTGGCCTCGTTGAGAGACCGCTTCCACGACTCCGGCCGGTCGGGGTTGTTCGACCCGAAGAAATGGACATGAAGCGTGTGACCACGGGCCTCAACCGCCTCGGCAAGGCAGTTGAACAGGTGCACCCGGTACGGAGCAGGAATGTTGTGAAGCACCTCGAAGCGCGCCATGGCGGATCCCGGAACAGCCTACTGATATACCACCGGGCGTCCATCGCGGCCCGCGGGGATTCCTCCCGATCGCGCGGTTGGGCTTCCGATTCACGGACCTTGAGGCGTTGAAGCACATCTCGCACGATGGCCGATCACGGGGCATGACCATCGCCAGCCAGCCCGTCCGCGCGAAGCTCCTGAAGAAGATCGCGTTCTCCCTCCTCACATCCGGCGTGGCCCGCTGGCTGATCGGTCTGCGCTTTGGAGACACCGTGCCCTTTCGGGGGACGCGGATCCGCACCCGCACCAAGGGGTCCTTTGAGGCGCCGCTCCTCCTCGCGGGAATCTACGAGCGCGCGGAGATCGACTTCGTGCACCGGTACCTGCCGGTCGATCAGCCGGTCGTCGAGCTCGGGGCCAGCCTTGGAGGGAACAGCTGCCAGATCGCCCAGCGGCTTTCGCAGGGCGTCCGAATGACCTGCGTGGAGGCGAATCCGGAGATCGTCGAGATCCTGCGCCACAACATCGCGGCGAACTGCGGTACGCGGCCGGTCGAAGTCGTGCACGCGATGGTCGGCGACCGCGTCGGCGAGGGGACGCTGGAGATCGGCGGCTCGACGCTCGCGTCGGGCGCCGGTCGCGCCGGCGTGCGCCGGGCCACGGTGCCGATGCTGACGCTCCGGGAGATCGCAGCGCGCGCCGGCGCGACCCCGTATTCGCTCGTCTCGGACATCGAGGGCGCCGAGATCGCGATCTTCCTCGAGCAGCGTGAGGCGCTTGCGGGCTGCAACTTCATGGTCGTCGAGTGCCATGCGGCGGAGTTCCGGGGTCGGCACTACACGCTCGATGAGGTGCTCGCACTTCCGCTGGCGGATGGCTCGTGGGAGATGCTCGACCGCTACCACGCGGTCGCCGTCTACCGCCGCACACGGCCGGCTTCCGCCTGACTGCTCCGCGCCGAGGGCTGCCTCGGCCTCGACCCCCTCGGACGACGCACGAACTCCTGTGGTGTGAAACCACAGCGCCTGCCCCGGGGTTGTCACCCGGTTCGGATCGAAGTTCGGGACTTTGGCTGCAAGTCCGCCGTGCGGACGGCCGATAGCCCCCCGGGGGCCCTCCAGCCCGCACAGACCGCACAGACCGAACCGGGTAGACCCATGCGAACCACAGCGATCCTCATCGGCCCTGCAGCCCTCTGCGACCAGCTCGAGGCGCAGCTTGCGCTTCTCCCCGACTCGCCGGTCGTGCTCGGGCGCGTGCAGGTCGGTCCGGAAGGGTCCCGCGGCGCCGGTGCGCCGGTCCTCGGGCGGATCGAGGAACTCGAGTCGGTCTGCGCCACGCGGCGTCCGGTGCTCGCCCTCGTCACCCTTCCCGCTGCGATGTCCGAACTGCTCGCGACGATCCGAACGCGCCTGCGAAGGCTCGGGGTCGTCGACCGATTCATGCCGTCGCTCGCGGATCAGGTGGCCGGCATCGGCCCGCGGACTGAGATCGATGTCGACCTGCAGCGGCTCATCGGCCGTCCGCCCCGCCAGATCGACGAGGAGTCGATCCGCGCCGTCGTCGGCGGCCGGACCGTGCTTGTCACCGGAGCCGGCGGTTCGATCGGCGGAGAACTCTGCCGCATCATCGCGCGCTTCAATCCGGGGAAGCTCGTCCTCGTCGAGCGCAGCGAGAACGCGCTCTTCGAGATCGACCGGCAGATCGCTCGGCGCTACCCGGCGCTCGCGCGCCGCGCGGCGCTGCACGATGTCGTCGACGCCGAGGCGACGCTGGAGCTCTTCCGCGAGGAGGAGCCGGACATCGTCTTCCACGCGGCCGCCCACAAGCATGTCCCGATGATGGAGGACCACCCGGGTCTTGCCGTCGACAACAACCTCTTCGGGACGAAGAGCGCCGTCGACGCCGCCGTGGCGGTCGGAAGCGAGCGCTTCGTCATGGTCTCGACCGACAAGGCCGTGAACCCGACCTCGATCATGGGCTCGACGAAGCGCCTCGCGGAGCTCTATGTGCAGCATGTGAACAGGACCTCGGGAACGGCGTGCTCGCTGGTCCGCTTCGGGAATGTGCTCGGGAGCTCCGGTTCGGTCCTCGAGACCTGGAAGAAGCAGATCCAGGACGGCGGCCCCGTGACCGTGACCGATCCGCGCATGACGCGCTACTTCATGTCGATCCCCGAGGCCGCGGCGCTGGTCATCCAGGCCGCCGCACTGACCGACCGCTCGGCGAAGAGCGGTGAGGTCTTCGTGCTCGACATGGGCGAGCCGTTCCGGATCGTCGACCTCGTCTCGCGGTTCGTGGCGATGCACGGGCTCGCGCCGGTCTTCCCGGGCGAATCCTCGGCGGGAACGGCGCCCGGCGAGATCGCGATCTCGTTCACCGGCGCCCGCCCCGGAGAGAAGCTCTTCGAGGAGCTCGCGCTCGATGCCGAGACGATCCGCGAGTCGCGCCACCCGGACATCCGGATCTGGGGGCTTCCGACTCCCGAGCCGCACTGGGTCGAGGCGATGGTCGAGACGCTCGCGCCAAGCCGGCGCAGCCGCGATGCCGGCAAGGTTGCCGCGCTTGTGCGAGAACTCGTGCCCGAGCGGCCGGTCGGACAGGCCAATGGCCTCGCCGGCGCGGCGGCCTAGGTCGGCGGTCCTGGCGTGTTCGGTCAGACCCGCTCGGCGTCTGCCGCGAGGCGGGTCGCGGATTCCAGAAGCTGAATGAGCTCGCGGGTGGAGGCGATGGCCGCATCGAGGCTGCTCGAACCCGTCACCTGACGGATCGGATCCTGCCTGCGGTCCTCGGCGAGCTTGTTCTCGACGATGGCCTTGCTCAGCTCGAGCTCGACCAGGATCGACCGGGCCTCCTCGAGGGCCGATGCGGCCTGGTCGGGGGCAAGCTGGCTGACGCCAATCGCACCGGCGCCCGAGGGGGCGGGTGACGACACCGGAGCGCGGTGGATCGGGACCGTGCGGAGGCGCGAATCCATGGGGGGGATCATGGCAATGATCGCCGCGCTCGGCAAGCGCGATCGCCTTCGCGGCGCACGCCCGAGAACCAAACCGCGTTTCGCGGCCCGCGGGACCGCGTCTACAGGACGGTGCCGCCGGGTATCGGCCCCGGCGGGTCGGCATCGTCGAGGGATTCGGACTCGATCGACGCCGTGCGCCCGGCGGACTTCGCCTCGGCGTAGCGGCGAATCCAGTTCTCCCACGCCCGTCCGTTCGCGGCGTCCTTTCCCGTACACGCGATCGAGTCGATCTCGGCGAGCGCGAGCGTGATCCGCTCGTCCGAGCCCGCGCAGAGAAGCCGCAGGCAGTCGGCCGGCGAGCCATCGAGCCGCGCGTCGAAGGCGAAGCCCTCGACGACCCGACCGCCGCGCAGACGCACGGTCACATCGCCCCGAAAGTCGACGGCGTGCGAGGCAGCCTCGCGCAGCGACGCGAGGTCACTCGTCGTCATCGTCTGTTCCGTAGCCTCGGCGGTCGCCATCGTCGTCGTCGTCGTCGTCGTGGAACGGCGGGTGGTACTCGGAGCGGACGGGGTCGAAGAACCTCCATCCGCGGGAGAGCGCCATGCGGAGCATGCGGCCGATGGGCTCGTTCGAGGTGCCGAGGAAGAGGATCTCGAAGAGCTCGTCCTCGGTCACCTTCACCGTGACCTGAAGCACTGGATCCTGCGACGGAGGCAGCTCGACGCAGATGCCTGGCCCATAGAGCACATCCGTTGCGGGGCGGTCCGGCGTCGTGTTGACCGACGCGAAGAACCGGAGCACCTCGTCGCGAGCTCCGAGCGGGAGGAAGCCGCCGCCTTCCGACTTGGGTCGGGGCCGCTGGAGCACATAGAAATCGGCGAGCCTCGGCATGGGCGGGAGAGATGATAGCGAGTGGCTACGGCGACGGAAGCAGGTCCGCCGCGGTCTCGAGCAGCCGGACGAGCGAGACGGGCTTGAAGAGATAGGCGCGCGCGCCGAGCCCGAGCGCGAACTCCCGGTGCCGTCTTCCCTGGTTGGCCGTGACCATGATCACAGGCAGCGGGGAGGACTCCTCGCGGAGCTTCTCGAGGACGAGGAGCCCGGAGCTGCGCGGAAGCATCATGTCGAGGATGAGGAGGTCCGGCCGCTCCTCGCGCACGATGTGGAGCGCTCCGAGCCCGTCCGGCGCGGTCAGCGTTCGCGCGCCCTCGTGCCGGAAGGCGATCTCGATCGACTGGAGGATGTCGGGATCGTCGTCGACGATCGCGATGGTCCGGTTGGCGAATCGCGGCACGGGTGGTCTCCGTTCAGACGGGACGATACCGGGCGTCGAGCGCCAGCGGCGCACCCGGGATTCGCAGCGCGGCGGGATCGACGGCCTCCGACAGCGGCTTCGCGAGTTCCGCGAGCAGCGGGGGAGTCATCCAGGGAAGCGCGGCGAGCTTCCGCTCGAGACGGGCGGGCATGGGCGCACCCTCGCGCTCGTGCTTGGGGCGCGAGTTCCAGCGGCGGTGGACCCAGAGGTACTGCTCGGGGCTCTCGCGGACCATCCACTCGATCGCACGGTTGAACCGAGCGCCGACATAGAGCATCGGATCATCGGCGTCCGCCCAGTCGGCGGGCTCGATCACATCGGTCACCCGCACCTCGTAGCGGAACGCGTCCTCGAGCCGGCGCGCGTAGCCGCACACGATCGGGATCTCGTATCGCATCGCGAGGAGCGGGATCGACTTGTAGGTCGACGCGAGCCGCGAGAAGAACGGCACGAACAGCCCGTCCTCCCCGGCGTTCTGGTCGGCGATGAAGCCGATCTTCCCGCCGGACTCGATGACGCGCTGGATCTCGTCGGTCGCGCCCCACTTGGTGATGACCTTGAGTCCCGTCTTCTGCCGAACGCCGAGCAGCCATTCGTTCAGGAAGCGGTTGTCGAGCGGCCTCGCCAGCGCGGTCATCTCGAATCCGATGAGCGCGAGCGCGTAGCCGAGGATCTCCCAGTTCCCGATGTGGCCTGTCACGAAGATGCAAGGCCGGTCGGCCATGATGTGCTTCATGGCGCGGCCGACATTTCCGATCCGCACGCGCTCCTGCCAGTTCTCGTGCCCGACGGTGCGCGGCATCGCGAACGCATCGACCGCAAACAGCCCGATCATGTGCGCGATCGACTCGTCGACGATCGCGCGCTGCGTGGCGGGGTCGAGGTCGGGCAGCGACCGCGCGACGCCCGCGCACGCGCGCTCCCTCCGCCGGCGCGAGGCGCGCGAGTAGGCCGTCCCGATGAGCCGGGTCGTCGCGAGGTTCTGCTCGGGGTCGAACGGGGAAAAGCACGCGGCGACCGTTCTGGCCGCCGCGTACTGGAGAAGTTCGGTTGCGATTCCCACGCGCGTCGATCCGCACGCGCCTCAGCGCGCGACGGAGCCGGTGAGCGTCTCGAAGCGGGTCCAGTTGAGCACCGGAATCTCCGCATCGGTCGCGGTGCGGAAGAGCTGGTCGTACATCTCACGCGCCGCGCGCTGCTCGGTGTACGCGATGGTCTGCGACTCGGTCGCGTCGCTCGGCAGCTCGATCGGCGGCGGGGGCTGCACGCCGAGCACGAGGAAGTCGAGGTCGCCCGTGATCCCGTCGCCGTCGACGACATCGCCGCCCCATTCGCGGATGCGGCTCTTGATGTAGTCGGCCTCGCCCACGGTGGCCTTGCCATCGTTGTTGATGTCGAACTTGCCGTGCACGAGGAACTTGAAGCGGTAGTCCGGATTGAAGACCGCGTTGGCGATCACATCGTCCTTGACGATCGGGCGGCTGCCCGAGCCGCGGAGGATGCGGCAGGTCGAGGTCGTGTCGCTCACCTTGACGACCTGGATGCTGGCCTTGCCGCGGTTGCCGGTCTCGGCGGCGGCGCCGATTCCGGCGGCGTCGTCGAACACCTCGAAGGTCATGCCGGGCACGACGCGGCGGTTCGAGCCGATGTCGACGAACACGGTGCCAGACTTCGGATCGAAGTCGACCACGCTGCCATCGACGAGGGCGGCGGGGTTCTCCGCGCGGCTCGACGAGGCGCTGACCTTGCGCTGGAGCGCGGAGATGCGCTCGTCGAGCACGGTGCGCTCGGTGCGGAGCGTCTCGATCTCGGACTGGAGCTCGCCGGCCTCGCTCTGATAGCGGGCCGACATGTCGGCGCGGGCCTGGTCAAGCGTCGCCTTGGCGGCGTCGAAGTCGCTGCGGTATCCGTCGGCGGCGTCGCGGTAGCTCGCGATCGTCTTCGTGACTTCGGCGACAGCCTGCTCGCGCGCCTTCTCGGCGTCGGCGAGCTTCGACTTCAGCGTGTCGATCTCCTTCGAGTACTCGGTGACGCGGCCCTTCAGCGAGCTGGCCTCCTGGGTGCGCGCGTCGCGGTCCTGCGCGAGCTTGCGCATCGCGTCCTTGACGGAGTCCTTCTCGCCGATCTCGAGGGCGCTGCGCATGCGCGCAAGGTCGGCGCCGCGCTCGTTGGCGACGAACTCACCGGTCGCGGCGGCCTGCTCGGCGAGGTAGCCGTAGAGGCTGTTGCCGCCGGTCTTCCCGAGGAGCTCCTGCGTCGCGCTGCGCTCGCGCTCTTCCGGCGTGATGTACTTCGCGAGCTCGGAGCGCGCCTTGCTCGCCTCGGCCTCGGCGTCGGACTTGCCGGCGTAGAGCACGATGGAGGTGGCGAGCAGACCAACGGTGAGGACGACGAAGACCACCAGAGCAACGATCACGCCAGTGGATCCGCCAGATCGGGACGACATCTTCAGTTCTCCATGGGCCCAAGGCCCGAGATGCGGAGTATCGGAACTCTTCCTCCGCATGTCAATTCGCCTTGGATCCGGCCAATCGGGCGCATTCCCTGCGAATCGCGGCGGCGCAAGGACTTCCGGCGCGGGAAAACGATCAGCTTTTCACCGCGGACACAGCCTCCGCCACGGTCGTGACGCGGGCGGCGACGAGATCCGCGGCGGACTCCTGCAGCGAGGTCAGGTGGCCTCCGGCCCGCGCGGCCGACTCAATCGCGCGCGAGCTCGAGCGCTTCATGACCTCAGCGCGGACGAGCTCGTCGACGATCAGGAGCTCGTAGCAGCCGATGCGGCCCTTCATGCCCGTGCCGCGGCACTCCCGGCAGCCGAGTCCGTCCGCGAGCAGGCCGTCGGCGCCGGCGCGGTATCCGGGCGGCAGCTCGCCGGTCCGGGGAGGCCGCGTCGTCGCGCACGCCCGGCACACCCGCCGCAGCAGTCGCTGGGCGAGCACGCCCTCGACCGTGCTCGACACGAGGAACGGCTCGACGCCCATGTCGAGGAGACGGGTGGCCGCCCCGCACGAGTCGTTGGTGTGCATCGTGGAGAGGACGAGGTGTCCGGTGAGCGAGGCCTGCACCGAGGCGTTCGCGGTCTCGGCGTCGCGGATCTCCCCGATCATGATGATGTCGGGGTCGTGGCGGAGTATCGCGCGCAGTCCCGCGGCGAAGTCGAGGCCGACCTGGTGGCTCACGGGGATCTGGTTGACGCCGGGGACCTGGTACTCGACGGGATCCTCGACGGTGATCGCCTTGACCTCGCTCGTGACGATCTGCTTGAGCGACGCGTAGAGCGTGGTCGACTTTCCGCTTCCGGTGGGCCCCGTGACGAGCACGATCCCGTGCGGGCGCGAGACGAGGTCGAGCCATCGCGCCCGGATGCCCTCCGGCATGCCGAGCTGGTCGAGTCCGGCGAGGACAGCCTCCTTCGAGAGCACGCGCAGCACCACGCCCTCGCCGTGGAGCATGGGGATCACCGAGAGGCGCAGCTCGAACTCGCGCGGCTTCTGCCCCGCCGAGCGGTGGACGAACTTGATGCGTCCGTCCTGCGGTCGGCGCTTCTCGGCGATGTTGAGGTTCGCCATGATCTTGAGGCGGCTGACGATCGCGTTGCGCCAGCGGTGGATGCCCGACTGCACCGGCGCATCGGCCATGACGCCGTCGATCCGGTAGCGGACGCGGATCTCCTGCTCGTAGGGCTCGAAGTGGATGTCGGTCGCCTCCTGCGCGATCGCCTCGCCGAGGAGGTCGTTCACGAGGCGCACGACGCTGGCCTCGCTTCCGTCCTCGGTCTCCGCGGATTCGGCGCGCGCCTCGGGCTGCGGCGCATCGCCCGCACCGAGCGCCTCGAGCACATCGCCGGCGACGCCGAAGCGGTTCTTGATCTGGACGCCGATGTCGGAGTCCTCCGCCACGACGAAGCGCAGCGGCATCCCGGCGGCGAGACGCAGCGGGTCGAGGAGATCCGTGCGGAGCGGATCGCTCGTCGCGACGACGAGGCTGCCGTCCTCGACGCGCACCGGCATCGCGCGCAGCCGGTGGATGAGCCTCGGCGGAACCGCGCGCACGGCGTCCTCGTCGATCTCGGTCTCATCGAGGCGCAGGAACTCCATCGCGAGCTCATCGGCGAGCGCGCGCATGACCTGCTCGGCGCTCGCGAAGCCGAGCCGCGCGACCGCGCGCTCGAGCCGCTCGCCCGACCGCGTCTGCTCGCGCAGGACCTGCTCGAGCTGATCGCTGGTCACGAGGCCTTGTGAGACGAGGATCGCGCCGAACGCCATGTCCCGGAGCGTAGCGGTTCAGCCGCCGGCGACCAAGCCGGGCGACCGGAACAGGGCGAGCGCCGCGGTGAACGCGTGCACATGCGAACGGCGCCCGATCGGACCGATCTCGCCGGCGCAGTGGAAGCCCGCGATCGGCGCGCCGCGCAGGCGCGCCGCGCAGAACCCCGAATCGTGGCTCGGATGCTCGAACATGCGCGTACCGCGCAGATTGCAGGTGAACATCAGCGCCGCACACGGGTCCGGACGGAGCTGCTGCGCCGAGAGGACGAGCGCGAGGTCGTCGTGCGCCGTGCGCGCGTCGCTCACATGGAGCTGCACCGTGGCGCCAGCCTTGACGGCCTCGGTGAGGTGGAGGCCGCCCGATTCCTCGTCGATCGAGAGGACGGGCCGCACGAGGAAGTCGCCGCGCCCGAGCCTCGGCTTCGCGGCGTCGGGCGCCACGCCGACGAGGAGCCCGCGGGCGAGGTTGCTCCGGTCTTCGGGCCCGAGGCCGGCCGCGACCTCGCGCGCGAGCGCGACCGCGGGCCGTCCGCCGATCTCGAGGATCTCGCTGCCGCGCGTGCGGGTCGCGACCGAGCACGGGCCGATCGGCTTGCAGCCCTGGCTGGTCACGAACTCGATCTCGATCTCTCCGAAGATCGAGAGTCCGACGATTCCCTCCGAAGTGGTGCGGCGGTCGACGACGAGGACATTCAACCCCGGTGCGGTCGAGCCGCTCGCAAGTCCGCCGAAGATGCCCGCGCCCTGCGGGCCCGCCGCATGGTCGATCGCAGCGCACGCCTGACCCGCATGGATCGAGAACGGATCCGCGAGCATCAGCACGCCCCGATGGGGCAGGGCGCCCTCGTCGGGAGGGAGGGAGACGCGCTCTCGGATGAAGCCCTCGGTCCACACCGACGGAGGGCCGTCGGAGAGATCGAAGGCGAACGGGCGGGCGACCACCCCGGGAAGCGAGAGCGCCATCACGCTGAGACCGGGTGTACGCTCGATCTCGCGGGCGTCCGCGACCACGCCCTCGGTGGTGCACGCGATGATGTGCGCCGGATGGAGCTCCCCGCGGAGGATGTCGATCGCGTCCGAGAACAGCGCGCGGTGGTGAAAGGTCGCGAAGACGACGAGGATCTCAGGCCGGCCGCGTCGCCGTTCATCGAGCAGCGCGCGGAGCTCCGATGCGACTCCCCGCGCGGCCAAGCGCGTCTCGAGACGCTCGGAAAGCGCCGTGACGGACAGGGGTGCCCGGGAGGTTCTCACGGACATACAGGGTACGGAGACAAGCCTGTCCCCAAGTCGCTCACTTCAGGAAACGGGCGATCCTGAAGGGAAAGTTCCCATCAGGTCGACGCCGGGGGGTGACCACTTGCAAAGCCGTCCGAGTTTCGGCATGATCCCCGATTCGCCGTTCGCCCATTCCGGGCGGACACCGACCGACAGGATCTCCCGTGCCGAATACCGAATCAGCCAAGAAGCGAGTCCGTCAGACCTCCAAGCGCAACGCGCGCAACCTGTGGCGCAAGCGCCGCATCAAGGATGCGAGCGGCGACTTCCTCAAGGCCGTCGCCTCGGGCGATGCCGCCGCCGCCGAGAAGGCGATGCGCGCCGCCGCCAAGACGCTCGACAAGATCGCCGCGACCGGCACGATCCACAAGAACAACGCCGCGCGCCGGAAGAGCCGCATGGCGGCCAAGCTCGCGACCCTGAAGAAGGGCAAGTGACCGCGGCAGGCGGTCGCAGCCCCAGCCGGCTCCCCGCATGCCCCGAGCGCCGAGAAGGAAACCCAAACCCGCCCGCGCGGACCGCGCGCAGGGCGGGTTTTCGTTTCTCGACGCCTACTTCGAGGCATCGCGCAAGCCGCTTGCGATCCTCGTCTTCCTGCTGCCGCTGCTGCTGCTCTACGAGCTGCTGCTCCTGAGGGCGTTTCTCACCGGCGCGCCGCTCGTGACGCCCGACGCACACCTGTGGATCCTCACGCTCTTCCAGGCGTTCGAGCTCCGCGGCGTCGGGTACTGGCTGCCCGGGGCGCTCGTCGTGGTGGTGCTGCTCGCCTGGCAGTTCGCCGAGCGCGGGGCGGTCGGCGGACGCCGTGGCGCGGCGTCCGGCAAGTGGACCGTCGATCCCGCCTGCACGGGGCTGATGTTCAGCGAGAGCATCGTCCTCGCGGTGCCGCTCCTCGTCTTCTCGCAGGCGTCGCTCCGGATCCCGGCGATCGCCGCCGACGGGATCGCCTTCGAGGCGCTTCCGCTCGGATCGAAGATCGCCGTGTCGATCGGCGCCGGGATCTACGAGGAGCTGCTGTTCCGGCTCGGACTCCTCGGGCTCCTGCTCCTCGTGCTCGAGGATGTCCTCGGCGCGTCGCGACGCTTCGCAACCGCCGCGGCGGTCGGCCTGAGCGCGATCGCGTTCATGGCCTATCACCCGCTGCGCGACGGCGCGGGTGCCGTCATGCCGTCGCGCGTGGTGTTCTACCTCGCGGCGGGGGTGTATTTCGGCACGCTCTTCGTCGTCCGCGGGTTCGGGATCGCCGTCGGCGCGCACGCGTTCTACGACATCGGCTCGGCGCTCGCCGATGCGATCCACCGCGAGTCTGTAGGCTAGCGCCCATGCTTCCGCGCGCATCGCGCCCAGCCCAGAACTCCCGGCTCGCCGTGCCCGTGCTCCACGGGATCCGCACGGTCCAGACGGCTGTGAACGTGAACCAGACGATCGGCGAGGCGCTCGAGGACCTGCGCCGCCGCGCGATCGACAACCCCGTGGTGTACGTGTACGCCGTCGACGACGACGACCGGCTCGTGGGCCAGGTGCCGACGCGCGCGCTCCTGTTCGCGAGGCCCGACGAGCGCGTCGGCGACGTGATGCGGTCGGAGCTCACCACGATCCCGATCGACATGTCGCTCGACGACGCGCTCGAGATCTTCCGCAAGCAGCGGCTGCTCGCGATCCCCGTGGTCGACCGCGAGGGGCGGCTCGTCGGCGCGATCGATGTCGAGCAGTACGCGCGCGAGCAGCTCGAGCGCGCCGAGCGCGAGCGCGTGCGGCAGGTGTTCCAGACGCTCGGCCTCGACCTCGGGCATGTCGAGTCGATGACCGCATGGGAGGGCTTCCGCATGCGGATGCCGTGGCTCCTCTGCAACATCGGCGGCGGCATCCTGTGCGCGATCATCGCGTGGTTCTTCGAGGACCTCCTGAAGCAGGTCGTGCTGCTCGCGTTCTTCCTGCCCCTGGTCCTGACGCTCGGCGAGAGCGTGGCGATGCAGGCGGTGACGCTCGCCGTGGGCGCGGACCCCGACAAGCGCAGCCTCGCGCAGGCGCTGAAGGGCCTCCGCACGGAGGCCGCCGTCGCGCTCCTCCTCGGGATCTGCTCGGGCGGCATCGTCGCCGCGGTCAGCCTCCTGTGGGGCGGCGGCGGGGCCGGCGCGCTCACGATGTTCGCCGCCGTGTCGGGGAGCATGGTCTTCGCGGCGATCGTCGGCGGGGCGATCCCGCTCGCGCTCCATTCGTTCCGGCTCGACCCGAGCGTCGCGGCTGGACCAGTGACGCTCGTGATCGCCGACACCGCCACGACCGCGATCTACTTCACCCTCGGGATGCTCGTCCTCGCGTCGTAGGGCGGCGCGCGCGGGTACACTCGCCGCGTGGCGCTCGAGCGAATCAGACTCCTCTGCCTCGATGTGGACGGCGTCCTCACGGACGGCGGCATCTCGATCGACGACGCCGGCCACGAGCAGAAGCGCTTCCATGTGCGCGACGGCGCCGCGATGCGCATGTGGTCGCGGCTCGGCTACGAGACCGCGGTCATCACGGGGCGCAACGGCATGGCGCTGCGCCACCGGCTGCGCGAGCTCGGCGTGCGGCATGTGATCAGCGGCTCCAAGGAGAAGGGCGGCGCGTTCGACGGGCTCGTCGCCGAGCTCGGGATCTCCGCCGCCGAGACCGCGATGATCGGCGACGATCTTCCGGACCTTCCGATCCTCCGCCGATGCGGGCTGCCGATCGCCGTGCGCGACGCGTCGCAAGAGGTGCTCGATGTCGCGAAGTTCGTCACGCCGAGGCCCGGTGGATCGGGCGCGGTGCGCGACGCGGTCGAGCACATCCTCAAGGGACAGGGGCGCTGGATCGAGGCGGTCCGCCTCTTCGACCCGGAGCATCCCGATCCCGTGCCGGCATCGCGGCGCACCGGGGGTGCCTGTTGAGCGCGCGACCGTCGCTCCGCGCGTTCCTGCGCGAGCGCCGAGGGCTTGCGTTGGCGCTTCCGGCGGCGGGGTTCGCGGTGGTGCTCATCGTCGCGGCGATCAACTTCGACCGCAGCGGCGCGCGCGGCGAGGGCCGGCCGGACGCGCGGCTCCGGAACGCGCAGCCGCTCCTCGCGCCGAGGACCGCGACGCCGGAGGAACTCGCGCGCGCCGGCGGGACGCTCTCGGAGCAGACCGCCATCAACCTGACCAACGGAGCGTGGGTGCAGGTCGCCGACGAGACCGGGCGGCTCGCCCAGCAGTACAGCGCCGCGCGGGTCGAGCCCGTCGCGGCGGGCAGGCTCCGCATGACCGAGCCTCGCGCGCGGGTCTTCCTCCACGACGGTCGCGTGATGACGATGTCGTCGAAGTCCGGGCTGGTCGCGGTGCCGAAGCGGGCGCTTGAATCCGGCGCGCTCGAGGGAGAGGTCGAGATCCGGCTCTTCAAGCCCGACGGCGGCCGCGCGGTCGATGTGCTGCGCGACGAGCCGTCGCTCGTCGTGACCGCCGAGCAGGCGCAGTTCGACGCGATCTCGGGCGAGGTGCGATGCGACAAGGCGGTCCGGATCGAGACCGACGCGGGC
>Ga0209770_10000397_pt1 | contig 24075 bp, 18 predicted proteins | sample LauGreSu1BDMLBDD_2_FD_187572 | JGI IMG/M metagenome (GOLD analysis project Ga0209770, IMG submission 187572) | Freshwater lake microbial communities from Lake Michigan, USA - Su13.BD.MLB.DD (SPAdes) (version 2) | ecosystem: Environmental > Aquatic > Freshwater > Lake | place: Lake Michigan, USA...
CGATGACGTGGCGCGCGCGGTCTTCGGCGATCGCCCGCTGGCGCCGCCGGTCGCCGCGGCCGTCGCCGGCATCCGCATCGCTGATGCGTCGGCCGAAGTGGCGCGCGCCGCGCGCCAACGCCAACAACGCCGCCACGCGGAGGTCACTGTCGCCCGCCCGATCTTCGCGCTGCCGGGCCGGCGCCGCGGCACAGAGGAGGCGCTCGCGCTGGTGGAGTACACCTGGATGGGGCCGGCCGGCGGCATAGTCGAGCGCCGCGTGCTTGCGCTTCGCATGTCGGTGCGGGGCCAGCGCAGCGCCCGCGAATGGCGCGACGCGGCCAGGGCCATTGGCGACGCCGCCGTGGGCCAGGCGCCACCGCCGTTGCGACTGCCGATGCACGCCACGGTACTCGCGCGCCTGGCGGCGGCGCGGGCGAAGCTCGCCACCACACCGGCCCTGCACCAGGCGTCGCTGTTCGATCGGCGCGCCGAGCGACTGGCTGGAGCGCGCCGCGAGATCACGGCCCATCTCGATGCGGCGCTCGCGCGGCGCGCGGCCTCCCTGGGCCCCGTGACTTCGCCGCCGTCACACCGCCTGATTGCCTGCTGGCCGCGGCGCCGCGAATCATGATCCCCGGTGTCGGCGGAACCCTGCTGTCGCACGCGTACTTGGAGCAGTCCCTGCTGCCGCACCTGGACCTCGCCGTTAGTGCAGAGACGGAGCGGCGGGCACAGCGGTGGTGGCGCACGGTGACGCGATCGCTCGGGCCCGCGGCCGGCGCCCGGCAGGTGTTTGACGTGGCCATGGCCCCGCTGCTCACCTCCCTTGGGTACGTGGCGCCGGTCATGCGGCCCGTGGGCGATACGCTGGCGGGACTGACGGCCGGCCGTCACTCGCCCATCCTCGTGCTCGCCTTGCCGTGGGCGGCGGCCGCCGACGCGGCCTGGCGCGACGCCGTGCGCGGCGGCACCGGCGCGGATGCGCCATGGGCGCTGATCTGCAACGGCCACACCCTCCAGGTCGTCGATTGCCGACGGCCATGGGCGAGACACGCCGTGCAGTTCGACTTTTCGTCGTTGCTGGGCGGCCCCCATGGCGCCGGCGTGCTGTGGACCTTGGCAGGCGCGCGCGCCATCGGCGACGATGCGGGTCCCGATGGACTGCGCGGGCGGGCCGAAGCGTCGAGCCGGCACGCCGCCACCGTGTGCCACGCGCTTGGCGACGGCGTACTGGCCGCGCTGCCGGCGTTGGCCGCGGCGCTCGCTCCTCCCCGACGCCGGGCCCAGCTCACTGCCCACCCCTACGACCAGGCCCTCACCGTCGTCTACCGGGTGCTGTTCCTGTTGTTCGCCGAAGCCAGGGGGTTGGTGCCGGTGTGGCATCCGGTGTACCGCGAGTCGTACACCATCGATGCGTTGTACCGGCAATCGATCGCGCCCGAGACGCGGCCGGGGTTGTGGCCGGCGCTGCAGGCGATTGCGCGCCTGGCGCACGCCGGCTGCAAGGCCGGCGACCTTGACGTCACCGCGTTCAATGGCCGCCTGTTCTCGCCGCGGCATGCGCCGCTGGCCGAACACTGCCGCGTGCCCGAGGACGTGGCCAGGACCCTCGTGCTGGCGCTGGCCACCACCGGCCCGGCGCGGAGCCGGCGGCGCATTGCGTATCACGACCTCGGCGTGGAGCAGCTCGGCGCGGTTTACGAGCGCGTGCTGGAGCACGAGCCGGTCGCGACCCGCGCCGGCGTGTCCCTGAGGCGCACCTCGACCGAACGCAAGGCCACCGGCAGCTTCTATACGCCGCGTTCGATCACCGAGTTCGTGGTGAGGCGGACGCTGCAGCCGCTGGTGGCCGAGCGCGCGGCCGGCGGGATCCTCGACCTGCGAGTGGTCGATCCCGCGATGGGCAGCGGCGCGTTTCTCGTCGCCGCCTGTCGCTACCTCGCGGAGCAGTGCGAGCAAGCCCTCATCCGCGACGGGCAGTGGCGCGCCGCCGAGGTGAGCGCCGGCGATCGGGCCGGCCTGCGGCGGCAGGTGGCCGAGCGCTGCCTGTACGGCGTGGACCTCAACCCCACGGCGGTGCAACTGGCACGGCTGTCGCTCTGGCTCACGACGCTCGCCGCCGGCAAGCCGCTGACGTTTCTCGATCATCACCTGGCGGTGGGCAACAGCTTGCTGGGCGGGTGGCTGGCCGACCTGTCGCGCCCACCCATCCGGCGCGCGGCGCCGGCCCCGGCGCTGCCGCTGTTCGACGACGTCTCGGCAGTGGTGGCGGCGCACGTGTTGCCGCAACGCTTGCGCCTGGCCAGCCAGCCGTCGGATTCGCCACAGGCCGTCCGTGACAAGGAGCGCATGTTCGAGGCGCTGTCGGGCCCCGACGGCCCCTTCGCGCGTTGGAGGCGAGCGGCCGATGCGTGGTGCGCGGCCGCGTTGTGGCCCGGCACGCCGCCGGCGCACGCGGTGGTCAACGAATGGCTGGCGGCCGCGCTTGGGGGCGCCACCACGCTGCCCGCCGGCCAGCTCGCGCGGTGGCTCGCGCGCGCCGCGCAAGTGGCTGCCGGTCACGCGGTGTTCCATTGGGAGCTGGCGTTTCCTGAGGTGTTCTTCGACGCCGAGGGGCGCCGCCGCAGCGATGGCGGGTTCGACGCGGTGCTCGGCAATCCGCCCTGGGACATGCTGCGCGCCGACAGCGGCCCGGCCACCGAACGTGGCGCCAACCGCCAGCGCGCCGCGCCGCTGCGGCGCTTCTTCCGATCGTCGGGAATCTACACCGCCCAGAGCCCGGGCCACGCGAACCGCTACCAGTTGTTCCTCGAGCGGACGTTCCAGCTCACGCGGCCGGGCGGCCGCTTCGGGCTGATCCTGCCGTCGGGCATTGCGACCGATCACGGCAGCGCGCCGCTGCGCCGCCGCCTGTTCGATCGGTGCGCGCTCGACACCTGGATTGGCCTCGACAACAAGGCCGGCATCTTTCCCATTCACCGCAGCGTGCGCTTCGTGGTGCTGGCGGGGCGCCACGGCGGCCGGACCAGCGTGTTGAAGTTCAGGTCGGGCCTGCAGGATCCGGCCGCCCTCGATCGGTGCGCCAGCGACGCCCGGCACGACCAGGGCGACGAATGGCTCAGCGTCTCGCGGTCCCGGCTAGACGCCTGGGATCCGGAACACTTGACGGTGCCGGCCGTGACGTCGGCGGCCGCGCTTGCCATCCTGTGCGGGGCGGCGGCCGCGGCGCCGCCGCTCGGCTCGGCGCGTGGCTGGCACGCGCGCTTCGGCCGCGAGCTCAATGCCACCGATGACCGCGCGCACTTCAGCAAGCGGACCTCGGCCGGCGCGGGCCTGCCGATCGTCGAGGGCAAACATGTCGCCCCGTTCCAGGTGATGTTGGAGGCCACCACCCATGCCGTGCCCCGGGAGGCAGCCGCGCGCCTGATCGATCCGGCCGCGAGTTTCGCCCGCGATCGCATTGCCTACCGCGATGTGGCCGGCGCCACCAACCGGCTCACGCTGATTGCCGGGCTGCTGCCGAAGGGCGCGCTCTCGACGCACACGCTGTTCGTGTTGAAGACGCCGCTCGCCGCCGAAGCGCAATGGTGCCTGCTGGCGTTGCTCAACAGCCTGGTGGCCAATTACCTGGTGCGGCTCAACGTCACCACCCACGTCACCACGGCGCTAATGGCGCGACTGCCGGTGCCACGGCCAGCCGATGGTTCGCCGGTCTTCCATACGCTGGCCGCCCTGGCGCGCGGGTTGGCCGGCACCGGCCTTGACGCGGCGCCGGCGGCGTACGCGCGCCTGAACGCGCTGGTCGCGCATCTCTACGGCATCCGTGGCGACGACTACGCCCACGTCGTGGCCAGCTTCCCGCTGCTGCCGCAACCGCTGCGCGATTGCTGCCTGGCGGTCGAGCGCGAGCGCTAGGTCTTCACCGGCCCCGACTCCCACGCCTTGAGCACCGCGTAGAGCGTCGCGGTTATCGGCACCGGCACGCCGAGCTTCTGCGCCCGCCGCACGGCCGCGCCCTGCAGCGCCTCCACTTCGATGCGCTTGCCCTGCTCGAGATCGATCAGCAGCGACGATCGGGTGGTGGGCGGGATGTTGTCCATGTAGGTCTTGAGCGTCTCGAAGCGGTCGGCGGAAATCGTCACGCCCTCGGCGGCCGCGATGGCGGCAATCTCGCGGGACGTGGCGTAGAACATCTCCTGCACGTGCGGGTACTTCCAGATGTGGCCAATCGCCAGTCGCGACGCGCCGGTGAAACCCGAGAACGCGACGAGGTAGACGAACTTGTCCCAGATCGGCACGCGGGCGTCGGCGACCGGCGTCACCTGGATGTCGGCGGCCGCGAACACGTCGGCAATCGCCCGCACGCGCGGCGAGATGCGGCCGCGCTCGCCGAACACCTCGCCGAAGATGATCGATCGGTGCACGCCGGTCTGGACGATCAGGCCCGGCCCCTCGAGCGCCGTCGCCACGTAAGTGGTGCCGCCCAGCACCGGGCCCTCGCCGACGATGGCCGCCACCTCGGTGACGCTGTCGACGCCATTTTGCAGCGTCAGCACGGCCGTGGCCGGTCCCATCATGGGCGCCAGCATCGGCAGCGCGGTGGCGTTGTCGTAGGCCTTGACCGAGACAATCACGAGGTCGACCGGACCCACTTTTGCGGTGTCGCTCTCGGCCGCGGCCGACACGCGGAAGCCGCCCAGCTTGGCGCTCTGCACCTCAAGGCCGTGGTTGCGGATGGCCTCGAGGTGCGCGCCGCGGGCAATGAAAGTGACATCCTGCCCCGCACGCGCCAACTTGGCACCGAAATAGCCGCCGACCGCGCCCGACCCCAGAATCGCAACCTTCATGGAACCCCCGCACACGTTTTAGCACAGTGCTAGAATTTGCTGATGGCGGCTCGCATCACGGCCTATCTGGTGGCCTGCATCGTTGGCGTTACGCTCATCGCCGGGTTGATCGTCGGCGCGCAGCGTGCCGACGATGACGCTGCGGTGGACCTGATTGTGATCAACGGCAAGGTCTACCCCGGCGGCGGCGCCACCGACCTCGCCGAGGCGGTCGCTATTCGCGGCAACAAGGTCGTGAGGGTCGGCTCGAACCGCGAGATCCAGCGCCTGCGCCGCGCCCAGACCACCGTCGTCGACGCCAAGGGCGGCGCGGTCATGCCCGGGTTCAACGACGCTCACGCCCACTTCGTCAGCGGCGGGCTGTCACTCGATCAGATCAACCTGCTCGAGGCGACCACGCTCGACGAGATCAAGGACACCATCCGGATCTGGTCGGCGGCGCATCCCGAGCGGACGTGGATCACGGGCCGCGGCTGGTACTACCAGCCGTTCGCCGGCACGTTGCCGACGCGGCAGCTGCTCGACACCCTCGTGCCCGATCGGCCCGCCTACCTGGTGGCCTACGACGGCCACACCGGCTGGGCCAATACCCGGGCGCTCAAGCTGGCGAGCATCACCCGGCACACCAAGAACCCCGTGAACGGCGTGATCGTCAAGGACCCGCGCACGGGCGAACCGACCGGCGCGCTCAAGGAAGCCGCGATGGCGCTGATGACCGCGACCCCGCAGCCGACGACCGAAGACAAGGTCGCGGCCATTCGCGCCGGCATCGTCGAAGCCCACCGCGTGGGCATCACCAGCATCCAGAACGCCGGCGGGGCGGTCGAGGACCTCGAGCTCTACGACGGCCTGCGCAAGCGCGGCCAGCTGACGCTACGCGTCTACCAGGCGTTGTCGGTCAACGGCGCTATCACCGAGGCTGACCTCGGCCAGCTGGCGGCCGCGCGCGAGCGGTTCGCCGACGACCCGCTGCTCAAGACCGGCGCGGTGAAGCTGGTAGCCGATGGCGTGATCGAGTCGCACACCGCCGCCCTGCTTGCCCCGTACGCCAACAAGCCCGGCACCGCCGGCGATCCCCGCTACACCGCCGCGCAACTCAACCAGACCGTGGCCATGCTCGACCGCGAAGGCTGGCAGGTGATGACCCACGCCATTGGCGATGCCGCGGTGCGCATGGCGCTCGACGCCTACGAGGCGGCCGCCAAGGCCGGCCCCGCGCCGGAGCGCGGGCGGCGTCATCGCCTCGAGCACATCGAAACCATCGACCCCGCCGACGTCCCGCGGTTTGGCAAGCTTGGCGTGATTGCCTCCATGGAACCGGTGCACGCGACGCCCAGCCCCACGCCCGGTGACGTGTGGAGCGCCAACCTCGGCGCCGAGCGCGCCGCGCACGGATGGCTGTGGGCCAGCATCGCCAAGGCCGGCGGGCGCCTGGCCTTTGGCAGCGACTGGCCGGTGATGACCCTCGACCCGCTGGCCGGCCTCCAGGTGGCCGTGAACCGCACCACGCCCGAAGGCCGGCCCGAAGGCGGCTGGCTGCCGGCCGAGCGCCTGCCCATCCGCGCCGCCATCGACGCCTACACCAGCAACGCCGCGTGGGCGTCGTACGACGAACAGCGCAAGGGCACCCTCGCCCGCGACATGCTCGCCGACCTGATCGTGCTGTCCGACGATATTTTCGACGGCCCCGCGAGCCGGCTGACCGAGGCGCAGGTCATGGTCACGATTGTCGACGGCAAAGTGGTGTACCGCCGCGAGCCGCTCGACACCACGACCGCGCCTTAGCTGCACCAGGCCGGCCGTCGGGGCCTGCCCCCCGCAGCCTTGGCGAGGGGGGAACCGGGCTCATTCGCCGTTCGTATCAGTCCAAGATCCGCCATGCGCCCAACAACCGTCGCTGCCTTGTTCTGCCTGGCCCTCGTGGCCGCCGTCCCCAGGCCGATCACCGCTCAATCGGATCTCGACGCGTTCATGGAGCGCGTGCTGGCCCGCCGCGACGACAACTGGAAGAAGCTGCAGCAGCATGTGCTCGAAGAGAAGGAAGCCTTTGACCTGACCGGGCCGGGCGGCCTGCCGCTGTGGGGCATGCGGCGCGAGTACTCGTGGTTCATCCGGCAGGGCGTCTTCGTGCGCAGCCCGGTCAAGGCGAACGGCGTGGCGCTGTCCGAGTCGGACCGTCGCACGGCGGAAGACGAATGGCTCCGCCGCGAAACCAACCGTGAAGAGCGGCGTAAACGCCGCGCCGAGCGGGAACAGAAGGGCCTGCCGCCGGAAGAGGAAAAGCGCGCGGTGGTGGTCAGCCCAACCAGCGTGCAGGTCGTGGACGAGACGCCGGCCACGCCCGCCGACCTGCCGTCGAACGTGGACGACCTCCTGAAGCAGGGCGTCGATCCGCAATTCGTCTCGTCGGCGTACTTCCTGCGGTTCCGGTTCGAGAAGGGCCACTACGCCCTGGCCGGCCGCGAGAAAGTCGGCGGCCAGGACGCGTTGAAGATCGAGTACTACCCTGAAGCCGGGCTGTTCAAGGACGGCCGGACGAAGCCGGACAAGAAGGTTCGCGACCAGCAAGCCAGGATCGAAGAGAAGATGAACAAGGTGTCGCTGGTGACGCTGTGGATCGACCAGAAGACGCACCAGATCCTGCAGTACACCTTCGACGACATCGACATGGACTTCTTCCCGGGCCGCGCCCTGATGCGCGTGAGCGACCTGAAGGCAACCATGCGCATGGCGCAGGCGTTCCCCGACGTCTGGTTGCCGCGCAGCATCGAGATGCGGTTCGGCATGATGCTGGCGGTGGGCGCGGTCGACGCCAGCTATAAGGTCGAGTACCTGAACTACAAGCAGGCCGACGTCACTTACAGGATCAAATGACGGGCAGGTCAGGCGGGTGGGGCTGGCCGGCCGGATGGGCGCACACTGCCGTCATCCTGGGGCTGCTCTTGCCAGGCCCGGGTGTGGTGGCCGCGCAGACCTCACCCGGAGTGGTTGCGGAAGTGCGCGTGCATGGCAACCACACCACGCCCAACGCCGATGTCCTGGCCATCGTCGGCGACGTGGTCGGCCGGCCGGCCACCGACGCGCTGCTGGCCGAGATCAACACGCGGCTCGAGAAGAGCGGCCGGTTCGAGGGCGTCGAGGTCCGCAAGCGGTTCCGCTCGATCGACAACCCGGACGACATCCTGCTGATGATTGTCGTCGACGAAGTACCCGGCGTCTCGGACGACGACCTGACGCCGGGGCCCATGACCAAGCTGCGGAGCAGCGGCATGTTCCTGCCCATCCTGCGCAGTGATGACGGCTATGGGCTGACTTACGGGATGCGCATTGCCTTCGTCGATCGCCTCGGCCCGCGCAGCCGCATTACCTTCCCGTTCAGTTGGGGCGGCGAGCGGCAGGCGCGGGCGCAGGTCGAGCGCGCGTTCACCCGCGGCCCGATCGATCGCGTGTTCGCCGACGGCGGCATCACCCGCCGCGAGAACCCGCGCTACGAAATCGGCGACGCGCGTACGTTTGTGGCCGGACGCGTCGAATCCGCCATCCGGCGCTGGTTCCGCGTCGGCGGCGGGGCCGGCGTCGAGGAGGTGAGCTTCGGCGGCGCCAGCGACCGGCTGACCCGCGCCGAGGCCGCGGTGACCATCGACACGCGCGTCGATCCGGCCTTTCCCCGCAACGCGTTGCAGGCGACGTTCGGCATCGAGCGGCTGGCGTTTGATGCCGGCGAGGCGACGCGCCGGAAAGCGGATGTCAGCGGCTTTTGGGGGCTCCCCGGCCAGAGCGTGCTCGCGGTGCGCGCGCTGTCCCTCACCGCGAGCGCGCCGCTCCCAGCCTATGAGCAGGCCCTGCTGGGGGGCGCCGCGACGGTGCGCGGCTACGATCTCGGCTACCAGGCCGGCGACAACCTCGCCGCCGTCTCCACCGAACTGCGTCTCCCCATCACGTCGCCGATGTCGGTCGGCCGCTTTGGCGTGAAGGCCTTTGTCGACGCCGGCACGGCCTATGCTGATGGGCTGAAGCTCGGCGACCAACACCTCGACCTCGGCTACGGGGGCGGCGCCTACCTGCACCTGACCATCGTCAGCCTGTCGCTCGACGTGGCCCGCGGCCACGAAACCGGCACGTACCGCTGGCACTTCGGGATGGGGGTCACCTTCAAGTAGACTGCGCGGCGGGGAGATTGCCATGAGCCGCCTGAACTCGCTTCGCCTCGCCGTTGCCGCCATCCTGGTCTCCGCGCTCATGGGCAGCGCCATGCTGGCGTCGCAGCGGTCGGCGGCCGCGATGGCCGGTGCCGCGGGGCAGTTCCTCGACAGTCTCACGCCCGAGCAGCGCGCCAGGGCCGCGTTCGCCTTCAACAGCGACGATCGGCTGCGCTGGCATTTCATTCCCAACGAGATGTTCCCGCGCAAGGGGCTGATGCTCAAGGACATGAGCGAGGCCCAGCGGCGGCTGGCCCACGACCTGCTCAAGACCGGATTAAGCGCGCGCGGTTACGGCAAGGTCACCTCGATCATCCAGCTTGAAGACGTACTCAAGGTCGTCGAAGCCGGCGGCAAGTTCGCCCGCGACAAGGAGGAGTACCTGTTCTCGGTGTTCGGCGCGCCCGGGCCCAAAGGCGCGTGGGGGTGGCGCATCGAGGGCCATCACGTCTCGATTCGCTTCACGATCAACGACGGCTCGGTCACCGGCCACGTGGCCAGCTCGCCGATGTTCCTGGGCAGTAATCCGGCCGAGGTGCGCGAGGGCGCACAGCGGGGCACACGCGTGCTGGGCGAGGAGGAAGACGCGGGTCGCGCCCTCGTGCAGTCGCTGTCTGTGGATCAGTTGAAAGTGGCGGTGATCAGCCTCACGGCGCCGGGCGACATTCTCACCATGAACAAGAACGACATCACCCCGCTGCCCCAGGACGGGATCCTGTACTCGGCCCTGCAGCCCCAGCAGCAGCAGTTGCTGAAGCGCGCGATCGAGGCTTACACGTCGGCCATGGAAACCGACGTCGCCGCGGAGCGGATGACCGCGGCCACGCGCGCGGGTCTCGACCAGGTGCGCTTTGCCTGGGCGGGATCAACCGAGCGAGGCCAAAAGCACTATTACCGGATTCAGGGCCCGGCGTTCCTGATCGAGTTCGACAACACTCAGAACAACGGGAACCACGTGCACTCGGTCTGGCGGGATTTCAACGGCGATTTCGGGCGGGACATCCTGCGCGAACACCTGGCGGCGGTCGCGCACTAACTTCTCACTTCTCACTTCTCACTTCTCACTTTTTTACTTTTTACCTACCAGCGAAGCACACGCTTGCCGCGCCAGATCGGGCCTTCCTGGACGAACTGCCACTCGGGGTTCTGCTCCACGTCGCGCAGTGAGGCGAGCACGCCGTCGAACACCGGCAGTCCCTCGTCTTCGCACTCGAAGTAGGTAATGAAGTCGAACTCGCCGTCGCGCTGGTAGCCGTCGGGATTGTGATACACCCGGCGGACGAGCGCCGGGATGGCGCGCTCGGCCGCGACCGCGTGGCCCTTCACCGGGCACTTGCTGTCGCGATCGATGTGCGGATAGAAGTAGGCGTGCCGTTCGAGCGCGCTCATTTGCCACCACTCGGGCGACTTGCGAATCGGCACGATGACGGCATTGCGGACCACCCGCCCCGACCGCCGCGGCGGCGCGCCCTTGTTCGCGTAGTGCACCATTTCCGGACTCGAATAGCGCGGCGTCCGCGACGCGCCTTCAAGCGCGAGCACGTCGGCGGTGTCGCCAATGCGCCGGCGCAGTTCCTCCTCGATTTCCTGAAGCCGCGGCCGGTACTTGCTCGAGACCTGCACCAGGTGGCGGGCCTTGTTGATGCACGGGCCGATGCAGCCCGGTTCCGGCACCGGCAAATCGCCATCGCGAACGAAGAACTGGATGGTTTCGAAGCGCTGCGGTTGGGTGTCGCGGCTGTCGTCGATGTCGAAGTCATTGAAGAAGCCGCGGGCAATGTTGCCGCCGGCCGTTCGGAGTCGGGCGCCGTGGGCGTCGTCTTCGGCGCGCGCCATCACGAACAGGAACCTGGTGTAGGCCAGATTGGCCCCATTGCCGTTCCCGTTGCCGTTTCCATTGGCCTGGCCACAGCCCCCGCTCTGCCCCATGACACATCGGCTATCGGTAGCTCAATCGGGCGACTGTATGAGCTGGGGCAAAAGTGTGCAGTCCTGGGAGGGCTTGGGGGCTTGGGCTTTAGGGGCTCAAGATGAACCGCTCGATCGCCTGCGCGAGGCCGGCCTCGTCGTTCGAGCCGGTTTCGTGGAAATCAGCGTGTTTCAATTCGGGCTCGGCGTTGCCCATCACCACGCCAATGCCCGCCCACTCGAGCATGTCGCGGTCGTTGTGGTTGTCGCCAACCGCCATTACCGCCGACTGCTCGATCCCGAAGAGGCCAGCCAAGGCGGCCAGTCCCGATCCTTTGGTGGTGCCGGCGCCGCACACGTCAACCATCGAGAAGTCACGCTGGGGGTACTCGGTCAGCGTCACCTCGAGCCGGGGGGCGACGGGGTGGCCCGCGAGGCGGGCCGAGATCGCCCGCATCGTCTGCACGCCACCGTTGAAAGTCACCTGCACCGGGTCTTCACTGACGGCGTCCTCGAGCCGGTCCACGGCCTGGATGATCGCGGCATTCCTGCGCATGAACCCGGCGCGGTTGGGGCCGGTCCAGTCCATGCGGTCGTAGACGAGCTGGCCGGCGAGCGGGCGGTCGAAGACACACGCCGTTTCGTGGCGCCACTCGATGGTGGCCGCCAGCACCTCGCGGGCCAGGGCCTGCGGCAGCAGGCGTCGCAACAGGGTGTCGCCGCCGCGGGTGCGGGCGATCGCGCCATTGTAGGCAAGCAGCGTCAGGTCGTCCGGCAGGTCACCAAGCGCCTGGAGGGCGAAGTGAAAGCTGCGGCCGGTGGCCACGACAATGCGCACGCCGCCGGCGGCGGCGCGGTGGATCGCGGCCAGGTTCGCGGCCGGGACGCGGCCCTTCGAGTCGAGCAGCGTCCCGTCGATATCGATGGCGAGGAGTTGAACCAAGCCGCTACTTGACCCGCTTGAGGAACGCCTCGTAGGCCGCCTGGTCGTGCTTCTTGAAGTACGCCGCGAACTCGTTGCCGATGGTTTCGAGGTGCTGCAGGTAGCTGGGATCCTTGTAGGCCTCGCGCATCGACGGCAGGTAGTCGCGCACCCGCTCCCACACCAGCAGGAGCTCGCGGCCGCTCTGGAAGAACAGCTCCTTGTTGAGGACGCCCGCGGTCATGAACGAAGCCACCAGGTCCCAGTACGACGTGACCATGCGGACTGAGGCATTCTCGTCGGTGCCGCCTGGCGCCAGCTTCAGCAGCTCTTCGTAGCTCTTCGCCTTGCAGTTGGCGGTGAACCACGCCCGGGCCTTCCGCATGCGGTCTTCACGACGCATTTCGTACAGGCGCAGGATCAGATTGGCGTCGTCATAAGTCGCTTTTTGCGTCATTTGTTGTCTCTGTCGTGGCCGGCTTGTCTGCCGCGGCCTGCTTGCCCGCCGTAGCTCGAAGAGCGAAGGCGGGTTAAAGTAAGAAGGTTATGAACCCGTGGGACCAGTTTACCGGGGCCAACGCGGGGTATGTCTACGAGTTGTTCGAGCGCTACCAGCGCGATCCCTCGTCCGTGGACGAGGCGACCCGCCGGGCGTTTGCTACCTGGACGCCCGCCTTTGCTCAGCACGCCTCCAATGAGCTTCAGCGAGACCTCGCCAAAACGGCCTCCGGCCGCGCCGGCGGGCCCGCCGACCCCTCCGAACCCGAGTCGGCCCGCGCCTCGTCGGCCGTGGCCGCCAGCCTGGCGGCCTTTACCCTGGCCGGAAAGATCCGCCGGTTCGGGCACCTGGCGGCCCGGCTCGACCCTTTGGGCTTCCATCCGCCGATCGGCGACCCCTCGCTGGCTCCCGAATCGCATGGCTTGACGGCGGGCGCGCTGAACCGGCTGCCGGCGTCGATTGTCGGCGGGCCGGCCGCGGCCGGCGCCGCCAACGCCGGCGAGGCGATCGCGCGGCTGCGCGAGATCTATTGCTCGACGACCGGCCATGACTACAGCCACGTGTTCGTTCCCGACGAACGCGCCTGGCTGCGGCAGGTCGTCGAATCGGGCCAGTTCCGGCCGCCGGTCGACCCGATCAACGGCCTGGAGCTGCTCGACCGCATCACCGAGGTCGAGACCTTCGAGCGCTTCCTGCACCGGACGTTCCCGGGCAAGACGCGCTTCTCGATCGAAGGCCTCGACATGATGGTGCCGATCATCGATGAGATCGTCCACGATGCCGCCGAGGGCGGCGTGCAGCACGTGATGATCGCCATGGCCCATCGCGGCCGCCTGAACGTGCTCGCGCACATCCTGCAGAAGCCGTACACGCAGATCCTGGCTGAGTTCAAGGATCCGATCCTGAAGGATCGCCTGCGGGTCGACCTGGGCTGGATGGGCGACGTGAAGTACCACGCCGGCGCCCGCATTGAAGCGCAGCCCGACGGCCTGCCCAAGCAGGTGATCATCTCGATGCCGCCGAACCCGAGCCACCTCGAAGCCGTGGACCCGGTGCTGAACGGCATGGCGCGCGCCGCCGCTACCGCGGTCGGCCAGCCCGGCCCGGCGGTGGTCGACAAGGGCAAGGTGCTCGCCATCCTGATCCACGGCGACGCCGCGTTCCCCGGCCAGGGCGTGGTGGCCGAGACGCTCAACCTGTCGCGTCTCGACGGCTACGATGTCGGCGGCATCATCCACATCATCGCCAACAACCAGGTCGGCTTCACCACCGACCCCGAGGAATCGTTCAGCACCAGCTACGCCAGCGGGCTGGCGCGCGGGTTCAAGATTCCCATTACCCACGTCAACGCCGACGACCCGGTGGCCTGCATCGAGGCAGCGAGGCTGGCCATTGCCTATCGCCAGCGCTTCAAGCTCGACTACCTGATCGATCTGGTGGGTTACCGCCGCTACGGACACAACGAGGGCGACGAACCGGCCTTCACGCAGCCGGCGCTGTACCAGATGGTCGGCGCCCATCCCACCGTGCGCGAGAAGTACGTGCGCGCGCTGGTCGAGGCCGGGCAGGTCACCGAAGACCGCGCCGGCGAGATGGTGCGCGAGCGCATGAGCGCGCTCGAACAGGCCTATGCCGCCGTCAAGCCCGAGCAGGACTACATCCCGCCGGTGCCCGAACTGCCGCCGAGCGGCGCGGCCACCAAGGTGAAGACCGGGATGCCGGTGGCCCGCCTCGACGAGCTCAACACGGACCTGCTGGCGGTCCCCGCCGGCTTCACGGTGCACCGCAAGCTCGAACGCGGGCGCGAGCGGCGCAAGGCGTTGTTCGCCAACCCGGCAGAGCGCGGCATCGACTGGGCAGCCGCCGAGGAACTGGCGCTGGCCTCGATCCTCGGCGACGGCATTGCCATCCGCTTCACCGGCGAAGACGTCGAGCGCGGCACTTTCAGCCACCGCCACGCCGTGTACCACGATGCGGCGACCGGCGCGCGTCATGTGCCGCTGCAGAAGCTGCGCCAGGCGAAAGCCTCGTTCGAGATTCGCAACAGCCCGTTGTCGGAATACGCCTGCGTCGGCTTCGAGCTGGGCTACAGCCTGCAGGAGCCCGGCCGGCTGGTGATCTGGGAAGCGCAGTACGGCGACTTCATCAACGGCGCGCAGATCATCCTCGACGAGTACCTGACGTCAACCCGCGCCAAGTGGGGCATGTCACCGTCGCTCGTGCTGCTGCTGCCCCACGGCTACGAGGGCCAGGGGCCCGATCACTCGAGCGCCCGCCTCGAGCGCTTCCTCAACGCGGCCGCCGACACCAACATCCGCGTCGTCAACTGCACCACGGCGGCGCAGTACTTCCACGTGCTGCGGCGCCAGGCGCTGCTGCTCGAAACCGATCCGCTGCCGCTGATCGTGATGACGCCGAAGAGCCTGCTGCGGCACGGCTTCACCGCCTCGACCCCGGCCGAACTGGCCGAGGGCCGGTTTGAGCGCGTGATCGACGACGAGATGACGCCGGCGCAGGCCGGCAAGGTCCGCCGCCTGGTGCTGTGCAGCGGCAAGGTGGCGGTCGACCTGTTGACCAGCGAACAGCGCAAGGACAACGCCACCGTCGCCATTGCCCGCGTCGAGCAGCTCTACCCCTTCCCGGATGAGGCGATTCGCGGCGTGATGGCGCGCTATCCGAAGCTGCGCGAGGTCTGCTGGGTCCAGGAAGAACCGGAGAACATGGGCGCCTGGGAGTTCGTGCGCCCGCTCCTCGCGCAGTTGATCGACGAGCGCTGGCCGTTGCGCTACATCGGCCGCGTCCGCAACTCGAGCCCATCGGAAGGCTCGTCGAGCTGGCACGCCGCCAACCAGCGGGCGATTGTCGAACAGGCCTTCGAAGCGAAGGCTGAAACCAAGGAACTCGATCGGGTTCTCTCGAAGCAGGTCTAGCGAAAAATGGCAACGAACATTGTGGTTCCGGAACTCGGCGAGTCGGTGGTCGAAGCGCGCGTCGCCCGGTGGCTGAAGAAGCCGGGCGACAGCGTGGTCGCCGGCGACGCGCTGGTTGAACTCGAAACCGAGAAGATCGACCTCGAGGTCAGCGCCGACCGCGCCGGCGTGCTCGGCGTGATCAGGCATCAGGAGGGCGCGGACGTGAAGGTCGGAGAGGTGCTCGCAACTCTCGACGAGGCACTCGCCGGCACGGCGCCTGAAGTGCCTGAGGCGCCTCGGGTGCAAGAGCCCCAGGCTGCCGAGAAGAAGGCCACTCCCACGGCGAAGAATGTCGCTCGCGCTCACGATGTGAAGCTGGATTCGGTGGAAACCTCGGGAGCCCGCGTGACCAAGCAAGACGTGCTGAAAGCCGCCGCACCGGCCGCCGCACCCAAGGCGCCGGAGGCACCCAAGGCACCCGCCCCGGCGCCCCAGGCACCGTCCGCACCCAAGGCACCTGCAGGCGATCGCCGCGAGTCGCGCGAGCGAATGACTAAACGCCGGGCGACGATTGCCCGTCGCCTCGTCGAGGCGCAGCAGACGGCCGCCATGCTCACCACCTTCAACGAGGTGGACATGAGCGCGCTCATGGCGCTGCGCGAGCGGCGCAAGGACGCCTTCACCAAGAAGCACGGCGTGGGCGTCGGCATTGCCTCGTTCTTCGTCCAGGCGGCCATTGGCGCGCTCAAGGCGTTCCCCCAGATCAACGCCGAAATCCAGGGCGACGAAATCGTCTACAAGCACTACTACGACATCGGCATGGCCGTCGGCGCCGAAGGCGGATTGGTGGTGCCGGTGCTGCGCGACGCCGACCGCATGGGCTTTGCCGGCATCGAGCTGGCCATCCGCGACTTCGCCGCCCGCGCCAAGAACGGCACGCTGACCCTCGACGACCTCAAGGGCGGCACCTTCACCATCACCAACGGCGGCGTCTTCGGCTCGCTGATGAGCACGCCGATCCTCAACCCGCCGCAGGTCGGCATCCTCGGCCTCCACAAGATCGCCGACCGGGCCGTGCCCGTCAACGGCCAGGTCGTGATCCGGCCGATGATGTACGTCGCGCTCAGCTACGACCACCGCTTGGTCGACGGCCGCGAGGCCGTTCAGTTCCTGGTGAAGATCAAGGACTACATCGAGGACCCGGCCTGGATGCTGCTCGACGCCTGAGCAGCGGCGCTTCAGCGCGCCTGCCGCAACGCGCGAAACACGACCAGGTGCCCTGCCCACGCGGCCAGCACCATCACGGCTGGTAACAACGTGTCCGGCATTCGCATCACGAACAGGTTGAGCCGGCCGGCGCCGAAAGACGCGAATACCGGTGTCGACCTGACGGCGACGGTGTTCACCGGCAGGGTCGCGGCGCCGACACGGCGGCCATGGCGTAGAAACTGGCCTGGAGGAACCAGGCGCCCGGGACGGGGTAAGGCACGGTGATATGGTAGCCAGCGGATGGCGCGGACGGCAACGGCGCGGACGCTCAAGCAACTGATCGCCGAGCGTGACAGCTCGCGCGGCTTGCTGATCGCGTTTGAAGGCCCCGACGGCTCGGGCAAGACCACGCAGCGCAAGCTCCTGGCCAAGTGGCTCGAGAGCCGCGGCGACGAGGTGGTGTCGACCCGGTGGGCGTCGTCCGCCCTGGTCAAGCCGCTGCTCAAGACCCGCAAGCGCATTCGCACCCTGTCGACCGAGGAGTACTCGTTGCTGCACGCGGTCGACTTCCGCCACCGCATCGAGACTTCGATTCTCCCCGCGCTGTGGGCCGGCAAGACGGTGCTGGCCGACCGCTACCTGTTCACCGCCCTGGCCCGCGACGCCGCCCGGGGACTCGAGCTCGACTGGCTGCTGCACGCCTATTCGCCGCTGCTGTGGCCCGACCTGGTGATCTACTTCTCGATGACACCTGCCGACTCGCAGCGGCGCATCGCCTCGACCAGGTCCCCGCATTTTTACGAAGCCGGCCAGGACATCACCGGGCTCGACGACCCGCTTGCCAGCTACGGCCGCTTCATCGATCGCGTCGTCACCGAGTACGAGAACCTGGCCGTGGTGTTCAAGTTCGTCACGGTTGACGCCGGCGAGGCGGTCTATCGCCAGCACACCCAGGTGCGCGCCCTGGTCGAGGCGGCCGGGAAGCGGCCGTGGCCGGTGTTCAGCAAGGACGCAGTGGAAGAATGGCTTCGCCAACCAAGAACCTCGCCCGTCTGATCGCCGTCGACGGATCGCGCGGCGCCGACGTCGCCAAGTCGGCGGCGCGCCTGGCGGCGGCGCTGCAGGCGCGCGGCGTGAATTGCGTGATCAGCCGCTGGGATGCCTCGGGGCTGTTCGGCGAACTGGCGCAGGCGCCGGAACTGGGCACGGCTTCGGCGCGCACCTTGTCGCTGGTCTACGCGGCCGACCTGGCCTTTCGCCTGCGCTGGGAGATTCGCGCCGGGCTGAACGCCGGCGCCGTGGTGATTGCCGCGCCCTACGTCGAGACCGCAATCGCGTTCGGCGCCGCCTGCGGCCTGCCCGAGCAGTGGCTGCGGGAATTGCTGCGGTTCGCGCCGGTGCCCGACGTGCAGGGCCTGGCGCGCGAGCGCAAGCTGGACCGGGCGTGGAAACCGCGCCGCGATCGCGGGTATCCCGAATACTGCGCCAGCGTGTTTGCAGCGGCAGCGCCGCGACAGCTGACTAAAAAGACCCGCCAGGCGGTCATCGCCGGGCTCGAGGCGGGGCGCGGCCGCCGCGTTTACACGCTGGAGGGCGCCGGCCTCGAGCGGGCCGCCAAGGCTGTCACGACCCGCCTGCGCGCCTGACGGCCCTTCGGCGACGGCTCGCCGCAGCCGGCTGAGCTACTGGCCGGCGGAGGCGGTACACCCGGCCGGCCGTGGCGTTCCGGCCGTCTTCGCGACCTCGCACCGCACGTAAGTAATCCGCGCCGGCGCGAACGCGAGCATGGTGTCGCGGTCGGCCTCATGCTCGGCATTGGTGTACGGCTTGACCGTGTCCTCCTGCATTGCCGCCGCGATCATCGTGAACTGGCGCTGCATCTCGGCCTGCATCCAGCCGTCGGCCGAGGCCGCCGCCTCGAGCAAGGCCTCGAAATACCTGCTGCTGTAGGCCGGGAGCTGCAGCGTGTTGCGGGTCAGGAGGTTGTCGTTGAGGCGAGTCGTGATCTGGAAGTCCGGCGACAGGAAGGCGTTGTCTTCGTCCCAGGCGATGAACACGTGCGAGTCGCTGTTCTCCAGCCGGTAGAAGTAGAAATTGTTCATGCCGTCGTAGCCGTTGAACCCGTCGTTCTGGGCAATGAAGTTCTGCGCGGCGATGTAGCGCGCGAACCCGGCCAGGTCGAGCCGCGGGCCGACCGCCGCCTCGAAGCCGGCCGCGGCCGTGGTGTTGACGAGGCGGACCAGTTCCTCGATCGGCCCCCAGATCGCCGTGTCGCTCTTGCTCTCGTTGGTCTTGATGTCGAAACGCGCCTTGTACGGGTCGAGCGACGCGCCTTCGTATTCGAATCGCCAGGGGCTGCCGACCACGTAGTTGTACTCGAACAGGTAGCCGTCGTTCTGCACGTCATCGCCGATGCTGCCGAAGACCCGGCCCATCATGGTCTTGTCCACCGACTCGACGAGCCCGTACAGGCCCGAGTAGGCGCCGTTGACGTAGAGCCGGGCGTGCGTCTCGCGCGGCGCGGGAATCCCAAGGCGCGCGAAGAACCGCATGGCCGTGGTTTCGCGAATGCCCGATTTGTCCTGCGTCAGGTTGTCGAGCACGAATGACTTGAGGCCGAGGAAGGTCTGGCTGGTGGCATAGCGGTCGAAGTCCACCCGCAGTCCCGGCTTGGTGGCGCTGCGCGAACCAAGGCCGCGCGAGCGAATGCCGACGTTGCGGACGGTCTGGCCGTTCCACGTCAGGTCGGCCGGGTAGTAGGTGTTCTCCTGGAATGCGGCCTTGAGCTTCGACCAGTCCGCCGAGTTCATCCAGAGGTCGAGGCGCTGCAGCGCCTCCGGATTGAAGATCTCGTCGGAGGTCTGGGCCGCGGCGCGTCCCGCGACCAACAGCGCTACCGCGACGGCGACCAGGCAGCTTCGCGACCATTTCATAACGCCATCCTCTGCGGATCAGAAGACCACTTGCAACCTCAGCAAGCCCGACCAGAACGAGTCCGTGCCCGGCTCCGGCGTGCGCGCGGGATCGGCAAACGATTCGTGAAGCGCATTGGTCACGATGCGCACCCACTTGTTCGGCAGCCAGCTGACGCCGAACGTCCAGACCTGGTCCGAGTTGCTGACCAGGGGATCGGCCCGCGGATTGGTGTACGCCGTGCCGCTCTGGTTGGCGCTGCCGAACTCGAGTTCCTCGAAGCGCACGCCAAGTTCGACGGCGCCAAGGCCGCCCTGGAACAGCGGCCGCTTCGGGTTGACGTTCTCATCCTTGTCCTCGCCGGTGACGAACCAGGTCCCGCTGACGTACCAGCCGGTGCCGACAAAGTCGGACAGGTCCTGGTTGCGGTTGCTCTGACCCAGCCGCTGCTCGCGCGACTGCATCCATTCCGCCTTGAGGCCAGTCGGGCCGGGGGTCCAGTCGAACTGCGCGCCGAACCGCTGCCGCCGGCCGTTGACATAGACCGGCTCGAAAAAGTCCTCGCTCCCCCACACCGATTGGCCGCGCAGGCTGTTCAGGCCCTCGGGGATAGTGGCCGTGGTGTAGGCAAAGCCGAAGTTGGCGCTCTTGAGTTTATCGGGCCACGGCAGGAGCCGGAACAGATCGCCGGTGACGCGGGCCGCAAACGACGGCCCGACGCCCTTCAGGTCGTGGCCTTGCTCGACGAACTGCGGCTCCGTCAGTTCGCCGTTGTCGCCGTCGTCTTCGAACACACCCACCTCGTAACCGAGCCGGCCCAGTTCGCCGTGCACCATGACGCCGCGGTCGCGCGCCGGGGCAATCGTCGAGGAGGCCAGGCTGCGGTAGGCGAAGTCGGTCCGCGTCGGACCGGTGTTCTGCTCGAGGCCGAACGGCATCTTGAAGCGGCCGCCCCTGATGCGCACCGTGTCGTACGACTTCCAGTCGATGGCGACGTCCTTCCAGTCGCCGAACGTGCCCTCGCGATCGATCTCGCGCTCGATCTCGTAGCTGAAGTGCTTGGTGAGGTCTCCTTCCAAGCCGAGGCGCGCCGTGCGGAAGTCGAAGGTGTCTTCGTCGATCTCGGGTTCGAACTGCCGCCAGTCGAGCTGCAACCGGCCGCGAACCTCGAGGGTGACGTCCTCGCCGAACACGATCGTCGGCCGATCGTCCCAGACGAAGCCGCGCTTGTCCTGCGCCGCGGCGCCCGCGGCGCCGGCCGCGACGAGCACGGCCGTCAAGAGGATTTTCCTCATGCGATGCGGTCTCCCGGAAGGTGCGCGGCGGCCGCGCCGGCCCGCGCGCTCAAGGTTTGATACGACAGGTTCAGTTGTTTGACCAGCGCCGGATGGTGGATGACCACTGAGACCTCGCGGCGAAAGTCGAGGCTCAAGGTGGAGAGCGCAGTGCTGCCCAGGATGGCACGCTGTTCGTCGATGATCATCATCTTGCCGTGCGGCTCGATCGCGCCCATCGGGTGGCGGCCGATCACCGAGACGATAATGCCCTCGCTGCGGCGCTCGCGCAGCAGCCCGACCAAGTCGGGGTCCGAGAGCTTGTGATCGAGAATCCGGATGCTGTGGTTGGCGCCGGCAATCAGCGCGCGGATGTCGGCCCGCGACCGCTCGGGGCCGATGATCAAGCGGCGGCTGATCGGCCGCCGCGACGGCAGCGCGGCGCCCGACGAGTCGGCGCGAAACAGGGCGAGCAGGCCGCTCACCACCGACGGGTCCTGCGTCACCAGCACCGCGTCCCAGGTCCGCGAGAAGCACTTGCGCGTCGGGTTCAGGGTCGTGATGATCGCCGTCGACTGGTCGGCGACCACGTACTTGGCGTGGTACTTCACCACCGGATCGCCATAGCGGGTGACCACGGCGCCCATTTCCTCGAGCGCGCCCCACAGCTTCTTCAACCGCTTCTTGCCGCCCTTGGCCCGCTTGGTCAGGATGGCCTCGACCTCGCAGCCGCGCTCGAGCGCGCCGGCCAGCGCGTCGAGCACCGTGAAGTCGTCGCAGCGGAACAGCGACAACACCAGCCGGCGCTTGGCGCCGGCAATGACCCGCAGCAGGGCCGCCTTGCGTTCGGCTGGGTCGAGAATCAGCGTTTCTTTGCCGGCCGCCTCCCGGGCGGCCGCGACCCGGGCGCGGGTCTTACGCGCGCTTGGGCGGCGACCAGGAGACATTCTTGATGCCCTTCTTGCCATCGCCCATCAACTGGCCGCTGAGCTCCTCGAGCGAGTCGGTGGGTTTGAGCGTGGTGAGGTACTTCGCCGTGGCTTCGTCGCCCTGCGACACTTCGCGGGGTTCGAACAGGATGCCGTTGACCGCGAACACGCGGTGCACGTGATCGATCGGGAAGTGGCGGTCCTCGGAGACGATCTCGACCATCATCGTCCGCGGCCGCTCGGAGCTGAAGATGTTCAGGATCGGGATCATCGCGCACAGGAACAGCGTGCCCATGCCCGCCACCGCCAGCGCGCCGAGGCCGGCCGCCATGCCCAGTCCCATCAGGATGAACAGGATGGTGATGTCACGCGCGTCCTCGACCGGCGTGCGAAAGCGGATCACACTGGCCGCGCCGGCAATGCCGAAGGCGCGCGCCACCGAGTTGCCGATGATGATCATCATCAGCGCGCCCGAGATGCACAGCAGGACCTGCGCCTGATCCAGGGCGGGATTGGACTGCTTTTCGGTTCGGTACTGCCGGTGCACCACGGTGACGAGCATGCCGATCACTGCGGCCGCCACCAGCTTGGCCAGCTCGAAGAACGGATTGGCCATGCCGCCGATGGTGCCGGTTCGCAGCTGCTCCGGCACCGAGTCGCCGGTAATCAGGGCGTTCTCGAGGCCCAGGTCGGGCCACGCCACGCCGACCCCCACCAGCGCCAGGCCCACGAGCGCCACCGCGACGCCCGACCAGACCCGGTCCCAGGGGACGGACCGCGTCTTGGCCTCGACCAGCGAATCGACCACCTCGAGCACGTTGGTGAGCAGCGACAATTCCAGCAGGTCGCGCACCCGCGGGTTGGGCGACACCAGCGTGAATCGGCGGTTGAGGCGCTGCGCGGAGGTGTGCCCGCGCACCAAGGCGCGAATGCCGGCGCTGTCGGCGTCCGGCACGCCGCGCAGGTCAATGACGACGTGCTCGTATCCGGACTTGAAGACTTCCTGGATGCGGCGCTCGAGCTCCTCGGCCCGACCGCCGGCCACGAGGGGCTCCTGCGGCGACAGCAGCAGGCGGTTCGACTTGGCGCTCGATTCAGGTGTGCTCATAAGCCCTAGCGTCGGGGTGGCGGAACGGTACCACGTATGTAACGATGCTGAAAAGGCCGATGCTGGGAATCCCGCGCCGCGCCAGCTTCCGCCGCCTCGCCGCGGCGATCGCTTCAGTGAGCCTGATGGCGGCGTGCGGCGGCCACACGCCTTCCGCCCCCAGCCCGGGCCCGGGCACCCCGCCGCCGACGAGCGGCCTGACCGCGGTCGTGCTCGGCGTCGGCGACATCGGCATGTGCAATCAGCCGGGCGTGGCGCAGACAGCGAGGCTGGTGGCGGGACTCGAGGGTGGCCTCCTGCTCGCCGGCGACATTGCCTACCCCCAGGGCACCGCGGCGAACTTTCGCGACTGCTTCGATCCCGAGTGGGGCCGCTTCCGGCCACGCTGGCGGGCCGTGCCCGGCAATCACGATTACGAGACGGCCGGCGCGGGACCGTACTTTGACTACTTCGGCGAGGCCGCCGGCCTCGACCGCACCGGCTATCACGCCGTCAACGCCGGCGACTGGCTGATCCTGATGCTGAACTCCAACATCCCGGCCGGGCGCGGCTCGCCGCAATGGGAGTTTGCCCGTCAGCAGCTCGAGGCACAGCGGACCCCGTGCACGATGGCCGTATGGCACCACCCGCTGTTCTCGTCGGGGCCGAACGGCAACAACGCGTTCATGCGCGACATGTGGTCCCTGCTCGAGGCCTCGCACGTCGAGGTGGTGCTCAATGGCCACGACCACCTCTACGAGCGCTTCGCGCGCCAGTCGGCCAACGGCACGCCCGACCCGGCCAACGGCATCCGCCAGTTCACCGCCGGGACCGGCGGCGCCGAACTCTACAACGCCGTGCGCACGGCTCCCAATTCGGAAGTGCGGCTGACCCGGCACGGCGTCATCCGCTTCACGCTCAAACCGGCGCTGATCGAGTGGGCGTTCCTTGGCGTCGATGGCTCGGTCACCGATCCAGGCCTCGACACCTGCCGGTGAGCGAAAAGTGAAAAGTGAGAAGTGAGAAGTGAGAAGTGAAAAGTGAGAAGCGAAAAGTAGAATACGGAAATGACTCGAGTCTTCCTGACCTTCGCTTTTGCCCTGGCCGTGGCCGCGTCCATGTCTGCGCAGCGGCCCGCGCCCGCACCGGTTCCCGCTCCGCCGGACGTCGCCAGCCCGCCAGCCGACGCGGTAAAGACCGCTTCGGGACTGGCATCCAAGGTGCTCGCTCCGGGCAAGGGCACGGCCAAGCCGGGTCCGACCGACCTGGTGACGGTGCACTACTCGGGGTGGACCACCGACGGAAAAATGTTCGACAGTTCGCTCTCGCAGCCGGCCCCGGTCACCTTTCCGCTGAACCGCCTGATCAAGGGATGGGGCGAAGGCCTGCAGTTG
>Ga0209770_10000398_pt1 | contig 24057 bp, 22 predicted proteins | sample LauGreSu1BDMLBDD_2_FD_187572 | JGI IMG/M metagenome (GOLD analysis project Ga0209770, IMG submission 187572) | Freshwater lake microbial communities from Lake Michigan, USA - Su13.BD.MLB.DD (SPAdes) (version 2) | ecosystem: Environmental > Aquatic > Freshwater > Lake | place: Lake Michigan, USA...
ATCTAATGAGATACCAAGAACGTGTTTAAAAAATGCAACGATGCCTACTAATAGCAATCCAATCCATGCCGTGTTCTCAACGAATGAAATAAAAATGGGTTTTGCCTCCGCTGACATTGGAATTCTAAATAGATATACAACTACATAGAACACAACAATAAATGCAGCAGTAGTCAACAATGAAAATGAATTCTTTAAGTATTTAATAGTTTGATCATACAGTTGTTTTGCGTCGACATTAATCTGATCAGTTGGTGTGTAATAATAGTACAACAATGCGTATCCTAACAACCCACATAAGAAGATCACGTCTAATAACTTGCCTAGACTTGCTTGAAAGTTAGAAACAGTGGGTCCCGAACCAAAGAACATTCCTAAAACGAAGTATGCTAAAATGTATATCACTAAGAACCATACAAGTAAAATAAGATTGGACTTAGTAAGTATAACATCTAGAATTGGGTTTGTAGATACCTCGGCAGCAGTTGTATCCGGCGTAGGTGCTTTGGCCGGGGGTTCATCTGCCGCAGGTTGTGCATCGGCTGCGGGTGGATTGGCCGCAGGTGGCTTCGTGGCAGAAGCATTAGATATAGTGGCATCCGGAGTAGTAGGCGGTTTGGGAGTAGTAGATGCGCCCTGTGAAGGAGGTGTTTCAGCAGATGCGGACATTTCGTTTTATATTATAGTGCGTTATTTTTTTCGGTAAAATAAACAATAAGCATTTGGTGTAATTAATACGTTTTCATTATCGATCATTTCTATACGTTCATCGTCAAAATGTATCCATTTATTTTCAGCATTTTTCACAAAAGATGTATAGTGTCCACCCAAAGTGCCTCCTAGATGATTACATATGCCATATAAGTCATACACATAGGACTGTGGGTTATAACCTTTTACATATGGCGATAAGTCGAGATTATGAATGGGGAAGTCCAATTGAGATGTGATTTTGAAACGTCCATCGGCAGTAAACCGCTTTAATACAATGACTAGAATTTTCGGGAAATTCCAAAAGGATAAACGCTTTACCACGTCTTCTTTTTGTTTCGTTTTCTCATTGAACCACGCATTATCACCAGACATTTGTTCTGGCAGGGTATAATGATTGATACAGTCATATAAATTAGATAAAGGAATATTATTACTAACAATCGGTATATCAAGCATAAAGAAGTGTTCCGGTTTCATTGTATGAGAGGTTGTCCCATCGGCAGATAATATTTCGGAAACATAGATGCCATAAAACATATCCATTATTTCGGAGTACTCGGTGGAATAGACGGTTTTCAACATATCATAGCATTTTGTCGCCATCACGTCTCTGTCATTTTGTGCAGTACCCGAAATTCGCATATTTACTGCTCGTGACAAACTATTATGCAAACAGTCAATTATGAATAATAAGAATTCTGGCATATCGTTCTGTGCAAATCCAGTAAATAAATCTCTATTTTTATTGCGGGCAATGTGTTGTACATTATGAACGAATTTACGGGGAGTGACTACGCCGTTCCCGCTCCACATTACTTTTCGTAAATCATTCCATTCAGTCATCATACGGCCGTCATCGGTATCTGGTTTTAAATTTTTAGCAAACGTGGGTGTATCTAGAAATTCATTGAGTTCATATGTGTGATTGATAACCTGCATTGACGAATTTAAAAAACAGGTGTTTCCCATATTGGCAATGCCAGTCATCCCTTTATTATAATACTTACTTAAATCCATTTGCTATATTATTACTTAATGAATGTATATAGATACTAATCTTTACACCATTTTATAAATATAATTTATAAAATGAATAATCCACCAAACGAAAATATTTCCGATAACTTATTAGAAACTATCATTAATGCATATCTTAATACCCCACAAAGATCAGCGGGGTCGGCAACACCACAACCTCCGTTCCAGTCAATGCCCCAGAGCAATGCATATAGTTTATATTATAGTCTTATACTAACACTTCGTGATACGATATCGAGTTATAATGCAAATACTCGGTTGGTCTTAGATATAATTCGGGCATTGAGGCAAGATATTGCAGCCAACATTCAACCGCCAAATACCCGTCAAACACATCGGTCACAACCAACCCCGTTTAACAATCAACAACGGTTCTTCACTCGCAATAATAATTCGCCAAATGGTACAGCACGGCAACCAGTAAGATTATTTAATGTAGATTTGTTGTCTACTATGTATAATAACCATCCAAATTTGCAAGATGTAATTGTACGACCAACTGCCGAGCAATTAAACACGGCATTAGAAACAATAACATATGTGCAAACTAACCATTCACCAACAAGGTGTCCAATAACACTAGAAGACTTTGTAGCTGGTGATCAAGTAACCAGAATACGACCTTGTGGTCATGTATTCCAGACACAGTCCATACGTAATTGGTTCAGCAATCGGGTAAGATGTCCAGTATGCAGATGTGATATACGTGAATATAGATTACCAGTCAACACCGATATATCAAACAATGTTCCGACCGGTGCATCTATTAATGCAGCAGGTGCAGGTGACGGGGCAGGCGCCGAAATTGAGCAATCATTGAATGGTTTAACTGAAAATATTACAAATTTAATAGCCAGCTATTTTGCGAATAACAATGTGGATTTGTCAAGCAATCAAACGTTTCGGTTTGAGATACCCATTGTAACTACGTATGAAGTGCAAGAAGACTCTGCGGAGGAAGACGCCAACAATGAAGAAGATGATAATTCGGATGAATAAACGTGCCAATAAAAATAAATATATAGCATTATTCAACAATATACATTTATTTATTTCTTACCAAAGAATGTAGTAAGGGTTTGAATATTATTCTTTTTATTGTAAATTTGGCTAAGCGTCTTATCAAATAACAGTAGCTTTACTTTTGCACTACACAATTTTTCTTTCTTTTTCATAAACATTTCAAAATCATCTGAATATTCTTGTTCTAATTCAGTCAATTCCTTTTGAAACGTTTTAATCGCCGACTTTTTATTTTGCAGTGTCCAGATTTGCTCTAATGCTAGACCAAACAGCTGTTGCAGTGGTTTCATCAACTGGTTCGTAATATAATGCGTATAGTCTATTTGTAATTTATTTTCAGATATATAATCAGGCGTTTCTATTTTGTCTCCCATTAATGCCCTCGGTTTGTCGTTTACTATAAATACAAATCGCATTCTATCACCGGCTTTTGGTTTATTGCCAGGGTCACGTTGTCCAATACGATCAGCTAGAACTTTATGACCAATTTGATTTGGGTTCTTATAATCGCTTCGAAGAGCCTTTGTAATCGTCAGTTTATCCATACTAACCTTGCCGTCTACAAGTTGGTTCAGTGCATAATCCAAATACTTAATAGCACTTTCAACATTGTTATCTTTCATCAGAATATGCAATATTTCGCCATATACGTCTTTTAAATAATCACACGAATCTCTGCGCTTAATGGATAATCCCATATATTTCAAATATCCCTTATTTGGGTTATCTTCGTACAGCATTCCCACATAACGCTTCTTAGACAGTAAGATGAATGGCATAAGTGTCTTCTCATATTCTAGTGACATTGGTGGTTTTAAGAACCCACTACATAATTTCGCAGCATCTTGGGCAATTTCAATCGTCATTTCTAATGCTTGTTTGCCCCGAATTTTTTCTCCGGTTTCTGGATGCTCCAAGTTAAATGTAAAGAATACAGAATCCGTGTCACCATATACATATTCTGCTCGGCACCGAACTGGACCTAACTTTGTTTCGTATACTAAATTTCCATACACTTCCTCAATCATTCGTTTTGCATACGTAATCATCATTCTTCCGGTAGCAGTGGTGGATGCAGCAACATCTTTTTCATAGAATGTAGATGTACGTGAACCACATTGTCCATATAGTGAATTCGCAGTAACCTTGTATCCAAGCTGTCGTTTATCTAGAATATTTTGCATAAATGGATCTTTTTCGGTCTTTATCATTTTGCGGGTATCCTTGCGTGCTTTTAACAGTTCCTCCAAGATAGACGGCATAATAGATTTTTGGTTGTTCGGCAACTGAGCCCATCTACACGTCATACGCCCAACTTTTGTTTTTTCGGCACGCGATGTGGGGGTTTTGCGTATGTATTTATATGTATCGAAGTCAATATCTATGTACTGGTATTCGGGCAAATTGTCATATATGAAATTGCCCGCTTTATCGCGTTCTCCTGTAATTCCAATCAGTTTACCATTTAAATCGTATGACTTTGTCCATACCTTGCTGTCGTGAGAATAATTCTGACTAATCATTGCGGAGGGATACAGCGATGAATAATCCACACAAGCTACGGGATTGTCCATATACATAGAACATTTCGGCGGAAGGACAATTGCACCTTCATACCCATCCGCATCGCCGATTTTCTCCAAATCGGGCATTAGTGTGTTCTTTTCTCGACATTTCTTGGCTACGAAACTGGTAAGTTTAATACCTTGTCCGCGAAATACTAGAAAACTAATTGGCACGCTACAAATACTCGCCATCTCTGTATATCCAGTGAGCACATCTATTTTATTCATCAGATGGTGTACTAGGTTGCAATCCTGAATACAGTATTTCGCGACTATCGCGCGGTCGGCAGAACTGCCGTTTGCCAGTCTGAATATATCTTGGGGAGTAACATCATCCTTTGCCGTTCCCCATTTTAGTGTGCGGGTCGTACTTGTCAAATCTTCGTGTCCTGCAATTACAATAACGTTATATAGGTTTGTTTTTTGTTCACCTTTGACAGTTTCTACCACCTCTCGGTTTTTAACAATGTCAACTACGCTGAACTTTTTCCCATTTTTATAGTAATCGGATGTAATGCCGCCAAACTCAATGTGAATAAAGTCCCCCACGTGAAGTCCCATTAAGTTGCCGCTATATAATTCGGTCACGTGGCCGTGAAGTTCGTGCTCGGTGCAAACAGATTTTTTAATACTATCGCTGATGTACTGTCCAGCAACGTCATCTAGTTTGTATGAAGACAGATTGAAATCGCGACGGAAGTATGCATACATATCAATTTGCAACCGCCCAGTCATCTTGAAGAAGCGAAGGTCATATTCGCCACTGGCAATCTGCATTTTCGTATTCTCAATCGTTAAATTGCGGTCACTGTCTTCATTTGCGCAAAGTTCATTTATTTTGCGAGACAAACACAAGAACTCACGTTCGCATTTGTTCTCCTGTGCACGACGAAACATAAACTCATAATCAAAACCAAATATATTGTAACCAATGATGATATCTGGATTTTCAGTTTGGATTAAGTCTGCCCATTTCATCAATAACTCAGTTTCGGTCTTAGCGCTCTCAATGATTGCCCCCTCAACCGGGTCACACGTACCCAGTGCAATACAATGGTTCTTGTACGGTTCCGTGTCGCCGTATTTTAAGAATGTTGACCCAATAAACGTCACCTTATCGCCTTCTAATTGGGGAAACAATAAAGTCATCACTTCGTTGGTTAGTTGTATTTTCTCTTCGCGGTCGTGAACGGTTCCCATCAGAATGTTCAATATAGTAGCCTTTTTATCCACCTTCGCCTTTTTCTTATATGTTGAATAATGTGCGTGACCTTCCCCACCCTCCTCATCCTCATTGTCGTCGTCCTCATTGTCGGGGTCTGCCGATCCATGATGCATATTTTCACGCATCTCTGCAAACATACTGTCTATGAGGAGGACGTGTGAATTATCCTCTCCATCATTCGCCATTTTTGCACTATCAATCGGTTTGTCGTATAAAATCTCAACGCGTTTTATAATGGCTTCTTTTTGTATAGAAGTTTTGGGGTAAACAAGGTCAATGTCGTCAAATTTATCATAGCCGAATGCAGTCAATACACATCGACGCAATAACTGTTTGCTTTTGGCGTCGTCCAAGAAAGCAGACTGTTTTATAAATACGTCGACCAGATTTGTAGCAAACCGTTTATACGTTTTGATAGGAACTGGGAAGTCCCCGTGGCTACTACTTGCCTCAATATCAAAACTGCATATTTTATATGGGACACGGGTTTCCTTTTCAGGCAACGGTATAATGTCCGCAACTGATAATATGTATTCAAACGTGCAAGTAGTCGTTTTAGTCGGGGGCTTGATCGTACGATTTAATTTGAATGATATCCAACCAGACGGGCTCACATTGTTAATATGAAAATATCGCAGCAAGGGAGGAATGTTGCTTTCATACAGTTCAATTTCCATCCGTTTGAATATGATATTGTTACGTCTGCGCTGGTTCTCCCCCGAACTATTGTCATATGTGAACCACAAGTTCTTATACTTATTCATAGCTGCGGAATTTTGAAAGACGAGTTTAATGAAATGATGTGTCTTTCCACCAGAAAATCCATATAGCTTGTTGTGCTCTACTAGCTGAGACGATATAATGGAGTCTGCAAATCGCGCACCAACTTTCGTTTTTAGTTCGTCAACAAACTGGCGTTTATCAAACTCTGACCAGTTGTCTCCAACTTTTACAAAGAAGAATGGTTTGTAATCATTCACATAAATGCAACATGTTTCGCCGCGTTCATTTACGCCAAACATCTGAATTACAAAGGTCTTGTCGTCTTTGTATTTGTTCTTTGCACTTTCGCCGTCCGAACCAGACCCAGACCCGTCATCTTGTGCAGAGATGTCATCGTATGTGTTAAAATCAAATAATTTGAATGATTTCACGACCGACTTCTTTGACATTGTCCTAGTATAATATCTTTCCGAAATACGTTTAGATTTGTTTCAATAATAATTTACTATTCAATGTAAAATATTATTCAATTTTCCTGTATTCTATGCATTTATTTACTAATAGGAGTATGTTTGCGACTGCGACTACGTTTGTTTATATGTTTATCTTTTTGAAAACCACCGATATGTTGTCCTGTTGCCCAGTGCTTCATATCGACTAGTTCTCTATTGCCGCCATAATAATCAATGCGGCCACCTGCGAGTTTAACAATTGTAGGATATCCACTTGCATCTATCTTTTCTCCATCAAGCATTTGCTCAAGTTTTGCAAGTTGTTCTGATTTATCTGGTTGATCTGCTTCTATTTCTACAATAGAATACCTTCCATTGTAGTTATTCATTATATCCTTCTTCATTTCCTCCCAAGTGGGTTTCAATGCTTGACAATGATGGCACCAGTTTGCATAAATAAGACCAATTACAACAGGAGCCTCGTGTACCTCCTCTATATGTTGTTCTGGAAGAGCAGTATGAATTTTATGTGTTTCTTGCATTTTGGATGTGCGACGTTTATTCATTGTACGCTTTTTTGCCGGTATAGAAGACCGACTTGGCCTTCCTCGTTTACGTTTTTGCGTGACTGGCATTATATACAATACTTATATTATAATACGTCATTATTTTTTCCCAACATATTGTATATGAACACGCGTACACTTTTTATAATATTCTTATGTATAGTATTTGCCATCGGGTTCTACCTAACGTTAAACGCCAAGATTGACCCGATTGTTCCTAAAATAGAACCTATGAATAATAATGAACTGAATTGTCCGGACATGTTGATACAAAAAGGTACTGTGCTTGCATTATATAATACGAAACAACCTATTGTGGACGGACAGAACCCAATACAATTCAGTAGTTTAGATGATTATATCCAATATTTAGAAATACAACGCAAATCCGGAATTAAATGCCCGGTATTGTATTTGCAACAGGAAAATAACGCCCAAGGACAAGACGTTTATCGTATGAGACCTAGTCCGTTTGATTTGCAAGGAGGATTGCCGTCTGTTGTGCAACATCCAGTAACGCAAATAGTTGATGCAAACCGTTTGAATGCACCCTATAATGCAAATAATTATCCCGGTTTTGACCCACAAGGTCAGTACATTGGAATTTATACGAACATAGACCAAACTCACGATAGTACCGAGCAAGAGCGAATAAGTGATAATCCGATGGACAAAAATTGGGGCGGAATACAATACACAAATCAGGCGGTGGATAGTGGCAAATATGCGGATCGGCAGGTAACTAAACCGCTTTTATACACACCCAAGACTGCGTTTTATCCATCGGTGGTTGATAATCAGCGCGGGCCGGTAGATGTGATATAATGCAAATGCCGTAAAATTACGTTTGAACATCACAAGCTATTGCTGGTTGAAGTAAATACTTGCGGATATTTTCCAATGACGATTTGTTAATTTTGCGGATTTTTCCATTCGTTTCGATGGTCAGGTTCTCAATGCATTGTGGATTTCTTTGTAATTCCTCAATAAGATGCGGGAACGTTTTGAATTCTTTCATAATAGACATTGCCGTAACTGAACTAATGCCTGGAATTTGACACAAAATAATCTCGCCGATGTTCTCAGGGGTTACATTATCCTTCTTAACCTTTTTTACAACAGTACAATAATTCGAACTTGTTGGTTCAGTAGCACCAACTGGTTCATTCGCCACACCCGGTTCATTTGCATTCGCATTTTGTCTATTCGAAAATGGATATAATACATTTTGCGGACAGGACGCATCTTCTCCATTCGTGCTTTTATGTAGGTTGCCCAAATAAGCATTTGTCAAGTAATACGGTATTCTTCCTTTTGCGAACTCACGCCCAATCTTTTCCGCCATATACAATATCCATTCAGCGGATTCCTTCGTAGTTGCTGCGCGATGTACACTGAAACCTTTAAAGAATTGTAGAGAAGTCATTGCTGAATATATGATTTTGGTTTCAAGTCCAGTACGCAATTGCGAGAACATCCCTTCTAGCAAATAAAACACGGAATGCGGCGGAAATCCACTCGAATTTAAAAGACGATATGACTGTTCTTCATATCTACCATCCTTTATAGATGATAATAGATCCGCAAACGTTTTCCGTTCAATGATAAGTACATCCTTTCCTTCATTTGTTTGGATTAGCACATCACCAATGGGGAGAACCTCCTTAGATAGGTCTACACAACCAGCCTGCGTTTGTGAACACATTAATATATCCAACTTGTCATATAGATCAGTTTCTCGTTCATCTACGACAACTTTCATAGTAAATAATATAATAACTACACAGTCTTTATTATATTGTTAATTTGCATTTATTAAACGCTAGCGCACTTAGCACTTGCGCCAGTTACCGGGTAATGATCCCACGGGACGCGACGAACAAACGTCGCTAGACTCGGGCGCCTTTAACACGGTGGAGTTCTGAGACGTCTGGTGCAAAGCCACAGACATGGCAGCGCTGCGTCCGACCATCGCGGCAAATCCAGCCTTCTTGTTTCCACCCTTAGTATTCTGATTCGTTATGCTAGCTATGCTGCTAGCTTTCTTAGTAGTGCTCAATACCATGATATATACTTACTAAATATTTTATATTTGGCTGACAAATAAATAAATTGAAAGAATATAAAAAATGGGCGCTATATATTCTACCGAGTGATTCATATTATTTGCAGAATAACATGAATATGGATGATGACATTCGCATCGAAAAGAACGCAAACGGACTAGATACATATATCTTTGATCCATACAATCCCCTAAATAAAGTAATTAGTGAAAATGATATCCGAAATATGTTATCCAATTATGGCATCAACGCCCCAATATACAATAAAAAACTATACGAACGCGCATTTGTTCATAGATCATATACAAAGCGACCTGATATTGAAAACGAACAAAATAACATTACGATTTTAAAGTGTCCTGATGATTGCTTGCCACTATATACAAAGTCGAACGAGCGTCTAGAATTTGTAGGGGATGGTGTATTAGAATGCATTACTAAATATTATCTATATAAACGTTTCCCTAAGGAAAATGAGGGATTTATGACAGAAAAAAAGATTGCATTGGTGAAGAATGAATCCATTGGTAAGATTGCATATGATATGGGTCTGCATAAGTGGTTGATATTATCTAAACACGCGGAAACAAAGCAAACCAGAACCAATCTAAAAAAATTGGGGTGTTTATTTGAATCATTCTTGGGAGCATTGTTTCTGGATTTTAATAAGATTTCGGTGCACGATGACGAGAGATGGTTTAGTGATTTATTTACGACGGGACCCGGTTTTCAAATGGCGCAAGTGTTTATTGAATCTGTATTTGAAAAACACGTGGATTGGATTTCATTAATTCGCAATGATGATAACTACAAGAACATCTTGCAGGTTAAAATCCAAAAGGAATATAAGGTCACACCGTATTATATTGAGGTTACTGAACACGACCCAGAAAAGGGCTATCATATGGGCGTGTATTTGTGCCTAGGTCAACCAATTCATAGTGTGCGGTCTGATCAGGCGATACCGATTACTCATTTTCGCAGCCACGGAGATATTCATCAGCATATGTCTCAGTATAACAAAATCTTTGTATTCTTGGGAGAAGGTCTGCATAAAATAAAGAAGAAGGCAGAACAAATTGCGTGCGAAGATGCGATTGCCAAACTAAATGCATTCCAATAAAAATATCACTTGATTTATGGATTTATAAAATTACATCAAATTGTATAAATTGTCACGACCTAATATTTGATTAAATATCGTAATACCACATACGGTTGCATATTGTTGTGGGCGCTGCCGCCGCCTTGTGAAGGGATGGTGTGACTGTGCGATCCATTGTCAGCAACCTCATGGCCAGCAATCGAAGCAGTGGTAGTCGAACCGATTAGTGCAGCATTCGTACTACCAGTCGAACCGCCGTGATCATGTGCAGGCATTTGATCCACAGTCAATGTGTGAGTTTCTGCACCACTAATGTCGCCTAAACTTCTTGCGGTTAGCCCAGAACCAGTACCATAACCAATGCCAACCCGTCCTCGCATATCTGGAATATTAAAACTTAAATCCGATCCACTATATACGTTGCGGCTATATGCATATCCAATCGCACTAAATAAATACGCATACTGAGCCACCAATAATGTTCGTCCGTTGCAATCAAACCATCCTTCTGGTTCATTGATTGCAGCAGATTGAATAATGGTTCCAGCAGGAATCAACACATAATTATCCAAATAATAGTTGCCCGTCGCATAATAGCTACGTGCGTGCAAATCTCCACTGACATCTAAATTGCCCCCAATTGTTGCATTGCGTTCAATGTGTAAATCGCCAAGGTAATTGTGTGCGTTAGTAAGCGTAGACAGACGATTGTCCAACATAACGCGCTGATTTAACTCTCTACGTTGGGCTCTTCTATATGACATTTTTACTATATTAGATATGTATATATTATTTGCAATTCCCAAGGGGGGAGATGGTATATAATATTTTAACTACCCACATTGATTATTCAATTGCTTTTCCCGTAAAATGAGATAAAATATAATATGTAATAATACTCTATACATATTATACATAATGAGCAGTAAGCCTACATATTTAGAACTATTGGAGGCAAGAGTTACACCAAATATACAACAAGCCGTGCAATTTCGGGTTGGTAACCCAATTGTCTCGGCAAAAGTCTTGGATATAGACAACCCAGAACCCATCATTGTTAAACCTATACTGCCAGTCGTTGTTACAATAACAGATAAACAGAATGATTTTACAGGAAATCGTCAAGCGATTTTAAATAGATTGCAAAATCTTGGCAAATGTGCAGTTGTAGCGCAAACGCAAGCCGTTGCTGAGCCTATTACTACCGCACTAACTGCTATGCCAATTCCCCCACAAAAAACAGTTAAAAAGGTAATAATATCAGATGAAGTTGTCGCACTAGATAAAGCAGTTGAATTAGTAAAAGAATTAGAAGAACCCGAAAAGGAGGTGAATGCGGAGGAACACGCAGTGGCGGGCGAAGAGTTGTTTGTGCCGACAGTTTTAGAAGAGGTGCCAGCAGAAGCCCAAGTGGAAAAATTAATCGTTGATAACAAAAAGCGAGGAAAGAAAGCAAAGACTGGTAAGGCAGATGCGGTTGTCGAACCACCAGTTGACCTTACCACTGCAATTATTCGCACGCAAAAGGTGATTGATAGATTGCCCAAAGAACGCGAAAAGAATATTATAGTGGCTCCTCCGTATTATATGAACAACCGCAAGTTGTTTGTGCAAAAAATGGCTGCATTGTTTGAACCTAGACGGAAAGAAATGCTTTCAAATAAAGAGACGATTTCTTGTGAAAGAGGTCAAAGCGATGCATTTGACTTGCTCACCCATCAGAAAATTGTGCGAGATTACTTAAACCTGTATACACCATATCGTGGACTACTATTATATCACGGTTTAGGATCTGGTAAAACATGCACATCCATTGCAATTGCGGAAGGAATGAAAACCAACAAACAGATTTTTGTAATGACACCTGCATCATTGAAGATGAACTTTTTCAGTGAGATGAAGAAATGCGGTGATGATTTATATAAGAAGAACCAGCATTGGGAATTTGTACCCATTGAGGGAAATCCAGAATATGTTGGTATATTGTCACGGGCACTCTCTATATCCAGCCAAACTATCCGCGAAAATGGAGGTGCGTGGTTAGTTAATGTAAATAACCCTGCAAATTTTACCGAAAAAACGACCGAAGAACAAACTGCGATTGATACGCAGTTAAATGAAATGATACGGGCAAAATACAAGGACATTAACTACAACGCACCCAATCTTACGAAAATAATAAATCAATTGTCTAACAATATGACAACAAATCCGTTTGATAATTCCGTTGTGATTATTGACGAGGCGCACAATTTCGTCAGTCGTATCGTAAATAAAATCAAGTCGCCCAAATCCATATCACATATTTTGTATGAGTACTTGATGAAGGCAAATAATGCCCGCATTGTATTGCTTTCAGGCACTCCGATTATTAACTACCCGAACGAAATAGGCATTTTGTATAACATTCTGCGAGGATACATTAAAACTTGGACTATGACCGTAAATGTGACTACCAATGAGAAGATTAATACGGAAACAATATTAAATATCTTAGATAAAGCCGATATACGCACACACGATTATGTCCAGTACAGCGGTAATAAACTCATCATTACTCGCAACCCGTTTGGGTTTATTAACTTGAAAAAGCGAGGTATGTTAAAAGGCACACAACGTGTCGCAAAGAAACCTGTGGCAAATACTACCAGAAAAACCGGTGGGGCTGGCGATGCATTTGACCGTTATGATGGTGTAAAACTAGACGACAGCGGCAATTTATCAGATAAGGAATTTATTGACCGAATTATACGTGAATTAAAGAAAGCTGGACTTGAAGTATCCGAGGGCACACTTGCCCTAGAATTAAATAAAGCGCTTCCCGACGACTCCGCCGCCTTCTTGAATGCATTCGTTGATGCGGAACAAGGTGAAACACGAAACATTAATTTGTTTCAACGACGTATATTGGGTTTAACATCCTATTTTAGAAGTGCACAGGAGAACCTGTTGCCAGACTATGTTCCTACTGAAACTGGTGATATTTATCACGTGGTTAAATCCGAAATGACCCCATATCAATTTGGTGTATATGCGAAAATACGTAAAATAGAAGCCGACCGCGAAAAGAATGCAAAGAAACAACAGAGAAAAAAGCAAGACGATGAACTTTTCACCATTTCATCTACGTATCGGATATTTTCAAGAGCGGCGTGCAATTTCGTTTTCCCCGAAGGCATTGACCGCCCTCTACCGAATGGGGCAGACGAAGCAGAAGTGGATGAAAATGCATTAGACCTTACGACCGATCCGTTGGAGGAAGGCGAAGAAGAACAACCCACCGCTGATACGGATAAGAATAATTACGCAAAACGTATTGAAACTGCATTGGCAAAGATAAGCGAGGTTGATCCCGAAACAAACAAAAGCATCCATCTAGTTGGTGATAATTTGAGAACATTGAGCCCGAAGTTTTATAACATATTAGAGAACATAGCCAACCCAGATAATCGCGGATTGCATCTTTTGTATAGTCATTTTAGAACAATTGAGGGCATTGGTCTGATGAAGTTAATATTATTAGCAAATGGGTTTGCCGAATTCAAAATACAAAAAGACAAGGATACTTGGACATTGGTTGAAGATGAAAAAGACATTGGAAAACCGAAATTTGTACTATATACTGGTACGGAAACCGCCGAAGAAAAGGAAATTATTCGTAATGTATATAACGGCGACTGGAATATTGTGCCCGTTGCTATCACAAATAAACTCAAAGAACGTGCGGAGAATAACGTATACGGGGAGGTAATCAAGGTGTTTATGATTACTTCGTCCGGCGCAGAAGGCATCAATCTGAAAAACACACGATATGTTCACGTCGTTGAACCATATTGGCATATGGTGAGAGTAGAACAAGTCGTCGGACGTGCCAGACGTATATGCAGTCACCAATCTTTACCCGAAGAATTACGAACTGTGGAAGTATTTTTGTATGTTACCACATTTAGTGAAGAGCAGAAAAAAGACGAAAAAAATATGGAATTACGTATTCGCGATGTCAGTCGGTTGGATAAATCCACACCGGTAACTACTGACGAAACATTATATGAGATTGCTAGCATAAAACAGCGAATTAACAATCAAATCTTACAAGCGGTCAAGGAAACGGCAATTGATTGCTCATTGTACTCTAAGATGAATGTCTCAACCAAAGAAAAACCGATGGTTTGTTATGGATATGGCAAAGTAGAATCAAACGCATTTGGTTCATACCCAGCATTTGATATGGATCGTGAACAAAAAATGGGTCTTGATGTAAAAACCATTGATTGGGAAATACAAGAAGTGAATATTAATGACAAGAAATATGCGCTTCGAACGGAAACAATGGGCTTATATGACTATGATAGTTATGTTCTCGCTGTTGCAAATCCAGGACTTGAACCAGAGTACGTTGGTAAATTGGTGAATGATAAAGGACGATATAAGATTGTTCCACCCGAATAATGCATTGATTTACACACATTTTTGATATAAAATTGAATACTTTTTATCAAACGAATGAATAGCAAAATATAGTTCTAATACGGAATTGGTTTATAAAACATGAGTGTAGTCGAAAGTGCATATAAGCAAAATCGCAATCTATTTCATTACGACCGCGATGATAGTTGTAATGTATGCGGCACAAACTGTGTGGATGATTGTTGCAACAAATGTGGTGAGGCGGTATGTGCAAGTGTCCATTGTTGTTCTGTATTCCCACATTACAAAAATACCGCGTATGTTGTATGTCGTGTTTGTTATGAGACAATTGACCGAAAATTAAAGGCAGTCGTAGACGACGATGCGCAATGAATGTGACACAAAATATAACAAAACGCGAATAAGAGGTAAGAGAATTATAGAGTTATAACATTAGTTAGTCTGCATATATTGTATTACTGTAACTTTTTTATTATCAAATGACACGATAGCGGCTGGGTCAATGCACCCGATGCTTCATCTATTTTTACGCCCCCAGCAACCGCACTTGATGGGTTTCTTATACTGATGATTGAGTTAATTGATGGCGGTGTAATAATTATACACATTCCCACTACTGCGCCTCCGCCAGAATGTCCCACCACTGTTTCTATTAATTCATTGCCATTTAATACCACTACGAATTGTCCAGTGTTTTGAATGGTAACTTGGAATGTTATCTCAAATACATTATCCGGTGGCAATACAAATTCTGTGGTAGATGATCCATTGCGCTGTATTCCATATGGATTAACCGACGGACTTGGAAAACTAACTGCTAGACCTGGTTCAATCGGGTCTGGGTTATCATTCACACCGCTATTGCTCATTTGACCGTAGAAATCTGCGAAATTTGGAGAAAATCCTACACCCGGTTCGCCTTGGTCACCTTTATCACCCTTGTCGCCTTTATTGCCCTTGTCCCCCTTATCGCCCTTATCGCCTTTATCACCCTTCTCACCTTTATCACCCTTCTCACCTTCATCGCCTTTATCACCTTTATCACCTTCTTCGCCTTGTTCGCCCTTATCCCCCTTATCGCCTTTATCACCCGTATCGCCTTTATCACCCTTGTCACCTTTATCACCAGTTTCACCTTTCTCACCTTCATCGCCGGTATCACCTTTCTCCCCCTTCTCACCTTCTTCACCTTTGTCGCCCTTCTCGCCCTTATCACCTTTGTAACCCTTCTCACCTTCGTCACCTTTGTCACCTTTATCACCCTTCTCACCTTCATCACCTTCTTCGCCCTTCTCGCCCTTCTCACCTTTGTCGCCTTTATCGCCCTTCTCCCCCTTATCACCCTTGTCCCCTTTATCACCATCACATCCCTTGTCACCTTTATCACCATCACAACCCTTAGGTCCAGTAGGTCCAGTAGGTCCAGTAGGTCCAGTATCGCCTTCGCTGCCCTTACGACCAGTAGGGCCAGTAGGTCCGGTTTCTCCCTCACACCCCCTATGTCCAGTAGGGCCAGTTGGTCCGGTGTCTCCGTCGCAGCCCTTATGGCCGGTTGGTCCAGTAGGTCCATCATTTCCATCACACCCATCCTCTCCATCACACCCGTCCTTGCCATTAAATCCATCTCTCCCTCTCAAGCCCGTAGGTCCAACCGGACCTACTGGTCCAGTATGTCCACAGGGACCAGTTGGACCATCACGCCCATCACATCCGTCCTTGCCATTCTTACCGTCCTTGCCATCTTTGCCATGTTCGCCATCCTTTCCATCACGACCATCCTTTCCATCAATACCATCTAACCCATTGCACCCATCTTCGCCATCACGCCCATCACGCCCATCTTCGCCATCACGCCCATCTTTTCCTTCACGACCATCTTTTCCATCACGCCCATCCTCGCCGTGTTTTCCATCCTCGCCGTTTTTGCCATCTCTGCCGCATTTGCCATCTTCGCCATCTCTGCCGTCAGTTCCATCTTTACCGTCTCTACCGCATTTGCCAAGTTTCACGACTTTTTTACACTGCTTGTTCTTTTGGCTATTTCGTCTGCTTCGGTTACACTGGTTGTTTCTAACACAATAATGGCACTTTTTATTTGATGAATGATTGCATTTACAGCAATCATCCTCGTCATCTTCGCAATCTGAATGGGGCATATATAACAATATTATATATATAGTGTATTTATACTAAATATATCTCAATAAATACTATTTGTGACTGTATATGCAGTGCAACTATACAATTGTATATAATATTGTGATACATTGTATGTCTGTACATACGGCTGTAATATACTACTTGCACGGACGTATTTTGATGACAATGCATTTGCCACAGTCATCGAGAATAACTTTTTCAGATTTTCCGCAGTCACTACGATTTTTATCACATTTGTATTTACAGTCCGATTTGCAATCAGTTTTGCAATCTGACTTACTGCGTCTTTCCGATTTGCTGTGTCTTTCCGATTTGCTGTGGCGGTGAGATTTGCCGCATCTGTTACACGTTTCGCGCTTTGGTTCTTTGCAGCAATTACACTTTTCCCGAGGACGGGGAGGGGGAGGGGATTGACGCCGACATTTTCGGCATTTGTGTTCATCACGTCTAGATGAATGGTCAGACCCTTGCGATGATCGTTCGTCAGCAGAATTTTCGTCAATATAATATTCATCCGCAGAGTAATACGTATTCTGGGGCATTTCAATTATATATATAATGTCTATATATAATTGCCTACATATATGCAGTCGTTATATATTTGTATTATACAATACTAACTGCATAATTACAATTCAGACCGCACTGATCAAACTATCGGGTTTTACTTCTCAAACTAAAAATAAAAGGGGGAACTGGAATGGATGTTAATGTATACCAATGTGAATCTACGTTGTCAGTGGTTGTAAGATTTATAATGAATTGCCCACCAGGAGCGCCGTCCAAATTCTGAAATGTGATTATAACCAACGCATCAGTCGGATTTCCGCTAGCATCTATATATGAATCTGTTTTGGTTATACTAAGTATAATGCGGTCGTGAATGGGACCAAATTCATCTGGGTGATATTCGGTTCCAGATGCATCCGTAAAAATACGTATTGATGCATAATTTCCAGCGGTAATTATATCAATGATTGAAAGGTTCATTGCGTCATAGGTTGAACTGTTAATGGGAATAGGAGTTGCCATTTATAACATATAATAATATATTATCGGCTACATATATGCAGTTATAAATAATAATAATTTATAACTGTAAACTGCATACAGATATTGTAAGTTAGTGTCAGCTCATATACTGATTAGTAATTACAAACTTAGAATTGGAAAGCAGGAACAGGCATGGATCCCAACACATACCAATGATCATCCACGTAGTCAACCGTGGTAAAATAATCAATGAATTCACCGGTGGGGTTTCCAGCAGAATCCTTAAACTGAATCACCACGAATGGATTTGTATCATTGCCCTCCTTGTCTTTGTACGAGGCAGTGAAGCTTGCACTGAGTACAATGCGATTATTAATTTGGCCGTGGGTGTCTGTTTCATATACAGTTCCGGCAGCATCGGTAAATACGCTGATTGTGGCATAATTTCCAGCCTTAATTATAGCAATAATTGCATCATTTAATGCATTGTAGTTTCCACTATTAAGTGCAATAGCCATTTAAATATATATTGTTGATGAGATTTTTTATTTCATTTATGACTAAATTGTTTTCCCTGCCAAAATACAATATATTCAAATAAAATATAAAAACAAACGCATCTATAAATCTATATTAAGGTTAACAGGTGAGATGAACGAGGAAAACAATGTGCTAACTATTAAAACTGTACAAATACAGCCTATTCGTAATATGATTACTGCGATTAAGGATATCTTAACTGACGCTACAATTACATTTACAAAGGACCGTATGAAGATTATTAACTTTGACAAAACCCACACAATTCTGGTAAATGTGGTATTACACGCTAACCGGTTTGAACATTATACCTGCCATCCGGAAAAAATCATAGTATGTGCAAATACGCTACATTTGTTCAAAGTCATTTCTACTATGTCTAATGATGACACTCTGTCAATGTACATTGATAAGTCGGATTATCACGACGGGATTGTATCTCATTTGGGATTGCAATATGACAACGGTGACATACGCCAATGTTATAGTCAAAAGTTACGCCTGATTGAGCCTGATACGGATGAGTTGTTTGTTCCTGATGTAGAATACTCTACGGTTATCAATTTGCCTACATCTGACTTTCAGAAGATTATTCGCGACTTGAATGGCATTTCCGACCGAATTGAAATCAAGTCTGTTGGAAGCGATTTAATTTTTTCGTGTGAAGGCAATTTTGCCAGTTCACGTATTCTACGTTCGGAATCCGAGGGAAATATGAATTTTATACAAAAGTCGGATGCATCTGTTGTTATCCAGGGCGAATTCTCGCTAAAAAGTCTGTCTCACTTTATTAAGTGTACCCCATTGTGTAGTCATTTGGAAATGTATCTTGGCAATGACCTGCCACTTATTATTAAATATGACGTTGCATCGCTTGGTGAAATCCGTATGTGTCTTTCTAATCTACCACCGGCTTAAATGTTTGCATTAAAAAATATGTAATATGGTACGGTGTATGTAAAGCATATCATATATCAATATGCTTTACATTTGCGGTTTCTACTTGCCCAATGATTTTTGTTTTGGTAATATTTGAGACGGCGGTATAGATAACGTCCACTTTTGGTTCGGATTTGTGTTTAGAATTCTGTTTGCATATCAACGCCCCCTGTTTTATAATTTGTAGTTTTTGCTTTTTATCTAATACAATTTCTTGTGGCATCTTTGCAATTACGTGGCACGATGAATACCCTGACAAATGAAACCACATATCGGTAGGTTCTGCCGCATCTATTATATTAAAATTATCTTGGGCATCCGATCCCACAACGAACTGTATTTCACACTTTAAAGCTGGAATATATCGTAGTTCCGTCTTCATATTTGCTGGTTATTATTGTATTAGATATAATAAGAACTCATTTCAATTTTATTCTAATCAAAGAGATATGTAAACGATGCTTGCAATATAGCGAAACAAATCATTACTATTAATATTTTTAACCAATCGGTTATGCTAGGCGTGGATAGTTCTATATATTGACTGTCGCGATTTCGTCCGATATTGTAATGTATATAATTTTCTATAATATTCAGTATGATGAATACCATAAACGATACGATAACCAAATGCAAACCCTTTTTTTCTATATATTTCGCCATTTATTAAATATATATATTGTATACATACAATATACATGGACAATTATTTAGGACAACCTGCTATATATGCACACATTCTGAATGGTACTCTTGTATTTACAGCTGTGATATTTGTATTTTGGAATATCGCCAAATTGCAAAGTATAGATATTTACAAAAAAATAGTGATAATGCTGTTGATTAGCATTTCCATTGGTGTACACGGTCTGTCACATTTTGAGTTAGGACGTATGTACAAATATAATCAGATGCCTTGTGGGCGCAATATCGGCCAAATGCCTTGTGGTCGTAATTTAAATCAGATGCCTTGCACTAAACAAGTACGATTTGCAGTTTAAAATTTTACGGGATTTAAAACTCGGGTTCATGTTTCTTGAACAAACAACCCTGCTTTACTAAATTATATACAGTTGCGATGATGCTTGGATCTTGAAGATGAGATACATCCATCCATATTTTTATAATGCAAAAATTCTTTTTGGGTGAAATAGTAATGCCATTAATGTGCTTACTATATTCGGATTTGATACATAATGTTTCACCGCACAATAGGAGAAATAATGTTTTCCATACTTCGGGGGCGTGTTTATTTATAATCTTGTATGAAAAACATCCACCGTTCCTATTCTTTGGGTCTTCCCACATGGGCGTAATACCATCCCGCATTACAAACAACATACAGTTTTTGATAATGTTGTCGTGGATTGAATTATTCAACGATACAACTTTCTCTGCGGTATCAATTTCACGCAATATTGCAGAATAACTTGATACCTCCCAGTTTTTATCGTGTGGTAAATGGTAATATAAATTCCATTTACCATTCAAGTTATGTTGTTGGGTAGGACTACTCAATGCATCCATCGCGACTATACCCGTAAATTATATAGAGAAAAATCTTTATATTATTTGTTAGTAATAACGAGACATATTACATTTCAACTTCAAGAGGGTATTCTTGGTCGTATGTATAATTCTCTCTCGTCGTTTCATCATCGTCAGCACCCTCCTGCAAGTTCTCTACTGCTAAGTCAGCTGCCGCAATCTCTCCAATTGCTATCAATGCAGGCATTTCATCTGCGTCCGATCCATCATCGGGCAATAATTCATCATCTACTTCCGGTCTATCTACTTCTGGTCTATTTTCATTTATTACAGCTTCATTATTCATTGGATATACCGTTATTACCGAGTATGACCGTTCAGTTAATTTAATATACTGATTTGACTTTAAAGTGATTGTGTTGATGTTTGTATCCATTATTTTCAACACATAATTCATATCAAAGAAATACAGTTTGTCTTGATGAGACAAGTAACGTTGAATAAACACTGGGGTTAAAATACAACTCGTATTGCAATACATGTTGTCTGGGATATCAATGACTATTCCCGATTTCATATGGGGATGTGTATATTCTATGCTTAAAAACTGTCTTCGTCCGGTAACCGCAGGCAACACATACTCTGATTGCACTGCATTGTCTACGTTAAAGTACGCAGCGTGCAAGTAGTTATCAAAAACCTTCATTGTCACCAATGTTTCCATTACATTTACTTTGCATCTTGACTTGGCAATTTCACAAGTATGTTCTAGGCATTGTTTGTAAAAATCATTTACTGCCAAACTCGGGTTTGTTCCTGGGTTTATATAGTGGTATTTCTCTGAATATACATATTGATCACCTAATAATAATTGCTTATTCGTCTCCTCAATAGTTGACATTGAGATCCAGTTGTTGCCATAAGGTTCAATCGAATAACCTTTTGCCTTGGCAGTTACGAAATTAACTGCATACATACTCCTATCAGTGCACTCCCGTATGAATGGATATGTAGAATATAAATGTCCGAAAATCATTTCCAATTTTGATTTTACCTTAAATAAACCGATAACTATTTTAATGCAAATATCATTAAGCGATGTTTTTTGCGCATTTGCAACTGCATCGCGAAATACATCCATTATGAACCCAAATCCCAGTCCTGCTATTCCCGCAACTAATGTGTACATTGCAATTGCTTCCATCTTAATGATTATAATATAATAAACTTGTATCTTTATATTTCTTTTTGCACATTTGAAGATGTTTTATGTGAAATTAAATACTTTTATTTGCATTATTGATTGAATGCAACAAGTATACAATACAACCATCTGTTTTGCAAAAAATTGAAAATAATCTATGTTGTCTACATAAAATCATCTTACCGAAATAATAACAATTATGAAGCTTGCAAAGGCGTTAAATGTTGCTTTGTGTGTATACACGATTGCATTGGTATACACATATGTATCAATGCCAGTTTCATATCATACATTCACAATGTTATGGGGTCCAGCTTCCCAACGTATTATAGATAAAGCTATTGGGGCAGTTCGTGTTGAACTCATCTCATCGACTGCATCGGCTGCCCATATATGGATTGGTAAACGGCCAGACGAATTAAATGTAGTGGAAACTATATATACTTTTATATATGTTCCCATTAGAAACCACGCGTATTCTTGGTTTGGTTACTTGATGGCCAAACGAGCATCCTCTAAGGCAGTCGGATTTTTGCGATTAAATTCGGAACTCAGTGTATTTGAAAAAATTGGACAGTTCATCGCGTCACACACTTCTGCCTTATTTGCTCACGATACGCCAGGAAGTCAAATAGCTATTGTTAATACGCCGCCGTGGTCATTTGGTAAATGGGCACTAGATGCAGGACGATACATTTTATCGTATATGGTTGCCGCTGTTAGCAAATTAACTGGATAACCTCGCGCATAATCATCATCTACAATCTATAAAAATAATGATAGGATGTATATTTGTATTTTTATTGCACGCATTCGTATACCACATCCAATATTATATATTTTAATATAGTATATATCGTAGTAAGAGCATAAAATGGTAAAATCAACTCGTGGATTATTCTTATTTCATCGCGATTTTCGTATTGAAGATAATAATGGAATAAATCGGGCGATAGAAATGTCAGATGAACTATACACGTGTTTTATTTTTACACCAGAACAAGTTGGACGATCAAATACATATAGGTCAAACAATGCTATCCAATTCATGATTGAAAGTTTAGTGGAATTAAATGAAAGTATAAAAAGTAAGGGAGGAGAACTTATGTGTTTTTACGGAAAACAATTGGACATATTGAAGTCTTTGGTAGATGTTCTCAAAATAGATGCGATTTATTTTAATCGTGATTATACTCCGTATGCAATTGAACGGGACAATGCCACCAAAAAGCTATGCAAAGACCTCGGTATTGTCTGCCAAACATATGCTGATTATTATTTGTTTGAACCTGGAACAGTATTATCTGACAGCAGCCGAACCGCATTTAAAAAATATACACCCTTTTATAACAATGTCATTAATTTAAATGTAAGAGAACCTCTTGTAAAGCGCACATTTCACTTCGGTAAGCCCGTTGGTTCTCATCTCTTAGATAAAATTTTATTAAACGATGCAATGAAAATGTTTGTGAAACCAAACAATGATGTCCTAGTCCACGGTGGGCGTAAAAGTGGCAAATTGAAATTAGCATTTGCATTGCGAGATCAAAAAGATTATGACCAAACCAGAGATTTTTTTACAAAACAGACCACCCATTTATCTGCCTATATCAAGTTCGGGTGTGTATCTATTCGGGAAGTATACCACGCAATCAACAAGAAATTTGGAACGACACACGGTATCATCCGAGAACTTATATGGCGGGAGTTTTTTGCACACGTTTTATATGCTTATCCAGAGGTGGTGGGCAATTCATATCAGCCAAAGTTTCGCAGTTTGGCGTGGAGTAACAGTCAATCCCATCTGGAAAATGGCAGTCTGGACACA
>Ga0209770_10000399_pt1 | contig 24043 bp, 32 predicted proteins | sample LauGreSu1BDMLBDD_2_FD_187572 | JGI IMG/M metagenome (GOLD analysis project Ga0209770, IMG submission 187572) | Freshwater lake microbial communities from Lake Michigan, USA - Su13.BD.MLB.DD (SPAdes) (version 2) | ecosystem: Environmental > Aquatic > Freshwater > Lake | place: Lake Michigan, USA...
AAAATTAATATAATTTAATTTTTTTAAATTACTTAAATTTTTTAATATTAAAAGTTCTATTAATAAGATATTTGTATGATTAATATTATTATTAATATTTATTTGTTGTATTTCATAATTTATATATTTATATAATTGTTCAAAATCTTTTTTTTCTGTATTATCCATTTTTTCTGTAAAAATTATAATATTATAATGAAATTTAAATAAAAATGATAAATTTGTATATAGATATAATATTAATAAATGTTTTATATATGTAATCTGTGTTTTTTTATTTGATTGATTATCATCTAAATTATTACTAAATTGTTGATTATTATATAAATTATTATTTATACATTGAGAATCGTCTAAATCATCTATTAAATATAATCGATAATCACAATTTATAATGATTGAATATAATAAAAATATATATCTTATAGTTGAATATATATTTTCTAATAATTGAAATATCTTAATATAATTATTAAAACTAATATAAAATTTTATAAGAAATAAACCTATAAATAATATATTTAATTTATCTATATAATAAGTATTTATATAGATATTATATAAATATGGTTGTATAAAATATAATGATCCAAATGATAATGTTTTAATTAAAGCTAATATAAATAATTTTAATAAAAATTTTAGTAACATATTGTGTATGAGTAGATAATTTAAAATATTTAATTAAATATACTATATATATTATAAAAAAAATTGAATATAATTATATATTATATATAATTATATAATAATTTAATAATTTGTTAATAATGCAAAGTTTTAATGAAAATTTTGATGAATTAGATTATGCTATTTTAACTGATTTAAAAAATATTGATATAAATAAAAAAACTTATACCGGTATAGAAATAATTATAAATATATATTTAGAACATATTAAATTTGATAAAAATATGCTTTCTGATAATAATTTTGATATATTATTACATGATATAAGTAATAGTAAAATAAAAAATATATATAATTTATACGATTCACATAAAATATATAATAGAACAATTTATAGAAAACCTTATAAAAAAATATATAAAGGACCTTATAGAAAAATTTGTAAAAAACTTACTAAAACATTTTTATAAAATATTTGTTAAATATACTAAAAAATAATTTTTATAAAATATTTGTTAAATGTACTAAAAAATAATTTTTATTTTTTTTTAATTTAATAAAAAATTGAATATTATAAAGAAAGTATTATAATTATAATTTAATTACAATGAACAAAGATTCTATTTTGAATACATATGATCAAATTAATAATAGTATTATTAAAAAATACTTATATATTATAGAAAATAAACATACAAATTTATTAACAATTAATGATGAAAATGATGAAAATGATATATTATTAAAAATTATTTATGCTAAAATTAATTTATCTATATATAGTAAAATTAATAATTATTCAGATATAAATACATTATTATATATGTTTAATCATATTAGTGCTGGTATATTTGTCAAAATATATAATAATAAACTAGAAGCATTTATACCTTTTAAAAATAAATATTTTAAAAATAATTGGAGTAATAATATAAAATTAGATTATGTTGATGGTATAAATTATATATCTATTATTGAATTTCAAAAAAAAAGAAATAAATATATTAAAAGATATAATAAATATATAAAAAATGTTAAATTTTGGCATTCAAATGCAAATATAATAAATAATGAAGATTATAATGATAATGATGATTATATACCACATAGTATAAATGATTATTATAATCTTATACTAGAAACATTAAATAATCATAAAATAGGAAATCTTGTTTTATTTATTAATAAAAGAGATAGTTGTGTTTTACGAAAAGATTTATTAGAACCATATCCAGATTTATATAAGAAAAATAGAAATGGATTAGCACCAAAAATACCAAAACAATTTATAGATAGACCATATACACCAATATTAAGCCCATATTCTAATAGCAATTATGCCGATATACCATTTATTATACCTGAAGATTGGAAACTTGTTACAAATATGAATGATTATATTATATCTGATAATGATAGAGTAGAATGGAATAATAAAAAAGAAACTGCTGTATTTAGAGGTTCTGCAACTGGTTCAGTTGAATTTAAAAGAAATCAAAGATTACAAATATCAAAATTAGATTATGAATGGCAAACAACTAAACCAGGTTTATTAGATGCAGGAATCGTTTCATGGAATTCTAGAGATAAAATAAATTCTAATTTAACAATAACTTATATAAAACCAGTTATTATGCATGAAATGGATATATTTTTAAAACCGAGAATTCCGATGAATAAACAATTATTATATAAATATATTATTAATATTGATGGACATTCTGCTACCAATAGATTTTCATATTTATTACAATCAGGATGTTTAATTTTAAATGTAGAGTCTCATTTTGTTATTGGAAATCAAAGATGGTATGATCATTTAATTAAACCTAATGTTCATTATATTCCTATTAAATATGATTTATCTGATTTAGAAGATAAGATATTATGGTGTCGAAATAATGATAATAAATGTCAAATAATAGTAGAAAATGCAAAAAAACTATATAATAAATATTTTACTAAAGAAGGAATAATGTTATATACTTCTGAATTATTTAATTTAATCTCAAAAAAAAGAACTTAATGTGTTAGATAAAATGATTTAGAATAATTTTTATTTTTTTATAATATTATATAATGTTATTATATAATAATAATATTAAAAAATCAAAAATGACAACAGGCTGGTGTATGAAATGCAAATCTAAAAAAGAGATGAAAAATGTTCAAAATGTAACTATGAAGAATGGAAGACCTGCTATGAAAGGTGTATGTTCATCATGTGGAACTAAAATGTTTAAGATTGGCGATGGTTCTTCATCAGGATCTACAAAATCAAAAAAAAGTACAAAATCAAAAAAAAGTAAAAAATCAAAAAAAGGAAGTGCTTATAGACATTCTAAACGATCTACAAAATCAAAAAAAAGTAAAAAATCAAAGAAAAATAAATATTAAATTAAAAAGCACGTTTTAATTCATAATGATTTAAGACAGCTATAAATGGTATGCTTTTTTTAGTTACACAAATTTTAGATTTAAGTTTACTAATAATTTTATCATATTTTTCTTTAGTTATATTTTTTACTTTATAGATATTATTAATTTTATTTTTTTCTAATTTAAATAATTCATTTTCTTGACATATTAATTTTTTATTAACACTATCTTTTATCTTATATAGCCAATGCATTAAAGAAATTCGTCCTGATAAATAATCATCTATTGGAATTTGTTTCCAATATTTTCTATATGATTCTTGACAAGTTGAACAGGGTAATGTGTATTGTAATGCTGAAAATAAATCTTTAAATGCTTTTTTAATTTGATTGTGTTCATAATTATTCTTATCTATTATAAAAGGAAAAGATCCCATTATAGAACAAAATAAATAATTCCATGCAGATGGACCCCATTTAGTTGTTATTATACCGTTTGATGATGTATATTTATTAAATTTAGACATTGTTATTTCTATATTATAATTTTTATAATTTTTTTATATTTTTTTTATAATTTGTTAAAATTATTTTTTTTAATTAAAAAATTGATTTTTTAATTAAAAAATATATTATAAAATATGTTATCTAATATTATTAATATTTTTAATAATATTAATATTAATTTAGATGATAAAATATTATCAGAAATTAAAAATGAATTATACTTAAGATCATTAGTCAAAACTAAATCAAGTAATCATTTAAGTTTTTTAATAGATTATAAATCAAAAGAGATTTTATCTTTTTCATTTAATTTATATTATAAATCAGATTCATTTCCATATAGTATACATTCAGAAATAAATACTATAAATAAATATTACAAAAAAGATTTAAAAAAAAATATTAAAAAATATAATAAAAAATCAAAAAAAATATTAATTATTTTAAAAATATCAAAAACAGGCACAATAGGAAATTCAAAACCTTGTATTGCATGTGCTAATTTTATATTTAATAATTTTGATAATTTAAATCTTGTATATATCTATTATTCTAATGAATTAAATAGTTTAGATAAATTAGATAAAAATAATTTTTTAGACAATACATTTAAAAAATCATCGGGTAATCGTTTTTATTCTAAAAAAAATATATAAAATATATAAACATTTATAAAATATATAAACATTTATAAAATATATAAACATTTATAAATGTTTTCTAATTACATTTCTCAAATAATTCCATTTATTCAAATTAGGTATTTTAGATATTGATTTTATATAAAATATTTTATATAAAATATTTTTATCTAATTTTATATTATTATTATTTTTTTTTAATAGTTTTATTTGTTTATATTTTTTATTATAGAAAATCCATTCTTGTGTTCTTAAATGATGTAATAGTTTCCCTTTTTTAGAATTAATATTAAGTATTATTGAATGATTATTAACAAGAATAATTTGATAAGTGACAGGATTATACATATATGGATTATTACTTGTATATGATATAATTGACATGATCTTATTATTATATAATCCTATATATATTCAATTTTTTATATGAAAAGAAATTGATTATTATTATTAGTAAATAAAACTATCGTCAGATTACATATTTTAAACTAATGTTTACTAAATTTAATGATTATGATAATATTATTAGCACATTTATGCATAAAAAAATTTTTAATAATCATGCAGAATGTAATGATTTTAATATTTTTCATAAAAAAGGTATTAGTTTATCAGGTTCTACTGCTTTAGAATTATATAATAATATAAAATTTAGAGAAATTAATAAAGAAACTAATAAAGAAGATATTTTATTTATGAAAAATTCAAATGATATTGATATATATCTTGAATTCAATTTACTTTCAAGAATGTATTTAGAAAATTTATTTTTAAAATTATTTATGTCAGGATATAGGTTAGTATGTAAAAAAAAAAATAATAAAAAAACAACATTAAATAAAGAATATAATGATTTAATTTTTCATTTAATTGTATTATTTCACTATAAAAAATCTAAACATTATACTTTATTAGAAAACAATTTATATTTTAGTTTATCAAAATATATTTATCGAATTATTAATTTAGAAAATATATATACTGGACAAAAAATAGATCTAATATTTATTAAATGTAGTATTCAAAAATTATTAAAAAATTCTTTTGATTTTGATATTGTAAAAAATTATTATACTCTAAATACTTTATATATATTTAATAAAGATTCTATTAATAATAAAATTGCAACAATGACATTTAAACATTTTAAATCTAGAGTTATTACTAATATATATGAACTACATAATTTTATATTACGTTATAAAAAATATTCAGAACGAGGATATAAAATTTATATAGATAATAATGAAATTAATTATAACTTTATAGATCAAATAAATAAAATATTATTATATAAATTTAATATTATTCATCCAAATTATTTAAGTAATAAAATTTATATATCAAATAATGTTTCTGATCTAATTTATACATTTTATATAAATTATTTCTACATAAATGAAGAATTAATAAAATATGTTTATCATCCAAAAAATATTGAAAAATTTTTAAATTTACATATTGATATTCTATAAATTATAATATAAAATGAATTTAAAAATTCTAGATCATATATATTTATTTTTTTATATTTTTATATATATTAAAATATACTACAAATTTATAAATTATAATAAAAAATGATTAACAATTATCATCAAGATCAACTAGAAGAATTTAAAAATTTAGATTTATCAATCATAAAAAATCATATATTTCAAGATTTAGAATTAGAAGCATATTGTTATAATGTACATGATACTGATTCTATATCTATATTATTTAAATATAAAGATGAAATTCTCAAACATAATATTCGTATCGATGGAGTAGATGCTCCTGAATTAAACTCATCTATTATTTATGAAAAAGAATTATGTATTAAGGGAACTAACTATCTTAAAAATTTAATACTCAATAAAATAATTAAAGTAAAAATAAAAAAAACAGATAAATATGGAAGATTATTGGCTGACATTTATACCTTAGATTTATATCCTAATAATATTTGTATTAATAATAATCTTATAGATGAGGGGTATTGTAGAAAATATACCGGTGGTACTAAAATAGACTGGAATTTAACTAGTTCCGATATTTTAGTTGATATTAATAATACTAATTCTATTGTAGAAAATTCTCCTCGAATAAAAAGAAAATATACTAAAAAAATAAAAAATTAGTTTATTTGTTCTTTTATAAAGTATATATTTTATTATTTTTTTTATTTAGTATAATATAATCATTATTGCATTATAAAAAAATACTCAAATACTCATTAAACTTATTAAAAAAAATGATCAAAATTAATAGATTATACACATTATTTACATTTTTACAATTATTAGTACTAATCAAATTATCAAATCAATGTGATTTACCAATAAAAAATAATAATGAAATATTTACAGGGGATGCTACTGCTTATGGAGGTGGTAATACTTGGGGATTTTGTGGATTTAAAGAGAAATCTTTTTTATATTCTAATAAAATAGAAGTTGCTTTAAATTCAGTCCAATGGAATAATTCACTAAATTGTGGTAGATGTGTTAATATATATTATGAAAATAATCCACCTATTAAAGCTTTAATATCAGATAAATGTCCAGAATGTAAATATGGAGATTTAGATTTATTTCTAGAATCTTATTCTATAATTATAAAAAAAAATCCAGGTAGAGAAAAAATTCAATGGAATTTTATTACTTGTGATGAATTTATAGATGGAAAGATAAGATTTAGAATAGATTATATTAATTATTATTGGTTAAGTATAAATCCTGAAAATTTTTTATGTGGTATTGCCAACTTAGAGATATCATTTGGTAATAATTGGATTCAACTAGAAAGAAATGATAATTCAATGAGTGGTTTATATTTTAATTTTAATGGATATATAAATACACCTTTTCAATTAAAAATTACATCAATAAATCATGAAATATTAATAACAGAAAAATATTATACTATAGATCATATATTATCAACTAATTTTCAATTTAAATGTTAATTTATATAAATTAAAAAAATTTTTTTTATTATATACTTAATTTGATACTTAATTTGATACTTTTTTTTTCTTTCTATAATATATATATCCACCACCTAATAATAAAAATAATGATATTGGAATACTTAATATAATATTGTTTTCTTTTTTTTTTTCCTTTTCTTTTTCTTTTTCTTTTTCTATAAATATATTAGGTTTTATATTATATGTATCTATACATAATTTATCTAAATTAGCACTTGCATTATTTTTACATAATTCAGGAATATTTTGTTTGAGATTCTTTTGTATTTCTGTGTTTTTTATATATTTATTATTTTCTACAAAATTGTTACAATCTAAATTTGATATTACATTATCTGACTTTGAACAATAATCATTCATATTATTAATATATACTTTATATGCATCAATAATATCTTTTAATTCAGGAGATGCACAATTAGCATCGTTTATAAATGTATAAGGATCTTTACAATTTTCATTCATAATTTTTTATTATAATATATTTATATATTATTTAATATATTTTAATAGTAGATAATAATTTATATTTTATATTATATTAAGATACTTTAGGAAGTACCATATTGTTTCCTCATACCATCATCTATTTTAGTTTTAATATCATTATAATAATTTTGACATTCATTATTTGTAATATTATTATCTTTACTACAATAATTTATAACATATGGTAAATATTTAGCATATGTATCTTCTGCATCTCTTTCTCTTGTATATTTATCGTTAGATGCAGTATTAGTACCTTTACCCATAAAGGCATTCGTCGTTATAGCTAATGCAAAGTTATCTTTTCTGTCTTTTGATGCTATTACATTATAATCTGTTTTATAAATATTATGAGCATTATTACCATATATAGCGTTACATAATGTAGAATTTAAATCTTGATTAAATTCACAATATTGAGCTAATGTAGGTGTTACAATATTAGATACTGGATATGCTGTACTACTAAATTTAGATTGAATATTAGGATAATCTGTTGTTATGTAAGTTATTACATCTTGTAATACTACACCTTGTTCAGTTGTAGATGCTAATGAATCACTAATTGCTCTTTGCATATTTGCAAGTCTACCATCTCTTATTTTTTTAGCATAATTAGTATGCATATTTGATGTTTCTAATCCATGATTAGTTGTATTATAATTATCTGTTGTTTTACAATATTCATTATTGGTGGTAGCATTACTAGTATTATTGCAATAATTATACATAGCTGTTTCTAATGCTATATCAGTTTTATTATTTGTTGGTTTATAAATATAAGATAATTTATTATTATCTGTTGGTTTACAAAAAGAATTATCTGTAGCAAATCTATTATTAGTTCTACAATATTCAGTCATAGTATTTTGAAAATTATTGTCATCTGTACCTGTTCCATATATGGCATTTACACCTGTATATTGATTATCTAATTTACCAACACAAAATTCCTCAGAAGCAAATCTGTTATTTGTTTTACAATAAGTTATAGATTGTGATTTTCGAGCATCTTCTGTTATAACATATGGACTAAATTTTGACATATATAATGTAGATGCTGCAGTTGTTACTGAAGTTGATAAAGTCCTTTGTGTTGTAGATGCTTTCTTATTATAAGTTATACTAAAAGTAGGAATTGTTACTCCTGCACTTGCATTTTTGTAACGATATTCTACATATAATAAATAAGGACCGAATGTTGGACTTAAATTTATATATACTGGTGAACTTTTATTAATATCTTTTGTTCCTTCTGAGCCATCTGTACTCCATGCATCTAGAATTATTGTATTATTTAAATATAATCTGGCATCACCAGTACCTGTGATTTTAAATAAATAATCATCTGCAGTAGATGGCATTATATATACATAAAATTTAGCAAACCATACTGTATTAGTAGTGTTTAATGTATCTGGTCTATTGTTAACTGATATTGCATTATTAGATTTCATTACAGATGGTACTGCAAATAATTTACTTGAATCAGTCGAACTTTTTGTAAAATACATAATTAATACGGGATTATCATCATTTACACCTGCTTCTGCTATTAATTCTTTATAATTTAATATACTAGACATTTTTTTTAATTGTATTTAAATTTGTATTTAAAATTTATATTATAATATATTAAATATTTTTTTTATTAATATTTACTAAATAATAAATCATTTAAGAAATATAAGAACTGTATTTAGTTTATTATAATCAGATAAATAAAAAAGCATATTTAACCATTATATTATAATACGATGAAAATGTCATGGTATTATAAATGAAGTTTTATGTAAAAAACATAAGAAATTTAAAATTGAAAAAATCATATGATATATTATAGTTTACACCTTTATACATTATACTATGAAACCAATTTATTATAATGAAATATCATGTTATATTGGTAAACGAATTAAAATGATTTTATATAGAAATATAAATTTAACTTATATTTCAATTTATTTAAATTTACAAAAAAATAAAATAAAAGCTATATTAACTTTTAAAAGATTTAATACATGTAAATGTTTAAATTCTAAGGATAATGAATATAATTATTCACAAACATTTATTATAAATAAATCTTTAGATAATGATAATGTAATAGATAATTTAATTGATACTATTATACAAGATTTTGAAATAAAACATAATTTAAATTAAAAAAGTATTTATACTTAAAGATATTCTAATCATAATAATATAATAAGTGTTCCTATAGCTCAGTTGGTAGAGCATCGGTCTTATGAGCCGAAGGTCGCGAGTTCGAGCCTCGCTGGGAACATTTTATTTTTTTTTAAAATTGAATAGATTAATATAAAAGTATAAAAACTAATAGTTATAATGAATAATAGTCTTAATATGATAATTTTTAAAAATATATTCGATTATCAATATTCTTATTCTGAAGAATGGTATGATGTTTTAAAACTTTCTCATGCTAATGATATGCAAGAATTAATTGATATTTCTAATGAGTTAGAAAAATATCAATATATAGATATTTCTCATCATAAAGTATTTTTTAAGTATCAATTAATTCGTCATAACGCTGTTAAAATTTTTGATCAATATGGTTATAATATAAATACGTGGAAATCATTTTGTACTATTAATTAATTTTACCAAATTTATAATTATTATATATTATATAATATACACACTTATTATACAATTTTTTCAATATAATCATTATAATAATTATAAAAAAATGAATCAAATAATTTTTATCAAAATATCAAATATTAATCAAAATAATTTTATATCAGAAATTGAAAAATTATCATCTATTTATAAATTTACTATTAAAAAATTTATTTCTCATATGAATGGAACTTTAATAGATATAAATATTAATAATATAACTCAATTGCAAAAAAATTTAAATATATCAATCATTTATGAAAATGAGTTTTATAAATATAGATATTTATCAGAATTTTTAAAATATAAAAAAATAAAATAAAAAAAATATAAAACAATGCAAAGGATTCTCATACAGCTTTTTTTTTGATACTGTTTAAAACGAGTAGTCGTTAGCAGCAAGTTCTTGCGCATAAGCAAAATCAGCCTCTTCTTGCTTCGCTTTGACAAGAGCTTCAGTGCGTCGTTGCAACTCTTCAGATTCAGCCGTCACCAATGACTCAGCCAAAGCTTTGGCAAGTTCTATGTCAGAAAATGACGTATCTCTAGTGTCAAATACTTGACGCTGAGCAGAAACCGCAGAGTGAGCAGATACAGCAGAAAAAGCTGAGGCAACAGAGCGAGCAGGGACAGAATCTTGGGATTGACGCTGAACAGAAACCGCAGAGTGAGCTGGGGTAGTATCACAAATTGGCGCAGAAGTGGCTGCTTGGGATCGGCGTAGGCGTCTAGCTTGTTCAGCATCAAATTGCAAACGTTCGCGGTGAGTCATTTTCATTCGAATTCTATGTTCTGCAGCAGCAGCACGTAATTCAGCAGGAGACTTGTTTTGTGACATCTTTTTGTACATAATATATAAAAAAAAATCAACTGGTTTTTTATAAAAAATAAAACAGTGTGTTATACACTTACCTATTCTTTTTTATTTTATGACATGCAAGATTTGATATACAATTTAATTTTTAGTTTATTTTGATATACATTTTTCGAAAAGTCAATAATTTTTTATAGAAAGTGAGGTGTTGAAGGAGGTGTTGAAGGAGGTGTTGAAGGAGGGTGTTGCGGAAGCCCAGACACAGCAATGATATGATATTTTACATCAATTCAATTGCTTTAAAGATGGCGTCTTTTGCAGCTGGTAGGAATTGACGTTGCTTGATAAGATCAAGCACATCTGAAGCTTCCATCCATTTGTGTCCATAGGTTGCATCAATACCAGGAACATGAGCAGGAATTGGATCACACTCATGACAAGAGTCACCTTTTGGAAATCGCATAGACTGTCCTGTATATTGGACAATGAATGTTTGGCATGGAGAATTAGAAGGCATGACATGCAGCAACTTAGAGTTACTAGCAGTCAATGTCAATCCAGCTTCTTCATAAGCTTCACGGAAAGCAGTTGTCAAAGGAGTTTCTCCTTGATCGATCGAACCACCTGGTGTAGCATAATGATCAATTGGACCACCTGGTTTACGATGGTTACGTATTAACCAACTAGCTCTACGTTGAATCAACAAATAGTGACCAGATATCACAACAACAGCAGCGGCAGTTGGTGTCACATTAGATTGTAGGGATGGTTGTAACTTAGCTTGTAAATCTCTAGCATCAGCTTTTGCTTGAGATAGCTTAGCTGAGGTAGCTGGAACAGCAGAGCGAGCAGGGACAGCAGGGGCGGCAAAGCGAGCAGGGACAGCAGGGGTAGCAGCAGGGGAGGCAAAGCGAGCAGGGACAGCAGGGGTCGCAGCAGGGGCGATAAAGCGAGCAGGGACAGCAGGGGTCGCAGCAGGGACAGCAGAGCGAGCAGGGTTTTGCTTACAATCTACACTACGGTGATGATTGTAAGCATTACAATACTTGCACCGATGAGGATTGCCAGCAAGGCAGCTTGGATGTCCACAGTTAAAAACGCAAGGCATTTCTTTTGCTTGTGGGCAATTGAGTCGAAGATGGTCATCAATAGCATTGCAAAGTTTGCAAAGGTGCATTTCATTAGGTCCACAGAATTCACAGTTAAGCTTGCACATTGTCTTTTTTATACTTGTCGTACATAATAAATAAAAAAAAATCAACTGGTTTTAAAATATAAGCATATATAAGCATATATATAGGTATATATTATATATGGTATATATTATATATGGTATATATTATATATGGTATTTTTCTCGATGTTTATATTTATGCATTAGCATTCTAAATTGAGTTTCTGACATCATAACTGACATACTATTATCACATAATTTGGAACCACATCCTCTATTAATACCATTTCCTCTGATATAACATATTAAACATGGAATAGTAAAACTACCATTACTTCTCGTTCCTATTAATTTCCACTTTTTACGGAATTCCTTTAACACATTTCTTCTAAAATAGAAGAGTAATGATATTTTTAGATAATAATCGGTTACTATTAATATATTATCTTTGAACAATATAGGATGTAAATTACATCCTACAGTTTTGCCATCACCTTGTCTATAGCACATAATACATGGGCCGTATGTGATTTTGCCTGTTATTTTTGATCGAAATGTAAGTTTAGCAACTTTTTTCCCTTTTAATTTGGGTACAACATTTTTTAAAAAGTAATTTTTAAGATCATCGCTTGGACCAATAAATTGGTTAATTAGACTTAAACATACTTGAGGTAAACACCATATCATTGTAATATATTTTATACATGTTAATATTCAATTTTTTTTAATCGTATAATATATATGTTACAATTTAATTATTTTTTAATTGTATAATACTTAGAAATTGAAATTTATATTATAATATAAATTTGTCCTATTCATCAAAATATTTAAAATCTACATAAAATAAAATTATTAAATTTTAATATTACCAAAGGCTTAGCAATGTATTTCTTACAACCAGCTAAAATTAAAAAATTCTTAGAAATAAATGAAAATGTTGAAGATTATGATTATTTTAAATAAATAGATCAATAAATTTTATAAAAAAATTCTAATTAAATATAATATATATAAATATATTATTAATGCCCTTGTAGTCTAATTGGATAAGGCGCAAACCTTCTAAGTTTGAAATTGCGAGTTCGAGTCTCGCCAGGGGTATTTTATTTTTTTGATTACAAATTTGAATTTTATATTTAAATTTTAATATAATTATATATATTACAAAAAATTTGATTATATCATATATAAAAATAAAAATGTTAACATTAATCATAAGTGTTTTGCTATTAAATTTATGTAATTCACAAGATGATACAAATCCATGTACAAATAATAAGGATTGTGTTAAATTCGGTAATGATTATTCATGTATTTCTGTTCAGTCTGAAAATAATGATTTATTATATATTTCTCAATGTATAAAAGAACCTATTTGCAGTGGAAATACTTTTGGTAATTGTCCAAATTTTACTAATTGGTCCAATAAATATCAGTTAATAAAACCTGAATGTTCATTTTCTATAGTAGAAAATTGTAATAATCTTGTTACTAATAATACAGTAGATTGTTATAATTCAAAAAATAATAATAAAATATATGGTATTTATAAATGTGTAGATGCAAATACTATTAAAGTAAATTATAATACTACTAATATTGCTGAAACTACTCAAATACCTAATACTTCTAAATTACCAAGTACTGAAGTATCAACTACTCAATTACCATACACTAATAAACCAAATATAAATAATAAATCGTCAAATAAATGTCTTATGATTAATATTTTATGTTTAGTAATAAATTTTATTATTATTATTTCATTATTTTAAACAAAATAATGCAAATATAATAAAAATATAATTTTAGATTTTTTAAAAATTAGTTAAAAAATTTCTTAAAGAATTAGCCCGAGCTTCGGTTCTATCTTTTAAAAATATTTTCTCTTCTTCAGAAATATTTTTTTTTGCTTCTTTAAATTTTGAATAAGATGAATATAATATATTTTCTATTGTAATTTGTGTATTTTCGGAATATATCATTTTATTGTACCTTTTAATATAATCTAATAATATTTTAAAATCATCATTTTTAAATGAATCATTTACTTTTATCATCAGATTAATAAATTCTTCTATAAATTTTTTATATTCAATATGTTCAACAGTATATTGTTTATTAATATTATCTATTTCTAATAAATGATATTCTATATAATTATTATTTAATTTAGTAAATGAATATATTGCACAATTATGATTTTTTGTATATGCTAAATTAAAATTTAATTTTGAAAAAATTTTAATAAAGAAATTAAAACTATTTATTATATATTCTGAACTACCAAAAATTTCATCATCTTCTTTAATATATTTTAACATATTTACTAATTTAATATCATCTTGTAATAAATATTCAATATCATTATGAGTTAAAACATTTAAACACGTTTCACTAAATGTTTTAATTCCGCCGATTATATTTATATTAAAATTTTCAATATTCACTTTATCTATTTTAATATGATAATTAGTTATATGTTTTTTAGTTTTTTCATGTCGTTCATAATCTGATTTATATTTAAATGATATTTCACAATATTTACAATTATATTCTATAATTTTTTTTGTATCACATGGGTTTTTTCTATCATTTTTATGACGATTTAAATGATACTTTGTATTAAAGATTTTTCCACATAAACAGCAAGGAAACATTTATTTCCAATATTTTCGTATAAATCCCTCGACCTCGTTTAAAATTAATAGATATATATATACTAAATTATATATTTAATACATTATTTAAAGAGCCCATCCCATTTTCCTCGAGAGACCAAATTGGTGTGTCCGACAAGTTGTGGAGTTTAAAAATTATATATATATTTTTTTTTAATTTAACAGGTTCTAAATTAAAAAAATTTGATTATTATTTTATATTATATATAAATACTATGGATCTTTTAATTTGCGATGATTGTCGAGAATATAGAGAATTAATTAATAATAACTTTCATAAAGAAGCCGAAGAAATAAATGGAGAATGTAGAAATTGTGAAGATGAGTATTATTATTGTGAATTTATTATTATAATTGAAAAATTTTGGCTTAAATATAATAAAAAAACTAAATAAAATATTTATAAATTATATAATTATGGAATATTTTATGGAATATTTTATGGAATATTTTATAGATATTATAGATCTTATTAAAAAAACAAATGGAGATATATTAGGTCTAGTCTTTTTTATACTATTGATAATATATTTTGTAACTAAAAATAAAAAAACAGCATATGAAATAGTTTTATTAAGTGGTGCTTGTATCGGGCTTATAGTCGATTTTTATATTACATTTAAAGAAATAAAAAAGATATAGATATAGATTATAAGTAATCATTTATTTTAAATGATTATTTTGAGTAAACATATTAAATATGGTATATTTTTTAATTTTTTGATAAAATATATATATCCAATAATCATATTATTTTATCCTATTAATATAAAAAATAAAGAAAATATATATCAAGATGTTAATAAATCTTGTATATATATCAGTAGACATACATTGCATAATTATGAGTTATTATTAGGTTTATTTACATTAAATCAATATAGTCCTAAAGTAATAAGAGGATTAGGACATTATTTAATTTATTTATTATGTCCTTGGTATTACTTATTAGGTGTTATAGTTGGCACTAAAAAAAATGCAGAATTTTTAATAAAAAATAATGAATTTCTATTCATTATTCCGGGTGGTGCTGAGGAAATGACATTTGGTAATGAAAATTTTTATAAAACATATTGGTATTCTAAATCAAAAAAATATAAAACAGGCTTTGCTAAATTAGCTTATGATAATAATTTAGCAGTTATTCCAATTCATGGAAAAAATGTAGAATATATGATATTTTCTCCATTTATTTATATTGCAAATAAATTAAGAATAACTAGATTATATCATAATATAATGAATATAACAAATAATTTAGTTATATATAAAATATTATTTTATATTAAAATGTTTTTTACTATGGTGTTTGGTTGTATTTTAATTATACCAATTCCTATTAATATTGAATTTACCATTGGAAAACATATATATAGAGCAGATAATGAAACCTTAATTGAATTTACAAAAAGATGTGAAAAAGAGCTAAATTTATTAATTAAAATTTAAATATGATATATGATAATTAATATATTAATAATACAAATTTATATTATATGGAAAAAACACACAAAAAAAAGATATATATATGTCCACATCATTATGTAAAATATAAATGTCCAATATGTAATTTGCATAATATGTGTGTACATCATAAATATAATAAAATATGTATAAAATGTAATTTATCATTATTATGCATTCATAAAAAAGAAAAGTATAGTTGTATTATATGTAAACCATATTTAATATGTAAACATAAAATTAGAAGACATAAATGTAATGAATGTAAAATAAAAAATAAAAATAATAATACAAATAATGCTAAAAATTTATGTATTCATAAATATATTAGGACTAAATGTATATTTTGTCATTTAATGTATTATCCATAGGAAAATCAATAATGTCTTTAAAGGAACCAAAGTTCAACTTAAAAAAGATATAACAAAATATTTTAATAAATTAAATAAAAATAATAAAGCATTTATTAATTATATTAATAAATATAAAAAACCTGCTGGAAAATCAAAAAAAAAGTAAAAAAATGATATGTAAAAATTGTAACCCAAATAGAAAATGTATACATAATAAAGTAAAATATAGATGTAAATATGTTAGCTCACATCTATTATGTTATCATAATATTTTTAAATATAAATGTAAATATTGTAAAACATTTAAATTATCTATTAATAAAACTGATATTAATAATTTAAAATGTACTCATTATATATATAAATATGATTGCATTTTTTTGTTATATTTTTTATTAAATATTAAGATTATATCAAAATATATAAAAAATTGATTTCTAAATATATGTTTATATAATATATTAGTAATAAATAAACTTTACAATGAATAATTTGATAAAGTGTAAAATTAATAATAAATGTATACATAATAATATGAAATATAAATGTATTATCTGTAAACCCAAACTTTTATGTATTCATAATAAATGTAAATATGATTGTACATATTGTAATTCAAATAAAAATTGTATTCATAAATATAAAAAAAATAGATGTAAAATATGTAGTTCACATCTATTATGTGAACATTTACTTTTTAAATCTAAATGTTTTCGATGTAGACCAGAATTATTATGTACTCATAAGAAATTTAAATTTCAATGTAATATATGTAATCCACAACGATTATGTCAACATAATCGTTTTAAATCTAAATGTAAAGAATGTAGCCCACATCTAGTATGTAGTCATAATATTTTTAGATACAGATGTAAATTATGTAAAGTATGTAAAGTTAATAAAAATATAACAAATATATATAATGATTTTAATAATTTTTATAGTTTAAATAGTTTTATATTTACAAATTTAGTATGTAATCATAATCATATATATAATAATGATTGTATGTTTTGCTTTATTATAGATTATAAATAATTATATAATTGAATAATTATATAATTGAATAATTATATATAAAAAATTGATTTTTATTTTTTAATAAAATATATAAATTATTAAGATTATAAAAATGTCATTTAGTAAATTGCCGAACGATATTCAAGATTATATTTTATATTTATCTAATTATAAAAAAGATATTAAAACATATTTTACAGAAAATATTATAACTAAAATTGATCCTACATTTAAAAAAATAAATAATAATTGCGAATTGTGTTATATTCAATATTTTAAAGGAAATATAAAATGTGAATGTTTTATACATTCTATAATACCTAAATCAGATGAAATTAATCATAAATATTTTTCATTATATAATTTACCAAATAGGAAAACTAAAAATTCTTTAGGTATATTATTTTCAGCAATTAATGATATTAATCGTTTTCAATTAATAATATCAGAAACTGCTTTTTGTTATGCACATAAATTATATGGTATTAATTATGAAATAGAAAAAAAATTCTTAGATAATTAAACGTAATCATTTGCATATAATAATGAATTAATTATGTATTCAGAATCTTCTATAAAATCCATAGTAAAAATATTTATTCTATATTCATGAATATAAAAATCAGTTATAATATCTATATATACTTTTTTATTAGTTTCAAATGCTATATCTAGTATTAAATTAGATTTTATATTATCTTTTTCTTTATAATTATATCTAAAATAATAAGTTCCATTATGAGCACAATTATACTTATATAATTGCGAAATTATTGTATTATCAGATAATTTATTTACTTTTTTATGTATAAAATATATATATAATTCTGTATATACTCCATTCATTTTTTTAATATGATTGTCATAATAATTTAATTTACTTATAACATCTTGAGTAAACAAATTTTTCCAATATGATGATATATTAATAAAATCATCAAGAATAATATTTTGTATATGATTAGGTAATTGAAAAACATTCATTTCATTATATATATATATATCTAATTAAATTCAAATTATTTTATAAAAAATACAAAAAATAAAAATGGGGAGATTGAATTCTCCCTAAAATATACAATAATATACATATGCATGTGTCACTCACAACTTGTTTACCTGACATTCCAGACTAGTCTCTTATCCCTAAAGATTCACTAACTTAATGGCTGGTTTATTAAGAAACCAATCACCAGTAGTATCTGTATGTAACAATTTGACATATCAATTGTTATTTTTAATTTATTTTATATTATTTGTTTTATAATAGTATATATTATTTATAAAATATGAGTAAATTACATATTATATTAATTATTATAATAATATTATTATTACTAGTTATATATAAAATATATTTTATATATACTTATATTTATTATTATGAAGATACACCTTATTTTAAATATAAATATACATACTTAGAGGATATAATAAATGAATTAGACACAGGTGATCTTTTATTATTTTCATCATATGATTTTTCAAAAATAAGAATAGTTTCACATGCAAGATTTACTCATATCGCTATGGTAATTAAAGTAGAAAATAAAATATATGGTATAGATACTATTGAAAAAACTTTTATAAAACCTAATAAATTATTATCTGGAATAAATATTTTTAACCTAGAAGAAAAAATAGTATATTATCCTGGGTTTGTTTATATTTTAAAATGTAATAAATTATTATCTAAACAAAATAAAAATGATATATTATTAGGTATTAAGAATTACAAATTTAAATATCCTACTTCAGATATTTTTATTTATAAATATATTTTTAATATTCAAAATTCTTATACAAATAAATATAAATCATGTATTGAATATATTGTATATTTACTAAAAAGAGGAAATATTTGTAATTTTGATGATATAAAAATTATAGATTATATGCATCATATTTTATTATTATGTGATGATAATATATATACAAAACCAATAAGAATATTAATTAAAAACAAAAATTATATCATTGATAATTATAATAGAAAAAATTTATGTTAATATTAATATAAATTTTATAATTATAATGATATTAAATTGCAGTTTTACAATTATTTTATTACTAATTATAGTATATTTATTAATACTTATATATAAAATATATGATAACACTAATAATATTATGAACTATAATAATTGTAAACATAATATATTATTTCATTATAAATTATATAAAAATATTAAAGATAATATAAAATCAGGAGATATAATATTATTTTTACCATATGATTGTTACTCTATTGCTAGATTATGTAATAATATAACTTTTCAACATTATGGTATAATTATAAAATTTAATAATATGTTATATATTTTAGAATGTGCAACTGATATATTATTAAATAATAAAAAATATGGACCTAATATTTATTGTACAGAATTTGAAACTAAAATATTAAATTATCCTGGTAATATATTAATATCACACTTAAAAAACAAATTATCGGAAATACAAGAAGATAAATTAATAAAATTTGCTAAAAAATGTATAAAATATAAAGATAATATTAATAAATATACACATTTATCTAATTATCACATTTATTTACATATGTACCATAATATAAATTTTAATAAAAATAAATTATTTACTTGTATAGGATTTATACATTATATTTATCATAATAAATTAGATATTATAAAATATATTATTAAACCAAATGATTTATTTCAATTTTATTATAATATTATATTATTTGGTGATATATTTGAGTATCCTTATGAAATAGTTCATAATAATTTATATATAGATGAAATACAAAATAATAGTATGATTTTATATAATCTATAATAATTTTTATTAAAATTATTATTTTTTTTATATTTTTTTTTATATTTTTTTTTATATTTTTAATTATATATTATTAATTATATATTATTAATAATCATGTATTATATTGTAATATCAATTATTGTATTATTTATACTTTATTATATTATTGTACATTCTAATATAAATGACAATGTATATATTGATATATATATAAAAAATACTAATTTAAATGATAGTAATATATTAAAAAAATTATCTTCAGTTTTATTAAATACTAATTTGATAAATTATAATAGTTCCAAAATAATTCCTAATAATTTATTTCAAATATATATGTTTTATAAAGCACCTATTCCACAATATATATTCGATGGTATAAAGAAATATGCTTCTAATTATAATTATTATTTATTAGATGATAAAGATGCTGAAAATTTCTTAACAAAATATTTTACTAATGATGTGGTCAATAAATTCAAAAATATAAAACATGGTGCGCATAAAGCAGATTTATTGCGTTATTGTTTATTATATATTTATGGAGGAATATATTTAGATATAAAAACAATTTTAATTAAACCTTTAGATGATATATTTATAAATAAAACATATTTTTATACTTGTATAACTAAATATAGTAATGAAAACAAATTTAGAAATCGTACATATCAAGGAATTATAGCATCGCCGCCAAATAATCTAATATTTTTAAAATTAATATATTTTATAACTTATATTCCACAAACATATTTGGATATATATTATCATATAGTTATTAAACATTTATATTATGAAATTATCAATGATAAGAAGGATGAAAAAATAAATCCTAATATATCATTAGGCTTAAATAAAGGAAAAATAAATAATTATTATATATTTGAAGAATCTGTTGATTCTGGAGATACATGTAACATCCCAGATAGATATGGAGTATGTGTTTCTATACTAGATAATAAAGATAGAATATTCATTGGAAGAGATCCAACATTTCCATGGAAATAAATAATTAAAATATTTATTTGTTATTATTTTTTTTTAATTATTTTTATCATACATTAATTATTAAATATTTTTATAATAAAAAAAATCATTTTATAATAATATAATTTATAAAAATATTATTACATACTAATTCTATTATTATATACTACTTATGAAATATTTTTATTATATCTTAATTTTAATTTTAATTGTAATTATTTATAATGGTATTTATAAGAATGAAGATTATTATATTTATAAAAATGAATATACTCAATTAGCAACTTATTTAAATAATTTAGATGAAGAAAATAAAGAAAATAAAGAAAATAAAAAAAACAGAAAAATACTATTTATCTTTTCACATGATTATAAAATATTACCCGCGTATTTTGAATATGCTGAATATGCTATTAATAAATATTGTAAAATACATAATTACAATTATATTATTAAAAATCACTATCCAAATAAGAAAATAAGTCCATATTGGCTAAGAGCTTTTGACTTAATAGAATTATCTAATATATATAATGATAATTATATTTTTATTTATTTAGATCTTGATACGATAATTAATTTAAAATATAAAAATATAAAAATTGAAAATTTATTAGATACTATTGATAAATATCATAATAAAAATTATGATATTTATATTGGAAAAGATAGTCCTGTTAATAGCTATGTAAACTCAGGGGTTATATTTATTAGAAATACTCATTATAGTAAAATGTTATTAAATGAATGGATTAAACAATATAATCCGAATATTTGGTCATTAACTAATAATAAATGGATTTGTAAAAAAAACAATAAAATATGCGATTGGGCAGGATATGATTATGAACAAGGTATATTAGAACATATTTATACAAATAATTTATTTGATTCTAAGAATCATATTAAAATATTACATCCTAGTATATGTTCAGAAGGTAATTTAAAAAATGATGCATTTATATATCATTTTATGGGATATGATAATATAATAAAAACAAAATATATGAAACAAATACATGATATAAATGTATACAAATAATATATTATTTATGTTTTTTATATTCTTTTTTTTGTTTGTAGAACATTAGTAGGATCTTATATACACAGGTGTAATATCATAAAACTATAACATATATATTAAAATTAAAAGTAAATTTTAAAATTAAAAGTAAATTTTAAAATTAAAAGTAAATTTTAAAATTAAAAGTAAATTTTTCTTTTGAACTAAAAAAATAAATTTTTAAATTTAGAATTTAAATACATTTATAAAATATTAAAATATAATAAGTAAAAATTAATTGTTTAATGAATTAAATAATTTTTTATAATAAATATAACTAATATAATATAAATATGCGCACAATTATTAATTTTACACCAACTCAAGAATTATTAAATAATTTTGATAAAAAATTATTAAAATTAAATTTTGAACCAACTCCAAAAAATATTAACACATATGATGAAATTTTATCATTTTATGAATTATCAAGCATCATGAAGTTGAGATTAAAATGGGAAAAACAAGGAATTGAACTAGTATTCAATGAAGATGGTACAGACATTATTATAGATAATGAAAAAGAATTAGTAATAAATAAAAAAACACAAAATCAACTTAAAAAAGACATAACTAAATATTTTAATGAATTAAATAAAAATAATAATGCATTTATTAATTATATTAATAAATATAAAAAAATGGCTGGAAAATCAAAAAAAAGTAAAAAAAGTAAAAAAAGTAAAAAAAGTAAAAGAAAAAAATGAGATATGACAATATGAATATAAAGGATGTTAAAAAATAAAAAAGTATTTTTTTTTGAACAAAAAATTTAAAAAAAAAAGAAATTATGTAAAAAAATGGTGTTAAAAAAATTGAATAACTAAAACAAGAATATAAAAACTATGATATCAGAAGCCCCGATTAGCGAAATTACAATACAAGAAGAATATATAAATAGCGAAACTGAATCATTAAGTAGTGAAGAAATAATAGAAGAAGAAAAGATTATAAATATAACAGGTCAATTATATATAAAAGATAAGAAGCTAATTATTAAAATAAATAAAGATGGAAGAAATAATAAACTAATAGAAGAAATAAATAAGGAATTAGAATTATTAGAAGAACTAAAGAATACATATAATAAAAATAAAGTTATAAATAATAATGAAATTTATAAAAAGGAAATAGAAAAAATACAAAAAGAATTAGAAAATAAATATGAGCTAGAAGTATTAAAATATAAGAATAAATTAAATATAATAGAAGAAAATATAAAAGAAAATTATGAAACAAAAATTATAATATTAGAAGATAAACTAAAAGATAAAGAAGAAAGTTATAAAATAAAAGAGATAAATATAAAAGAAAATTATGAAAGTAAAATAAAAATATTAGAAGATAAAATAAATAATATAAAAGAAGAGATTACAGAAAATAATAGACACCAAATCTACTATTTATCTAAAGAGAATGAAAAGTTACATGAAGAAACAGC
>Ga0209770_10000400_pt1 | contig 24037 bp, 28 predicted proteins | sample LauGreSu1BDMLBDD_2_FD_187572 | JGI IMG/M metagenome (GOLD analysis project Ga0209770, IMG submission 187572) | Freshwater lake microbial communities from Lake Michigan, USA - Su13.BD.MLB.DD (SPAdes) (version 2) | ecosystem: Environmental > Aquatic > Freshwater > Lake | place: Lake Michigan, USA...
TTTGTGAAAAAAGAAGAAAAGAAAGAAGAAGAGGAGAAAGAAGAGGTAAAAGAAAAAAATTGAAATGATAAGAAAGGAAAGAAGTAGAAAAGAAGCGAGCAAAGCAAAGCGAGATGGAAGCGATATTGAGAAAGATGAGCGAGATGACAGGAAAGGGAGTGAAAGAGGTGAGGGAGATGCTGAGGGAAGAGATAGAAGAGATGGAGGTCGAATTGAATGCAATGAAGAGAATACTGGGAGAAGAGAAGAAAACGAAGACGGAACGAAAGCCGAAGGCGAAAGAAGAAGGAGAAAAAGAAACAAAAGCAAAAGCACCACGAAAGCCGAAGGCAAAAGCAGGAGCAACGGGAGCGAACGAAGTGAGCGGCAACGGCAATGACGAAGGAGCAGCAGCAGCATCATCATCATCAGAAGAAGTTGCAGCAGCAGTTGTTGTCGAGACCAAAGAAGAAGCAAAACAAACCAAACCAAAAGCACCGCGAAAGCCGAAGGCGAAACCAGCCGCAGCCACAGTAGAGGAAGGAACTTCAAACACTGCAACCCCCGATGCCGCCGCCGCCATTGTGAGCGCGAAAGAAGAACCAAAGGCAAAAGCGCCCCGAAAGCAAAAAGCAACAACCGAAGGCGAGCCCAAAAAAGCGAAAAAGGAAAAGAAGGTCGTCGAAGTACCGGCACAAATGCAGGAGCAGGTGCAAGTACAACAACAAGCACCAGTGGTGGTAGCAGAAGAGACCACCACCACCACAACAAAGGAGGACGAGGAGGAAGAAGTGGAAGTGGAGGAAATCGAGTACGAAGGCGTGATGTACTTGAGGTCGGCAAAAGGCATAATCTACGACATGGAGACGAGCGAAGAGATTGGCCGATGGAATGAGCTAACCCAAGGGATTGATGTAGAGTAAAGGAAGGTAAGTTAATGCAAAGGTAAGTAATGTGTGTATGTGTTTAACTAACATTTTTTTTAAATAAAACGTGGTTTATAGCAACAATCCACGAAGAGAAGTGCAGAAGATACAAAGTGTGAAAATAAGATAATGAGCCAAAAAAGGTTATGTCACCGATTTCCGGTTATCTATGGTATGATAAGTAGTATATGTGGTATATGGGTAGAGAGAAATGAGAAAGACGCGAGATATGATGATGCATGAAATGAAAGTCATGTCATGTATTCATTCCATCGAAATAGAACAGTTAAAAAATGAAGTGTCGAGAGTCTGGAGAATTGCAAAATGAAAAAAAGTGGAACCCCCGGCATTATCGCCGTAAGAATAGACCGGCGATAGCAGTGAATGAGCGAAGCGAATGAGCAAGGGTAAAATTAGACGGTAGATGTATTTACAATAATAGGTACAACAAAGTATATGAAGAAGAGACGTAGTGTGACTGCATCATAATAAAAAGCATTTGAATAATGAATATATAAAGAAAAGACATTCCAACAAGTTGGCCGGCGGCCCGCGTGCTGGTGTTCTTCAAGGTGAGCGGTTATGCATTAATCTTTAGAGCAATGAATGTGAGGTTATGCCTGCAAACGGAATGTGTTAAAAAAAATACCGGTGGTAGGTTTCGATCCTACGTCCTCTGGGTTGTAAGCCAATAACCATCCTCAAATCGTACCACAAGTGGTAGAAAGGTAGAGGACGGTGTTTTAACAGCGCGCTTCCTCTGCGCCACACCGGTATAACAGTTGCTGCGTTTAACGTCCAGCTTGACGGCCAGCTTCTGTAAAGCAGGCGAATTGAAATAATACCGGAAGTTGGTTTCGAACCAACGACCTCGGAGTTATGAGCCCCGCGCGCTTCCTCTGCGCCATCCCGGTGAAGTGGTGCCCAAGTGCCTTGATGCACCGATGCGATGTGATGATAAATGCCGGCGGTAGGTTTCGATCCTACGTCCTCCCCGTTATGAGCGGAATAACCATCCCCAAGTCGGACCCGAAGAGTCGAAAGGGTAGGGGACGGTGTTTTAGGCGCTCTTCCGCTGAGCTACACCGGCGACAAAGGCTGCGTTTAACGTCCAGCTTGACGGCTAGCTTCTGTAAAGCTAGCGAATGGAATAATTTACCACCCGTTGGTGTCGATCCAACGCTTGCCATTTAATGATAATGAGATAACCATCGGAAGTCGGACCTGTAAGGTCAAATGGAGCCGACGATAAGCTGCCCCCAGGGAGTGGTTTAGTAAGCTGCGTTTAACGTCCAGCTTGACGGCTAGCTTCTGTAAAGCTAGCGAATTGAAAGAATACCGACAACAGGTTTTGATCCTGTGACCTCGGAGTTATGAGCCCCGCGCGCTGCCCCTGCGCCATGTCGGTGAATAAGTTGCCCAAGTGCCTTGATGCACCGATGCGATGTGATGATAAATGCCGGCGGTAGGTTTCGATCCTACGTCCTCCCCGTTATGAGCGGAATAACCATCAGCAAATCGTACCACCGAAGTAGTCAATAAGGTAGCTGACGATGTTTTAGGCGCTCTTCCTCTGAGCTACACCGGCGACAAAGGCTGCGTTTAACGTCCAGCTTGACGGCTAGCTTCTGTAAAGCTAGCGAATTGAAGTAATACCGGCAACCCGTTTCGATCGAGTGACCTCGGAGTTATGAGCCCCGCGCGCTAACCTCTGCGCCATGCCGGTGAATAGTTGCCCTAGTGCCTTGATGCACCGATGCGATGTGATGATAAATACCGGCAACCCGTTTCGATCGAGTGACCTCGGAGTTATGAGCCCCGCGCGCTAACCTCTGCGCCATGCCGGTGAATAGTTGTGCCCTAGTGCCTTGATGCACCGATGCGATGTGATGATAAATACCGGCGACACGTCTCGATCGTGTGACCTCGCGGTTATGAGCCGCGCGCGCTGCCCCTGCGCCACGCCGGTAACAAAGGCTGCGTTTAACGTCCAGCTTGACGGCTAGCTTCTGTAAAGCTAGCGAATTGAAATAATACCGGAAGTTGGATTCGAACCAACGACCTCGGAGTTATGAGCCCCGCGCGCTCCCTCTGCGCCATCCCGGTAGGTGGTACCCCCTGTACGTTTCGATCGTACGACAACCAAGTTATGAGCCTGGCCGCTCTTCCTCTGAGCTAAGGGGGTGAAGGGTTGCTCAAGTGCCTTGATGCACCGATGCGATATGATGATAAATCCCGGCGACAGGTTTCGATCCTGTGACCTCGCGGTTATGAGCCGCGCGCGCTAGCCGCTGCGCCACACCGGGTAAAACACTGACGAAGTACATTAAAGCCTCATCAGGACCGTATCGTATTACATTAAAGACACGACGGTGATATGAGTAGGATAACGATAAATAGGTTTCAATTTTATTTGAAATCAATGAAAAACGTCGGATCATAAATAAAATGAAAGAATTAAAAATATATGTATGAAGTCATAACCAACCATATGACGTCATCATATATAGTAGAAGGATGTCTTTAAGTACTTTTAGATTAGGTGGATGCATGTACGAGCGAAATACCGTTATATAACCGAAATATGGTTATGTGAGCCATTTCTGGTTAGCCATAGTAGGGGGGAGGGGGGGGTACGGCGCAACCGCCGTAAGAATGGACCGGCGAAAGCGGCGAAAGAAGCGAAGCGACTGAGCAAGGGTAAAAATAGACGGGGATGATATGGTACTGTCGTATGTGGGTGGAACCCACCACCAATCAAAATCTCTCGAACAATCAAATTCAAACCTACAAAATCTCTCGAACGATTGGATTGTAAAGGAATAAAAAGAGCGGCAACATCCTATGACCAAATGAGATATGTAAAAAAAAGTCGATAGATAAGTTTGGAGCGAACCAAAACTTGAAGGAGATATCGATTCCCCTCTGTTCATATCGAGCGCCGGAATTGGTGTTTTCGTCACCCTTGGTCCGCCCCCCTGCGTCCATTCCAGCTGATGCAGTTATCGTCGGCACCTCGACGTGTGGATCTTTGTATCATCTATCCGTGACGGACCAACACCCGCAATGTGAATTGCGCTTCGGTGATATATAGAATATAGACGAAAAAAGAATTCAATTTTTTTATAAATCATAGAAAACATACGGATCATGATTAAAATTGGAAAATACACAAATCTCTCGACACATCCAAATCAAAAGTAAAAAAATAGACGGCAACCCCCGCCGTCAATATATACCGTATGTGAGAATAGACGGAAGATTGCTATTCACTATGATTGAGGATGGTGGGTACATCATCCCTATCCCATTCCTAGTCATCAGCAAATTCATCAAGACACGAAGAACACAGAGAAACATCCTCACAGTCATCAACACAGCAACATTTTGGAAGGAAATTCAGGTCGATTTTGTCAGTGAGACCACTGCCGCAGAAGAAACAGCTACCCCATGAAGGGACTGGGCAGGAACGAGGGACGGCTGGAAGAGTGTTCATTCTACAGCTGGAATGCAAAGTACCCTTCAGAGAGATTTCATGCATCATTGCACGGTAGAACATCTCAGACATCATGCCATCGTCGCGCAACGACTGGTAAGAGGCCTCCGTACTACCGACCAAATATACGAAAACCGAACACTCCTGAAGTTTCAAAAGGACCGCGCGGAGAGAAGGAAGACGAACCCAACGAGCGCAAATCCGGTCAAAATGGTCAGCGGCCCAGTGATGATATTGATTGTTCCACACAGACACTTCGGTCTTGATGTGCTCACAAATAAGCGACCGAAGATGAGGAGCGACGAGATGAAGAGGAAGCTTGCGACCGGAACGATGAAACTGGAAAAGTCCGCGAATAATAATACCAAGAGTATGGTCAGTCCATACGAACCGAGACTTACCACGAAGCCCACGTTTGTAAATACCAAGAAACGAAAGAGACATTTGTATCTGAATAATGCACGGACGAAGACGCTACCAATGACAATAAAGATGAAAAAGCATTTCAATTTTATTGAAAATAATAAAGGAGATGAAAAAAAACACACACACACACACACACACACACACACACACACACACGCATTATTTTTGTTTTTTTTGTGTCACATGTCATCACCTCATATGTCATCGGGTCATCGGGTCGTCGGGCATCATCTGTAGACCGCATTCGAGAACGGGCCATATCCGCAGCTGACGTAGCCGGTCTTGTTGTAGTAGTCGCTGCATGCATTGCACATCAGAGCAAATCCGCCAGGCGAACGAGGGTCGCATATGAAGTCGGCACGGTCATCAAGGCCCGCATCACAGCTGCAGCACAAGCCGAACTTGTGCAGGTCGTGCTTCTTCGCGCGCTGTTCTTCAGTGAGTTTGAAGCCAGGAATGTGCTTGGGTTGAGTTTTGTCGGGCTGAATTTGAATAACAACATCACAGGCAGGTTCAAAGTATTGTTCAGCAGCAGTACCGAGGCCAGCAGTAGTGGCAACAGCAATAGCAGTCCAGTAGTTGGTAGTAGGGTTAGTCGTAGTCATTTCTTCGTTGTTCGTAGTCTTCGTTCAGGGAACTACTGTCCAGCTAAATATAGAAAAAGTATTTCAATTTTATGCAAATGACCCGAGGTACAAGAACATCATCATCAAAATCCGAAAATTAAAATGAAAAGTGTCACATGTCAAAAAAAAGCACACACCACATTGTATTCTTGTTTGTTTTGTGTCACATGTCATCAGTTAAATTTACTCACCAATAACCTTATTGCGAAGCGCCAACATCATCTCAAAGTCCCACCTCTCCTTCATCTCGCAGATGCCAGAAGGGGTTGGGTCATTCTTGCGCACACCCATCGCTTTGCGCGCAGCTTGAAGTTTCTTCTCAATCTCCTCGCGCCCTTTTCTCAAACCTTCAATCCAGGCAGCTTCATCAGTAGCACGCTTCTCAGCAGCAGCAACCTTTCCAGCAGCTCGCGCCAGTACCGCAGCAGCCTTCTTCTCGCGTTTCAATGCAGCAGCGCGGGCAGCAGGGCTCATCGTAGTAGTCTTTGTTGTCGTGGTATCCATTGTAATCGTTCGTTCGTTCGTGTATTGCTGGTAGGCTGTATTCAGTTAATATCATTATTAAGTATTTCAATTTTTTCATATGATAGTGCAAAAGTAACTATCATCCGAGTTTTTTTGAATACGATAAAAAAAGGTTGGTTGATAATCCACTTCAACCAACCCTTGTGCGGGTCTTCATGTCTTCAAGTCTTCAATTCTCCTGGTTCTGGTTCTTGAAAGTGATGGCGGCACTTCGGCGTTTGTTGTCTCGCTCGACCCAGTATTCACTGCGTTGCTCCCTTTTCGCCGGACGTTTGTCGGTTTGAGCTGCTGGGGTGTCGATTTCCGTCGGTTCGATTTCTCGGCGCTCCGCTCGCGTTTTTGGTTTTTTCACTTCTTCGTGTGTCTTCTCAACGAGGGCAGCAGCGACGGCAGCAGCGACGGCGGCGACGGCGATTTGTTGGAATTTTTGTACGTCGCTTTTGTGTGGCTTGTTTTGGTTCTGGCGGTGAGTTGTTTTTGAAGTTGCAGTTGCACGAGTTGAAGATGTCACTGGCACGTCGAAGTTTTCTTCGTAGTATTCGTCGTCGTCGTTCCTCCCGTGAGCAGCTCCACCTTCACGCTGGATGTGATTGAGGCTGAATTGTTTCCAGGCAAATTGGTCTCCGGTCATTGTGGTCGTCATTGTTTGTTCGGTTGCTTGTTGCTGGTTGGCTGCATTCAACTAAATCATAAAAAAGCATTTCAATTTTATTCGATTATAGAGCGAAACTACAACATCATCATACAAATTGAAAAATAATAGTAATGTAAAAAAAATCACACACACACACACACACACACACACACACCGCTTGTATTTTTGTTTTTTTGTGTCACATGTCATAATCATCACATTTACTTACGGTCAATACGCTGGATATAGTGGCCAAGCATCAACTCAAACTCCAGCTTGTTAGCGTTCCGCTGAAGTGCAACAGGGTCGGCTTGATAGCCCAACGCTTCCAATTTGTTTCTCGTCGTCGAAATCTTCGCTTCATTTTCAGCGCGTCCTTTCTTCACAGCTTCATTCCATGCAGCCTTGTCAGAAGCACGGCGTTCAGCAGCAGCAGCCCTGCCAGAAGTTTTTGACAACTCAGCGTACATTTTCTTTTCGCGCCTTTCAGCACGAGCTTTCAATGCAGCAAGGCAGAGCTCATTCTTCTTTTCTGTGTTGAAAGGGACGGCGGCAGGGCTCACAAAGCCAGGAATGCGTTCAAGAAGGTCTTCTTCTGCGCGAGCGAAATCACGCAGAGTGTCGGAACAAATCCCGTTTTCACGCGCAAGTCTCAGAAGGTGAAGCATCGTCATGGTAGGCACGCCAGGGGATGGGAATTGGAAGCTTTCGGCCCAGTCATCGACCATCTTTCGAAATTGAATGCAGTTGGTCGTTGCGTAGTGCCTAATTCGGATGTACCAGTTGCTCACACGCTGCTCGGCTTTTTCATCTTCACTAAAACCTTGTTTCTTCATGTCGGTTTCACTGCAATAGTCGGGGTGTCTGTAGTACGCCATTGTTATTTCTTGTTCGATTGTCTTTGTGCTTGATAGCTGTCTTCAACGAAATGAAAAAAAAAGTATTTCAATTTTTTGATGATACACACAATCACGACATATCATCAAACTTGTTTGACACCATACATTGAGTGCATTTTCGTAACTCATTCCTGGTTTTCCTACTCATTTCCGGTTAGCTATATATAGAAGGTTTCGGTTCAATATCGGGGCATAGGGGAGCCCCCCGCCAGGGGGGCGTATAGGGTAGTGGTCACAGGCCAAAAGGCACAGGCCAACTTTGCCCTATTAAAAAAAACACCACTTGTCACAACGTCACAACGTCACAACGTCACATATCACACGTCACGCATCGCAATATCTTACCTTATGTATGCTGTGTGATAGACTGTGCCCGTCATCTATCACATCAGTTGCATCCTCCACGCTCCTCCTCTCCGCATCCAACGCGCATGAACGACAAATTCAGGTAGTACGCACTGCACGCATTGCACGTCATCAGGGGGTCAGCATTGGGTCTGGGTTTGCACACAAATTCGCTTTCGTCGTCAAGGCCGGCATCGCAGTCAGAGCACAGCCCAAAGTTGAACAGTTTGCTCTTCTTGTCACGTTCTTCTTTGGTGAGGTTCATGAAGGGAACGTGCGTCTTCGTCTTGTTGTTGGCGGCAGCAGCAGGAGGAGGAGCCGCATCACTAGCAGTCGGCGAGGCAACATCGTCGTCGCGCCACTGAATATGCGCCTGGGCGTGATACCAGTTGATGTAGCGTCGCTCATCCTCCGTCATCGTTACAGTGTCTTCGTCACGGCGATCGTCATCACGCCAGGAATATTCGTCATCGGCATCGCCACTCCATTTACAAATGGTTCGTGTCGTCGTCTTCATCATCTTCGTAGTCATCGTCGTCGTCAAGTGTTCTCTGTCAGGGCACTACAATCAGGATAAAGTAGAAAAAGTATTTCAATTTTATTCAAACATCAGGGTAAATCGCCACATCATGAAAAAAATGTACAATTCACAAAATTAAAAAAAACACACACTACAACACCAGCACCACAACACCATCACCGCCACAACACCATCACCGCCACAACACAACACATTACCAGTATCCTTTTTCCGAAAGTCGAACCCGCATTTGAAACGTAAGCGTCTCAATCATGAGGCAAATTGCCGTAGGGTTAGGCTCATTCTTGCCAACTCCAAGCGCACGGCGCGCACACTCAATCTGCCGGTCAATCAAAGCAGCTTCTTCAGCAATAGCTTTGTCACGCGCTGTATGGTCTTCAGTGCGCCGAGCAGCCGCAGCAACCTTGCCGGAAGCGCGCGCAGCCATCGCAGCAGCTTTCTTCTCACGCTTCAATGCAGCTCCACGCATGGCTGCAGTCATATTCTTCGTAGTATTCACGTCAGTAGTCGTTGTCGTATCCATTTCGTTCGTTCGTTCGTTGTCTCTGTCAGGGCACTACAATCTAGATAAAGCAGAAAAAGTATTTCAATTTTTTAAAAGTTAGTGCATTTCATTAAATCATAAAATTTATTATTGTCAAATAAACAAATTTAAAACACACACCCTCATCTAGACACACACCCTCATCCAGACACACACCCTCATCCAGACACACACCCTCATCCAGACCGCATCCGGGCACTATTTAAGCGCACCCTCCGCCCATCTACCAGCAGCTTCAAGCAAACAACATCAGACAAGACAACAATGACTACCACCACCATCCAAGGACGCTGGAATATGCTTTCTGAATTCGTTCAGAAAACATGTGCTGACAGAGACGAATCGCACGGACATGCACATATGGAAGCCGTCGCCAAAATGTCCAGGTATATTGTCCAACAAGATTACCGCGACCGCCGACATTACCATCATCTCATTCTGGACACCATTACCGCTGCTTGGCTACACGACATCGCCGACCACAAATACGACAAGGACGGCACCCTCGAACAACAACTCGACGATTTCGGCAACAAAAACATCAGTAACTACGAGAACATCAAACAAGTCGTCAAGTACGTTTCATTCAGCTCAGAAAACAAAGCAATCAAAGCTGGCACTCCACTGGACTACGACCGCCTTCTGACGCCCTACTACGCCCTCGTACGCCACATCGTGAGCGACGCGGACAAACTCGAAGCAATTGGTCAAATTGGCATCACACGCGCAATCGAATACACCAGACATGCCAACCCGACATACACAACCCAAGAAGTACATCATAATGTATGGATACATGCGCATGAGAAGCTACTGAGGCTTGCAACCGAGTTCATCAGAACACCTACCGGGCGTAGCATCGCACAACAAAGACACCGAGAAATGGCTGAATGGACAAATACAATCAGCGGCATTCCTGAAGAATGGCACGCCATATACGCAAACACACCCACCACCACCGCCGCCGCCGCCGTCGTCACATCCACACCCGTCACCGCCACCGCCATCCACGCACAATAATGAATGACATCAACAACACGCACACGCACACACGCACACGCACACGCACACGCACACACACACGCACGCGCATGACATTTATATGAAGTAAATCTCTCGAACAACAATTCAAATCTCTCGAACAACATAAATCTACATTAAAGCCGACGACGACGACAGCAACGAGTTTGTCGAAATTGCCGCCGCGTTCGACAACAACTCCTTATTCGTTTTTTCTGTACCTTCTTGAAATGATTAGTTTTTTTATTTTTATGTCTTAAACAGCAACGCCCTCGACGGCGAGAGGCGCCATGTGTGCCGCCATGCTTACCATTTTCTTCTACATTATCTTGTGATGATTTTGGCCCATCATCATCATCACCACCAACACCCCTATCATGACTACTACCGAAACTACCAAGACTACCAAGACTATCACCAATAAGACTATCACCAATAAGACTATCAGAAGGTACAACACGGGTACTAGCATCATCATGCCATGCATTTGGTGGTGGCAAAATAGGTGGTTGAGCAAAGATATTGGCAACCTGCATATTTCTAGGTACAAATCCAGATAATGAATTCGGAACAACTACATAACGTAAATCTCTCGGAACACGCGCTTCACTAGCACCAGCACTAGCACCAGCACTAGCACCAGCACTAGCACCAGCACTAGCACCAGCACTAGCACCAGCACTAGCACCAGCACTAACTGTCCTTCTCTTATATGGGTTAGTGGGTAAGTAATCTTGGCCATGAAGACCCAAACTTATAATAATACCAGCATCTTCCACCGCCGCATCCAGTAGTTCTTTCGAAACAGGGTCTTTACAGTCCGCTTTACCATAACTAACCGAAGTAACTTCTTCGCGTTTTCCATCAATAGTAATATCCTTATGATAAAAGTCAAGATTAGAACATGACGAATCAACAAATATTCCATCATGAAGATGTTTTTCGCAAAAATCTTTACCATACAATAGCGAAAGAACCTCTTTTACATAATCAACAATTCCTTGAAATCCCCACCACTCACGTTTAGATTTAATATGAAACATTATAAAACGACCATCAAACAGAATTTGTATTTCAATATCTTTCAACGGTTTTTCATTGTTTTTTTTTTTAATGCCAACATCCTCCGCTGATGCAGCTGCAGATGCAGGTTCCATGGCAGCTTTCACCGCCTTCGCGCAGTTTTTGAGTTCATTCGGTTGTAAGTCTGGAAAATACAAACAAATTTTATTATAACTTTCTAAAGGGTCAGAACCAAACATTTTTTTTAATGTGAAATTACGATGCACATCCCATGTTATTCCTGAATCACGATAAACTAGATCCATAGTATTCATATCAAGTTCATGAGCCAATTCGTCACCGTACCTTGATTGAATACTTCGAAAATATTCCGATTGGTCCTTATATATACTATCCGCCCGACTTATATAAGCTGCGCGTTTGGAACTATTATTATGGATTTGGCGATTAACCTCTTCAAACATTCTAGTATCGAACTCATTAAATTTTATTGCTAAATTTTCAGGTGTCAAAGGGTTTTTTGAAGTAAGAGACGAGGTTATAGCTTCCATGAATACATTCAAATGGTCTTTCCCGTGCTTAGGATTTGACATCGTAGAATATAGTAAATTGCTTGGAGCAACAACACTTGATATACAATCTGGTAACGGTTGTGGATGAAGTAAATATGCATATAAGCCAGAAGGGGTTTTAAGTGAATCATTGTCATCACCACTATGATGTATTAATGGAACCGAACCATGAAGTAAAGGAACACAAAAAAAATTATGACCCTTCAAAGCCATGATATGTAAAGAATAATTACGATTACTAATATAATAACATATAACTTACCACACCCACTGTATTATGCCCGAAACTACATCAACGAGAATATCCTCCTCGCGGGGGAGGAACACCCCAAGGTGAAGCAGCAAACAAGAACAACATCAACAAACCTCCGACAGTTACAAAGATAGCCAAACACGAGGAAAAGCTTATATCTGAACCAATTAATTCCTGCCGACGACGAGACACAATCGAAAGAGTATCATCAACATCATGACCTCCGAAACTGGGGCCGCTTCTTTCATCATCCGACGACAAGTAACCGATATATCCTGCATTATCCCTGATGGGAAAGGACGAAGACCTCCTCATTCTCCGTATTGCACTACCACCCCCACCACTACTACCACCACTACTACCACCACCACTGACCGTTCGAGCGTAGTTTCCGCCGTAGGGGGGCGGTAACCCTTCCATAAACGCAGGTCGAAAAGAAGAACGACCGCCAACCAAACGAAGAGCCCCTGAAGACCCAGAACCAGAACCAGACCCAGAACCAGAACCAGACCCAGAGCCAGAAGCAGTATCTTTATTAAATCCTTCAGTAAAACGCATATCAACACCTCTTCCCATTTTGTTCGAAATACAGACAGTAAGTAACGCTACCAAGAAGGAGAAACAAAATAAATCATTTCAATTTTTTAAGATGATGATGAGAACATACCGTTATCTTGATTTCGCCGTAATATTTGACCGTAAGTTGAAATTTACGGCGAAATCATGTAATACAAAACAGTTCAGTTATTGAGGGACGGACCCCTCCCCTCTCCTCCCCTCCCCCGCGGAAATAAAATTGAAATGAATTTTCAAAAACAATCAATATGCAGCAACCAGACACACAAGAAGTCGTACGTTTCAATCAATCAATCAATCAATCAATCAATCAATCAATCAATCAACAATGCCTACAAAGAAGTCATCCTCCACCAAATCAAAGAAGCCCTCCGCCGCCGCAACGGCCATGGCATCTCAAGCTGCACAAGCCAGCGTCATCCGCGCCGCCGTTCCACAATGGTTCCGGATTGACCCCGACCAAGTCCAAGGCGCGGCCGGCGGTTTCGTGTGGCAAATCAGCGACAAGGAACAAGTCATTCGCTACCTCATCATCGGCAGCGAAGGCGGCAACTACTACCAGACCCCGCAACAGGTATCATCACAGTGTGCGTCATGCGTCCTCAGAATGACGCGCACCCCCGACAATTTCAAATGGCTCTGCGAAACAATCCGCCAGGTAAGTATCGAAGGTCGTGCAGCCAAACAAGAATCAACACTCCTCGCACTCGCCACAGCCATCGTGTTCGCGCCCACTCCCGAAGCCAAGACTGAAGCACTCAACTCCGTCAAAGACTGCGTCCGCATTCTCACACACATGTACATGCTCATTGGCTACATCAAAATCTTTTCCAAAGCGGGCCATCCATCCCTAAGGGGCGCTGCCGCCACGGGGGGGGGTCGAGCACCTCCCGTCGTAGGGTCGGGTCTGGGTCGCGGCATACGTCGTGTCTTTGGCGAGTACTTCTACTCGCGCTCAGGAATTGAAGTCGCCAACCTCATCACCAAATACCAGAACCGCGAAGGCTGGACCATCAAAGACGTTCTGACCCTCATTCACATCGACCAGAAGAAAATGAAAGACGATGACGGCCGACTTGCAATCGAGCACATTTTCAAAACCAAGGAAGAATTCGCTCCAATCCTCGATGCTGCTCCATCCACTCCAACCACGATGCTGTTCAGAGCCATCAAAGAAATCCACGCCATCGCAGAGCGGCCACTCAATCCTCCAACCAATCCAGCGCTCGCCGGTCTCTCGAACTACCAATACGCAGAGGAAATCGAGAGGATGGTCCGTCTCATCAACAGTGCAGGCCTTTGTCGCGAACATCTCCCCTCCCAACTCTTCAAGCACCGCAAAATCTGGGAGGCGCTTCTGTTGAACAAAGGCGCCAACGGCAAAGGCAAGGGAATGCCGCTGACAGCACTCATTCGCAATCTTGGCAAACTCAGCACCAACGACATCAAAATCATCGAGCCCAGGACCATGAGAGACCAAACCCCAGACGCCAAACGAGCCTACTCATTCACATCAACAACCGCAGAACAAGTATTTCCTCCAAGCCACCCCCAGCATTACACCGAGTACATCTTCCGCCGCCTGACAAATGCACGCGACATCAAATACGCTAGGGTCCATCCCTACAACATCCTTGTCGCGATGCTGACCTACAAGAAAGGCTGTGGTGACAAAGGCAGTCTGACATGGACACCCAACATCCACATCATCGACGCACTGGACCACGCATTCAAGCTCGCATTTCAGAACATCACCCCCACAGGCAAACGCATCAAAATCGCGCTGGATGTAAGCGGAAGCATGTCGTCGGCATTCTGCACCGGGTCTCCCATCGTGAGTTGTGCCGTTGGTTCAGTTGCAATGATGATGATGACGCTGTGGGTTGAGAACAATCGTCGAGGAATACCGTCAGCTGGACCTACCGCAACAACGACCGCCACGACCGCCGCCGCCACGACATCGTCATCAGCCGGCAGAGACCACCAGCAGCAACAACCGCAGCAGCAGCAGCTGACAGATGCCCTGAAATGGAAGACAACGCAGCTACCAGACGGACGCACCCTGTACGAGCATTCAGAGACCAAGCAATGTCAATTCCAGATGCCGGAAATACTGAAGGCTGCCGCCGCTGCTTCTGCCGCCGCTGCTTCTGCTGCTTCCGCTTCCGCTGCCCCGAAGGTTTCGCCAGTGGCAAGAGGTGGAGCTGCAAGTGGAAATGCCCCCACCCTCGCCGAGTACAAAGCCACCAAGAAATACCTGGGACATCCTGATGCAGAAGCAGCCGCCGCAGCCGCCCGCCCGTCATCGTCGTACTACAGTTACACGTCATCCTACACTCCCCCTGCCCCTTACCTCCCCGAGTTGTACCCCGCCCCAGCCATCCCTTCGAATGTGACCATCTGCGCGTTTTCGAACACACTGACAGAGCTGACCAATGCCATCGTGGGCTACATGGACGCCACCATCGACCCAACCACCGGCCTCCCCACGATGTCAATCGATGACGCACTCAAGTTGGTCGAAATGCCATTCTCATCAACCGACTGCGCACTGCCGATGATCCGCGCACTGGAAAACCGCGAACCGGTCGATGCATTCGTGATTTACACAGACAGCGAAACCTACATGGGCAAAATCCACCCGCAAGTCGCACTGGAAGAATACCGCAGAGGAATGGGAATTGAAGCCAAACTCATCGTCGTGGGAATGACATCGAACTGCCTCACCATCGCCGACCCGAAGGACTTGAACACACTGAACCTCGCAGGATTTGACACAGCGACCCCAAGAATCATCAACGACTTCATCGGAGGAGGTCTCGCACCGGCACCCCCACAATCGCGAAGCGCAGCAACAACAGCATCGGCAGCTTCAGCTGCACAGGAAGAAGACGAATTCGTAATTCTGGACAACGAATAAATTACGCACACGCACACACACACACACACACATGCACAACAACACACACACGCACTTATTAATTATTTTATTAATTATTATTACTAATCTTACGAGAATAACTACGGCGGCAACTACGGCGGAGACTACGACTACGACTACGAATACCGTCGCACCCGCTACTATACTTGGAATACTTACGGGATATATTTTTTTTCTTTAGAGTTCGTTGTCGTTTGCGTGAAACGCGATGTAAATAATGACGAGAACGAAGCCGACCACCTTTTAACTTTTTGGCGAAGGTTCGTTGTTGTTCTTTCATAGTCGGGAGAGTTCGTTTGAGCAACATCCTTTCGATTTCTTTGATTTCTTTGATAACTGTATCATTATAGGCAAGAGCGAGCTGAGCCGCACTGTTCATCATTGTATGAGAGTTAATGTCTTGTTGTAATAATTCAGAGAAGGCGCTGCTAACCTGACGCAGAGTGTCACTGCCACTCTTATTCGACGCATTTTCACATGCACAGATACAAGCAACACCACGAACCGCAAAAGCAGCAACATGAACGCAATTTCTAACTATAACCACATCAAGGTCCGCAGCAGCCGCAGCAGCCGCAGCAGCCGCAGGAGCAGCCTCAGCAGCAGCGCCCGCCAGTTTAATCATAACTTGAAGCTCGGTATTAGTTTCATCAAGTTCAAATGCGCCAATAAGATCGAATACCGCATCTAATGCATGGCGAGCCGCATGAACCAATAACCCATCTTCAGCTGTATCAACATCATTCGCCAAATCCAATGCATTTCCAATGAGGAGTTTATCAACATTCAAATCATCATCAAAAAAATTCGGTTGTGTTTGTGTAATATTTCCAACTGTAGCTGAAAAAAAATACGAAAAACATTTATTAAAAATAGACCTAAAAAACGATGTTGGATTAGGTACATCAACTGATGTATGATGTTCAAGAGTAGTTTCGGTGGATTCGTCAGAAAGGGAAGGAGGAGGAGGAGTACCAGTAGTAAGAGCAGCAGTAGTAGAAGTAGGAGGAGGAAGAGAAAGAGAAGCAGCAGAAGTAGGAGGAGGATGAGAAAGAGAAGCAGAAAGAGACACGGGCGATGATGATGGTGATGACAAAACTTGAGGTGGCGAATCTCTTAGGGTGTCCATAGAAGACTGAACCGTACCGTCATTATCACCAATAACCTCTGCGCTTCTACGATAATCATAATGCGGAAATTTGAACCACCCACTCGAAGAAGGGTAATTACAAAAAAATAAAACTTTATCACACCTCTCCGTACTAAAAGGTACAACGAATTTTGGACATAAAATATAATATCCTGTATATCCTGTTTCACTCGAAGGTTTCCCGTCCGTTCCAACAACACTCTCGTAACTATCACGTAATCGAGGAGGAAAAACAACATCAACTCTTTGAGTTTTTTCAGAAACTGTATGATAAAACAACAACGGAACTTGACAGCCAGTAGTTATAGCTGTATTACTCCCAAATTTCTTTCCTTTTTTACGTCCTTCTATGATTTGCAACAAAGCCGCATGAGCCGTCCTAGCAGCATCAGCATCAACATGACCACCAGGACCAGTACCAGTACCCGCACCAGCACCAGCAGCAACAGCACCAGCAGCAACAGCACCAACATCAGCAGCATGTTTAACAGCAGCTAATTTATCGATAACTTGCTTAATAAAATCATCTGTAGTAGTATATTCAATCAATTGCCCATTCCAAAACGATATTTTTTTTATTGAACCCGAAAAACTAGAACGATTAAAATCCATTTGTATAGTAATTATTTCTCCACTTTTCGTAGTAACAGTTATAATGATAAACGAATTATATGCAGCTCTTTTAAATGTATCAGTAACAGTACCTCCATCATTTCTTGTTGTATATGTATCATGAGACCCGGTAAGTTCAAGCGTTGCCAAACTACCAACTGGAAAACTTTGTCCAACATCTTCTAATAAATCAGTCCGCAAAACATCTGTTATATAAAAAACAAATTCTTCATACGTTTTTCTATCTTTAAAATTTTCGCCGTCTTTTTCTTTTTTTTTGCGAAACCTAGTAAGTAGGTCTTTGAGTTTATTAGTAAAAATATCACGTCCCTTATTAATTGATGCATTCAAAGCGTCAAACAGTTCTTTAAGTTGGGTTGATGTAAAAGTACCTGTAACAAAATATTTATCAAATACTTCTATAAATTTACCATAAGCCAACTGTGATACACCTATACTATTAGATATTCTTTTAAAGGTCGAACACCATGTATCATCACTATCAACCATTGGTCTAAACATTAAATATGCTTTTGTATGTTCCTGTGAAACAAAATTAGAACACATAAGAATGCCTGAATGGTTTCCGGTTGAAGTAAGAACACCTATACTAGGTCCATGACCACCACCACCACTCGAAACAGTCAAACATTTAAATATACTAAAATGTAATATAACATCCTTTGGGGATAAAATTGTAGTACCCATGGATTGTTGAATTCCTTCTGCAAATTGTGGATCTTCAGGAACAACAACCCATTTAGGTAATTTAATCCCCTCCTCCCCCAACATAGCATCATGTGTTTGAAATAGAGGAGGAGCCGCCGCCATTATGAATAATCTATTCTAACAAACAATATACTACTATACTACTATACTACTATACTAGAAACTAGAAGTATTATCGTATATAAAAATTAACACGCACACACACACACACACACACACACACACACACACACACACACACACACACACACACACACACACACACACATACATATGACGAATGAAGACAATGCAGAGTTAATTTTATCATTTAAATCAGATACATCAAAAAATAATTGAACGAATGATACAAAAAACAACTACAACAGCGAACAATAGTAATGCCAAGATTAATAATAACAAAAAAACTGCACACCGCAAACCAACCACCCGCAAACCAACCACCAATCCCCCCATCAACGCAACCGATTACCACCGTAAGGGGGCGGGACCCCCAGCGGTACCCCCTAATTATTGCCTGCACCCGTTTCAACAACAAGACATGGCAAGAATATCAAAACTGGCTAACAGCCAACAAACAAGCATACGAACAAACATACTGCCAACCACTGAAATGTATATACGGGTCTCCGAGAGAAATGCCGCACAAGAAAATACCACCACACGCACAAATTTTAGTGATAGAAATGAACAACGACGAAAACCGAATAATGGGGATAGGTCAAATCCAAAACAAAACAGCAAGTGAAATATATCGCCGGCACCCACAACCAATCTCTCAGCGAATAGTATTCAGTCATTTATTCAGCGAGAGAAACTACACGCGATACATATACATAGGTAATGAATATTATGCATCAAGAGAAGAATTGGAACGAAACCATACTCAAGATGCACAATATATAAACGAACAGCTTATACATCGAATGCCACAGACCCCCCATTCCCATTCCCATCCCCACGAACCCAATGAATATCATCAACCCCATCATCCGCAACAACAAGAAGAAACTATAATCCAATCTCTCGAGAGATTATTATTCAAAGGAGCAAAACATATGAAACGCGGGTCAGGAATAACACGATGTCCGTTCATGAAATGAAAACAAAAAAATCAAGATTGATGACAAATACAGTCAGTCAATCAGTCAGTCAGTCAGTCACACGACAAGACATATTTTTTTTCATGATCATCGTAAATCAATGAACTCATGAAAAAATTGAATACTTTTAAATGAAATGCACATACAGCAGCAAGAACAGCAAGAACCGCAAGAACAGCAAGAACAGAAACAAAATGACAACACCAACACGTACAGCCTTGTTCCAAAAAAGTACGCGTAAAAATCAAGAGTTCGAGAGATTTCTCTGTAGCGGACAAGATGCCGCCATCTTAGACGCAACAACAAGTAAGTACATTCCTCTTACATATTTTGTAACACCTCAAGAAGCAGAGACATCATCACAAAACACCAGCAGCAGCAGCAGCAGCAGCCATCCCTGCCGAACATCAAGAAGGCAATCACATGGTCTTGCTGACAAAATGCCATACGAGACATTCAGGCTTATCAATTTGCAACAGAGAGGCAGTCATGCACATTCTCTCGTGATCTTCAAAAGCCGCGCAATAACAACCAACCCAGAACATATTGCAATCTTCGAGTGCAACGGTCAGGTTTCTCAAAGTGAAATCCGCGTACTTCACACAAGCCTCCCCCCCAAAGAATACCTCGAAGCTGATGAAGAAGAACATACCGAGGACGACGACAGCGAGACCAGTGACACCGACGATACCGCCGATACCATCACCACTGACGCCGACGAGACCGCCGACGAGACCACCGACGAGACCACCGACGAGACCACCGACGAGACCACCACCGACGACGACGACGAAGACAGCGACGAACCAGGAACTGTATATGATGTAACAGAACTTTACTTCTCACCGATTTCCCCAAGGTTATGCATAAACTTTGGCAGCAACAGATACAATCCAGGCTACTGTGGTATCTTCGGTATCATTGCAATGGTGTTCCATCGTAACTGGCAAAAAGAGCCAACCACATGGGTCGCTGAATGGACCCAACTACTGAATTACATGCGCACATACATTCCAAACGAACCTAAGTGTCACGGGTCTATGGGAACAGAACTCGCATCCAAAGTCCAAGAAATCATTGCATCGCATCCAAGCACACACGCAGGGCATCAAACCATCGAAAAGGAAATCATGAATTTACTGAACGAAGCATTACACACTCACGCACAACACACTCACGCAGACAATGAATAAATTAAATTATCGACGCAATATATACAGACTCTCGACATATCACAAATCGAAACTTCTCCGGCCTGACAAAAATACGAATGAACACATCCAACATAATCAAATCACCACCATCACCTGCAAGCCGAACATTTTTATTCTACGTTCTAATTATTGTCATCATTCAGTTATGCATAACATATTATGTAATGAACCGAGAAAAGAACCCAGATATAAACATCATCCTATTATTCATTCTCTCCATCATCATCATTATCATCCTCACAACATTTCAGATACCGAAACCAATCCAATTCGTGTTATTCGCATTTTTTTCCTACTTATTCGGACTATTATTCTACAACGTGAAACAAACAAACCAATACTCACAAGACCTCATCAACGAAGTTATTCTCTCGACAATATCAGTATTCATATCAATGGCCATCGTAGGTTTTCTACTATTAACATTCGGTATTCGTCTAGGATTTAAGACATGGATTATTCTGATAGTCGGTCTTCTCTCTATCATCATATCGCGTATCATCCTTATGCTAACCAAAGTACATCCAGACAACATTGACAAATTAACCGCAAGACATAAATTATTATCAACACTGGGCATTTTTCTGTTTTCAGGTTATGTCATTTACGATACGAATATAATATTGCAAGGAACATACTACAATAAAAACGAACACATACGCGCAGCACTAAGCTATTATTTAGATTTCATAAATATATTCAGTAATAAGTTAAGCCTTACGGATATATAGTAACGGACCGACCGACCGACGGTATATAATACAATGAATGAAATGCCATTTAAGTTTTACAAACATCAAAATTGAAAAGTATTATCGAAGACAGGGAACATCCTAACATACACCACACCACACCACACCACACCACACCACACCACACCACACCACACCACATCAGACCAGACCAGACGACACCAGACACTAGTCGATACGATAATGACCGAAAAAGAAATAAGCCAACTACAGGACCTTCGCGAAGAACTATCATCCACAAAAAATAAGATAGCGACACTTCAACAACAAATAAAACAAATGGAAGAAATCATTTATTCACAATGCCAACACAATTGGATAATAGACCGAACAAATGTCGGAGAACACACAGAACACATATGCACCAAGTGTCAATTATCAGGAGGGCGTAATCCTCCAGGGTTGCGCCCCCCAACGACGCACTAGTTACGCGAAATACCCCGCACCCACAATATATCGGCGCATGATAACATTTTTTATTTGTTATCATCCGTCATTTAAACAAAACAGACCCCCTTAATGATATTTCTTAAACAACCGAACAGTAGCTTCAGTCTCCCATTCTTCAATCAAACGCCGTAAAGAAGCCGGGTTCTGCTCATTCTTGCGGATACCCATAGCCTTCCGAGTTTTCTCTATCTTCGCCAAGATCGCCTCACGTTCCTTACGCCGTTCATCTTCAAACTCGGAAGCCTTCTTCTCTCGAGCTTCTGCCGCGGCAATCTTACCCTGAATGCGAGCAGTCTTGGCAGCCGATTTCTTCTGGCGCTTCAAAGCAGCGGCGGCACGAGCAGCAGCCAATCTATCCACAGAAGCTGAAGCAACCGCAGAATCAGCCTTCTTCAATTCAGAAACCTCAACAAGAGCCTTCTTTGCAACTTTTTTGACTAAAGTTTCAATTCTCTCGCAATCGCCACTAACGGCACTACGACGAGTACCATTAGAGCAACGCTTCTTCGCGGTATAACCAGGAACCCGAACACAATCACCAGTCTTCTTATTACGACGAGAGCCACGCTTACAACGCGATTTGCCAGGACCACCCCTTGAACCACCGACAGTAACTGCACCTGCTGATGCCGTCGCCGAGCCAACATTTTGTTCCGAACCTTCTGATTTACCAAGACCTAATCCATTAATTGCCTTATCTAAAATACTATCAGCAGGAGAAGACATTACGTATTATATTATTAAAGTATAAAATATTAAATTATTAAATCGAGACACCTCTCACCACCTCTCACCACCTCTCACCACCTCTCACCACCCCCTGGTCTATTAGAGCGTAGCTGCACCGTTGGGGGGCGCAACCACCTAAAACTCATACAACTCCTCCGTTACTAGTGAAAACGACCAATCATTCCCATGCAAATTCACAATATGCCCCTTATCATCACGCAGTGTCACACGTAGTTTATTAATCACCACCGGCCCAAAATACGCGCGCTGGTTCGAAAGCAATGTAGGCCCAGAATCAATATAATGCTGACCCATCGACAAGCCAGCCGCCCCCGCCCCCGTCCGTAAGGGTATAACCGCAAATACGTCAGACGTTTTCGGCCCCATTTCCCTATTTTTATTCGGCCCAGCCCCCCCACGATTAGCCGTAATCTGATTGAAGGTATAAATCTGCGAAAACGTCAAAGTCCGTGGAACCGTAGGTACTACCAATTTCTGTTTCTTCAAACCATTCCGCACATCTGACACATCATTAATACATTTTGTTGCATCAGGCAAATCGGCATTATAATACATGGGTGTCGCCAATGATGTTGAAACTTCCCCAATTCCAACAACCCCGCTATTCACACGACTATGATTAAAGTCGTCAATAATCAATAAAAAATACTGCGGACCATAACAATCCACAATCGCCTCGCCACGTATCCACCCGGCCGATGCAGACAAATCATTCGCCGGGTTATTATCGCTATACAAACCTAATATCCCATCAGCGACTTGTGCCTCCAATGAACGCCCCCCGTCCGCGGGCGACAACGCAGCCAACGCCTCCATCTCTGCAGTCACCCCCAAGACCATATACACCATCCCATATACTTCAAATGTATTCAGGTCGCGATTATACCCGGTAGGCAATGCACCATTCGACATGATATCATCATAGTAATTACTATTGCGAAATCCAAGCATCCAACCCAAACTATTATTAAGTTTCGTACTCTGACGACACCCCCCGGCAGCCCGACCAGCATAAATCATTGCTGCATCATAAAACGTAAAGGAAATAACCTTCGTTGTATAATTCATAAAAAAACACAGACCATTTACAGTATTATACGAAATATCAATACTACCATTCAGATAGGTATTCAACCCAATTTGACGACGTACAGCCGCCACCAACCCCTCGGGTGTATAATTTCCATTCGCAACCGTAATCGTATGCACACCATTGACACCGGTATTCATATCAACATACATGACATTATTTCCCACCGATGAATCAACAGCATACCACGTATAAGGAATATTAATAGAATTCAAACGCAAAGACGTGACATTCGTCAATGGTTCAGTCAAAACAACAGTAAAACTAGTTGCAGACGTAGGTGATGTGGGGTCAGAAGTATAAGGAAACGCAGCCTGACGAAACTGACTATCAATATTAATAATTCGCGTCAATGTATTACGCAATATCGGGTTTGTTGTACCCTGTGCAACAGGAATAACATATGAATTAGAAACACCGATTTTCTTTTGTTTCATTTGATAATGGCCATTTTCATCATGAAAAATCTTAACTTTATTTGACCGATTTACATACGCGCCATTCCCCGAACTCCCACTGCCCCCCCCGCCCGCGTCATCATCGTCTAAATACTGGTTACGTTGCCATTTCAGTTGTTGAGAACCAGTTACAAGTCCGTTTTTTAAATCACGGCGCAACCTCATAATATCATTCGGGTCTTTACCAAGACGCCTCTCCCCCTCACCATCCTGAGCCTCACCCTGACCATCCTCCGCACCCCGACCATCCCCCGCACCCCGACCATCCCCCGCACCCTCACCATCCCCCTCGTCATCATCATAATCGTAATCACCGTAATCACCACCACCAACTCCCCCCATATAATCATCATAACCACCACCTTCTGCAATTTCCTCCTGCCTCCCCCCACTCCTACCCCCA
>Ga0209770_10000402_pt1 | contig 23955 bp, 20 predicted proteins | sample LauGreSu1BDMLBDD_2_FD_187572 | JGI IMG/M metagenome (GOLD analysis project Ga0209770, IMG submission 187572) | Freshwater lake microbial communities from Lake Michigan, USA - Su13.BD.MLB.DD (SPAdes) (version 2) | ecosystem: Environmental > Aquatic > Freshwater > Lake | place: Lake Michigan, USA...
CCCTTATCAGAAAACCCTTATCAGAAAACCTACGGTTTTCCGAACCTTTCCCTTATCAGAAAACCTACACACCGGGGAACCTACGTAAAAGCTCAGCGCCCCGAACCCCTCCTTATCAGAAAACCCTTATCAGAAAACCTACGGTTTTCCGAACCTTTCCCTTATCAGAAAACCCTTATTAGAAAACCTACGGTTTTCCGAACCTTTCCCTTATCAGAAAACCTACACACCGGGGAACCTACGTAAAAGCTCAGCGCCCCGAACCCCTCCTTATCAGAAAACCTACACACCGGGGAACCTGAATTACATTATAAATTTAATAAAAATTGAATTACTTTGCACATGTAATTAATTCAATACAACAATCAACCACAATACAACAATCAACCCGACACCCATCATGCCATCATCGCGTCTCGCATTGTTCAAGAAATCTTCAGTTCGCAATCATGAGTTTGAGAGATATTTGACATTATCCGAACCCACCCCAAATGCAAATGCAAATGCAAATGCAAATGCTGCAATCACAATTGACAGCACCCGCGCTTACGTCATTGTCCTGCCGCTGTCCTACCTTGTTTCCAACAAAGATGGTGTAGGAACAACCCGGGTCAAGGGCAAGACCGACGCCATGCCGTTCGAAAGTTTCCGCGTCATCAACGTGCAGCACCGCGGCGGCAACGCGCACTCCCTCGTTCTCATTAAGAGCCGCGCCATTAAAACCAACATGTATAACATTTCCATCTTTGAATCCAACGGGCGCAACGGCTTCTGCGGCATCCGCATCCTGGACGACCACGACAAATCCATGAAAAACGTCACCAAGGCGTACACCTCCATCTCCCCCGAACACAACATCAACTACGGTACAAATGCGCACAATCCCGGATACTGCGGCATTTACGGCATTATCTGCATTGTCGCGCTGCGCCATTACCGCAGCAAAACTGGCGCCCTATGGCTCGCAAAATGGAACAAATTACTAACATACATGGCCCAATGCATTAATCGCAACGCCGGCTGCCTCGGAGTGGAACTCGCCGCTCAAGTCCAAGAAATCATCGCCACCAACACATCGTGGTCATGCGCTGAAAAGGAAATCGCCGCGGCCATCCGGGCATGCGTTGCCGTCAATCACACGCATTCATTGTCATTGGTTCTTTAAAACACACAAAAGGAGAGAAAATCACACAGATAAACCGAACATAATCAATCCTTCAATAAACATATTTTTTTTTTATTGAATTTCTCTCATTATTCAACACAATGATATGTGTAAACATCTATTTCAACCATTTAACATTAATTTGCAGACATCCATTACTAATTTCACAAAGAGGGTTATCAGCGATGGAAAAACAATCTATTGTTGCATTTATATCATAATCTTCCCTCACAATATAAAGCAATTTTGTATTTGGATCCCAGTCACTTTTATAATTGTTGTGAGCATTCAAAGACCTCATGTGTGGGTTGTGTCTATCATAATATGAAACAGCATCCTTTTTTGTTTTAAAATGCCCCTTCATATAACCAATATGTTTAAATTTACCACCTTGTGCTAACCAACCATCATCTCCATTCTCGTCAATAATAAATTCACACACTTCCAAAACGTATGTTGTTTTTGACATTTTTGTAATTAATAAAAATACGTCTTTATATTTTTATTCATGTATTTTCTCTCAAATGTTCTACGCATTATGTGGTTTGGACTTGGCCTTGACGATCTTCTTTGCGCCGCCGCCGCCGCCTGCACCTGCATTTGGTTTAACCGCTTCTGCCGTGACGCGCTTCTCCTCCTGTTTCACGTATTCGGCGCGCAGCTCCGCCAAATCGGCCAACCACAGCTGTTCAATGCTGGTGCCTTGTAGCGCCGCATGTTGCGACTCCTTCTGCCCCTTCTCTTTCAGCAGCTTCTGCACGTTCTCCTCGCTCACGCTGTCCATCGGCAGCTTCAACAAGTACTTGTATTGCTCGTCGCCTTCAATATGGTCGTAGCCCTTGGACTGTAACATTGCCGTCAACTCGTCGCCGCGCTTGCGCCTCAAGTCAATGCTGCCGTCCAGCAGTTCCTGGATGTAGCGCGCTTTATTTCCGAGAATGCGGAGCTCCGCCGCCATGGCCGCCAGCTGGTGCGTCTTGCGCTCATTATACAGTTTTAAGCGCGTCGCATAGTAGTCGCGCACAATGTCGCGCACGTTGCCGTACTTCTTCAGCTGGTCCTGGCTGTCAAACAGGTGCATGTTGCTCGTGGATTCCGTCGTGTACAGCTTCAGCAGTTTTTCAATTGCGGTGCAGCATCCGTGGTCCACAATCGCAGAGTCCATTGTGGCACTCGCCGGAAACGTGATCGTGAAATCCACCACCGTGTCCGTGCTCATGTCCACGTAGTCCTTGATCGCGCCGGTTTCAATCAACGTCTCCAAGTGCTTCTTGAAATCCTCCGTCCAATAACCAACCGGGAGTTCCGTCACGCGCACCTGCTTCTTTGCGGCATCCACGGCGTGCAGCCCTCTAACTAAGAACTTGCCACCAAACCCGGAGGATGTCAATGCAGTGATTGACCCCTTGAACCCGCGGTAATACGGCTCAATTGCCCCCCACTCCGATTCCGGCCTTTGCAGCAGCATGTTCCCGATGTAGTCAATGATTTGCAGCGGATTGTGGCACATGATGTCCGTGCTGAACCCCGTGCCGATGCCTTTCGTGCCGTTGACCAGCACCATGGGCACAATCGGCGCGTAAAAGGTGGGCTCCACCATCTGGCCGTCGTCGTCCAGATACTCTAATATGGCGTCGTCTTCCGCGCGGTAAATCAGCCGCGTGATTGGATTCAGCTGCGTGAAGATGTATCTTTCACTAGCAGCGTCTCGGCCGCCGGCTAACCTCGTCCCAAACTGACCATTGGGCTCAAACAAGTTGATGTTGTTGCTGCCTACGAAGTTCTGCGCCATGCCGATAATGGCCGCGTTCAGGCTCGCCTCGCCGTGGTGATATCCGGAGTGCTCCGACACGTAGCCGCTGAACTGCGCCACCTTGATTTCCGTCTTGAGCCCGCCCTTCTTGAACGCCGCAAACAAGATTTTGCGCAGCGAGATTTTCAGACCGTCCATGCCGTTTGCAATGGAGCGCTGGTTGTCGTAGATGGAGAAGTGCTTCATCTCGCGCGTCATGAAGTCCTCGTACGACACGTGCTTGTGGCTGGTGTCCAGATGGTCCGCGCGGTTATACGTGGACAGCCACTCCTTGCGGTCGTCGGCGCGCTTCTTGTTGAACACGAGGTCAATCGCATCGTCACTCGGCTCGCCCGTGTGCGCGAAGTCCACGATCTTCTTGTTCTCAAAGTACTCGCGGAATTCGCGCCCCGTGCTGGTGCCCAGACCCTTGTAGTACTTGATGTTCCATGTGCTGACGTCCACTGGTCCTGCTCCACCGCTTGCACCACCGCTTTTCCACGCTTCAAATTCGCCTTCGTTGTAGAATAAGCGCTCCTGGTTGCCCTTGCGCGCCTTCAGAATCGGCGTGTTCATGAATCCGATGAACCCGGGGATGTGCGTCAGGCTGGGCCACTCGCTCTGAAACAGGTTGATACCGAGGCCCTTGATGTGCGACCCGTCCAAATCCTGGTCCGTCATGAACAGCACCTTGCCGTATCGCAGCCGCTTGGCCACATCTTCCGCCGTGTATTCGCGCCCGTTCTCCAGACCCAGGATGCGCTTGATTTCCGCGATCTCCGTGTTTTCCGCAATGCGCTTGACCGCCTCGCCGCGCACGTTCATGAACTTGCCCTTCACTGGATACACACCAATGGTGTTGCGGTCCTCCTTGCTCAGACCCGACACAATGCCCGCCTTGGCCGAATCTCCCTCGCAAAAGATGATCGTGCACTGCGCCGACTTCTCCGTGCCCGCGAAATTGGCGTCAATCAGTTTCGGAATGCCGCGAATGGTGCGCGTCTTGGCGCCGTCCGTCTTCTTCGCCGCTTTCGCCTCCTTCACCTCCGTTAAGGCGCAGGCCGCATCCATCACACCCATCTTCGCGACTTTTTCCACGAACTCGTCGCTCACGGTGCAGACCGACCCGAAGTTCGCGCTCGTCGTCGTCAGTTCGTCCTTCGTCTGGCTGGAAAACGCGGGGTTCTCCACGTCGCAGCGCAAGAACAGAGTGAGCTGCTCCTTGATGGTCGCCGGCTTTACGTCCACCTTCTTCTTGGTCTTGATGAACGCCGCCAGCTTGCGCAACAGCTGACCCATGATGTACTCCACATGCTTGCCGCCCTTGGACGTGCAAATGCCGTTCACGAACGACACGTGTCCGAACTCGTCGGTATTGGTCAGACACACGGCGTATTCCCAGCGTTCTGAGGGCGCCTCGTACACGCGCTTCACCTCAGGGCGAATGTAGAGGCCAATATACTGCTTGAAATCTTTGACCGGCACAACGGAGCCGTTGTATTTCACGCGGATGCTGCGGTCCGTGACGGCGGCAATGTCATACACGCGCTTCGTGAATAACGCGGTCATGTCCGGCGTGAGTCCGGCAATGCCGAGGCGCGCGTAATCGGGACGGAACGAGATGCGCGTGTACGGCTTTTTGCTGGAGCATTTGGTGATTTTTGGCGGGCAAATATCGGTCAAATTCGCCTTGAATTCCTGAGTGTACTTGAGTCCGCGCACGTGATCCACGGTTTCCACGGAGCCCCACGTGGACCACACGAGCACGAGCTTGAATCCGAAGCCGTTCTTCCCGCCGACGATTTTCTCCTTCTTGTCTTCCGCATAGTTTGTGGAGGTGCGCAGGTGCCCGAAAATCATCTCGGGGATCCACATCTTGTGCTCGGGGTGCTGCGCGATGTCAATGCCGTTGCCGTCATTCGTCATGGTGATTGTGCCAGTGGCGGCGTCCACCTCCACTTCAATGGACGTCACGGGGAGCGCATTGGGTTTGCCGTCCTTGATTGCCTGCGCCTGGCGAATCACGTGGTCGCGCATGTTCACCAAGCCTTCGTCCACCAGCTTGTAGAGCGCGGGAATGTGTGTGAACGTCGCCAGACCGATACTCGTCTCTGCCGCTGCGTTTAAGCCAGTCGCTGCGCTTAAGGCCGTGTATTCGGTGCATTCAGTGATCTGAATGGACCCAATGTAGGTGTCGGGCTTCTTGAGAATGTGCTCCAAGTCGGTCATTTTCTGGTACTTGCTGGACAAAGATGAGTCGGTTGTTGCTGCGGAGGCCATTGTTTTGATTGTCTAGTTGATTGGTCTGATTGTCTTTATGAAATAAAGGGATACATGACATCCATTTATTCGCTTTAAATTGCTTCAATTTTTTGTTTTATTGTCCATTGCCATGGCCATGCAGATACTGTTGTGATAAAAACGGATCAACAACACCCGATGGGTGTTTAGATGATTTGCCTCGGGCTTTATTTCCATAACGAAGAATAGCTTTAAACTGTTGTATTTTTTTCTTTTTAGCAGCACTCTGGGTTTGGGATTTTGATATTTTTTGTGGAGTGGCTTGAGCCGCAATCGCATCAACGCGTGCCTTGATTGCCTTCATGTCAGGAAGAGCGGAAGCAGCAGCAGCAGCAGGAGCAGCAGAATCAGCATGAGCAGAAGCAGCAGCGGAAGACATTGCCCCTCCTCTGCGCGTACGGTTTGCGCGACGGTGTCGGCGGCGGTGGTGTGTTTTGGCCATGATTATACAGTAATTCTATATTATTTTTTATCGTCGCTTAATTGTTTTGTTGCGTTTCATGTGCTTCTTTTTAGATTTGGTTTTGGATTTGCCACCTTTCATATTAGGCATATTAGGCGGCGATGGTCTTCGTATCGCACGCAGTTGCAGTTCACGTAGTTCACGTAACCGATCAATCACTTGATCGCGCAAGCGTGAAAGGTATGCGTGCAATGCGCGGCGAACCCTCGCAGTCCTGCACCTCAAATTCCGAATTTGTCTAGAATACGTAACGCTAGTATTGCGGGGGTTGCGACGATCCGTTTGCCGACGCGTTTGCAAAATTCGGTTCAGCTGGTCCAGGCGGCGTTGCAACACGCGTTCATTATTTGGAGCCCTTTCAATGGATTCAATCAAACGCATCAAACCGCGCATTTGGGGCTGATTTTCGCATTCGCGAATCAAGCGAAACAACCGCGCGCCCTGGTCGTGCTGTTGCTGCTGCTGTTGCTGCTGCTGTTGCTGTTGTTGCTGTTGTTGCACAACCCCTTCTAAAACGCTGGGTGGAAGTGGCACAACGGGACCATTAGAATTAGGCCCTCTTTGAGCTGTTAGAGCAGCACGATTAAACGCCAATGCGGACGCCACCGTAGCAAGATCGTCCCGACCTAATGCGGCCGCCAAATCAGCGTAGTCATCAACATGATCATCATCAGAATCAACTGGTGAACCAGAACCAGGGATTGGTGAAACATTAACATTAAATCTGGCAACCGGACCAGTTGCTCCTGTGTGTGGTGGCATTAACCCAACCGGAGCAATAACGCGATCATCGTCAACCTCTGGCAATCCTGCAATTCCTGCATGACGGACCGTGGGACTGGCCGTGGATGTGGGACTGTCAGACCCATAATTTTCATCAACAGGAACATCATAAACATCTTCATACGGATTCATTATACAATTAAATTATGTATATATTAATAATGACATAATTAAAATAATTAAAACAGAATGTCAGGCTACAATTATTATTCACTGAAGAAATGCCGGTGCTATCAACCGATTAATAAAAAGTTAATTGAAACGGGCAGCGGCGGCAATGTCATTCCCGAAGTGGTGAATTTCAAGGTGTTTAGCAGAATCATCCGAACCGCCACGGCGCAACGCAATGGATTGTTTACGCTGGCCAACCGCCCGACCAACGCGTATAAGAGCTGGACGGGTGCGCCGGCAGGATACGGCCAGCCCATCCGGAATCAATTCAACTAAAAGCAACTAAATTCAACTAAAATCAACTAAAAGCATGTATCCCATTTTTTTTTCTTTCGCTAAAGTATAATTAATTCATACATACATACATTCACAATGGGAAACCACACGCGTTCTGCTGACGGCTTTTATCACATCCACGGCAAGAAGTACGAGTTGTTGCGCGGCTCTCGCGCCCAGGTGTTCCACGGCACCGCGTACAAAACCGACGGCACTCCCGGTCTCACTAAAGAAAAGCTGCTCATGAACAAGTACGGCCGCATCGTCAGCGCCAAGAAGCACGCCACCGCTAAACGGGAGAAGCGCTTGGAGAAGCACGGCTGGACCGCCAAGAAGGGCAAGTTCGGCGCCGTTCGCATTTCCGACCTTAAGAAGACCAGGAGCCGCAGGCACCGCAAGCATTAAGCACCGCAAGCATTAAGCATCCGTATTAAGCAATCACATTTTCAAATGAATTGAATTCATCCCATGATATCAATTCATTTTTTAGGCCCGGCATGTGCGTTTAAACCTGCGCTTCGTTGCATTTTTATGCCGCTTCGTTGCACTGCGCTTCTTTCCATTTTTATGCCGCGTTACTACGTTCTTCCACCGGCAAACCCGTTGGCGTTTCCGCGTGGATCCACCACGCAATTTTCTGGGAGATTGTTTATTCCATTGCAAAAGAATGCGCCCAATTTCTTCATTCACTGCATCGTCGTAATTGGCAGGATCAATTACAGTGTTCATCAATTCCGGATTGGCGTTTAAATGGTCCTTCAATAACACGTATCCTATCAGTGTAATCAAATACTGATTTATGGTTGATTTGTCATATATGTTGATTACATATGCGTCGCTTGGTGTTACTCCGCCCTGGGCTGAAATGAAGTTTCTAATAGGATACAATAAATTGTAACGCAAATCCACAAATCTCCTTATTTTTTTTGTATCAATCTGGATCCCTTTCAACGCACTGTACAGCTGCAGCATACCCGGCGACCGTACTGGCATGTCATTAAACATAATTTTCCGGGTTCCATCCGGATTTGCGGGATCCAAAATTTGGTTCAACCTGGAAAAGAAAAACCCTTCCATTTCTGGTGTGAATTTTATAGTTTCAAATACTTTTTGCAACCACGGTTGCATGGATTGCATTTGCATGGGTTGCGCCACTAATTCGCTCATATGCGCATTCAAGTCAAAAGGGTACTTTATTCCCGGACCGTTATTGAAAACCTGACCCGTTTGAGCACCCGTGGCTGCCCGGAATTTGAAAGGAACGACGTTGCTCAATGGATCCGGAATCGCCACGATTTTCCGTCCAATGCTGCGCAACAACTTCAGGAATTCGTCGCGGTCCGCGACCAGCTCGGATGCGGTTTCCTCAGCAATCGCCGCAATGTGCCCCTGTTCCAAATAATATTTTTTATTCAACTCGTCCATCATGCCGCGCAGATCCGTGATTTCCTTGACCAACGTGTCCTTATACTGTACAAATCCGTCATTATTTGATTGCAGCAATCGCAACAAATATAGGTCTACAAACACACGCAATCGTGCGAAATCCTTCGGGTTTTTGCGCGCCATAAAAATGCGGATGAACAACGACTTGCCCTCATCGCAAAAAATGCAAATGATATCCAGCATCGTGGTTTTCAAGGAAACCATGTTGTCGGACATGTACTGCTCGCGCACCATCTCGGCCAATCCGGACGGGACTTCTTTTTTATCAGGGACATAGAGAGAAATTCGGTACAATTCAACAAATTCCGCAAGGTTTTTTTTCACCAAGTCAATGGGCTGCATGTAGTACGCGTCCTCATTGCACTCATTATTGCACGCGGGGTGCACAATTTTTGAAAACTGTTTGGTTTCTTGAGTAACCAGCTCCACTTTCGGGTTCTTTGCTAAGCGTTTGCTAATCAGCTGAGTATTCACGTCGGTATTGCGATTGCCGTACATGAACAACACAATCCGGTCATCCGGCAAAGACGGCACAACAAACTGCATGCGCTGTTCTTGCTCCGCAACGGCATCCTGCGTGCGATATCGTTTGGCACGCCCGTAAAAATTTTCGTATAGAATCATCATGTAGAGAGAAAATAACAACAGAAATTGGCGCGTAACGTTGCCAAACACGAAGCAGTCAATGTCATTCATCGGAATTTTCCGACATCTCTCTGCGAGGGATTCCATGTTTACGCCGGATTCGGCTATAACAGCATCGTTGATTTGCGCATCATTCAAAAAATCCTGGATATAGTAGGAAACCGCCGCACCGCCGCCGGCCACAATATGCGCCCCTGATTCCCTTAGTGTCGCATTCTCCCTTAGTGCCGCATTCACTGCAGTTAGGGCCGCAACAATGATGTCGGTCCGTGTTAGCGGACTTCCTTGGATCATGATCGGCCCAGTCGCATCTCGGGTGTCGCACCGGCGCACAACCTCGTTAAAATACATGCCGTATTGCCCGCTTGGAAAAATGTCAAAAAAATGCATGTCCATGTCATTGACCTTGGTTTTCACCGCAGGATTCTGCATGACCGCAATGAGCGCATTTTTGGTGACCCTGGACCGGGCTTCTTCCGACGCAATGAACTCGTTGAACTTATCGCATACGGTTTGAATTGGGATTGGGACCGCGTCTGTCGCTGGCTCTACCCCCGACGCTGGCTCTGATGCACCGGGTTTAAACTTCACGCACACTTCGTTCATTCCACGCGCAACGAGCACATTGACCGGCGCGTATGGATCCTCCTCATCCGAATGCATCCACAATTCCAGCATCAAGTCCAACCACGTGTAGGGTCCAATTGATTTGGCGTTGTAACGGAACGGAGCGGATTCAATGGGAGTAAGCGCGCTCGGCAATCTAGAGGTATGAAATACGTTGTGCATGATATGCACTGTAAAAACCGGCACATTGAATACCGGTCCAATTCGCAGTTGGAGAGAAAGTCGGTTAAAATAGTCCTTTAATTCATATCTCCATAACTGTTCTTGCTGTTGTTGTTGCCGTTGCTCTACTATTGATTGCAACATTGCACGAATTGGATCAACATTCAATTCGGCTCCTTCATGAAACAAGAAGAGGTTGTAATGCGGCACAAAATCCGACAATCCGCTGATGGACTGATTACAATAGGACACGACTGCTGGACCTGAAATATCCACGTCCGGTACCAATTTTACGAATGCAATGTCCATCTTTTTAATCGCTGTATCAACGTCGGTTACGTATGATTCCAATGAGGTGGAAGTCAGAAACAAGTTGAATTCCCGTAACCCCCTTTCAATTATCTCTCGTTCGTTGAACTCAGAAAGGGACACATTTGCCGAAACTGCATCGGTTGCGACTGGTGCTGCGACTGGTGCTGCGACTGGTGCTGCGACTGTTGCTGCGACAGTCGCTGCAGTGGTAGTCAGCGCATTTCCAAACTTCTTTGCACCGTCGGCTATGTTTCCAAGTAATGTAGTGCCTGTGCCAGTTGCGCCACTTGCATTATCCACATCACCTTGTTCATTTAATGCGTTCTCTATTTTGGTTGCCAACGGATTGCCGTAATCCGAGTCAGGGCCGTCATCCGAATCAGCAACACCTTGTTGTTCAGACATAACCGATCCAATGTCTATACAATATATTTACTGTGATATTTTAAAACCCGTTGTCGCTACATATTTTCTCAAAGTACTTTTTGCTCACGATTAAATGATGAAAGGCCGAAGCATGGTTTTTGGCCCGCTGTTGCTGACAGTAAAATTCATACGCCTTGTACACGGACGTCGTGGCAGCCACTCCAGACAGTTTCGTTTCTTCCACGTATTCGTGCATGGCAGAAAGAACTTCCCCTCGCTTGTCCCACATCGTGCACCTCACGTGCATCAAGTACTTGTCGTTTTCAATCACCACGTCCGGGCAAAAGTGCCGAATCAGCCCTAAAAATGCGGCGTCCGTGTGGTTGTGGCTCTGCAGCTGGGGCGACGGCTGCGCCACTTGCTGGTGGTGGTGGCGCTTGAACAGCGCCGTGAATTCGTCAATTTCCAGCTCGTCCTCGTCGTTCGCGTTCACCACAATGTTGTGCGCCCAAAAATCGTTGAACCGCGTCACCAGCGGCAGGTGCTTGCTCGTCAATTGCAAAAAGGCGTCGGCCGTTTCGGAGTACGTCGGCACGTGCTGCGTGAGTCGCGCCTTGAGCGCGTTCACAAAAAACACGTTCGGTATTCGCTCCTCGTCAATGAACACCTTCCACAGGTAGAGCATGTTTTTCCACGTGATGCTCACGCTGGTCTGCGGTGACGGCTCCGTGCAGGTCGCCACAAATTTGGCAATCAACCGGTCCTCCGGGTGCTGCTTCAAATACAGCACCCGGTCATGGGTGACCGTGTCCTTGCACTGCGTGTTCAAAAACGCCTCCGCGCTTTCGTAGCGCTGCGAATAGTGCGCCGCCACGCAAAAAATGTCAATCATGCGGTGCTTGAACGGCTCCGAGTATGCGTCCAGCGAGACGTCGTTCATGTCCAGCAGCCGGCACTCGCTGAACGCGTACTCGTAGAATTTGAACTTAAACGCCGTCATCAGCGACATGCCAAACAGCGTCATGCACTCTTGGCTGAGCCCCTTAATGAACTGCCGCGCCTTCGGGGAGGCAATGTAAATGGGCTCCGCAGTTGCCCCGCCCTCGCCAATGGCCACCGCGGTCTTCTTCAGCAACACGTCGCCAATCACCGTCAAAAAGTATTTCGCGCAGTCGCGCGTGCGGAAGAGCGTGGGACACAGCATGTTCAACGTGCGCTGAATGGTCTGCGACTCCGGAATGGAGGTGAGCAAGCTGCGGTCCTTGATGCGGCGCAGCACCTGGTTCTTTATTTTGTACTTCCACGGCATCAGCTCGCGGTTGCTGGTTATTTTGGTCAAAATGGGGTGCAGAATGTCGTCCTCGTTGATGACGCTGTAATTCCTCTCGGCATCTGCGTTGTACACAAAAAACAGCTCCACATTTGCGTTGTAATAGTACTGCGGCGACTCGTTTAAAAACGTTTCAATGAACTCGTCCGACGCCGTCATCAGCGTTTGCCGGCGCTGTTCCTTATCATTGCGCGCTTGATTCACGCCATCCATGGCTGATGGTAAATGAGTAATGTGCGCCGCCAGTTTTCCCAGCATGAATTCGTCGTTCGCGTACTTGGCGTGCAGCTCGGTTATTATATCGTGCAGCCGCGCGATTGAATTTGTGTTGGCGCCGGCGTCCGTCATTTTTGTACTGATTTATATCTGATTATATCTGAGTATATCTGATTATATCTGAGTATAGTTAAGTATTTAAATGGTTTGCCCCAGTTATTTCATGCGCGTAACGCCGCGTTTTGTGGCGATGACTTTTGTGGCGATGACTTTTGTGGCGATGACTTTTGTGGCGATGACTTTGGCGATACACTCCAAACAGCGTCCACGGCTGCGGCGGGCGGTCGTGCAAATACGGCCGCAAATTGTCCCAAATCATGTTGCGGTCGCAGAACGCGTCCTTGTAGAAGCCCATGCCGCACGAGCTGCCCCAGCGCCCCCACAGTTGCATGCGCTGGGCCGTGGCAGTGTCTATCGCCTTGCCGTCCACCGCCCCGCGCGGCTCGTACGGCTTCGGGCGGTCGGCTTGCGACATGAACTCGCGCGCGTCCAGCTCGTAGTGCGAGCACGTTGTGCGCGAGCACGGGTTGACCTTGTTCAAATACACGTCGTAGTGGTCGCCGATGAGCTGCTTGGCGGTTTCCACGTCCAGGCGCCCCTTGTGCTCCTCCATCATTTGTTGCAGGCGCACCCGGCGCGCGCCCTGATGGCGGCGCATGTCGTCCCACCCCGTGTTGCCCGACTCCAGGTTCCGGATGCGCGGGTCGTACGGCGCGTTGAACCCGATGAAGTAGCCGTTCTTGGTGCGCTCCACGTTCACGTACTTCAGCCCCAGTTCCACTCGCATGATTTCGTTCGCGCGCGTGTCGCCAAACAGCCACGCGCACGCGTAGTCGCCCGAATTGCGCTCCGTCAGCATCGCCACGTAGTCGTCCAGCGAATTGCCGTACTGCATGGCGCGCCGAATGCGGCAGCATATCGGGTCCTTGTTTTCGTAAGCGTTGAAGCCGCCGAACGTGGTCTCCATTCCAAACAGCCCCCGGCTCGTGACAAAGAAGTCCGTGCTGGAATGGATGCCGCCCGGGAACGACTGCATGAGGATGCGGTGCCCGCTGCTCGGGCGCAAGTCCAGGATCACGCGCAAATACTGCCCGCTGAGGTAACCGTCAAACGAGTTGTGCGCGCACACGATGGCGCCGTCGGCGGTGTAGTCGCCCACCGCAATGAAGGCGCTGCACCGATCTTTGGCCCCGCCTTCCCGCGCGCCGCTGGCTTTGGCTGTTTTATTGCCGCCGTCTAAAAAGTCGGCGTAGATGGGCTTGGCCTTTAGGTGCGCATTATGCGGCTCGTTCAGCGCGTCCGCCAAGTGGGAAAACAGGTAGTCAAAGCTGACAAAGCAGTTCCAAAACACGATCCGGCGCAGCGGCTGCTTGGCGCCGTCTGCAATGCCGCGCATCTCTTCGTAAAACTCGGGAAAGTGTGCCTCAATGTGCGGGCGAAACAAGTCGTCGGACATTTCGCAGAAAAAGGAAAGGGTGCGACCGTAGTCTTGGTATAGCGAGAATTCCAGCATGGCCATGATTTGGGCGAGTTCGCGGGCCACCAAGCGGCCGTGCGCGTGGCCGCGCTTGTATGGCTCGCCGTAAATGGAAAGATAGATCCAACCATTCACGTCTTTTCGTGTGCCGCGCATGTTTCAATAAATATTCAATTACAAATACAAATACAAATACAAATACATACAATTATCCGCATATTATAAAATTTATATTTTTTTTGCCCAATCCAAATCCAAAAAAAAATACACACTAAACCATTAAACCAACAACAATAAAATGAATTTAAAAAATGAGTTAAAATAAAGACGTTATAACACTGCATGCATGTTAAATGAGTAGCATTCTGTATTACAGCAATTATTGTGAAAAGTCAAAGGCGCTGCTGCAACGCCTTGCCAAGAGCAAGGTGAAAGAGGGCATGCACTACATGTGCATTGACAAGCGCGTGAAGGGGGAGAACGGCGCGTGGTACATTGTGCTGGAAGACGGGCAGCAAATCATTCTGCCGCCGCACGTGAACCGGGTGCCGGCGCTGCTGTTATTAAACCAGAACCACGCGGTGCTGTACGGCGACCAAATCACGAACCATCTGAAACCGCTGGACATGCAGCACAACAACGCGGCCACCGGGTTCAACGGGGAGCCGTCGCCGTTTTCCACCGGGGGGGAGTTCATGGGCGGGTTCGGCGTGATGTCGGACAACTACAGCTTCCTGGACCAGAGCAGCGAGGACTTGTCGGCCAAAGGCAGCGGCGGGCTGCGCCAGCTCTACAACTACGCCACCATTGACTTTAACGAGTCCATCAACTGTCCGGCCATTGAAGAGAAGCAGGCGCGCATTGGCCCCGACGTCACGCTGGAAAAGCTGCAAAAGGAGAGGAACGAGCAAATCATGTATGCTCAACAACAGCAACAACATCCGCAACAACAACAGCAACAACAACTGCAACCGCAACATCCACGACAACCGCCGTCACAGCAACAAATGCAGCAACAAATGCAGCAACAAATGCAGCAACAGCCGCGTCGTTAATAACTTATAAATAACTTATAAATAATTTATAACAAAAATCCATTTAAAATTATCATACGAAACAAAAGTATCGCATTATATCATATATCCATCGCACCGATGTCCGATAAAGCCATTGTTATGAAAGCGTTTTTGAACCAGTTCACCGAATTTGTGGAGGACGTTCACAGCGTGTTCCCCGACAACGCAGACATTGAATCGGCCAAGACGGCGCTGTTTCTTGTGAAGAAAACAAACCCGCGCATTTTGATGAATGCGTGGGTCACTTACATCGTGGGTCCGTACACGGACAAAATAGAAAAAGGCGACATCGGGTTCTTTTTGGAGAAGGATTACACGCAGGACTTGGAGTACATGGGGAACGCGGTCATGCAAAAAGTGGACGCCCTGCGCGGCCCGGTGCGAGACATGGGCGCCGACAATCAAGCCAAGTCCATGAAGTACATTCAGAATTTGACGAAGCTGGCGAAGCTGCACGGCGAAGTTCAGTGATGTGCGAATCACTTGAGTTTAAACATAAATTTCATGGTATTTCGGGACACAGTTCGGTATAACAAGGATGCGCGCTTAGAAAGAGGATGAAGAACAGCAGGAGCAACCACGGAAGTTGTATCCAGTTTCAAATTAATCAAAGGAATGTCGTATATAACGCTGACAAATTTGACAAACCCAGACACCCATTCATATACGCTGTATGTTTTGATTGATGCTGCATTTCCCAAAGTAAAAAATTCATATAACGTTTCTTTAAATGAATCCACGCTGTTTGTGTGAAACATGGTTGAAAGTTCACCCAAATGCATGGGACGCGTGTTAAACATCCTGATATTGACATTCCATAATTTCAAATATTCTTTGAACCGAAATGAGTTGCTCATTAAAATGTCACTTGGAACGGCGTGTTCCCTTGTAATTTTTGCGGCGGTAGCAATGTTAGAAAAATTGGCGGCCTTATTTTCAAAAAATTCATCATCTCCCAACCGAATGTGCATAATTGAATATGGAGACGCAATATTGTATAATGCATTTTGCTCATGTATGTAGGTTGAAAAAGGTTCATTTGGCATCAATAACGATTGCATGAAGCGCTTGCACTCGTCGGACAAGGGCTCATTGCAAAACATATTGGTGCAAATTAATAGTGGTTCATGTGCGTCTAATGTTTGTTTGTAAATATCATTAAATTTGTTCGGTTCATGGCAATGCACAACGTGCATTTTATGCATATTTTCATTGACGTATTGTGCATAATCATGTGGATGTATGATTAAATACTGAGAAATCGGATGCAAACTCATGTCAACCACAAGGTTAAATCCAAATTGAACTGACTGTTGATGCAAATAAATGGTGCCGCGCAATAAATCACCTAGACCATGCGTTTTAATGGAACCATTCGGATGGGTACCCGAATCCGTTTTTGTCCATACCATGATAACTGTTTTTTGCATGACAATTGGTTAATTTAGTAATAACTAATAATGTCAATGTTTATATATAAAAATAATATATAATTGATTATTATTATTATTATTAGTATTATTATTAGTATTATTATTAACTGTTAAAACACGGCACCCCATTCCATGACAACAAGCATATTCATTAAAACATATCCAAAAGATCACGCGTGGTTGCAATATTTGCTTCCGAGCATAGAAAAATATGCAGAGGGGTTTAAAGATGTGGTCATTGTGAGCGATGCCGGACCCGTCATCCCGCCCGAATATCTGAGTTCCATTAAAAAAATCCCCGTGCACACGCACTACATTCCGGTTCCTCCAGTTACGCCGCAATACCCCGCCAACCTTAACATGGGGGTCGGATACTTGTGGCAGCAGTACATTAAACTGAGTTGGCACACCATATGCGACGCAGATTCGGCATTAATGCTAGACAGCGATGAGATGTTGTGCAAACCGCTAACGCCTGAACAATTAAAACATGATGGAAAATGGGTGTGGACCTATCGTACATGGAAGGATGCAGAAGGTGCCATACATTGGAAACAATCCACGGATCAAATTCTCGGACAGAGCACTCCGTATGAAGCAATGCTGGTTGGCGGGTTTGTCCTCACGCGGTCCGCCACAATCAATCTACTAAGTTACATTTATCAAAAACACGCCATTTCAAATTTCTGGGAACTGGTTGTTAAAAAAAAAATGAATACCTTCAGCGAATACAACATCTATGGGTCGTTCATACACATGGTGAATGATCCCGCGTATTATTACAACATTCGGAAGGACATACCGTTGCATGACTGCCTAATAAAAAATTGGTCGTGGGGAAACATAACGCCTGAAATTCACAGGAAAGCGATGTCGTATCTTGTGTAACTTGCGTTGCGTAACGGTTCACGAATCAAAAATTCGGATGCGCTGCATGACCGACATTAATTCATGGGATATAGCCACGTCAAAGTGTGTTTCAATTAATTCTTGCATCAACTGGCAAAACAAGGCATTGGATGGATGGTTGATTGTAACAAACAGCAAATGAATGTTATGGGAATTTTCGTGAATGTAGTTTGCCAATTTTTCAAACTTATATTTTTTACAATGATTTATTAATCTTGTAACATTTTGAAGGTTGGATTCAGGGGTGGTTTCATATTGGCACTCCAAATTTGGAACATTTATCACCTTGCAAGTGGGTTTAATATTGAAATTATTAAACATGTTTTGTTCGCATTCGGCGGAGGTGTTCAGCATGTCGTAGTGCCTGATTTGTTCGCATACGATAATGTCTGCATTTTCAATAACGGATGTTAAATTCGGGGTTTTATGCAGTTTGCATACTTGTAGTATATGAACCGCAACTGCACCGATTCCATACTGCGCGTTTTTCAAATAGGGATTGTGTTTGCACAATTCTTCAAAAAAAATGGAGTACACAAAACTTCTGCACCCTCCTATAAATAAAACATTAGTTGCGCCAGTTCTAGTAACATACCGGCATTTTTGGTTGTTCATATCCAAATCATTGAATTTTTGGAGATACATTTGCGCAACGCGTATTTTTCTATATTATATATATTTATTATTATATATACATAATCCAAATTCAAATAATGAGCAAATGCGTGTTCAATGAATCCAATGTCGCCAGAATTCATGACAAGTATTACAACAGCGTGATTCCAAATAAAAACGGGGTCAACCGCGTGAATTATGATGAACGAATGCTGGAACAATTTTCGGTTGAAAATTTCAATTTCATCGTGCATAAAAACGACACTTGCGTTGCCGATTGTTTGCGAAGCGGTCGCCTCTTTGAAAAGTTTTTAGTGTCGTACTTGAGGCACTTCATAAATCCTAACAAAAATGTGTTGGACCTAGGTGCAAACATTGGCACACATTCAGTGCTGTATTCCAACTACATACACTCAGCCAATCGCGTGTACTCGTTTGAACCCCAAAAAGTGGTGTTTGACATTTTGTGCCAAAACATTGAACTAAACAATTGCAAGAATGTAATTCCATTTAATTTCGGATGTTCAAACGTAAACAGCGTGTTTTACATGAATGCGTGTTATGAAACCAAGGACAACCACGGCGCGTTTCGCATTGATTCCACCCGGAACGAAACAAACGGTGGATTGAGGATTGAATGCAAAATAGTGGACGAACTAGACAGCATTACAAATGTGGGGTACGTGAAGATAGACGTGGAGGGGCATGAATACGAAGCATTGCTTGGAATGAAGCAGATGCTGTTGAGAGATCGTCCCGTAATTATGATAGAAATACACGATTCCTGCGCCACCAAACAGGACACCATGGCGTTTTTGGCCCAATTGGGGTATGCAACCTATCACAAATTGACGCATTGTGATCACATATTCATACCATGAAATAACACCGTACAAATACAAATAAAAGTACAACAATCATTATGCGCAGATATTGATTTAAACAAAAGTATTTAAATGAATGCAAAATAACCATGAATTCACAACCCGCACCCGAATTTAAGAAGATCATCTCCGATTTTGTGGCCGACATCGCCACCGTGTTCCCCGAGCACAGCGACGCGTGCGCCACGGTCTACAACATGGACACGGCCGCCGTATTTGAGCACTGCAAGCGCACGTACGCGCCCCAGTTCTTCAACATTCTGTACCGCAACGACGCCGTGCTGTTTGCGGAGCCCATTGAGCTGCTGCCCGGCCTGAATTTTAAGGCGCTCTGGGACACGCCCGACGTGAGCGACGCCACCAAGGAAGCCGTGTGGAAGTACTTGCAGCTGGTCATGTTTTCGGTGGTGTCGGACTTGTCGGACACGTCCACGTTCGGCGACGCCGCCAAGCTGTTTGAGGCCATTGACGAGAGCGTGCTGAAATCCAAGCTGGAAGAGGTAATGGAGCAGATGCAAGAGATGCTGAAGGACCCGGAGTCACAAACTGGTGCAAGCGCTGATGGTGCGAATGCCGCGAATGGATCCGATGGCGCGAATGCGAACGCTGATGGCGCGAACGCGAATGGCTCCGATGGCACATTTGATCCAAATTCCATGCACGAGCATTTGAGCGGCCTGCTCGGCGTCGGCGGCAAAATCGGCAGCCTGGCCAAGGAGATTGCGGAGGAGACCGCGTCTGAGATGAACCTGAACACGTCGGACGAAGCGTCCGTGCAGTCCGTGTTCCAGAACTTGTTTAAGAACCCGGGCAAGCTGATGGGCATCGTGCAAACGGTGGGCAAAAAGCTGGATGCCAAGCTGAAGTCGGGCGAGATTAAAGAAAGCGAAATCATGCAGGAAGCCAGCGACCTCATGAAAAAAATGAAGAAAATGCCGGGCGTGAACAACATGGCCGACATGCTGAAAAAGATGGGCGACATGGGTGACATGGGCGACATGGGCAACCTTGCAAAAATGGCCGCCAGCATGGGGCTCGGAGGCAAGAACGCCAAATTCAACATGGGCGCCATGCAGAACCACTTGAATCAGAACATAAAAACGGCGCAGACCAAGGAGCGGCTGCAGCAAAAGTTGGAGCAGCGTCGGGCTGCCATGGTTGCAGCGGCGCAACAGGCCGCACAGCAGGCCCAGACGCAACAGGCCGCACAGCAGGCCCAGACGCAACAGGCCGCACAGCAGGCCCAGACGCAACAGGCCGCACAGCAGGCCCAGCAGGCCCAGACGCCTCTTGTTTTTAGCACCGGTGAAAAAGTGGAGCGCACGCCAAGGGTTCCTCCCCATCAAGAGCCCGCCAAGAAAAAGAAAAAGAAATAGATGCAATAATGCCCAAAAAAAAGAATAAAGAATGTGATGACAATATATATAAACTAATAAGTTTCAAATTTATATATATATACATATACATCATAATATATTTTCACGCTTCATAAAAAAATGACTGCATTTTGGTTGCAAGATCCAACGGTGCTGTTTAACAATGCGGGTATCACGCAAATCATACCCACAAAGGACATGACCCGCGAAGCCAAAATGAACGCGGTCAGCCGCTTCATCATTGTGCTAACCGTTTTGGGGTATTTGGTGACAATGTCGTACAGCGTCCTCCTGCTTGGCGCAGTTTCTTTAGGCGTGATTGCGGTTTTAAACACCGCGACGGATAAAAGCAACGAGCTGATCGCGCAAAAACAAGCCAAACAAGACAAACAATCCAAGAAGGAGGGCTTTTCCAATTATGCGAACTACAACACGGGCCGGCGGCGCACTGCCACCATGAGTGCAGTGGCGGATGTGGCTTCATCCGGCCTGACGTTTCAAGCGCCCACGCCCCGGGACCCGCTGATGAACGTGCTGCTGACCGACATTCCGGACCGCCCCGGCCGCCCCGCGGCCGAACCCGCATTCAATCCAGACGTGGAGCATGACATCAACCAATCCGCCCAAAAATTTGTGGTGGATGACCTGGGCGGCCACTCCGATTTGGAAGACCGATTGTTCCGTGATTTAGGCGACAACTACGAATTCAGCAGCTCCATGCGCAACTACTTTGCCACCCCCAACACCAAGATTCCCAACGACCAGAAAGCGTTTGCCGAATACTGCTACGGGTCCATGGTTTCGTGCAAGGAGGGCAACTTGATGGCGTGCGCGCGGGCCAATCCAGTGCTCGGGTCCATCACGGGGGCGCAATAAAAATGCAATCAAACCAGCGCAAAATAATATATATATATTGCATATAGCATCCACCCAAACCTCAGCATTTCATGTCGGCATTTGTGAATGACTTCAGTTTCAACAACCTCGCCCGCATTGGCGAAGACGGCTGCAGCTTGGGCCAGCGCAGCATTCAAAACGCGGAATCCTCCAGCTACATGCTGCAAAACTTCTTTTCGGACGACTGCACCATGAAGCGCCCCATTGAATTCGCCACCAGCCAACCCAGCATCAACTACAGCGGCGGGCACCAAGTGGGCGCCGGCGGCTGCAACATTGACACCAACTCGCAGCTCCTGATCGGCGGCAGCGCGCTCACCCACCCCCGCTGCCGCATCAGCCTGCTGCAGCGCCCCTTCGCCACCGTGCCGTTCCTCGGGCGCGGGCAGTCCAACCCGTATTTAGAGTCGCAGCTGCAGCAGGGCGACTACCTGACCAACAAGCGCAGCGTCAACCTGCTGTCCGAGCAGACGATGTCGTGCAACTACCCGCTCATTCCGTCCATCGCGTCCACCGTGACAAACCCCGCCAACCTGGTGGAAAGCGTGGCCCATGACGGCTGGGTGCGCGGCGGCGTGTCGTCGCGCGACATGTTCTACGACACCCCCGCGGCCGAATGCAAGTTCTAAGTTCTCGGTTCTCGGTTCTCGGTTCTCGGTTACAAGTTACAAGTTACAATAAACTCCCTTCCAAAAAAACTGATTTAAAAAAATCGCATATCATGTTATTATTTGTAATTTGATTTGTATTTATTTTTGTTTATTTTTGCTTGGATGTACAAAACCGATTTTGTTTGCACGTACAAGGCGTTTGAAGAGCTGGAAGACGATGAAGTCAATGCCGACATGCTGTACCGGGCGCAATTCCTCCAAGTGTTTGGCCTCACGGAATACAACGGCAACGCAATACACGCAGGGTTGGCCGCGATTAAGACAAAGGCGGACGAAGTGCCGGAATTGAAGGCGCTCGTGATGCAGCACCCTTGCGCCGCTTCAAGCGATATTGACGACGTGTTGCCGCTGATGTTTGCGTACCCATTGCTGGACGTGTTCCATTTGTGCCTCATTGACGCCCTTTCCACCGGGAGCGTTTCCAGCAAGGCCCAGGCCGCGGTGTTGCGGGCATACGACACAATGCGCCATTGATGAAACATATTGAAATATTGAAAAATATAATATAATGATAGTATTAATAATATTGATAATATTGATAGTATTGATAATTTTGATAACATAAATTGATAATGGCGTCTACCAGAAACAAAAATACGGGCTCCAACTACCGCTTGGAGCAGCGCATGACCGCCCAGTCGCTGCAATATTTAGAGTATCGGAACGGCGCATCGGGGGCGGCGTACAGCCCCGCCATTCCGTGCATGGGCATCATGCCGAGCCAAATGCCGCGCGAAGCGTTCTCCCAAAACTCGGTGGACATTGAGTCCGCCCTGTTCGGCATCAATTCTACAAATTTAGTGGAACGGCAGCAGCCCGTTGTTCCCGAACTCAACAAATTGCCGGAAGTGTCGTTTTTTGGGCGCATGCAAATGGTGATGCCGGACCCGCTAGTGGTTGAAAAATCGCAGCGACCATTCCCGGTGCCAACCTAATGTTTTTTTTTAAGTTTTGTGTATAAGACCGTAAAAACGTTTGAATGTTGGTTCAATACTGATGGAACAAAAAGTTATAATACTTTTATATCAAAATATGGTACTGCGGGGGGGGTGGATAATGGTGATGTGGCATTTGTTTTGGGCATGATCAACGGTTATATTAGGATCTATGTAGAACAAATTTTGTCTGGTACTGTAACTGGTACTGAAGTGATTTCAACTTTAAAATATAATGATTCTAAGTGGCATCATGCTGCGGGAGTTTTTGATTTATCTAATAGTAAACTTAAGTTGTATATAGATGGAATCAATGTTGAAAACAAATCAATATCCAATGGTTCATTAAGAATGGTTGATGCAATAGATTTTGTAATAGGTTCAGATCAGGCTGGCAAAGGGAATCCTTTCGCTAATACTGACAGGCATTATTTCGGGTTATTATCCGACATTCGTATGTGGAGTACTGCACGTAGCGACTCTGATATAGCATCATCATATACAACTCGTTTGGTAGGAAATGAAACCGGTTTGATACTTTATTTGCCATTGAATGGTAGTATTGATAACTTTTGCACAACCGTTACAACACCACCAACATCTAATGCATCTGCCAATATATCATATACCAATATTCCGGGAATCCCTATAGACACGGGAACGATACAGCTTGGTGCAAATTCGGGTCTAACCGGTCAAAAGAATGGTGCAGTCGCTATCGGTTTCGGCGCAGGTCAAATAACCCAAGGTGCAAATGCAATTGCTATCGGCAGTCAGGCTGGCGCAACCGGACAACCCAATAACAGTATTGTATTGAACGCGACTGGAACCGCTGTGAACGGGGCAACCGCCAGTGCATTTTTTGTGGCTCCGATCCGCTCAGCTGCCAGCGTGTTTTCTGGCTCTACCGGTGCACTTCAGTATAATACTACGACTAAAGAAATTACGCATAATACCTCCAAAACCTTCGTCATTGACCACCCCATCCATCCCCACAAGTATTTGGTCCACGCGTGTTTGGAAGGCCTCGAGTCCGGTGTGTATTACCGGGGCAAGGGCGAGATCGTGAATGGGACCTCGGTGGACGTGCAGCTGCCGGCGTACGTGGGTGCGCTGTGCCCCAACGCTGATTTCACGGTTCAACTCACGCCCATTTATGACGGCACCATCCGAACGAGCATGCTGTACGCGAGCGAAGTGGACCCCGCAACCAACAGCTTCCGCGTGTACGGCGAAAACGGCCGGTTCAACTGGCTGGTGCACGGGAAGCGCTTTGACATAGAGGTGGAGCCCTACAAGGCGGACGTGAATCGGCACGGCGACGGCCCGTACACGTACCTGTCCCAAAAAAAAAGAAATTGAATCAATCAAAATAGAAATGGATAAATAAATATATACATACATATAACACCAATAGTTGCCTATTTCACATTTTTTTTTGTCCATGGCATTCGCGCGCATTCACGACGATTACTGCCGCATTGCCAAGGAAGTGCAGGAATCCACCGGCGCCGGCCGGTACCAGCTCAACGTGCCCGGCAACGGCGACAAGCCCTTCTACATGGAA
>Ga0209770_10000403_pt1 | contig 23843 bp, 19 predicted proteins | sample LauGreSu1BDMLBDD_2_FD_187572 | JGI IMG/M metagenome (GOLD analysis project Ga0209770, IMG submission 187572) | Freshwater lake microbial communities from Lake Michigan, USA - Su13.BD.MLB.DD (SPAdes) (version 2) | ecosystem: Environmental > Aquatic > Freshwater > Lake | place: Lake Michigan, USA...
CCCGCCAATCCACGACCGCGGCGGGAAGGCCGAATCGATCGCGCCGAGCAGGATCGATCGTGATTCGGCTGTCCCGGAGCGGGAACTGCTCCGCCTGTACGTTGATCGCGATCCGGGAGTCGCCCGGCACGAACACCCGGTGGTCCCGGAGATAGGTCAGCATGAGGGGCGGCAGGTAGCGCGCGGACGCGATCCCGTGCGACCAGAGGTCGCCGATGCCGCCGAGCCTCCTCGAGTAGACGGCCGCCTTTAGGAACTGCTTCAAGTACTGCAGGTGCTCGGAGACCGAAGACTCGAACATGACCATGCCATGCACCCCGAGCCGACCCGGCACCAGCGCGCCCTCCGGCCGGAAACGAACCTTCGGCTGGAACTTCTGGCCCTTCCAACGGATGGTACAGAACGTCCGCATGAGCGCGGAACGATTGGAGGGGATGACGGACGCCACCCGGCCACCGAGGTGGTCCTGAAAGTACCTCCCGACGTTGTCATTTCCCGACCATGGGCACATCGACGGATCCTCATGAGCCGCCGCCAGCAGCAGACGGGTCGACTCAATCGTGCCGCAGGCGATAACCACCTGCTGCGCGGGAATGCGATGCTCGCGACCGTCCCGATCCTTGACCACCACGGACGCAACCCGGGGCCCGTCGTACTGGAAGCCGGTGGCCGTGTGGCCGGTCAAGACCGCGAGGTCCCGATCCGATCGAATCTGCTTCGCGAACAGGTCGGCGAGGCTCGGGGAATTCATCCACCGCGTGAGGAAGACCTCAACGTCCCCGGAGAATCCTGGGGTCGATCCGACGACACCCTCCCACACCTTCCGATCGTCGTGGAACTGGGACGGGACTCCCAGCGACTCGAACGAGGACGGGTAGTGCCGCCTGAGCTCCTCGAACGCGAGCGGCCACGCGGAACCTTCCAGCCAAGCCCGCCCATTCACGTCATGCGGCTCGAACTCGACGAGCTGCCCGCCCCAGAGATTCGACGTCCCGCCCAAGGAACGGCTCCGGCCGATCCGGACGCCGTCGTGCCGACGACCGACGCTCTCGAAGGAATTCAGCGGGAAGCCCCCGAGGGCCTCCTCTCCCGACTCGATCAGGAGCACGGACAGTCCGTGGTCACGCAGACGCTTCGCGAGGAAAAGGCCGACGGCTCCAGAGCCGATGACGAGGATGCGGTTCGGGCTGAGTTGGTGACCGTCATCAACCGAGGTTCGCACACGCATTGCACCAATGGTACACCACGCGCCCCACACCCAAGGGCAGGCCGGCGCGCCCGGCGGTGTGAGCCTGCCTCGATTTCGTGGGTACCCAAATTGGCGAGAATGCTGGACAGCTTGGGTGTCCACGAAATCGAGGCAGGCTCAATTCGCTGAACTCGGTCAGAGGAGTGTGGACCGTTGATGGCCGGATTCCTCGCAGCTCGAAAGGCATCAAGACGGGGTGAGGACCATGCCACTACCGACCATCTGTTCAATTCCGTGTCAAGATGCTGCGATCGCGTAATTGCAGTTACCTGAGTAGCGGCGACACGTCTGAACCACTCGATAGCCCATGCCCGAAACGAATTCCTTGAAAGCATGATCATTGGCCGCATCGACCTCAATGAACATTGGAGGCTTTGAGCGCTGAATAAGTCGCTGTAGTCCCCCTAGGACTCGCAACTCCATTCCCTCGACATCAACTTTAACGAAACCGACATCGACGCCTCGCAACTCATCATCCCCAACAAGGACTTGCAGCGTCTGGTCGCCTTTGATGGCATCCGCACAAAACCGACCATCGCCGAGGTTGTTTGCAGAGGCAGAATGAGGCAGCCTTGCGATTTGATCTGAAAGCCCGACGGTTCGCAAGTCGAGCGTTGGGGAGAGCTCGTTCAGCCTGAAGTTGAGTTTCAAGAGCTCATAAGCAGAGGGGTTTGGCTCGAAGCAGATAACCTTCGGCGCCTTGAGGTTGCGCGCAGCGAAGATCGCGTGATTTCCAACGTTGGCGCCAATATCAACGAACACTCCTCCTTTGTAAAGAGAAGCTATTACATTAAGTTCTTCTTGTTCGTAGAACCCCCCGCGCATGTGCTTGGATTGAATGACATCGTTGGGATTGGCGACAAACCAAACCAGTGGAACCCCGTCTTCAACCGTTGACACGATGGTGCCATCGTGATGCGCCACTGAATCGCCGCCGACCTTCTCGGGCCTCGCGGCGCCTGACGTACGCAACACCTCCCAGCCAGATATCCGGCGTCCAAAGCCGCGCATGGGCCTGACCGTAAGGCCTGCGACTCCTAGGGCATGGTTCGCGACGGAGATAAGTCTTGAGCGAATAGACATGTCTGACTGATAGTAGCAAGTCCGGCGCTCGAGTGTCGGTGGATGGGTGAGCCTGCCTCGACTTCGTATACACCCAGATCGGCGAGAATGCTCGCCAGTAGTGCTCCACGGAAATGCCCGGACAGACCGTCAGGAAGAAGCGGCCCCGCCGCACGTTCACGCCTGAATACAAGGCTGGGGCCGTCCGCTTGTGCGGGGCCGGCAACCGCAGCATCGCCCAGGTCGCGAGGGATCTCGACCTGACCGAGACCCGCCTGCGCGAGTGGGTTCACCGCGCCGACGTCGATGCAGGCAAGGGTCCGGCTGGCGCCATCACGAGCGACGAGCGTGCTGAGTTCGCCAGGCTCCGCCGCGAGATCAAGCAGCTCCAGATGGAGCGCGACATTTCAACATAGGCAGCGAAGCACTTCGCGAGGGAAATCCCATGGGGTTCGCCTTCATCCACTCGGGGCGCTACGCCTATCCCACCACCGCCCTCTGCCGCGTGATGTAGGTGGCCCTCAGCGGCTACCACGCATGGGCCGTGCGCGAGGACTGCGATTGAGCCCTCGAGGATCGCGTGCTTTCGGTGCACGTCGCCGCCGCATTCGAGCGCAGCAAGCGGACCTACGGAAGCCCGCGCATCCGGATCGACCTGCAGGAGGACGGCATGCGCGTCGGGCGTTCGCGAATCGCCCGGCTCAGGCGCGAAAGCGGCCTGATTGCACTTAGGAAGAAGGCCTTCCGAGCGACGCCGGACTCATGCCCGACCGATCGGGTCATGCCGAACAGGCTCGGCCGGAAGTTCGCAGCACGGGCACCCAACCGCAAGTGGGTCACGGACGTGAAACACGTGCGCACCAGCGCGGGATCGCTGTACCCCGCGCCGGTGATCGACCTCTTCTCGCGCCGCGCGGTCGGTTGCGCGATATCCACCGAGCAGGACGGCAAGTTGAGCGTCGCGGCGCTCACGAGCGCGCTCGAGGCGCGCGGCAACCCGCGCAACGTCATCGTGCACTCGTACCGCGGCGGGATCTATGGCGACGACGAGTACGTGAAGAAGGCCAACGCGCGCCGGCTGCGGCGCGGCAAAGGCCGCACGAGCAACCCCGGGACAACGCGGTGATCGAGAGCTTCTTCAGCACGCTCACCCACGAGCTCCTCGACCACGAGCGCTTCGACAGCCCCGACAGCGCGCGGCGGTCGATCGCGGAGTGCATTGACGACTTCTACAATACCCAGCGGAGGCACACGCCTCTCGGGAACACGAGCCCGATCGAGTACGAACTGGCTTGCCAGATGCGCAAGTGAAGGACATAGTCAACCTGATCTACGAAAGTCGGGCAAGCACAGGCTCAAGAACGGGTTCGTGATGGATAGATACCGGCCGATCTGCCCGTACTTCGGCCTGCCCGCGCTCGGTGGTATGATCGGGGTAACCGCAATGAAACGCTAGAGGGCCCTTCCGAGATTGTCTCCCCTGCACGATACGAACGGGATACGGCTCCAGCGCAAGCCAAGAACGGCTTCTTCCTCGTTCTGAGTCGGCAAGGCACTATTTCGGATCGATCACGTCTGCAGTCATCGGGTGCGCTGCAGGTTGCGAAGCAGAGCTGCAACTCGTGACGCAGCGGCGGACCAAGACAGTCGATCGTCAAAGCCTGCCAAAGAGGATTGAGCATACCGCCGGTAAAGAGCGTGATCGGAGCAAAGAGCCGCGATAGAAGCGGCCCAATCCAAGGAATCAGATGTGGGGCTCAGCAAAAGCCCCGTCACCCCGTTCCTCACGACGGACCCCACGCCGCCAGTATCCGGGGCGATCACCGGGAGCCCGAACGCCGCCGCCTCGTTGAAGACGATCCCCTGGCACTCCGCCTTCGTCGGAAGCGCGAGCATCGTTGACTCGGTCAGCAGCTGGCGGAGCTTCGCCACGTCCGCGGGGTCGCGCTTGTTCATGAACCCGTGGCAAGTGACGCCGTCCGGCACCCGGAATCCCGTGGGCGGCAGGCAGCCGACGATGTCGAGCTGCGCAGACAAACCTCGCCGACGCAGGTCATGCAGCACTTCGATCGCGAACTCGCAGCCCTTGCGCTCCCAGTCGACCCCGATGAGGAGGAGCCTAACAGGGCCCGCAAGTCGCGAGGGGATCAGCGTCTCCAGCTCCGCCGCCGACACCCCGCCCTCGACGTTTGCGCCGAGAGGCACAATGTCGATCCTGCGACGGTCGCATTGGTAGTCATCGACCGCGGACCGCGCCGCCCACTCCGAGGCGAAGATCAGGCGCGCGGCCTTCCGCAGGCCGCGCCGGTCGGCGTCGTCCCCCATCCGCAGCGAACGTGCGGAAAGGTTGGTCCACGACTGGTAGTAGCCCACCATGGACGCAAAAGTGCAATCCGTCCAGATCGCGATCGGGATGTCGGTCTCCAGGTACGCGACGGGGAGGGTGCCCGGCGAGAGGATCGCATCGATTCGGTTCCCTTCGCGGGCAAGCAGATCCAGTCGATTGGACACCTGGTCCGCGTAGCTGCGCAGGACGCTCGGGTGCCGGTGCGCGTGGTCGCGCTTGCCCCGCACACGCGAGTGCCAAAGGTGGGCGATCCCGTTGACGAGAGTCCGCCGGGGCCGAAGGTCGCCGATGCGGAACACCTTTAGGCCTGCGTCTTCAATCGACTTGCCGATGTGGAAACCCGTGCCTGACCAGCGGCGAATGTCGGTGGAGTCGTAAGTTGTGACGTAGGCGATGTTCATGAGGTGCAAGGCATCTCGCCGGGTCAAACTGGGCAACGGAAGTCTAACGCGCATGACCGTCGCGGACCCCACCTTGCGGCGATCCGCTGACAGAAGCCCCGGCACTGGCGGCGGCCGCAAATCAAGGGTCGACCCGACTTCCACCGATACTAGCCGTGGATCAGAATGCCGACGTCCCCAAGCATCCGAGTGAGCACGGTATCCGGGACGGCATGGACCGCTGCGCTTTCAGCCGCGAACAAAGTACTTACCGCGGGGGCGACGTACGTCATAGCGCGGCAGCTCGCGCCAGACCAATACGGCATGGCGGGCGTCGCGACTTCCGTGGCTTGCGCGCTCGTTGCGATCACGCCCCAGTCCGCTTCCGACGTCGTCTCCTCACGAGTCGGCGTCGGGATGACGGGCCGCGACGCGTCCCGAGTGGCGTGGCCGCTAGGAATCGCGATGAGCATACTGTTCCTCGCGGCGACGCTTCCGGCGGCGCGACTCTACGGAAGGTACCCGGCTGCGGATTTCGTCCCGCTCCTCGTCGTGCTGGCCCTACGCCCCGTGCTGGAGGCATGGACCGTGGGACCCCTCACAGACCTCCGCCTACAGATGCGCTTCAGAAGCCTTGCGCTCTCCGACGGGGCGACGCAGGCGGCAGCGACGCTGCTGACCGTCGTGATGGCGGTCGCGGGTTTCGGCGCCATGAGCCTGATCGCGCCGCAGGTCGCAGCGGTCGGCGTCCGGGCCGTCGCGTACCGGGCGATGCTGGAACGCCCGTCACCGGGCACAGCTATGCCCCGGATCCTCCTCGGGCCGAGCGTCCTGCTCGGTCTCGGACAGTACGCGCACAACTTCCTGTTCGTGATGGACGTGCTCGTGCTCGGCGCGGTGGCCAGCGAGGAGCAGTCGGGCTACTTCACTTTCGCGTTCATGCTCTCGTCCCAGGCCAACACGGTGATCTCCTTCCAGATCGGGGCCGTGCTCCAGACGGCACTCGGCAAGCTCGCCAGCGACCCGGTTCGCCAGGCGGCCGCGTACCTGCGAGCACTGCGGTCGATGGCCATCGTCGCGATCGCCATCTGCTCGCTCCAAGCGGCCTTGGGAGAACTGCTATTCTCCGTCGTCTTTGACATCCGCTGGCGCCCGGCTGCTGTGGTTTTCGCGTGGCTAAGCATCGCGCAAGCATTCTTCTTCGCCGCCGCCCCGACCATGGCACTGCTCAAGGCCCAGGGTCGGTTCCGCCTATACCTCGCTTGGCAGGTTATACAGGCAGTGATTAGCGTGCCGGTCTTCGCGCTGCTCGCCGCACGCGGGGGCGCGATCTTTGTGGCCACCGGGACGGCGGTGCTTTGGGCCGCGTCGCTGACGATTGTCGCTTGCGTGGCGTGCAGGGCGGGCGGGGTGCCGGCCCGGAAGACCCTGGAAGCGCTCTACCGCCCGTGGGTTGCGGCGCTCGTCGTCGCCGTTCCGGTCCACTTCGCCGCGGCTAGCCTGCCGCAGATGCCCTTCGCGCCTGGACTGGCGGCGGTCGTCGCCCTGGCCCTCGCGGGGGTTGTCGCGGCACTTACCCTAAACCGACTGACCTACCCCGCGGCATGGATAGACTTCCTAGGCGTTGTGCAGCAGCTCGCCGCTCGGGGCAAGGGCACGATGGGCGCGTGAGCTCGGATGCGGGAGCCATGGAATGGCACAAAGCACTTTCATCGCCTGCTTCCTGACAGTTGCCTTGATGGCGTGCGGCCGTCCCCCGCTGGCCGCCGCACTCGTGCTACTCATGTTCCCGATAAAAGTCATCGCCCAGTCCACAGGCGATTGGCTCCGGGTGAACTACATGGGCACACTGTTCGTCAATGTCGTGGTCGCGCTTGCCGCAACCATCGCCGTTGCCGCCCAGTTCCGTCGGAAGCCACGCCCGCTCGCAGGTGTCCTAACACCCGTCTGGCTGACCAGCCTGCTGCTCTTCGGCTGGTCGATCGCGACGATCGCCTGGAGCCCGGCGCTCGAGGACGCGACCCAGACCGTCACGAACCAGTGGCCGTACCTGATCATAGCACTCGTAATCGGGCCGCTCCTGATCGCGGACCATGAGGACGTCTCGGAGATGTGGCTGTGGCTGCAGTTGATCGGAATCGCCTGCTGCCTGTTCATGTCCCTCAGCCCCGACTTCACGATGAAGCACGGCCGTCTCGGATACGACCTCGTCGCCGACTCGACGGGCCGATCGAACGCGCTCGCTGTCGGCGAGATCGGCGGGATCACGCTCATCTCGGGGATTCTGTCGCGGCCCGCCCGCTATTCACGAGCCACGTTCCCGATCCGGCTCACCGCGGTCGCGACGGGTGCCGTTGTTGCCCTCCTTTCCGGGTCACGCGGACAGGCTGTCCTCGCGCTCGTCATGGGCGTCGTCTTCTTCCCGTACACCGCCCCGATGAAAAACCTCCGGACGTACGTCGTGTCTGCGCTCGCCATCGGAACGGCAGCCCTGACCGCCTGGATCGTGATGACGAGTGTGCTCAACGAGTGGGAGGTCAACCGCTTCTCGGCCGACTCACTCGTCTACGGCGCCAGCAGTTCCTCCACCCGCTTCGCGTCGGTTGCGAACTTGGCCTCGGCATGGGCCAACACGCCGAGCGCGTGGGTGTTCGGACTCGGCTACTACGCATATCACGCGATGCAGCCGACCGAGATCTACTCCCACGTCCTAGTCGCAGACGCGATCTTTGAACTGGGAGCGATCGGATTTGTGCTCCTCGGAATCATCCTGGTCGGCTCGGCACGCTCGGCCGCGAGGCTGCTGCGAGATACCCGTGAAGAGCCCGAGGCGCGTGCCGCTTACGCGTTCCTGATCGCCCTGGCCTCGTACTACACGCTACTGGTCAACAAACAGGGCTACATGTGGGGCTCCATGTGGTTCTTCCTGCTGCTGGTGCTCGTGCAGCGCCTTGATGTCCGGCGGCGGACGCCGTTCCTCGCCGATTAGGCCATTTGGGCAGGACAGGCACCGCGCTGCCCTTGCATGAATCAAGAGAAGGTGACACACCAGATGCGTATGCGAACTATGGTCCGAAGTGTGGTGGGGCGCGGGGATCTCTACAGTGCGCTGCGGATCCTGACCATGTCCGTGCGGCGTTGGCGAAGAGGCCTGCGACACGTCGATCGGCTTGCCTGGATCCACAGATGGGCAGACGTAAGGCCAGACTTGCAAGCCGGGCCGTACTCGTTCGTGAGTTTCCATTGCATGGTGATGAACGACGTGTCCATCGGCAAGTACTCCATGCTCGCCCCTCGCGTCGCGATCGTCGGGGTTGACCACTTCTACGACATCGCCGGGGTTCCGATCCAGTTCACCGGGCGGCCTCCCTCACGCAAGACCGTCATCGAAGATGACGTCTGGGTCGGGCTCGGCTCGACGATCATGCAGGGCGTAACGATCGGCCGAGGATCCATCATCGCCGCCCGTTCGGTCGTTACCCGAGACGTGCCGCCCTACGAGATCTGGGGCGGCGTCCCTGCCAAGAAGATCCGCGACCGGTTCGTGACCGCCGAGGAGCGCGAGCGTCATGACAGGATGCTGAATGGACCACTAGTCAAGCCAAACTGGCCGGACCCGCTCTGAAGCCATCCGGCGCGCGATCGTGTAACAAAGGCATGCGAAGGCACTCAACGCGAACTGAGCAGTCTGCGGACGTCTGAGCGCGTTCCACGTAGGTCAGGCTCCTCGCCTCGCTCCGCCCGCGCGCGCAGCGACGCACCACCGCGTTCTAGCTCGGTCATTCCCCGGCACCACTGTTCGAGGATGATCGAGGCGAAGGTCAAAGGGTCCGGGCGGAGGGTTGCAGACGGGGAGGAACGCATCGCCCGAACCCCGCCCTCGGAAAGAATTCCCCGCCTGACGAGTTCCCCGCCTGAAAGCTCCGGGCCGTACGCGCGGGTGATCTCCGTTATCCAACTCCGCCAGGGCGGCGTGAAGCCGCGCTTCTTTCGACGGAACACGGAGTCTGGTACCAAGCCCCGCAGCGCGCCCGTAAGCCATGGCTTGTGCGAATCACCTCGGTCTCCCAGCGACCTGCGAAGCCCGACGACGACTTCTGCCAACCGATAGTCGGTGAACGGAAGGCGCCCCTCGACGCCGCATGCCATGCTCAGCCTGTCGCACATGATAAGACCGTTGGATTGCAGGAACGTGTCGCACAACAGGCAGGTCAGGGAGCAGTCGACGTCCCTCCAGAGGGATTCGCCAGTGAAGCAGGCAGCCGGTTCCCATCGGCAGTCGAGCACTGCGGGACCGGCGATCGCGCGCAACTTGGCCACAGCGACCCGGTACTCGCGCCGCTCGTCCCAAAACACGAGCTGGTGCGCCGGTGCGTTCCGGTCGCGCCTCCAATCCCGGAATGCCTTCAAAAGGCCTGCTCCGTCCTCAAGCCAATCCACCGAGCCTGCGATACTGACCGGGGGCGGGCGGAGCGAAACGTAGGACCCGAGACCTGCGTCACCCCGCAGAGCGCGCGACTTCAGGTGACTGCTTCGAACAGCGCGGCGGAACCACTCATAGCCCCAGAAGAGCTCGTCGCTCCCTTGGCCGGCAAGGATGACGCGGACACCGTGCTCATGGGCGAGTCGATACAGCGCAAGGAAGCCGGAGCTGCTGATGTCGACGATAGGGTCGTCGCGGAGAGCGCACATCCGCCCGAAGTCGGCGACGACGTCCCGGGTGCGGAGCTGCATCTCAACATGCCTCAGGCCGATCCCATGCGCGAACTCGCGGGCAAGCGCGCGTTCGTCCTGCCAGGCGTTGCCTTCGTATCCGATCGTGAAGCCCGTAACCGACTGCGAGCTCGTGCGAAGGGCCAATGCCGCGATGCCCGATGAGTCGATGCCACCAGAAAGGCCGACGCCGATGGGGACTTCCGACCGCGTGATGATCCGGGCGATTTCGTCGAGTTCGGAGCGGACCAACTCAACCGGGTCTCCGGTCACCGGGGGCGCGTCCGACAACGACCAGTAGCGATCCTCCGAGACGGCGCCGGAATCGAGGTCGACCGTGAGTCTGCACCCGCCGTCCAGCTTCCGGACGCCGCGGACCGCGGTCCTCGGCTCAGGAATGAAGTTCCAGTGGTAGTAGTCAACCACGGCCGACGGATCGAGGTCAAGCGGAACCACTCCGCCAGCAACCAGTCCCGCGATTTCGCTGCAGAAGCCCAGGAAGCCGTCTCCTTGGACCAGAGCAAGCGGCTTCTCACCCATTCGGTCCCTTGCCAGTAGGAGGCGGCGCCGACTGCGATCGATGATGGCGATCGCGAACATGCCACGGAGCCGGTGCACGCAGTCGGCACCCATCTCCTCGTAGAGATGCACGATCGTCTCGCAGTCGCTCGCGGTCGAGAAGCGATGGCCGCGCGACTCCAGCTCAGCGCGGAGCTCGACGTAGTTGTAGATCTCGCCGTTCGCCACAAGCGCCACGGATCGATCCTCGCTCTCAATCGGCTGCCAGCCGCCGTTGAGGTCGATGATGGCCAACCTTCGCATCCCGACCGCCACGTTGGACTCGAGCGCGAATCCCTCGCCGTCCGGCCCACGGGACCGCAGCTGGTCGGCCATGCCGCGCAAAGCCCAGCGATCGGCAGGCATGAGGCCGGCACGGCGATAGATTCCGAAGATCCCGCACATGCAAGTATTCTAACCCGATTTGCAACGGCCCAAGGCCGGCAGGGCTTCCGAGCTACCTGGGAACCGCCGGCACCGCGAGAGGGCGTACGAGTTCGTACCAACGCTGATACCCAGAAGGGTTTAGGTGGACCCCGTCCGTGCTGAAGGCCTCGCGGAGGCCCTGCTCCCCGCCGGCAAGCGACGAATTGATGTCGAGCCAAAAGACGCCGTCGCGGCGCTGCATGCGCTCCGACAGCCGGACGTTCAGTTCACGGACCGCCGCGAGTAGTCCCGCGCCGAACCGGCGCTCGCACTCCAGCGTGCTCTGCACCACAACGGACGCCCCGCCCTCGCGGAAAGCATCGACCAACCGCACGTAAGACCCCAGCACCTCATCGATCGGCACGCCTCGTTGGAGGTCGTTGATCCCCGCCATCACGAAGACCTGCCGCGGACGGAGCGCGACGACCGCATCGGCCCACTGCCCGATCTCGCTGACCGTCTGACCTCCGCGGGCACGGCAGGTGACGACACGGTCCCTGAGGACGTCCTGCCAGAGCCCCCCCTCGGTAAGTGAGTCGCCCACGAACACGATGTCGGTCCGAGGCTGAACGAGGTCGAACTGGCCGGCGTCGCGCGACCGTTCCGACCAGGAGAGGCGCGACCCGAGCGCGCGTGATGCTCGAGCCAGCGCGGACCCGCCGCCGAAGTCGATCGCGCCGGCCGCGAACACCGCCGAAACCAGCGCGAGCGCCCTGAAAGACCGCCATCGAGCGAGACCACCTATCATCCATGTCAGGCTATCACCTCCGTTCTTGCGCCTCCGTTTCGAACCTAGCGGGATCGACCCGCGCAAGCCACACGCCAACGGCAGCACCTTCACGAAAATGGCAAAGCGCGTCGCCGTCGTCTATCACTTCTTCGCCCACTACCGGGAAGCGGTCATCCGCGAACTGTCCCGCGACGGACGGTGCACGTGGACGTTTTGCGGAGATGTCCAGGACTTCGAGTCCGACATCAAGCCGGCGACGTTCCCGCCGGGCATCCGCTTCCTCCGGGCACCCGTGAGGCGGCTGCGCGGGTCGATCATCTGGCAACAGAAGGCGCTTTCCGTGGCCGTCTCGAGGGACTACGACGTTCTCGTCCTACTCGGCGTCTCCAAGTATCTCTCCATGTGGGTCGCCGCGGTGCTCGGCAGGCTGACCGGAAAGCGAGTGCTGTTCTGGACGCATGGCTGGACCTATCGCCCAACGGGCTTCCTCCGGTACGTGCGTCGGTACTTCTACAGGCTCGGACACGGCGTCATGACGTACGGCCGCTGGGCGAAGCAGCTCGCGCTCGAGGAGGGGTTCGATCCGAAGAACGTCTACGTCATCGGCAACAGCCTGGATTTCGCCGAGCAGCGGCGCGCCTTCGCCCGCATCTCCGTCGACCGTCCCGCGGAGATACGCCAGCAGCTGTTTGGCGAGGAGCGGACGCCCGTCATCGGATGCCCCACACGGCTGACGGCGGTGCGCCGCCTCGACATGCTACTCGACGCGGTCGCCACGCTGCGCGACTCCGGCGCTCCCGCCAACGTGCTGCTGATCGGCGACGGACCCGAGCGCAAGGCGCTGGAGGCCCAGGCGGCCCGCCTCCGCCTCAATGTCCATTTCGCCGGCGCCTGCTACGACGAGCAGCGCATCGGGGAACTGCTGACGTCGTGCAACGTCACCGTCGCGCCAGGGAAGGTCGGGCTGACCGCGATGCACTCGATGGCGTTTGGGGTGCCAGTGGTTTCCCATGGGGATCCGGAGAGGCAGATGCCCGAGTACGAAGCGATTATCCCCGGAAAGACGGGAGACCTCTTCGACGAGGGGAGCGTGTACAGCCTCGTCGAGGCGATTCGGCCCTGGATCGCGAACCAATGGGTTGACCCTCGGACCTCGAGGAACTGCGTTCAGACGATCGAGCGGTTCTGGAGCCCGCAGTTCCAGGTTGCCGCGATCATGCGAGCTGTGGAGGGGAAGCCCTCGGACGACCTGTTCTTCATCCGCGAGCCAATCGCCGGCATCGGGACCACCCTGAATCACGCGCCTTCGAGCGGCGTTCAGACCGCGGAACGTTCCTGATCGACCGGAATTGCGGCGGCACGATCATGACCAGCGCCGCGGCGCGTCGATAAACTCTCTGTCATGCTGGCCGCGAGCGAACCACGGATCGTAAGACCCGGCCTGTACACCGAACGGTACGAGCTCATCGACGGCTGGCGGGGGCTGGCTGCGCTCGCGGTCTGCGTCCACCACGTCACAACCGTGCGGATCGGAGGACCTGCCGTAATGGTCTTCTTCGTGATCAGCGGGTACTGCATCGCCGCATCAGCCGATGCGTGCCAGCGGAAGGGCTGGGGCTTCCGGGAGTTCATGTGGCGGCGAATCCGCAGGATTTACCCCCCATATCTGTTCTCCATCGCCTTCTGGGCTGCCACGCGAGTGGCGAAGTGGCAGCTTGCGGGCGGGCCCAACGACCTCGCCGCCCGTCCCACCGGTGAGCCTCGCGGGTGGATAGATTGGCTCCAAAACCTCACGTTGACCCAGTGGCTCTCGATGCCTTGGCTCCGGCCCCCGCTCTCGCACCCCGCCAGCAATGGCACGCTGTTCGTCGCTGCCTACTGGTCGCTCTGCTACGAAGAGCAGTTCTACCTGGTCGTGGGGCTGATGATCGTGCTGGCCGGGTTGGTCGGAGTGAGCGTGCTGGCGATGTCGCTTGGCCTGCTGGCGGTGTCGGTCGCTTGGAATGTGCGCTTCCCGACGACGTCATTCGGGGTGTTTATCGAGTACTGGACGGTGTTCGTCGTCGGCGTGCTCGTGTTCTACCGGCTGTGCCGCATCGAGCACGCATCGGTACGCAAGCTGATCGACGCCACGTTCGCCACCGGTGTGGCTATCGCCGTGTACATGCGGTGGTTCAGCGGGCACGACTGGCCGGCAGCCGTCGATCACACGGAGCTGTTCAGGAACGCCTACTCGGACCTGGCGACCGCCCTCTCATTCGGCCTGCTGCTGATCGTGATGAGGCCGTTTAGCGAACGGATCGCGGCCAACGGCCTGTTCCGGCCCCTTTCGGCATTGGGGCTTATAACCTTTAGCCTGTACCTGATCCATGAGTTCAACCTTAGGCTCATGGCCGTGGCTGCACACAAGCTCATCGCGCCCCTGAGCCGACTCCCAATGCCGGAAGCCGATGTGCACGGTGGCTGGACGTACGTCTCGCACTCCGACGTCAGAATGGTGTATCCCGCGGTCTGGCTCTGGGCATGGATAGCCTTGCAGCTTGTCGGCCACATCGCGCTCGCAACGGTGTTCTGGTATTTCTGCGAAAAGCCCTTCTTGAACAAGGCTATCCCTAGAGGCACGACGTCGTCCTGAGGCGATGCGGCATGCATTGCACGAGAACGCCATGGGCCACTCGACAACGCTCGCTAACCTCGCGCTCGCGGCCACCACTGCCCAAGGCGTGCCAACGGGGTACGACACGCGCGACATACCTCCAACAACCGAATCCACCTCGGTGGTCGCTCGAGCAACACGGCAGGATTCCGGGGCACACAACCCAGATCCAGCGGAGGTCGATAGCAGAGCGGCGCGGGCCCTCAAATCGCTCTATCCAGTCCGCCGACTTGCGAGCTGGGACCGACCTTTCACTGAAACGGCCAGCAAGTGGTCGCGCATTCTCGACGCAGCCCGCGACTGCCCCGACCTCCGCAGGCTCCTCTTCGCGCTAGAGGACCAGGCCAAGCAGGCGCTCGATGCGGATCCACGGCTCTACAGGCGCCCGACACGCCTGCAGGAAGTCCTTCCCGAACTCATCGACGAGCGATTCCGAGCGGCGGGGCGGAACGGCGAGCAGTTCGCCCTTGCCATGGCCGACTGCGGGCAGGCGAACTTCGTCCGCGGGAAGGGCGTGCCGTTGGCCATCATGGCCGTGTACACGAGCAATTCTGACTACCTGCAGAAGTGCATCGAAGTCCTCACCGCCATGCTCGACCACGCACCACTCCAGCGCCCGGGGTGGACCGCGTACACGCCCGAGGCGCGCCTCGACCCGGGAGGCGACGGCGTCTGGCTCGCTACTTCTTGGGGACTCGAGGGAATCATCGACATGCTCGCGATCCTCGGCGATCGGGTTCCCGGCGAGCTCCGCACCAAGCTTGATGCCATGATTCGAAGGGAAGTTTCCCTCATCGTTGCTGACTGGGCGGATTCGCGCCCGTGGTACGTGAAGAGCCGGACCGTCCAGAGCAATCAGTGGATCGAGCCCACCATCGGCCTCATCAAGGCGTGCCTCCATCTGCAGGACGAGCGACTGCGCAGCGCCTACGACCTCGGAGTCGAGAATCTCGCCGCGTCGTTGGCGGCACTCGGGCAGGACGGAGCCTTCGCGGAAGGGGTGACGTACGCCTCCATGACCGTCGGACCGCTCTTCGGGGTCCTTGAGGAACTCCGCTCGAGCGGCGACCTCCGATGCCAGGGGATGGGCTACGCGCTCAACGCCTGGAAGTGGTTCCTCCACATGCAGATGCCGAACGGCAGATACGTCAACTGCTACGACTCGACCATGGGTGTCGCGCCGGAGTGGGCGATGAAGACGCCGCTGCCCAGCCTGATCGAAGCCGCGATCGGCTCGGGCGATCCTGACGCGGTCGCCGTCACCCGGTCTTTCTTCCCGAACGGGGATGCCAGCCTCCCCGGCATCCGATTCCAAGCCGCGCTGTGCAAGGCGGGTTCGACCACAGCAGGTGCGGCACCGGCCCTCCCGGTCTTCGCGCACTTTCCTTCCCAGGCCCTCGTCGTCTGGCGATCGAAGTGGGAGCCCGTGTGGGCACCCCAGTCGGCCATGGGGCTCTGGATCCGCGGCGGGTCGGCGACCGACAGCCATAGCCACCGTGACCAAGGGCATGTGTCTGTGTACTGGGGATCAAGGCCGATCCTGATCGAGGCTGGCACCCCGACGTACGCCAACCCAGACATGGAGCCGCGCTACGCGTCCGCGGCAGGCCACGGCATCATGCAGGTGTCGGAGCTTCGCCCGCGGAACCGACCCGTCGCCGTGCCGCTCTCGGTCGAGCACCTCGACGCGTCAGGCGGCCGCGTTTCCGTGGACACGACCATGGCTTACGAAGGCGTCGCGAAGTGCACGCGGACGGTGACATGGAGCGATCGAGGGACCGTCGCGATCGATGACGCCGTGTCCTTCAGGAGCCCCGTCGCACCTGGGAGCGAGCTCTACCGCTTCCACACTGGGGCCACGGAGCCCCTAACGCTGACCGGGGGCGGTTCACGCTGGTCAGTGTCGTGGCCGGGAGCCACCATGACGATCGACGCTGACCGCGAGATCGCGCTGACCCAGCAGCCTTGGCCGGATGCTGTATCGCTGGGACAGACCCGTCACCACCAGGCGATCGGCGTCTCTTGCCCCGCCCCCGCAACCGGCTTGGTGCTGCGCACCGCGATCATGATCGAGCCGTCAAACCAGCCGCCGGCGGAGAGGCCGGCTTCCGGGCGCGTCACGGGTCCGGCTGCACCGTGACCGTGGTCGCGAGCTGGAGCGAGTGGATGGGACCCGCGCAGACGATGCTGAGCACCACGTGCTCGGAGCCCGGGGCATCCGCGTCGGGCCACATCTGTTGCCGCAGGTCGATCGACTCGCTCGAACGGATCTCGATGAGGGTGCCCGGCCAGGCGACCGTCCAACCGTATGTGGTACGGCGGACCTCGACCGCAGTACGTGCCCCGAGGTGGAGGCGGTAGATCTCGGTCGCCGCCGGGCGGTAGGTGGTGAAGACCACCGCGTCCGAGATCTCGACGACTCCCGATCGATCCCACTCCACGGACCGGCTACAAGACTGAACCGGCGCGACGTACGCTGCCGAGGTGTCCACGGACACCCGACCGCCTTCCGAATCAAGCCGCGCGATCGATAGGGGCGCCGCGACGGCCCGGCCCCGCGGGCGAAGTTCCGACACCTGCATGATGCCGTGGCCCGCCGCGGACGCATACTTAGGCTCCATGTCCGGATCCGAGTAGGCAGGAGTCCCGGCTTCGATCAGGATCGGCCTCGATCCCCAGTACACAGACACATGCCCTTGGTCACGGTGGCTATGGCTGTCCGTGATGCTGCCGCCCCGAACCCACACGCCCATCGCGGTCTGCTGCCCCGACGGCGCCTCCCACCGGGAACGCCAGACGAGAAGCGCTTGTGACGGGAAGTGCGCGTAGGTTGGGAAGTCGCCGGGGGCGGCCGCCGGTGTGCCGGCCGCGCCGATCGCAGCCTGATACCTCACGGCAGTGAGGCTTGCGTCGCCCACGGGGAAGAAGCTGCGGAGCCGCTCGACGGCGAGCGGATCACCGGAGCCGATCGCGGCGCTGATGAGGCTCGGCAGCGGCGTCCGGAGCGCCCAGGCAGGGACGAAGCCCATACGCGAGTCGAAGCAGTTGACGTAGCGACCGCCCGGCATGTGCATGTGCAGGAACCACTTCCAGGCGTTCCGGACGTAGGGATACTGGTGGCACCGCAGATCACCGCTTCGGGCCATCTCGCCGAGCACGTCGAACATCGGACCGACGGTCATCGACGCGTAGGTCAAGCCTTCCGCGAATGCGCCGTCCTCGCTGTAGGTCGCGAGGCTCGAAGCGAGGTTTTCCGTGCCGAGGTTGTAGGCCGCATCAAGCCTGCGGTCCTTCAGGAAGAGGCATGCGCGAATCAGCGCAAGCGACGGCTCGATCCACTGGTTGCTCTGCACGGTCCGGCTCTTGACGTACCAGGGACGCTCCTCCGCCCAATCCTTGGCGATCCGAGAAACCTCCTCGCGAATGAGCGACTCGAGGTCGCTACGAATCGCGGACGGAACCCGGTCGCCGAGGATGGTCAACATGTCGACAATGCCGGTCAAGCCCCACGAAGTCCCGAGAAAGACCCCATCACCGCCCGCGGCAAGCTGGGCGGACGGCAGGTAGGCGGTCCATCCCGGCCGCTGCAGCGGCCGGTGGCTGCGCATCTCTGAAAGGATGTCGAGCGCCCGCTCCAAGTACTCCGGCTTGTTCGTGTACACCGCGAGAAGCGCCAGCGGGACGCCACTGCTACGGACAAAGTGCGACTGACCAATGTCAGACATCGCCAGCGCGAAGACCTCCTTGTTGGAACCCGCGGCGTAACAGCGAGCGTCGATCAGCGCGGTGTTGATCTGGTCGAACGACTGGGGCCGCACGTACCACGCGCGGTCGGCAAGCACCGCGGCGCGCGCCGCGTCTTCCATGCCGAGAATGCACCGCCGGACGTTCGCATCGGCGCCAGCGGCGGCAAGGAGCTCAGTCCAGATCGACGGGCAGGAGAGGAAATCACTGTCCCAGGGCGACAGACGCCTGCCGCCCGAGACATTGCTCAACGCGATCATCGCGTCCGAGACGGACCTCGACGTCAGTTCCGGGTGAGGATCGACGACGGCCGGGCTTCCCTGTCCGGCAGCGGCTGCCGACGGCAATGCGCCCGTCTGCGAGGCCGCGAAAGACGAGGGAGCCGACGTCGCCGGCGAGGATGAGGAAACAGCGGCGGGGACGGCAGAAGCCGGGTCGGCCGGCACCAAGAGGGCGACCGGCGTTCCCGGGCGGACGACCCGGACCGCGCGAACGTGCGCAGCCAGAGAGGCGGCCTTCGTCTCGGACTCAACGACCGAAGTCCACTCACGAGCCGCGACAGCCGGACCGGTCCGGATCGCCGCGTCCAGAGCGGGATGACGGGCGAGCAATGACGGAAAGCGCCGATCGGTCGACAGCCGAACGAGGTACGGCGATGTCGCCCGTGCCAGAGATACATGACCTGTCTTGGCAGGGGCGGTCACCGCGATGGCGTCGACTACGACCCCTGATCCGAGCCTCCGCAGCCAATTCACCACGCGGCCTTGGACCGCTGCAGCACCCGCGCTCACCCACGGACTTGGCAAGACAACCGCCGCGGCGCCGCGGCGGGACGGCGGAAGACTCACGCGATCGCGCAGCGTGAGGTCGTAATCGAAGCCGCTGAATGCCAGAACGCGAGAGCCAGACGGAAGTGATGCCAAGCGACCAGCAACTACCTTCGGATCCGTCGTCGGCGTCACGATCACCTCGGACCCGGTGGCGCGGTGGAGCGCCTGCCCAAGCGCATGACTGGAAAGCGGAAACACCGCGATCAAGCACGTCAACAAGACCCGAACAATATGGTCGCGTGCCATCTACATCCTCTCCTTCCTCGCAAACCAGCGAACCGACGTGCCAAACACCGCTGACATGTGTTCTTGATCGGTTTGGAAAATCCGATCAAGTCGGCGGCAAGGCAACAATGACTCGGCGACAAATCTCCCTATACTGCCCCCAATGAAGGTCTGCGTTACCGGAGCAACCGGATTTATTGGATACAAGCTCTGCGACATGCTAGCGGCCCGCGGACACGAGGTCCGCGGTCTCGACCTCATCCGGCCCGAACCCGACCAGCGGCTGAACGCCTTCGTCCACGGCGACATCCGCGACCCAGTTGCCGTGCGCCGGGCGATCGAAGGGGCAGATGCCGTCTTCTCGCTCGCGGCGGCACATCATGACTTCGGCATCACCGAGGCAACCTACTTTGACGTGAACGAAAAGGGTTCACGAGTCCTGTGCGACGAGCTGGACCATGCCGGAATCCGCCGAGTTTGCTGGTACTCCAGCTGTGCGGTCTACGGCGATTGCCCTGCACCGAGGCACGAGGGTTCCGTTCCGCTGCCCAACGGTCCGTACGGTGCGTCGAAGCTGGCCGGCGAGCGGGTATTCGCCGACTGGGTGGCCAAGGGCGGCGGTCGTTCCGCACTCATCATCCGACCGACGATCACGTTTGGCCCGGGCAACGTCGCCAACATGTACTCACTGATCCGGCAGGTCGCCAGCGGCCGCTTCGTGATCGCGGGAAAGGCCTCCAACCGGAAGAGCCTGAGCTACGTGGAGAACCTGCTCGACGCCACCCTCTACCTGTGGAACCGCGGTTTCGAGGGCATGCAGACCTACAACTTCGTGGAGAAGCCTGACCTCACGAGCCGGCAGATCGCCGAGGCAGTCGGCACGGCGCTGGGCAAGGATCGGCCGGGACCCACGCTTCCGATGCCGCTCGTGCTGGCACTCACGCTGCCGTTCGACGTGGTCACCGCGGTCACCGGCAAGGACCTGGGCGTCAGCACCATGCGCGTGCGAAAGCTCTTCGCGTGGGAAACGAAGTTCGAGGCCGACAAGCTCGCCTCCACGGGCTTCCGCAGCGCGGTGCCTGTAACCGAGGGAATTGCCCGGATGGTGAGATGGTGGAAGCAAGCCGGGTCAAAGGCCGCACCGAAGTGGCGACAACCACCCGCAGCGGTGCAGAGATTCGGGGCGTGATGCCGCTTGCTCTCAGTAAGGAACTGAGCCGACCACCGAGTTCCGCTGATGCCTCTACGCCGCTGCACGGCTGAAGGTCAGCTTCGGAAGTACTGAGGAATGTTCCAGACCACGCATGCTGCCGTGACAATGGGCAGGACGCAGAGTACGGCGACGAGGGATGCAGTTGGCTTGATGGCGTTCATTGGGTGTTCTCCGCTGATTTGAGACTTGCACCCGACTGAACGTCTGAGGACGGGCCACCAACCAAGGCGCAAATCCGGAATGATCCGTATCACTCAGCGCCGAAATCCGGGGAGATTTGTTTCTATATGCCCCTGGGGCGGCACTTATCGGCACTAACACCGCTCACCGTTCACGCAAGTCCTCGATCGCGCACCACGATCGAGACCGCAGCAGGCGCTCCCAGCGATCCGCGCACCGGTGGAGATTCATGTAGTGCCGCCATCCATGCGAACGCTTCGCGCAGCGAACGCGCGGCTGCCCGGGGTCGATCTCCCAAGGGTGGATGTAGAAGACGTACGGCTGTCCACCGGCGATGATGCGATCGACCCCGCCTTGGAACACGCGGTACGGGAACATCCGGAACCACCCACCGCCACCCCACGGGATGTCACGCCCTGCCACCTTCAGCGAGCTCACGCAGACTTCCTGGATTCCAGGCGCCACCTCGTAGATGACCTTGCCGTTCCCGCCCTTTGACAGCCGGCCGTAACGGTCATGCGTCACCACCGGGAAGCTGGAACTGTCGTACGCGTAGCCCTCTTCCGCCAGGATGTCGATGGCCCAGTCGGTGATCGAGAAGTTGGGAGCGCGGTAGCCAAGCACGGGCCTGCCGACGATGTCCTCGAGGATCCTCTTCGCGCGTCGGATGTCTTCCCGGAACCGCTCCGGCCCGATGTCGTAGATCAGTTCGTGGCCGAAGCCGTGGCTCGCCACCTCGTGCCCCGCAGAGGCGATCTCCCGAACCAGGTCCGGATGCCGCTCAGCCACCCAGCCGAGCACGAAGCAGGTGGAACGTGCACCCGTCCGCGTCATGATGTCGAGCATCCGCCGGGTGTTCTGTACGACACGGCGCTCCTGCGTTTCCCAGCTGCTGCGCGGGATGGACGCCGCCAGGTTCTGGACCTGGAACCAGTCCTCGACGTCGATCGACATCGCGGCTCGCGCGGGGGCTGTTGCCTTACTCGGCACGGTCGTCATCTCGACGTCCTCACAGCATGCGGTGGCCGCGCGCGCGGTACTCGCGCACGGACTGGGGGTCAGGGAACCGGTTGTACTTGCCCTGTGCAACGTCGAAGGGCGTGGATGCCGGGCGCGCCCCGGACACGGGTTCGAAGCGCAGGAGCGTGCGAATCATCAGGCGCGCCCCTTCCTGCTTGGTGCCGGTGATGACGCGGTCGAGGGTGTCGCGTTGCTTGAGGGGAAAGTCCAGCGTGGCCACGATGCCGCCGGCGTCCAGCTTCTCGGCCATCTCGTGGATGGTGACCGTTGCCACGGATTCCCCGGCGCGCATCTGCCAGAAGGTGGGCATCATGCCGCGGTACTGCGGCAGTCGGCCACTGTGGATGTTGATGCAGCCGAGCCGCGGGATGGAGAGGAGCGGCGCCTTGAACACCTCGGGCGCGGCCACGCTGACTAGGACATCGATGCCGAGCCTGGAGAGCATGTCGCGGAATTCCTGGGAATTGACGCTCTCGGCATCAACCACCCGGACACCGGCTGCTCTTGCAAGGGAACCGATGCTGCGGCCAGAGGCCTTCGCGCGTATCCACTTCACGAGGAGCCGCAGGAAGTCCCACGTGCCGTAGAAGCGGCGGATGCGGAGCGCGGTCTTCCAGATCGGCTCATGGAACGCGCGCGAAACCGTGATGCCGGCAAGCGCGATGCGGTCACGCGGGAGCTCGGCGAGGAACACGTCGAAGAAGCGGATCACGTAGAGCGGGTCGTCCTCGGTGATCACGAAGATGCGGAGCGGACGCGGGGCATTCATGCCGCACCTCGATCGCCCGCGGCAAGATCCACCACGTGCAGGTATTCGCGCGCCGCCGCGTGGATCGTGAAGTTCCGCTCCATATCGACGCGCGCTGCCTCGCCCATGCGCGCAGCGCGCTGCGGATCGCCCCGCAACTCGTTGATGTTCTCCACCAGCGCGTCGACGTTGCCGATCTCGCACCATAATCCGCTGCCTGCGCCGGCAACCATCCGCTGAAGCTCGCTTCCGGGCTCGCTCAGCGCCAGCACCGGCTTGCCCACAGCGAGCGACGAATAGAACTTGGACGGGAAGCTGATGCCTTCGACACCCTTAGCGATGGTGACCAGGCTTGCGTCGCAGGAATTCAGCGAGTCGTTCAGCGCCTCGAAGGGCTGGTACTGGTGGACATCGACGTTCTTCAGGCCCATCTCCGCGATTCGCTGCTCGATGTAGGCCTTGCGGCCACCGGCACCGACGAACACCAGGCGGAAGTCCGGATCGTCCCGGAACCGCTCCGCGGCCTCCAGCATCGTGTCGAACTCGTAGTACAGGCCCAGGTTGCCTGAATAGAGGAGCGTGAAGGTTCGGTCATAGCCGTTCTTCCTGGCGAACGCGCATTCGGCCTTCGGTACCGGGCGGAGCATCCTCGGGTCGGCCCAGTTGTGGATGACCTGTACGCGGTCCGGCGAGACGCCGTACTCGCGCACCACGAGTTCCTTCGCGCGGTCGCAGAGGACGATCGTCTGCTGCGCTCGGCGATAGAAGATCCGGTTCACCGCGTGCCATACGCGCTCGATGAGCGAGCCTTGGCGGATCTTTCCGACCAGAACGGCGAGATGCGGATAGCTGTCGTGCAGCAGCACGATGTAGTCGTGCCGGCGGATGAGGGAGACCAATCCGCCGATGATCCCGAGGAACGGCGGGTTGCTCGTGTACATGAACACGCGTCCCTTGTTCCGCGCCAGCAGCATGCGAATGCCGAGCGGCACGAGGAACGTCACGGAATTCGAGGCGCGCCCGGTTAGCGAGTCCTTGCGGAAGCGCGTGGTGCGCATGCGCCATACCGCGACCCCGTCACGGAATTCCCTTGCCTCGCAAGGTTGCCACGTTTCCGGTGGACCGTACGAAGGAAACGACGTGATCACCGATACCTTCCGACCGAGCGCAGCCGACTCGTGGGCCAGCTCAGCCAGGAGGTGGCCGGTGCTCGCCACGTCCGGGACGTAATACTGGTTCAGGATCACGAATTCGGCTCCAGCCGAGCCCTGAAACCGCTGCAGTTCCTCGCTCACTGGTCGTGGCCCGTGGATTCCGGCATCTCATGCCCCGCATCCCGCAGCGTCTTCTCGCGCCGCGCGAGCTCAAGGTCGTTCTCCACCATCATCACCGCGAGACCCTTCACATCGACCTTGGGCTTCCACCCAAGCTTCCTCTGCGCCTTCGTGCAGTCGCCGAGCAGCTGGTCGACCTCTGCCGGTCGGAAATAGCGCGGGTCAATCTCGACGAAGTCGTTGTAATCGAGGCCAACGTGACCGAATGCGAGCTCGCAGAACTCGCGGACACTGATCATCTTGCCCGTCGAGATCACGTAGTCGTCCGGCTCGGGCTGCTGCATCATCAGCCACATCGCCTCGACGTAGTCGCCCGCAAATCCCCAGTCGCGCAGCGAGTCGATGTTGCCGAGATACAGCTTCTTCTGCATGCCGAGCTTGATGCGACCCACGGCGCGAGTGATCTTGCGCGTCACGAAAGTTTCGCC
>Ga0209770_10000404_pt1 | contig 23810 bp, 18 predicted proteins | sample LauGreSu1BDMLBDD_2_FD_187572 | JGI IMG/M metagenome (GOLD analysis project Ga0209770, IMG submission 187572) | Freshwater lake microbial communities from Lake Michigan, USA - Su13.BD.MLB.DD (SPAdes) (version 2) | ecosystem: Environmental > Aquatic > Freshwater > Lake | place: Lake Michigan, USA...
GCCTCGGTGGTTGTCGCGGCGGATGTCGCGGCGGATGTCGCGGCGCCCGACATGGTGAACGACCGCGCGAACGCCTCGAACGAGGGCCTGAGCGCCTCAGCGCGCGCCGCGTCGAGCGTCGACTTGACGAACCAGGTCTGGCCGTCGCCAGGCGCAAGGATCGCGCCCAGCATGACCTTTCCCTGCCGACCTTCCATCGCGAGGAGGCTCACCTCGGTCGCACCCGCGCGCGAGGTCGTCAGCAACTTGGCGAGCCCCGCCTCGTCGACCGGCTCGAGCCCGAGCTGGCCGCGCCAACGGTTCACATTTGCAAGCGCGCCACCCGCCGCGCCGGGAAACGCCGAGACGGTGATCTCGTCGCCCTCGAAGTCGAAGGTGGCGAGGCGCATCGCCTGCGCCGACTCGACCGCCTTCCAGCCGCGCGGCACAGTCCAGGTCACGGCTCCGGCCCGGCGGCTGGGCAGCTCGGGGTTGACCTCGGCCACGGACGGCGCGGACTTGGGCACGCGGTAGGTGCGGATCTCGCTGCGGTCGCAACCTGCGGCGGAGGCGGCAAGCGCGAGCGACGATCCGATGAGCATGCGTAGTTTCGAGCGACGAACCAACACGACGACTCCTTGTGGGGCCCAGAGGCCGGTACGCGGAGTGGCGGTATCGACCAAGCGCGGCGGGCCCGCGCAGACTTTCGGGGGTAGGCGCAGGCGGACCGATCGGCCCGGTCTCTGCGTAGACTCCACTCGGATTCCGCCTCTTCACGGGAGACGCTCGATCTCGAGAACCCCCCGTCCCCTCGGAGCCCCCCATGAAGCTCGGTGCGCCCCTTGCCGTCGTCCTATTGAGTTCCCATGCCCACGGCGCGTTCGTGGGCTATGTCCAAACCGTCACGCAGGTTACGACCGGCGGCGTGCTGCTCGACCAGTGCCAGGTGTTCGCCCGCTTCAACGGACCGACCGACACGGTCCTGAACGCGTTCAACCTCGCCGCGCTCGGCGGCGCGACGGTCGCCGATCCGCATGGCGCGTTCTATCACAAGGACAACGCGTCCTACAACAGCGGCGTGCTTTCACGCGAGTTCGGGACCTGGAGACCGAGCAACACGGGCAGCGCGTCGCTGAACCGACCGTTCGACTCGTTCCTCACGATTGGCGGCACCGCCACACCAGTCAACACCTCCGTCTGCGACCCCTCCTGGGCGAGCGGCGGGCAGGGCGCCCACGCCGCGGATGCCCGCGGAGACAATCGCCCTGATCTCCTGAACAACGGATCGATCGGGTGGTTCAACAGCAATCCACCGAACCTCATGGGCCGTGTGGGCATCGCGCCGAACACGGCAACCGATGTCCTGCTCGCGCAGTTCGTCATCGATCGAAACGCCTTCATCGGAACCTGGTCGCTGACGATCGGCTACAACGACGGAGTACCCGGCAGTGCGGTGCAGTTCGGGACCTCGACCTTCGTCGTCGGCGTCCCTGCGCCGGGCGCGGGAGCGCTTCTGGGCCTCGCGTTGCTGACGCGAGGCCGCGGTCGCCGGCGCGTGGGGTGAGCCGCCCTACTCCTCGCGCACCCGATTCACCAGGTGCCCGATCTTGGCGATCTTCACCTCGACCGTGTCGCCGTCCTTGAGGTAGAGCGGCGGCGTGCGGCCGGCGCCGACGCCGGCGGGAGTGCCTGTCAGCACGATCGTGCCCGCGAGCAGCGTCATGCCCCGCGAGAGCTCTGCGACCAGGAACCGCACGGGAAAGACCATGAGCCGGGTGTTCGCCTTCTGCACGGTCTGACCATTCAGCACCGTCTCGATGTCGAGATCCTGCGGATCACCGACGGCGCCTGCCGGCACGAGGTCCGTCATCGGACAGAAGGTGTCGAAGCTCTTGCCTCGGCAGAACTGCCCGCCGGAGCCGGTCTTCTGCCACCAGCGCGCGCTCACATCGTTGGCCACACGGTAGCCCGCGATCACGGACATCGCGTCGGCCTCTGGCACATCGCGGCAGTCGCGGGCGATCTCGAACGCAAGCTCGCCCTCGTAGTCGACCTGCGGGCCGCCCTCGCGGCAGATCCGCGGAATGACGATCGTGTCGCCGTTGCGGCAGGCGCTGGCCGGGTTCTTCATGAACACCATCGGCCGCTCGTCGGTCTTGGTGCCCATCTCGGCGGCGTGGTCGGCGTAGTTTCGTCCGATGGCGAGGATCGCGGGTGGAAGGCGCATGGGCGCAATCTATCGCGTCGGCCCCGACTGCGCCGTCCGCTACTGACGCTCGGCCTCCGAGCGCTTCGCGGCCTCCGCCTCGTCGGCGCGGCGCTTCGCCTGGTCCGCGAGCGCCTTCCGCACCTGCTCGAGCCCCGCGGGCTCCGGCGCGAGGTTCGCGAAGACGAGCCCGGAGGACTTCAAGCGGCTCGACTCGAACTCCATCTCGAGCGCGGGCCTGACGCGGTCGTACACCAGCGCGCGCAGGTCGTCCGGCGCCTTGCGGAAGATGATCAGGCGGTCGAGGAGCGGCTGCGAGGTGTCGAGCAGCACCTTCGAGAGGACGGCGGGGACCGAGTCGTCGAGCTCGCCGAGGAGGTCCTTCATGCGGCCCTCGCCGAACTTGTTCACGAAGTCGTTGTAGCGCGCCTCGCGGAAGTAGGTCGTGAGGTCGCGGGCGTACTTGAGCGCGTCGTCGAGCAGCTGCTGGTTGTCGAGCAGCAGGCCCTCGCGGAACCCGCGCTCGAGCACGGCGAACACATCGCTGCGCGCGACCTCGGGCTGCATCTCGAACTCGCCGAAGGTGACATTCCGCACGAACTGCTCGAGCGGCATGGTGTACATCAGGTTCTCGTTGAACGCGCCCGTGCCGTAGAGCCGGTCGAGCCGGTCGAGGATCTCCTGCGCGCCCTGCACATCGCCCGAGCGGTACAGCTCGCGGATCGCCTGCTTCATGAAGTTCTGGTGGAAGTTCGTGAAGGTGTCGCTGCCTGCGCCGCGGACCTCGTAGTGCTTCGCGTAGAGCTCCTGGAAGTAGCGGTCGATGACCTTCACCCAGCGCGCATCGTTGAGGCGGGTCACATTGTCGCCGCTGAACGGATCGAACTGCACCAGGCCCGAGCGCGCCAGCGTCTGCATCGCCTGGATGAGCGTGCGGTCGTTGTTGATGATCTTGTAGACATCGTTCTGGTCGGTGATCCGGTGCTCGCCGAACTCGTTTCCGCGGCGCGCCCAGTAGACGGCGTGCGCGGCCGGATGGCGCCAGTCGAGCGGACCGCTCTCCTCGGTGTACTTCGCCATGAGGAGCGGATCCATGTTGTAGCCATCGATCAGGACCTGCTTGCGCATGAACGACAGCACCGCGAACGCCTCGCGCTCGCGGCTCTTGTCGCCGAAGGTCGCGTCGAGGACGCCGATGAGCGTGGCGCTCTCCTCCGACATCGCGCGCAGCCCGAGGAACCGCGCGTAGGGCGAGCCCTGGCGCGCGAGCCACTCGCCGACGAGGATGAGGAAGCGCTTGTCCGGAGCGAAGCGGAACTGCGGGGGAAGCGCGGCGAGCCGCTTCTCGAGGTCGGCGACGAACTCGCGCGTGCCGGGCACCTTCTCGAAGACGCCCTCGAGCGTGTCGGGCGCGTCGGCGATCGCGCGGATCCACGCCTTGCGCAGCTCGTAGTCCTGCGGCGGGATGCCGAGCAGGTACTGCCATTCGCGGGCGAACTGGCGCTTGTAGATCAGGTGGGCGTCGTCAGAGACGCCGTCGAGCTTGTGGTGGAACCAGAACGCGAGCTCCTTGCACAGCAGCAGGCTGTTCGGGTTGTAGCGGATGCCTCGGTCGCGGACGAGCGAGATGCCGGCGTTCACCCACGCCCAGCGCTCCTCGGGCGTGTTCGTCATGACCGAGATGTTGTAGGCCATGTTGTGGCCGTGGAACGACCAGACCTCGGGGTGCCTCGGCTGCAGCGCGGTGATGAGGTTCGAGTCGGCCATCACCTCGTAGAGCAGGCCCTTCTCCTTCTGGATGGTGACCTTCAGCCACAGGTAGTCGACGATCAGGCCGCGCAGCGCGCCAAGCGCGGTGCCGAGCACGATGATCGGCGGCGCACCGGCCTCCGCCTCGTCGGTGTAGCGGAGGCCGTACCCGGCGATCCGCAGCACGCGGCCCTCCGCGGTTCCCGAGCCGCCGACGGTGTCGAACGCGACGCGCACGGTGTCGCCGGACTTGCCCTCCCAGGTGCGGATGTCGCCCTGGTACTTGAACTGGATCGCGTCGCCCTGCTTGGCGCTGGCCCGCGTCTCGACCGACCGCAGGCGCGAGATGGGGAACCGGCGCTCGACGGGAGCCGAGCCATCGGCGCCCTCCGCCGCGATGGCGAGGTACTGCTCGCTCGCGAGATCGACGAGGGGCTCCTGGAGCCGGCCCGCGAGCGCAAGGCACGCGACGGCGAGGACGGCGCAGAGGACCTGTACGGCGCGTGCGCTCATGTCAGCCTCCCTGCCCGCTGTAGATGGCGAGCTCCTTGCGGCGGAACAGGGCGAACCCGCCGAGCAGCAGCAGCCCCGACCAGCCCACGCCGATCAGGAGGAATGTCCGGCCGACATCCCACCACGAGACGAGGCGCCCCTCGACGAGCGGGCCGTTCGCCTTGGCCTGCGCGTACGCGCGCAGCGTGAACTCCGTCGCGCCGGCGATCGCCTTGACGGTCGCCTCGAACGCCTTGACCGCGCCGGAGTCCGTTCGAATCCGGTACTCCGTGACGCTCGACCCGAGGAAGCCGCCGATCGAGCCGGCGCCGAGGGCCGTGAACACGATGAGGCACGCGACCGGGAAGCTCAGGATCGACGCGCTCACCACTGAGAGCATGCCGAGGAAGGAGAGCTTGAGGATGTTCACCAGTTGCGCGCGGAGCAGGTTGTCGGCGAACCCGCCGACCCGATGCAGCAGCTCGAGTCCGTCGGGATCGAAGTAGATCGTTCCCGTTCCGGGCACGAACGGCGGCTCGCCGTCCCGCGCATTCGGGTTGAACTTGAGGTTCTGGATGCGCACCTCGAGCACGCCGCCTTCGCCGATCGCGCTTGCGGGCACCGAGACGACATTCGACTGCGCGGCGACGAAGTTCGAGTCGGTCCACTGCTGGCGGTCGCCCTGCCCGAAGACGAACACGACCGGATAGAGCTCGTTCGGATCGCTCTCGCCCGAGTAGAACTTGTACCGGAGCGTGAGCGTCTCGCCCTCCTCCCCGCGGCGCAGGCCGACGAAGCGGTAGACCTTCTCGAGGTTTGGCCCGATCGTGCGCTGGCCGGCGAGGTGCTTCTCGAGCGCGGCCTTCGCGAGCGTCTGCTTGATCTCGATCTCCGAGCGCGCGCCGTCGCGCAGGTCGGCCTGGATGTTGGGATCGGCCTTCATGTCGGCCTCGACGCGCGCCTGGAGCTCGTCGGGCGAGAGCAGCTGGAACTCCGGGGTGCTGCCGATGCGGGCGGCGAGGACCTCGTTCTCGATCGCGACGAAGTCGTAGAGGTCCTGCGCCACGCGGCTGCGCATCTGGACGAGGTACGCCGACATCGCGAGCGTGCAGGTCCCGAGAATCGCGACATTCAGCGCGACGATGCCGAGCCACTTGCCCGCCAGCCACGACATCCGCGAGACCGGCTTCGTGAGCGTGGTCCAGGCCTGGCGGTCGCGGATCTCGAACGCCACCGTCGCGCAGCCGAGGAACACCGTCAGCAGCGAGCAGACGAGGTACATCGTGTCGAGCGACCGCGAGAGGAAGGTCTGGACCTGGTAGCGCAGCGGCGTGTCGGGATCGATGAACTGCGGAAGAAGCGGGATGGTGACGATCGCGATCGCCGCGAACACCACCGCGATCCGCAGGCGCATCGCCTCGCGGACGACGCTCCCGGCGACCGCGAACATCGGCGTAGGCCGGTCGAGCGCGGCGAGGATGACCCTGACCACCAGCGCGAACACGAAGAGGAGGACCGGGATGCCGACGAGATTGAGCGAGAGCGACGAACGGCCTGCCAACGCGAGGACGCCGCTGACCGCGACGCAGGCGACCGCCAGTCCGACAAGTCCGACCGCGAGCCCCGCGGAGCATGCGACCAGCGAGACGAGGGCGCCGATCGCGCCGGCCACGAGCGCGATGCGGGGATCGTCGATCACGGGCGTCGGAAGCCACGGCTTCCGCTGGGTTCCGATCAGGAGCGCCGCCGCGTCGTAGGGACGCTCGAGCCGGCCGGTCTCCTCGAACATGCGCGCGAGCCGCGGCGCGAGCGCCACATCGCCGATCTCCACCCCGCCGACCGTGACCGTGCCGCGTTCCGCAAGCTGCACGGCGACGGCGTCGCGCGCCTTCAGGTCGATGTTCTCGAGGAGCGCCGGGATGCTCTGCTGCAGCGCAGCGAGGCGCGCGGCCTCCGCGTAGTAGACCGCCGCGGTGCCGAGGCATCCGACGGCGAACACCGTCGCGACCGCGATGCGGAAGAGCCGATTGCGGCCGAGGTCGGCGAGGCGGTTCGAAAGCCGCTGGCGGAGTCCGGGCAGTTCGCTCACCGGCCGGCTCCCCCGCCGCCCCCGCCGCGCGGACCGTCATCGGACTTCGGCGAAAGCAGCGAATCGATCAGGGACTGGTCGACCGCCGCGTCCTTCTTGTTGCCGGTCTCCGTCGCGCGAGGCGCTGCCGGAGCGGCCGGGGCGGGCGCGACCGGAGCGGCGGGCTTCGAGATCAGTTCGTCGAGGACGCGTCGGTCGGTGCTGGACGGCTCGGGCGCCTTGGCCGCGGCTGCGGCGGATGCGGCGGATGGTGCGGCGACGACCGGCTCCGGCCGCGACGCAACCAGCTCGTCGACGACCGCCCGTCCCTCCGCGCCGGCCGCGGCGGCCGCGCCGTCGCCCGTCTGAAGGAAGGACGCGATCCGACCGCCGGACTGCGCGCCACTCGTCGCGATCTGCTCCGCGCGCGCCTTCTCCACGATGTCGAGGAAGAGCTCCTCGAGCGACTGGCGCGGCGCGCTGACCCGCTCGATTCCCACGCCCTGCATGCGCTGGATCGTCTCGTCCACCGCGCGGATCGTGCCCTGCTCGAGCCGCGGGACGCGGATGAGCGTGTGCCGGCTGTCGGCGAGCAGCTCGTTGGCCGTGCCCTGCGCGCGGATGCGGCCGCCATAGAGGATCACCATGCGCGAGCAGACATCCTCGACATCCGCGAGCAGGTGCGAGGTCAGCAGGATCGTCTTGCCCCGGCGACCGAGCTCGAGGATCAGGTCCTTCACCTGGCGCGTGCCGAGCGGGTCGAGGCCTGAGGTCGGCTCGTCGAGGATCAGCAGCTCGGGATCGTTGACAAGCGCCTGCGCGAGGCCGAGGCGACGCGCCATGCCCTTCGAGAACTCGCCGGCCGCGCGGTGCGCGACCTGCGTGAGCCCCACCATCTCCAGCAGCTCCTCGGTGCGGCGCCGGCGCGTCCGGTGGTCGAGTCCGAAGAGCTTGCCGTAGTAGTCGAGCGTCTCGGTCGGGTTGAGGAACCGGTAGAGGTAGGTCTCCTCAGGGAGGTAGCCGATCTTCCGCTTCACGGCCACATCGCTTGGATCGCGGCCGAAGACCACCAGCTTGCCCCGCGACTTGTGCAGGAGGCCCAGGATCATCTTGATCGTCGTCGACTTGCCCGAGCCGTTCGGGCCGAGCAGGCCGAAGATCTCGTGCCGATCGATGTGGAAGTCGATCCCGTCGACGGCGCGCGCGGTCGCGCGCATCCAGAAGTCGCTGAAGGTCTTGGTGAGCCCGACTGCCTCGACGATGCGATCGCCGTTCGGGCGATCTCCGGTCACGCGATCGTTGCCTGCCATCGAATCAACCTCCTCATCGCGCGGACCCGCGCGTCAACGACCGATGCCTCCCGAGGCGTCGCGCTTGAGCGTGCGCCCGGCCTTGCCGACGAAGATCTGCTCGCTGTTGGGCGCGTAGTACCAGCCCGACCAGCGCGACTCCTCCTCGCGCTTCTCGCGCTCGAAGCGCGACTCGCGCCGCTTCTGCATGATCTCGCTCGAGCTCGTGATGCGGAGCTGGTAGTCGCCGAGCGCGAGCGGCGCGGCGAACATCTCCGCCTCGGGGTTCTCGAGGGCCTCGCGGACCGCGTCGAGCCAGAGCTGCTTCACGACCTGCCCGCGCGACTCGCGGTAGCTGCGGGCGAGGCTCTCGATGCGCTTGGTGTCGCGCTCGAGCCGCGCGCGGAGCGCCGACTCGGAGGCGCGCGCGCGGGAGATCACCTGCGCGACCTCGCCGCCGACATCGCCGGCCTCCATGCGCGCGCCGAGCTGGACGAGCACCTGCTCGGCCTCCTCGCCGCGGCCGGCCTCGAGCGACTCCTCGTAGCGGCGGATGAGGGTCAGCAGCTCGCCGTAGACCTCGCCGCCGGAGATCTTGGTCAGGATCGTGACCGCCTCCTGGCGGGCGCGCTCGATCTCGGTCTTCGCGTTCTCTCGCGCGCTCTGGACATCCCGGTACTTGTTCTGCACCGCGAGGGGCGCCACCCGCTCGAGCGCCCGGACCGACGCGAGATCGATGCCGACTCCGAGCCGGTCGAGCGTGCGCTGGGCGCGCTCGCGGACGGCCGGACCGACATTGTCGCGGGTCTCGGTGAACTCGGCGAGGGTGAAGGTGCTCGCAGTCTCGACCGCCGCCTGCATCATCGCGGCGACGACGATCCGGTCCGCCGCCTCCGGCGAGGTCGACTCGAGGAACTTCACCGCGTCCGCGACGAGGTACTCGACCTCGAACTGCGCGTGGGCGATGTCGCCATCCTTGGTGAGCAGCGAGCCGTCGTGCCCGGGCTTGATTCCGGCGTTGGGATCCGCCGAGTCGATCTGCTCCTGCAGCGTCTTCTGGCGCTGGTCGCCCTGGTTGATGGCGGCGGGCCAGAACTGGCGGTCCATGCGCAGCGTGCGGCGCTGCTCGAACACGATGAGGTCCCCGATCGGATACGGCCAGAAGGGCTGGAGGCCCGGCTGGACCTGCTCCTGCCCCTTCTCGCCGGCAATCCCGCCGAAGAGCGTCTTCACGCCGGTGTTGCCCTCAGGCACCGACTGAAAGCCGGAGAAGAGGAACACCACCACGAGCGCGCCGATGCCCGCCTGGAGGATGCGGTAGGACAGTCGGAGCGCGTCGCCGAGCGACTGCGTCGCGGGATCGAGCGCATCCCGCATGCCCTCGTCGTCGCGCTGACCGGTGTCGAACCGGGCGCTCGCCGCGCGGCGCGGCGCCTCGACCTCGGGCGGCGGCAGCGGATCGTTCGGATCCGTCGTCATCGGTCGGCTCCGGGCTTCGCGGGCTCCGCATCGACGCGCGACTTCGGCTGCGGCACCCCGTTGGCATCGGTCTTGGCGGAGAGGTCGAAGAGGTGGAACGGCGCCTGCGTGGTGTCGCCGACATAGGTCGTCGACCCGCGCAGTCCGGCCTTCATCGCGTCGATCCACGAGAGGAAGGTCGCCAGCTCGGCGTGCTCCTTCATGCGCTCGTAGTAGACCGTCGCCTCGGCGTTGCCCTTGTTCTCGATGCGCGCAGCCCACTGGGTGGCGAAGTCACGGATGGTGTCGGCCTGGCTCGACGCCTGGCTCTTGAGCGCCTCGGCCTGCGAGCTCGCCTTCGCGCTCTCGAGCTTCGCGAGGGTGTTCTGGACCTCGCTCATGCGCGAGAGGACGCTGACGGTCGTCTTCTGCGGCAGAACGACCTGCGCGAGACCCACCGAGACCGGCTCGACGCCGACCTTGGTCGCGCCGGCGACGCCCGCGAGGATCGCCTTCTCGGCGTCCGCGAGGCGTGCGTTCGGTCCGACGAGCTCGTCGAAGTTGAATCCGGCGACGGCCTTGACCGCGCCCGAGAGCGTCTGCTCGAGGTCCTTGGTCGCCTCGTCGAGCGATCCTCCGTAGCTCACGAAGAACGACTGCGCGGCGTCGTCGGTGTCCTTGACCTGCCAGAAGAGAAAGGCCTGCACCATCACCTGGAGGCCGTCGCGCGTCGTGGTCTGCACGATCGGGCTCTCGACGAACTGCTTGCGCCGGTCGATCTTCGTCACCGAATCGATGAAGAACGGCATCTTGAAGTGCAGGCCGGCCTGCCGCTCGACGCCGGCGGGCTTGCCGAAGCGCGTGTGGATGGCGATCTCGTGGAAGCTGACGGTGTAGGTCGTGCTGTAGAGCACGAGCACCGCCAGGATGGCGACTCCGAGTGCGATGGCTGAGGAACGCTTGTTCATGTCTGATTTCCGTGTCGTATGCGTCGGCGGGATTGCAGGTTCGGCGCGATGTCTCAGCCGCCCGAACCTTCGCTCCCGTCGTCCTTCTTCTCAAGGTAGTCCGCGAGGTTCAGGCCCGCGGTGGGTTCCTGCATCTCGATGTCGAGCCGAACGGTCCGCGCATCGGGCAGGAGGATGTACTTGACGCGCACCCCGGCGAGCGAGTCGCCGAGCGCGTCCATCGTGAGGCGCGTCCGGAAGAGCGCCGGGTCGACGCTCCACGCCGGGGCCTGGCCGAGGACCTGCTGCGAGATGGCCTGCGCCTCCATGAGCGTCGACCAGCGCATCGAGCGGGCCTGCGAGATCACGCTCGCGGCCTGCGCGCGCGAGTCGAGGACGATCTGCTCGAGGCGCGCGCGCAGCGCGTCGGCGTCGCGCCGGGCGCCGGCGTCGCCCGCCTTGGCGGCCTGCTCGAGCTTCGTCAGCTCGCCGATCCCGCGCACGACCTCGTCGGCGCGCGCGAGGTCGCCGATGATCAGGCTCATGCTCGAGTTGACCGTGCTCTGCGCGAGCTCCACCTGGCGGCGCGCGTTCTGCCGCGCGATCGAGAGCTCCTCGAACTTGCCGCCCTCGACGCCGGGCGGGCGCAGGCGGGGAATGCTCACGCCCACGACCTCGACGCCGCATCCGGCCGCGTCGTACGCGGACTGGATCGACTGCGACAGCACATCGACCAGCGGCCTGTCGGTCGGCGGCGACAGGACCTCGTCGAGCGAACGCACGCTCATCACGCGCGTGACCTCGCGGAGGGCGATCGCCTTGAGCGCGCGCTCGCGCATGTCCATCTTCGAGCGGCGGCTCTTCGTGTCGTTCGAGAAGCCGAGGTAGCGGTCGAACTCGCCGTCGCGAACGCGGTACTGCAGCAGGATGTCCGCCTCGACGAGCGCAAACTCGTCGGTGGCCTGCTCGGCCACGCCCGTCTCGGCGCTGCCCGACACCGCGGCGCTGCGCGCGCCGGCCCCGACGAGATAGAGCTTCGTGTTCGGTCCGACCTCGCTCGTCTCGTCGCCCCACACGAGGACACGGAGGTTCCGGGTGTCCGGGTTGCTGAGCGGCAGCTCGCGCACCCGGTTCACATCCTCGACGACGGCGGTGTCGATCGGCCACGGCAGCTTGACCATCGCGCCGCCCTGGTAGATGCCGCCCACCGGGGCGCCGAACCGGAGGCGCATCCCCTGCTCCTGCGGCTCGACCACCACGAGGGCCGTCAGCGCGAAGACCACCGCGACGCCGATGGCGAGCAGGCGCACGAAGTTCCTGAGCAGGAGCTGGTATCCCCACGAGCTCGTGATGTCGAAGCCGAACTGGTAGTTCACGGCCTCATTGATCGAGCGCGCGATCGAGTCGGGCGCGGCGAGCAGGCTGAGCAACCGCGAGTCGAACGCCGGCCGAGGGGTCTCCCCCGCGCGCCGCGGCCGGTAGAGGTTCAGCACGAAGCTGAGCAGCGTCTCCACGGCAACGACCACCATGAACGCCGCGATTCCCCAGACGATCCCCTTCATGAGGCCCTGCGCGTCGCCCTCCTCGCGGAGGATCTCGAAGACGCTGCCGATGCCGAGCGCAAGCGAGACGAGCGCGTTGCCGACCATCACGCCGGCGCCGCCGCGCAGGTTCGTCCACGCGGGCTGCACGGACATGCCGGAGAGGAAACGCGAGAAGATGAACGAGAGCAGCGAGACGCCGAACGCGAGCGCGAGCTGCCAGCCGAGCGCGGACGACGCACCGAAGGTGCCGTAGTCGGAGTTGGGGTCGCCCTCGACCCCCATCCACCAGTTGATGACCGCAGCCCCGCCGACGAGGAGCGCCGCGAACAGCACGCTCAGCGCCGGCATCATCGCCGAGTGCATGAGCCCGAGCCGCTTGCGCGCGACCCGCGCCTCGTCGGAGCTGAAGAGCCGCCCGCCGTCATCGAGCCGGGCGCCGCCGTCCATCTCGAGGCTTTCGAGGCGCTCAAGCCGGTGCTGGTGGAAGACGAGGATCAGGCCCGCCCAGACGACGAGGCCGGCGAACGCCCACCCCGAGGCGACGACGGCCGTCGTGTCTCCGGTCGACTTGCCGAAGACGAGGAAGAGGAGCGCGATCGCAAGCTGGGCAAACAGGCCGGCGGAAGCTACGGCCGTGGCCCTCTGGTAGGCGTGGTGATCAATACGCATCGTGTGGCTTCGCGTCGGACCGGGACTGTCCCGCCGCGCCGTCCCGGGCGGTGCGCCTCGGGCCGGGTTCGACCGGCGGGGAGTGAGAAATGACCCTCCCGGGCGCCGCACCACAGGGCGAGGCGAGAGGGAGGGGTACTGTAAGGTACGCCGCCGGATCGTGCTTCGGTTCGAACCTTTTTGCCATCGCGGGCGTCTCTCGCGGGCTGCCCGGGTCGCCGCGCGGCCCGCGCCCCGCCCCGGTACCCTTCCCTCCCCATGTCGCTCATCGAGCAGATCCTCGCCATCGCCCGGAACACCCTGCTGGAGTCCATCCGGCAGCCGATCGTGCTCGTCGTGTTCGTCGCGGCGACCATCCTGGTGGTCCTGAGCAACCCGCTTAGCGCGTGGACCATGCAGGACGACCAGCGGATGTTCGTGGACATCGGGCTCTCGACGGTGTTCCTGTCCACGGCCATCCTGGCCTCGTTCATCGCGACCAATGTCATCACCCGCGAGATCGAGAACCGCACCGTCCTCACGGTGGTGTCGAAGCCGGTCCCGCGCCCGGCGTTCGTCCTCGGCAAGTACCTCGGCGTGTCGGCGGCCATGCTGCTCTGCTTCGGCTGCCTGGCGCTGGTGTTCGCGCTGGTCGAGGTCCACGGCACCCTGCAGACGGTCCGCGACCCGTTCCACCTGCCGGTGATCCTGTTCGGCGCGCTCGCGCTCGCGGGCGCAGTCGCGCTCGGCGCGTGGATGAACTTCTTCTACGGCAAGAGCTTTGCCTCATGGACGATGACGACGGCGCTGCCGCTGCTCGCGCTGGCGTACCTGATGTCGCTGTTCTTCGACGCGGAGTGGAACTCGGTCGAGCTCTCCAAGCAGTTCGAGCCGGATATCTGGAAGGCGCTGCTCCTGATGTCGCTCGCGACGCTCGTGCTCAACGCCGTCGCGATCGCGGCCAGCACGCGCCTCGGGCAGGTCCTCACGCTCGTCGTCGTGGTCGGCATCTTCGTGCTCGGACTGCTCTCGGACTGGATGCTCGGCCGGGTGCTCGCGCAGCCGATCGCCGACTCGTCGGCATCGCTCGGCGACCACGCGGTCCGCGGCCTGCTCTGGGCATGCCGCTCGGCGCTGCCGAACTTCCAGGTGTTCTGGCTCTCGGATGCGCTCACGCAGAAGCGCCCGATCCCGTTCGAATACATCGCCTACGCGGTGCCGTACACGGCCTGCGTGGTGCTCGGGCTGCTTTCGCTCGCGACGGCGCTCTTCCAGCGCCGCGAGGTGGGCTGACGCCAGGCGCTACGCCGACGCCGCGGCCTTCCACGCCTCGATGTCGGCGCGCGCCTTCGACCGAGTCAGCACGAGGATCATCGCCGCGGGCCAGATCGAGAACGCGATGCTCGCGATCGCGATGTTGCGGATGCCGTCCGACTCCGCCTTGGCCTGGTCGATGAGCGGAGGCAGCTGCTCCTCCTTCATGCCCTTCGCGCGGAACGAATCGCGCATGTCGGCCACGATGCCGACCGCCCACTGCGCCTGCGGCTTGATCGTGACGACCGCGACAACAAGCCCGACCACCACCATGACCAGGCGCGCGACGGCCCAGCCGAGCACGAGCCTCGCGCCGAGGGGCCTGCGGAGCAGCAGCATCGCCGATCCCGCGATGAGCACGATGCCAAGCGGGACGAGCACCGCAGCCTGCGCCGCCGCGGACCACTTGATGATGTCGGGCGGCGGCGTCGTCTCCATGCCCATCCGCGACATCATCCACTCGTTGGCGAAGACGCTGACGCCCATGAGGCCCTGGGTGCAGAGTCCGAACACTCCGATCGCAAGCGAGATCCCGCCGAAGATCAACGGCCAGCTCTGGTGGGCCGGACGGTCCTCGGGGTACGCCTCGAAGGGTGATGTGGGCGGGAACGCGGGCTGCTCGGGCTGCGACATGCGGATATCCCACGCGATTTCGCACGGCCGCGCAAGCCGCCCGGCGGGAATGAAACAGGCGCCGCGGAACCGCGGCGCCTGCAGGGATCTCCATTGAAGCCGGTCAGTTGCGCTCGCGCATGCGCGCGCGTTCCTTCTTGGCGGCCTCGAGCTCCTGCTCCCAGCGCTCGCGCGGCCCGAGGCCCGGGTCGTCGTACATCATGCCCGGCTCGCAGCGGTCGTACCAGCGCAGGATCGTCTCCATCGCCTTGATCGCGTTGTTGAGCCGCGTCGCGTCGTCCAGGCCGGCCGGATTCTGCAGGTCGCGCAGCGCCTGCTTCTTGGCAGTCGCGCACTGCTTGAGCGTCTCCTGCCACTTGCGGTGGATCTCGAATCCAGCCTGCGAGATGTTCACATCGTCCTTGCGGTAGCCGAGGTGGACGAGCAGCTCGTCGAGGTTGTCGGCGAGGCCCTGGGAGAACTTCGAGTGGATCGCGGACTCCGCGTTGAACGAGAGGTTCTGCTCGGCGTCGGAGAGCTTGTACTTGCCCTCGAGCGTCGCGTACCAGGTCACATTGCCCTCGTCGTCGCGGTCGTAGCTGAGGAGCTCGGGGTTCGTGACCATGGCGCGGCCGATGGCCGGGTGGCGGTTGCCGATCTGGCATGCCTCGCCGACGGCCTCGAGCCACGCCTCGAGCTGCTGGCCCTTGGCAGCCTCGGTCCCGGCGAACATGGTGATCGCGCCAAGGTTTCCGACGCGCTCGAAGTAGATCTCGTCGCAGTGGAGGCTGGTGTACGCGCCGGCGGAGATCGCCTTCTTGACCCACGCGACGACCTTGTGGCGCTGCTTGAGGTCGACGAGGGTCGCGTGGATCTGGTCGCCCTCGAGCACAAGACCGCCCGGGCTGTCGACATGGATGACGATGACCTGCCCGCTGCCGAGCTCGTCGGCAGCCTTCCCGATCTGCTGGATCTGCTCGTGGCGCGCGCCGGTGCCGACCATGCCCTCCCAGGGGAGGACAAAGATGGTGGGCTTGGAGGGGTCCGCCTTCGCGGGATCGGACTTCGCGGTCTTGTCGCCTCCCGCGGCACCCGAGACGCCGGCCGGCGTCGCCGGAGCGCCCGCGTCGGCCCCGACGCTCTCGAGCTTCCTCAGGTCGAGGAGCACGATCGTGCGGGTGGCGGTCTTGCCGTTCTCGACGAGCTCGAGCTTGATGTAGCTCTTCTCGATCTTGACGAGCTTGCCCTCGACGGTGGTCTCCTTGCCGTTCTGCAGGTAGACCGCGCGCACGGTGGCGCCGACATCGCCCTTCCACACTCCGCCCTTGTACTTCACATCGGCCGCAAGCGCGCCGTTCACGGACGCGAGGGCGACGCAGGTGCCGAGGAGGAGGACGGAGGCCTTTCGGCCGAATGTATCGATTGCGTTCATGGCTTCATCTCCAAGCTTCGCTCACACCGTCAGGGGCGCGCACGGGGCTGAACCGACGGCGCGCGCACGCCTGCATTCCATCGCGCGCTTCAGCGCCCGCGTCCGGATCCACCGAGGCCGCGGCCGGTGCCGCCGCCTCCACCGCCGCCACCGCCCTGCCGATTGGCCTCGCGGTAGCGCTGCAGCTCCTTCTTGATCTGGTCGATCTGGTCCTCGAGGGAGTCCTTGGTCACGCCGCTCTGGCGGAGCTCGCGACGGAGCTCGAGGCACGGATACTGCTTCAGCAGCGAGATCGCGCGCTCATAGATCTGGCGGCGCTTGGTCAGGCCCTGGACGCTGTCCTCGGTGTCGCTGGCCTCCTGCATCAGCTCGAAGACCTTCTCGAGCGCGGCGCGCCACGCGGTGACCCACTCCTCGCTGAGCTTCTTGCCCGATTCGATCTCGGTGTACTCGCGGTAGCCGAGCAGGAACATGAGATCGTCGAGCGTGTCGGCGGTGCCGTCGGAGAGCAGCAGGTCCTCCGCCAGCGGCGCCTTGAAGTTCGCGGGGGTCTCCTCGCTGCTGTCGACGACCCAGACGCCGGTCGTGTCGCGGAGCCAGTCGACCGAGCGGCCCTTGAAGTTCACCGAGAGCGTCCGCTCCGGGAAGATCATGGCGTCGGCAAGCGCCTCGGGGTAGCCGCCGCGCTGCGGGAGGCCCTTGCCGATGCTGGTCGCCGCAGCAAGCATCTTCGCGGCGACATCGGGGTCGTCCCATCCGGCGGCGCGATCGCGCACGCGGGTCAGGCCCATGAGCCGGGCGCCGCTCGTCATGTAGAGCCGCGGCCAGCCGAGCGCCATGAGCGTGCCGTATCCGACCGAATCCTCGACCCACATCACCTGCGGGATGTCCTTCAGCTCATCCTGCAGGGTGGTCATCATCGTGCGGAATTCCTCGAACATCGGGATGCCGAGCTCCTCCGGACTGTCGTCGTTGAGGTGCCAGATCTTGTTGAACTCGGCGCTGTTGAGCTTCAGGATGATGATGTCGGGCTTCTGCTCCTTCGCATCCTTGACGATCGTCTCGATCAGCTTCTGCGAGATGTCGGTCAGGAGCTGGCCCTTGCCCTCGAACCCCATGGGGAAGACATAGACCTTCGGGTTGGTCGAGTGCGCGGGAAGCTCGGCCTGCTTCCATTCGAGCTGGCCGATCAGCTGCGCGTGGGCGGTGCGGTCGAGGACCGCCGGGGTCGCGAGGAGGGTGGCGGCGAGAAGCGATGTGCCGAGGTTGCGCATGCGAGGCTCCACTACTCAGTTCCGAACGGACGGGACGCGGACCAACCAGCGGTTCGCGGCCGCCCGACCTGAAGTTCGCCATCCTACGGCAGCCGGCGCGGGAATTGCGCCGCGCTCCGCCGGGAATCGCAAAGTCCGCTACGCGCCAGAGCGCCGCAGGATCCACTCGAGCGCGGAGCGCGTGTCCGCGACCCGTCCCTCGAGCTGGGCGTCGAGCGCCTGGTCGAGCAGGTCCCTGAACCGCGGTCCGGGTCGCAGCCCGGCGGCGATGAGGTCCGACCCGTCGACCAGCGGCTGCGGCAGCGTCCGGCTCGGGAGAAGCGCATCCGCCTCGGTCCGCCAGCGGGCCGCGTCGCCGGGACGCTCGACGGCGAGGATCGCGAGCGCCTCGTCGAATCCGGGGGACGCGCACATCCGGGACTTGCCGGCGACCCCGGCACGGTCGAAGTCCGCGACCTGACGGTCGCGCGCGGCGAGCAGCGACGAGACCGCGTCGCATTCACGGTTCGAGAGGACGAGCGCCCCCCGCAGCGCATCCACGAACGCCTCGCGGGCAGCCTCGGGGACGCCGAACCACTCGGCCGAGGCCGCGAGCCGGTCGAGCCCCCATGCCGCGAGCGCGGAGGTCCACGGCGCCTGCGCCGCGAGCGCGCGGAGGCGGACGAGATCGCCTCCGGCGCGGTGCTCCCCCGAGGCTCCGAAGATTGCGCGGTCGAGTCCGAGCCTCTCGGCAATCTCGGCGGCGCGGGCGCGCGCCGGATGCGAGAGCATCTTCCGAAGCTCGTCGCCGATCCGTTCCGGGCTGACGCCCTTGAGCTCGGCCGCGTGCTCGCGGATCGCCTGCTCGGTGCGCGGCTCGATCGCAAAGCCGAATCGCGCGGCGAACCGGACCGCGCGGAGCATCCGCAGCCTGTCCTCCGCGATCCGGGCGTGCGGGTCGCCGATCGCGCGGACGATGCCGTCCGCGAGATCCGCGCGCCCGTTGAAGTGGTCGACGATATCGCCCGATTCGGGCCGCAGGAAGATCCCGTTGATGGTGAAGTCGCGGCGCGCCGCGTCCTCGCGGGCGGTGGAGAACTCGACCGCGCTCGGGCGACGGCCGTCGAGATACGGCCCGTCCTTCCGGAAGGTCGCGACTTCGAAGGTGCGCCCGCCGTGGCGCACGAGCATCACACCGAAGGCCTCGCCCACATCGCGCGCGCCGCGGAAGAGCTCGCGGATCCGATCGGGCGTCGCGTCGGTCGCGATGTCGTAGTCGGCTGGCGCGATACCGAGGATCTCGTCGCGCACGCACCCGCCCGCGAAGAGCGCCTCGTGTCCGGCCGCACGCAGCCTGGCCGCGACCTCGACGGCGGCGGCGCGCAGCGGGAGCGGCGGGCGGTCGCTCAACGGCGTCCTCCGAGAAGACCCGCGCGGATGCCCCGAGCCTCCTCGTGCGCGGCGGAGACCGCCGCATGCATCCGGCGCAGCGCCTCGTCGCTGTCGAGCGCCGCGAGCTCGGCCCCCGAGAGCGGCTCGCCGCACACGCAGACCACCCGCCCGGAAAGCCGCGGGAACTTCCGCCCGCGCGGCCAGGCATCGAAGGTGCCGTCGACCCCCATCGGGAGCACCGCCGGCCTCGCCTTCTTGACGAGGAGCATGACGCCCCGCTTGAACTCAAGCATGTTGCCGTCGGTCGAGCGCGTTCCCTCGGGGTAGATGATCACGACCCGGCCGGCCTCGAGCTCCGCGAGCGCAGCCTTCATCGCCTCGAGGTCGCCGCCCTCGCGCTTGATGGGGCGCGCGGCGACGGACCGCAGGATCCAGCCGAAGGGACCGACGAAGAGCGAGTCGCGCGCGAGGGCCGTGAACTGCCGGTCCCAGACCGTGACGCCGTTGACCATCGGGTCGAGGAAGGACTGGTGGTTCGAGATCACGAGCACGCCGCCGGTGCGCGGGACGCGCTCGCGGTGCACGCGCTTCAGCCGGTACGAGAGGCGGAGCCAGGACCAGCACAGGAACGCCGCGAAGTCCCACCAGATCGCATGCAGCGCGCCGCGGCCGGGGACACGGCGCCGGAAGTCGAGCGGGTTCGGGAGCGGGCTCATCGACGGAATCCGCTCGCCCCGAGCGCCTCGCGCGCACGCAGGCGCACGATCGACTCGAGCCGGTCGATGACCTCGTCGACATCGATTCCGCTCGTGTCGACGACATCCGCACCGTCGGGGCAGACGAGCGGTCCGTCGCGCCGCGACGAGTCGCGCGCATCGCGCTCGAGGATCTGGGCGAGCACATCGGACTCCTGCGCCTCGATGCCCTTCGCACGGAGCTGCTCGACTCTCCGCCGCGCGCGGATCTCCGGCGCGGCGTCGAGATAGATGCGCACATCGGCGTCGGGAAAGACCACCGAGCCCTGGTCGCGTCCCTCGGTGACGAGGCGCGGGTGCCCCGCGGCGATCGCACGCTGCGCGACGACCATTTCGGACCGCACGAGCGGGTTCGATGCGACCGCGGAGACGGCGCGCGTCACCTCGGGCGTGCGGATCCGCTCGCCGACGCCGACGCCGTTCACGAGCAGCTGGGGCGGGCTGCTCCTCCAGTCGAACCGGATGTCGAGCTCGCGGACGAGCGCCGCGACGCGGGGGCCGTCGGCGGGGTCCATCCCCCGCTCGAGCGCGCAGAGGGCCGCCGCCCGGTACATCGCGCCGGTGTCAAGGAACTCGAGCCCGAGTCGCTGCGCGAGCCGGTGCGCGACGGTCGACTTGCCGGTGCCTGCAGGCCCATCGATGGTGACGATGAAGGAGGCGGTAGGTGCCACGACCAACACGATAACTCCTCGAAAGGCGCTGCGCGGGAGCTGGATTCGATTCGGCGAGCGGTTGGCGGTCGGCGCCCGGCCGCGCTACTCCTCGTCGTCGTCGGCGCCCTGCGCGATCTCGTCGGGCTCCGCGGTCAGCTCGGCGAGCTGCCGGCGGGCCATGTCGAGCTCCGCGACGATGTCGACCGGCGCGGCCTTCTTGCCGCCCTTCTTCTTCTCGTCGTCGCGTCCCACGAAATCGAGCGCGAGCGTGTTGCCGTAGCCGACGCTCTGCACGCTCTCGATGCACTCCGCGAGGCTGTACCCGTCGTGCGCGCCGGCCTTGTCGAAGCCGCGCACGCTCGCCGCGATCGCCGGCGCGTACGGCGCGAGCTTCCGCAGCGTCTTCTCGAGCTCGCCGGTCGCGTATGCGTGCGCGAAGCTCGGATAGCTGCCGATCCGGAACCCGCCGATCTTCTTGATGAGGTCGGTCAGGCGCGCCGCGTCGAAGGTCAGCCCCTCGACGGGCGCGAGCAGCAGGTTCAGCTCGAACTTGTCGATCTCCTTCAAGACGATCTTGACTCCGGCGGCCGTCGATTCGAACGCCTCGTCGGTCGCGGGCGCGGACGCGCGGACGGCGATCGACGGGCAGCCGAGGCGGTTGGCGGCCGTGGCGAGCCGGCGCAGGCGGTCGAGCGTCTGGTGCCAGCCGGGCCCCGTCCGCTGCGTGAAGTCGATCGGATTCTCCTCGGAGAGCAGGAGCACCGGGCAGTGCGCGCGGTCCGCTTCGTCCCGCAAGCGCTCGATCTCGGTGTAGCCGAAGCCCTTGAGCATGTCCGCGGGCAGATTGAGCCCACGCAGCTCGAGGTCGGTGGCGACGAACTGCGGCACCGCGAATATCGTGGGGCAGCGCGGGTCCTGGGCTGCGAGCAGCGGTCGGACCGAACCCGCGGAGAGGGTGAGAAGAATGTCTGGTTGCACGGGCTAGGCGGGGGCTGGGGGAACTCTCGCGGTCGCGGCCCCTTGGGACGCGCGGCCCGCACTCTATCAGGCGCACGCAATCCGTCCGGGCAGCGATCGTCCCGCACCATCGGCACTTCCGAGCCGCCGGTTCGCACCTTGACCGCGACTCGGGCGCAATGGGGGCTGGATCGCGAGCACCCCCGGCGACAGCGGCCGGGTGGCGCCGCGAAGGGAAGGACGGCAAGAAAGAAGGCGCCGACCTGCACAACGGCATCGGCGCCTTCCGGGGAGGGAGAATGGCGTGCGACCCGCCTCAACGGCGCGCCCCGCACCATGAAGGTCACGATAATCCAGGTATTCGGACCATGCAAGGGCGACGCGAGGAGTCCGCGAAGAAACGACAGACGGGGCCAGCCGACCACGGCCGGGCGGGCGTCCGCGCGCCCTCGTCGTCCGGAGTTCGGACCGCGGCCCGGGGCTCCCGCTACCATCCGCGCCCCATTTGGAGCATCCATGCCGACCCCTGCCGATTGCCGCGTTTCCGACACGCACGAGTGGTTCCGAGTGAACGGGAAGACCGTCACGATGGGAATCACCCAGCACGCCGCCGATGAGCTGACCGACATCACCTATGTCGAGATGAAGCCTGCCGGCACGAGCGTCGGCGCCGGCGGAAGCGTCGGCGAGGTCGAGAGCGTCAAGACGACGAGCGAGATCTACGCCGCCGCGGCGGGAAGGATCATCGAGGTCAACGGCGATGTCGCCAAGGACCCGTCGCTGGTGAACAGCGATCCGTACGGCAAGGGCTGGCTGGTGAAGCTCGAGGTCGCGGATCCTTCGGCGATCCTCGCGCTTCCGGACGGCGGCGCGTACGACAAGAAGCACGGTCACTGAGCGCGCGGCATGAAGTCCGCGCCGCCGACCATCATCTGTCGCGGTGTCACGAAGCGGTACGACCTCGGCGCACGGAGCGTCGAGGCGCTGCGTGGCGTCGACCTCGAGCTCGCCGGGGCGGGGTTCTACGCGATCATGGGCTCGTCGGGCAGCGGCAAGAGCACGCTGATGCATCTGATCGCCGGACTCGACCGCCCGACTGCGGGAGAAGTCGCGGTGGCAGGCGCGCGCGTCGACCGGATGAACGAGTCCGAGCTGACGCGCTACCGCCGTCGCCAGATCGGCATCGTGTTCCAGCACTTCAACCTGCTGCCCTCGATGAGCGCGCTCGACAATGTCATGCTGCCCGCGCTGCTCGACGGCATGCCGCGCGCGGCGAGCGAGTCGCGCGCACGCGAGCTGCTCGACGAGCTCGGCGTCGGCGCGCGCGCGGACCACAGGCCGGACGCGCTCTCCGGTGGCGAGCAGCAGCGCGTCGCGATCGCGCGCGCCCTCTTCTTCGCGCCTCCGGTCATCCTCGCCGACGAGCCCACGGGGAACCTCGACAGCGCCGCAGCCGCGCGGCTGTTCGGCCTCCTGTCCGAGGTCGCGCGCGCGCACAGCACGCTCCTCCTGATGGTGACCCACGAACCGGAGGCTGCGGCCCACTGCCAGCGCGTGATCGTGCTCCGCGACGGAGCCGTCGCAGGCGCCTTCGACACCGCCGATTCCGAGGAAGGGAGGCTCGATGCGGGCGCTCTGGCCCTTCGCGCGCAGGAGCTTGCTCGGCCGGCGCGGTAGGACCGCGCTGCTCGTCGCCGCCGTCGCGCTCGCGGCGAGCCTCGTCGTGGCCGTCACGAGCGGCATGCGCACGGCGCAGGCGAGCCTCGACGCCTCGGTCGTCCGCGCGATGGGTGCGACCGACGCGCGGGTGGTCCACCGCTACGCGCAGCCTTTCGACTCGGGGCTGCTCGACGAGATCCGCGCGTGGCCGGGCGTCGCGCGCGCGGCGGGCAGGCTGAGCGCGTCGATCACGCTGTCGCACGAAGGCGCCGTCGACGATGCCGGCAAGCCGCGGAAGGCCACGGTCCAGTGCCGTGGCGTCGATCCTGCCGAGGACGCGTTCTTCCGCGAGGTCGAGATCGAGGCGGGCCGCCGCATCGAGCGCACAGGCGAGGTCGTGCTCGATCCGAAGACGGCGACGGCGCTGGCGGCGAAGCCCGGCGACGCGCTGCGGATCGTGCGTTTCGGAAAGCCGATCGAGGTCGTTGTCGCCGGCGTCTACAAGCGCCCCGCGCTCGGCGCGCTGCAGCGACCGCTCATCGAGATCGACCTCGCCACGCTCGGCGAGGCCACCAAGCGCGGCGGGCAGCTGACGGGCATCGCGATCGCGCTCGCAGACGGCGTCGACACCGAGCAATGGTGCGCGGCGAACGCGTCGCGCGTCGAGGACCCGATGCTGTGCGAGCCCGCCGAGCGCGTGCGGACGGGGCTCGACAAGCAGGTCGCCGCGAGCGAGCTGTCGACCGTCATCGCGACGATGATCGCATTCCTCTCGTGCGCCGCGATCGTCGCCACGGGCATGACGACCGCGGTGCTCGAGGAGCTGCGCGAGATGGGCATCGCCCGCGCCATCGGCGCGACGCGCGCGCAGCTCTTCGGCGCGCAGCTGCTCTCGGGTTCGGTCATCGGCCTGCTCGGGGGAGCCATCGGAGTGCCGCTCGGGATCGCACTTGTCGCGGCGCTCGCCTGGTGGTACCGCGAGTACCTCTCGGCAGGCGTGGCGTTCGATCTTCGCGGCGCGGGGCTCGCGGTCGCTGGCGCCGTCGCGGCAGGCGTGCTTGGGGCGCTGTTCCCGGCGCTGCGCGCCGCGCGCATCTCGCCGCTCGAGGCGCTCGCGATCCGCGCGAGGGCGCCGCGCGCGCGCGCCATGCTCTGGGCGAGCGCGCTCGCGTTCGGCTTCATCGGAGTCTGGGCGCTCGGCCTCGTGCCCGAGTCGCGCGACACGCGCTTCTGGCTCTATGTCTTCGGCGGCCTGCCGCTCATCCACGCGGCATGGTTCCTGCTGTCGGTGCCGATCACGCTCGCGGTCGCGCGCGTCGCGGGGCCCCTGCTCGAGCGCGCGCTGCGGCTTCCGCGCGGGCTGCTCGTCGGCAGCGTCGCGCGCATGCCTTGGCGGCTCGGCT